>CXWK01017374.1_pt1 | contig 10721 bp, 8 predicted proteins | sample 590851 | NCBI WGS metagenome assembly CXWK01 (sample SAMEA3498364, study PRJEB10139) | wastewater metagenome | biome: wastewater treatment plant; material: activated sludge | place: Denmark | collected 2014-08-01
TCACGAACATGAACCGGATTTATCCCGGCCAGGTCATCTTCGTGCCCATCGGCTGGACGCCGCCGCCCGTGCCGATTCCTGTGCCGCCGCCGACCCCGCCGCCGCCGCCGACGACGCCCGTCTGCCGCGCCTGGCACTACGTGACGCCGGGGCAGAACTTGTTGCAGATCAGCCGTATGTACGGGGCTGATCCGTTCGCCGTTGCCCGGGCCAACAACATCTGGAACCTGAACCTGATCTTCTGGGGCACGACGCTCTGCATTCCCTAAATAGAAGGATGAAGGATGAGGGCTGATGGATGAGAGGGAGCACCCCGAATTCATCCTCATCCCTCATCCTTGCCGGTCACCACGTTCACCAGCCTCCCCGGCACGATAATCACATCGCGCACGCTTCGGCCATCGATGGCTGCGCGCACTTTGTCGGCCGCCAGCGCCTGCTCGCGCAGCGCTTCGTCGTCGGCGCCGGCATCGACCGTCAGCCGGTCGCGCAGCTTGCCGTCGACCTGGACGGCGATAGTCACCTGCGCCTCGGCCACCAGCACTTCGTTCCACGCCGGCCATGACGCGCGATGGACCGACCCTTTCTCGCCCAGCACCTCGCGCCATATCTCTTCGGCGATGAACGGCGCAATGGGGGCCAGCAGCAGGGCCAGCGTGCGGATGGCTTCGCGCCGCTGCCTGGCGGCGATGGGCTGCCGGCGCGCGGCGACCAGGCCGTTGACGTACTCCATCAACGCCGCGACGGCCGTGTTGAAGCGGAAGGCGGCCATGTCGCGCGTGACGCGGCGGATGGTCTGGTGGCGGGCGCGCTCGAACGCCTCGTCGGCCGGCCCGCCGGGCAGCGCCGCGCTCTCCTGGGCCAGCCGCCAGACGCGCTCCAGGAAGCGGTCAACGCCGATAATGCCGCGGTCGTCCCACATCGCGTTAGCGTCGAACGGCCCCAGGAACAGCACGTAGGCGCGCAAGGCGTCTGTGCCGTGGGCGGCCACGACCTCGTCCGGCGTTACCACGTTATTACGCGACTTCGACATCTTCTGCCCGTCGCTGGGCGACAGCAACATGCCCTGGTTGCGCAGTTGGGTGAACGGCTCATCGAAGTCGATCAGCCCGGCGTCGTGCATGACCTTTGTCCAGAAGCGGGCGTACAGGAGGTGCATGACGGCGTGCTCGGCCCCGCCGACGTAGGTATCGACCGGCAGCCAGGCGCGAACGGCGGCCGGGTCAAACGGCCGCTCAGCCTCATGCGGGCTGGCGAAGCGCAGGAAGTACCATGAGGAACAGGCGAAGCCGTCCATGGTGTCGGTTTCGCGCCGGCCCGGCCCGCCGCAGGCTGGGCAGGGCACGTTGACCCACGCCTCGGCTCGCGCCAGGGGCGAACGGCCGTCGCCCGACGGCGCGAAATCGGTCATCTCCGGCAGCAGCACGGGCAACTGCTCTTCGGGCACGGGCACGCTGCCGCACTGTTCGCAGTGGACGATGGGGATGGGCGCGCCCCAGTAGCGCTGACGGGAGATCAGCCAGTCGCGGAAGCGATAGACCACGCGCGCCCGCCCCCGCCCGCGTGCTGCCAGGTCGGCGGTGATGCGCGTCGTGGCCTCGGCCGAGGGCAGACCGGTGTAGGGGCCGGAGTTGATGACGATGCCGGCGTCTTCGTAAGCCGTCGCGGCTTGAGTGCCGTCACTCGTCACTCGTCGCTCGTCGCTCGTCACTACCTCCACCACCGCCAGCCCATGCTGCCGCGCGAAGTCGAAATCGCGGGCGTCGTGGGCGGGGACGCCCATGATGGCCCCCGTGCCGTAGCCGGCCAGGACGTAGTCGGCCACCCAGACGGGCACGGCCGCGCCGGTCAGCGGGTGCTCGGCATAGGCCCCGGTGAAGATGCCGGTCTTCTCGCGGTCGGCGGCCACGCGGTCGATTTCGGCCATGCGCCGCGCGGTGTCCACGTAGGCGGCGACCTCGGCCGCGCGGTCGGGCGCGGTGATGCGCTCGACCAGCGGGTGCTCCGGGGCCAGCGTCAGGAACGTCGCCCCGTAGAGCGTGTCGGCCCGCGTCGTGAAGACGGGCAGGTCGTGGCCCCCGACGGTAAAGACGATCTCCGCGCCCTCGGAGCGGCCGATCCAGTGGTGCTGCATGCCCTTGATGCGCTCCGGCCAGTCGATTGTGTCCAGGTCGGCCAGCAGGCGGTCGGCGTAGTCGGTGATCTTGAAGTACCACTGCTCCAGGTCCTTGCGCGTGACCAGCGTGTCGCAGCGCCAACAGCGGCCGTCCTCTACCTGCTCATTGGCCAGGATGGTGCGGCAGTGGGGGCACCACCACTGGCTGCCCATCGCCCGGTAGGCCAGGCCACGCCGGAACAGCAGCAGGAAGAACCACTGCGTCCAGCGGTAGAAGTCGGGGTCGCTGGAGTTGATCTCGCGCGACCAGTCGTAGGAGCACTCCACCAATTGCATCTGCCGTTTGTAGTTGGCGGCAAAGCGGCGCGTCGTCTCCGCCGGGTGGATACCGTGCTTGATGGCGTAGTTCTCGGCCGGCAGACCGAAGGCATCCCAGCCCATCGGGTGCAGCACGTTGTAGCCGCGCATCCGGTGGAAGCGGGCGCTGACGCAGGTGGGCACGTAGTTGCGGCAGTGGCCAACCGAGAGGCCGTCGCCGGACGGGTAGGGGAAGAAGTCCAGGATGGAGATATTGGGCCGGGCCGGGTCGTCGCCGGTGCGATACAGGTCTTCGGCCTGCCAGCGTGGCCGCCACTTCGCTTCCAGCGCCCGGAAGTCATAGGCCGCGGGTCGGGCGGGGCGGGTCTTCGGTTCGCGTATCATGACAATCTCCTCGAAAGTAGTTGTTGGTCGTTGGTCGTTGGTCGCGACTGATCTGCTGATTCACTGACCTACTGACCTACTGCACACAACTGATCAAAACAAAAAGGCCGCAGGGATCGCCTGCGGCCAATACGTCAAAAGGGTGAATGAGCGGGCTACGCTCGTCCGGCAGGCGCGGGTAATCGGGCAACTAAGTTGCCGAGTAACAGGCCTTGCAGTCGGAAAGAGCGATTCACGTTCATGATATGAAGTGATGACAGATTAGCATAAGCGTGGGGCAGTGTCAAGCGGGTAGGCGTAGGCGCGGCGTCCGCCATTCGTCGCTTTCCCGTCACCCTGCCTGTGGTATACTTGCTCACCGATTCAGGGGTCAGTGGTCCGCAGTTTGTGGCCAGTGGTCAGGATTCAGCGGCGCGGCGGCACGCGGGCCGTTGCTTCTAGTCAGATAACCAGTTCGAGCACACACTTGGAACTCTTTGATACATTAAGGGAACGTCTCGCCCTCATCAGCCCGGTCGACGTGGCCGACATCCTGCTCGTCACGCTGGTCATCTTCGGCATTCTGATGCTCATCCGCGGCACGCGGGCGGTGCAAGTGTTGCGCGGCCTGCTGGTGCTGGCAGCCATCATTTTCGTCCTGGCGCAGATTTTCGAGTTGCGCGCCTTCACCTGGCTGGTCGACAACATGTTGCCGGTGCTGCTGATCGCTATCCCGGTCATCTTCCAGCCTGAATTACGGCGGGCGCTGGAGCAACTGGGCCTGGCCGGGCGCTATCTGCGCCTCTTCCGGCGCGACGAGGCCAACCCGGTGGTCGTGGCCCTCAAGGACGCCGCCCTGCGCCTGTCGCAGCGCCGCCACGGGGCGCTGGTCGTCTTCGAGCAGGACACCGGCCTGCAAGAGTACATCGATACCGGCGTCAAGCTCAACGCCAAACCGTCGCCGGAACTATTCCTGACCATCTTCAACAAGCACACCGAACTCCACGATGGGGCGGTCATCATCCGCGGCGATGTGCTGGCCGCGGCGGCCTGCGTGCTGCCCCTGTCCACCAGCAGCCTGTCCGACCGGCAAATGGGCCTGCGCCACCGGGCCGCGCTGGGCATCAGCGAGGTCAGCGACGCCGTGGCCGTGGTCGTTTCGGAGGAGACGGGCCAGGTGTCTATCGCCCACAATGGCCGTATTCTGCGCCGCCAGGAAATCGCCCGGCTGGATACCATCCTCCACGCCTTCCTGACCGGGCCGCGCCAGGCTACATTGGCAGGAGACCGCGATGAACCGCGCGCGTGATGCTCTGACCAACATCGCCACGTTTCTGCTGGCCCTCTTCCTGGCCTTCGCCATCTGGTCATCGGCCACCGAGGCCCAGGACCCGGTGCGCACGCGCTTCATCGAAGTGCCGCTCCAATACGTTGGCCTGCCGACCGACACGGTCATGGTCGACGCCGACCCGCGACAGATGGTGCAAATCCGTCTGGAGGGGCCGGACTCGATTTTGCAGGAGTTGGAGCCGGAGCAGTTCACGGCCACGGCCGACCTGAGCCAGGTTCCGCCCGGCGAGCCGGCGTCGGTCGATATCGTCGTTACCGCTGCCAACCCGGGCGCGACCATCTCCTTCATCACCCCGGAGCAGATCGACGTGCAATTGGAGCAGCAGGTGGTGCTCGACGTGCCGGTGGAGCTTGATCTGCGTGGTTCGGTCGCCCGCGGCCACGAGCAAGGGGAACCGCTCATGGAACCGCCCGCCATCCGCGTGGCCGGGCCGGAGAGCCGTGTCAGCGAACTGCAATTCGCCCAGGTGACGGTCTTCCTCAACAGCACGGCTGAGACGCTCGTCGAGTCGGCCCAGCCGGTGTTTTATGACCGCGCCGGGCGCGTCGCCAGCGTGACGGGGCTGGTGTTGAGCCGCGATGAGGTGACAGTGACCGTCCCGGTCGAGGAGTCGGCCGGCTTTGCCGACAAGCTGATCACGGTCGAATGGACGGGCGAACCGGCCCCCGGCTACCGGCTGCTCAGCGTCACCGCCGACCCGCCCAGTGTGCTGGTCGAGGGCCGCCCGGCCCAGGTTAACCAACTGACGAGCATCAAGACGGAGCCGATCGATATCACCGGACTGGTGGAGTCGTTCCAGCAGTCGGCAGTGCTGGCCCTGCCCAGTGGCATCGCCGTCGACCCGGAGCAGACGGTGACGGTCAACATCGAGATCGAGCCGATTTTGACAACGAGCACGTTCAACCGCGTGCCGCAGCCGCGCGGCTTGCGCAGCGTCTATGAGGCAACGTTCGAGCCGCCCCAGGTGCGGGTGGTGCTCTTCGGCCCGCTGCCGGCGCTCGACGCCCTGGCCGAAAGCGACGTGCTCGTCACGGTCGACCTGTTCGGACTGACGCCGGGCGTCTACTCCGTCGAGCCGGACGTGGACATCCCCGACCGCGATGTCGAGATCCGCTCGATACAGCCGACGACGATCACCGTGACCATCAGCGAAATTGAGGCCGACGCCGGCCAGGCGACGACATCGGTCGCGCTGGCCGCGCCGACAGCCACGGTGGCCGCGAACGCCGGCACGACCACGCGACGCCCGGCGGCCTGCGACTTGCCCTCTACCGACTGGCTCACCCCTGAGTTATCGGCCTTCTGCGGGAGATACGAACCTAAATGAATCGCAAAGCTCTGGTGGCCCTGGTTGGCCGTCCCAACGTCGGCAAATCGACGCTGTTCAATCGCATCATCGGCCGCCGCCTGGCCGTCGTCTCCGACATCGCCGGCACCACGCGCGACCGGCTCTATGCCGACGCCGAGTGGGGCGGGGTGGCCTTCACCATTATCGATACCGGCGGCATCGAAGTCACCGAAGGGCGGGCCAGCGCGCCCCTCTCGGAAGATTCCGAACAGTTCCTGCCCCTCATTCGCCAGCAGGCGGCCGTGGCCGTCCAGGACGCCGAGGTGATCGTCCAGGTGGTGGACGGGCAGTCGGGCATCACCGCCGCCGACCGCGAAGTGGCCGACATTTTGCGCCAGGCCAACAAGCCGGTCATCATCGCCGCCAACAAGCTGGAGTCGGCCAAGCTGTGGGACACGGCCTACGAGTTCTACGAACTGGGCCTGGGCGAGGTCATCGCCGTCTCGGCCTTGCACGGCTCCGGCACGGGCGACCTTCTTGACGCCATTGTGGCCGTTGTGCCGCCGTTCGACCCGGACGACGACGTCGCGGACGAATCGGTCAAGATCGCCATCCTCGGCCGCCCCAACACCGGCAAGTCGACGCTTTTGAACAAGGTGGTCGGCGAGGAACGGGTCATCGTCAGCCCCATCGCCGGGACGACGCGCGACGCCATTGACGAGAAGGTGCGCTGGCACGGCCAGGAGTTCACGCTGATCGACACCGCCGGCATTCGCCGCCGCGGCAAGATCGACCAGGGCATTGAGAAGTACAGTGTCTTGCGAGCGCTGAAGACGCTGCGTCGTGCCGACGTGGCCCTGCTGCTCATCGACGGCGAGGAGGGCGTCACCTCGCAGGACGCCCACATCGGCGGCATGTTGGTCGAGGAGAACGCCGGAGTCATCATCCTGGTCAACAAGTGGGACATCGTCGAGAAGGACGCCTACACGATGCCTGCTTACGAGAAGAAGGTGCGCGACGAGCTGGCCTTTCTGGCCTATGCGCCGCTGTTGTTCGTCTCGGCCGCCTCCGGCCAGCGGCTCAACAAGATCTTCCCGACCGTGCTGGAGGTGCAGGCCGCGCGCCACCATCGCATGACGACCGGCGAGCTGAACGACCTGATGCGCGACATCGTGGCCCATCACCCGCCGCCGACCAAGGCCGGTACACAGCTCAAGTTCTACTATGCCACGCAGGTGGCCGTGGCTCCGCCGACGTTCGTCTTCTTCGTCAACCGGCCGGAGATGGTTCACTTCGGCTATCAGCGCTACATGGAGAACCAGATCCGCGAGCGCTACGCCTTCGCCGGTACGCCTATCCGGCTGCTCTTCCGCGGCCGGAATGAGGAGAAGAAATAGGTCAACTCCTACTTCTCTACCGCCGCCAGTAGCGCTTCTTTCATTTGCCGGCCCAGGGCGGGGATGCTGTGTTCGGCCAGGTAGCGGGTATGGCCGGCGGCGGCGATACTCTCGCGCAGCGCAGGGTCGCGCTGTAGCCCGGTTAGCCCCGCGGCCAGGGCGTCCGGGCTGTTGCGCTCGATGAGCCAGACTTCGCGCCGGTCGGCCAGCGCGGCGCGAATGGTGGGTGAGTCGCCGCTGATGACTGGCCGGCCCATCGCCAGTCCCTCCCACACCTTGTTCTGGACGGTGAAGTTGGCCTGGCGCGTCGTGCCGAAGACGCCCAGGCAGACGTGGGCCGTCGCCAGCCCGTCGAGCAGTTCATCCTGATCCACGAAGCCGTGGAAGGTGACGTTGGGCAGTCCCATCGCCGCGGCGCGGGCGACGATGCGCGCCTTCTCCGGGCCGCTACCGTAGAAGTGGAAGCGGATGTCGGCCCGATCGCGCAAGTGCTCGGCCGCGCCGAGGATGGCGTCCATGCCGTGCGACGGCAAGTAGCCGCCGTGGTAGGTGACGCGAAAGTGGTCGTCGGGCGGTTGCAGCGGGCGAGGGTAGAAGACGGTTTCGTCCGCGCCGTGGGGCACACAGCGGAAGCGCCCCGACGGTAGATCGTACTTGGCGGCGATGTAGTCGCGGTACTCGGCGTTCTCGGCGATGAGCAGGTCTGGTTGGCGCAGGCCGCCGCGCTCCAGTCGAAACAGAAGGCGGCCGGTCGTCGGGTGGGCGGCCGTCAGCCCGCGTTCCTCGGCCACCAGATGCAGTGACATGAGAATGTCGAGGGCAACAGGGCGGCCGCGGCGATGGGCCAGCCGGCGGCCCAGATAGGCGTCGAACTGGCCGGGGTAACCGATCAGCATCACGTCGTAGTCGGGCGTGGCGCGGTGGGCGCGCACCAGTTGGCGATAGGCCGCGGCCACGCGCTGCCAGAAGCGCGGGTTGCGCAAGCCGCCGCTGGCCTGTTGCACCCGATCTTCGATGCCGTGCCAGAGAGGCACGTGGCAGACATGGACGGCCACATCGGGTTGGGCCTGCAAGCCCTTCAAGATGATTTGATTGCGCGTGTAACCGGCGCGGTAGGTTCCGAAGAAGCAGACGCGCAACGGCCGCGCCGGAGAGAAGTGGGTCATCGTTGCGCATTATAGCAGGGGCCGGCGCGCGCAGTACAATACGGCCATGATCCTCATCACCGGGGCTACGGGCTTCATTGGCCGGCCGCTCGGTCGCGCCCTTGATTACGCCGGAATCCCCTGGCGACCTTACACCGGCCGCATGAACGCGCCGCTGACGTTACGCGCCGAGTTGGAGGGCGTGACGACGGTCATCCACCTGGCCGGGGCCGAGGCGCGCGGTAACAAGCGCGCCCTGCTCCACGTCGATGTCGAGGGCACGCAGCGGCTCATCGAAGAGGCGCGTCGGGCGGGCATCGGGCGGCTGATCATACCCAGCCGCATCAACGCCAATCCCCACTCGATGCATCGCCTTCTGCGTGCCAAGGGCGAGGTGGAGCGGCTGGCCCAGCGCAGTGGCATCCCGACTACCATCTTGCGCACGACGACGCTCTTCGGCCGCGACGACCGCTTCAGCGAGATCATCCTCGCGCTGGCGATCTGGAACTGGCCGCTGGCCTGGGTTCCCGGCGGGGGCCGAACGCCGATGCAGCCGCTGTGGGTCGAGGATTACATCCACTGCCTGATGGACACGCTCGACCGGCCCGACATGGTCAACCGGGTGATCACCGTGGCCGGGGCGGAACGGCTGAGCTATCGCGCCATCGTGCGCGCCATCCTGCGCGTCACCGGCAAATCGCGCCTGCTGTTCCCGCTGCCCATGACGCTGACCCGGCCGCTATCTCGCCTGATACTGGGCTGGTGGTACTGGCCGCCGGTCAGCCACTTCTTTGTCGACCGCTTCTTCGCCCCCGAAGTGACCGACCTCGACGCCGTGCAGCGCCACTTCGGCTTCCAGCCGGCGCGCTTCGGCGAGACGATCACCTATCTGAACCGGGGGGGGATGCGGTGGAGGCTGTTTAGGAAGTGAGGAGAGGGACGACCGCCGAGGCGACTCCCGTCCCCCGACCACAGAGTCTGCATCCTCAGATGCAGAAAGTGCGTATACAATAACAGGGTGACTTCATCCCCCGGCCGGCCGTCCTGGCCGGCCGTCCTGTACAACGCGAGGAGGTATCCGTCATGAGGTTCTTGATCCGTTTGCTGGTGTCGGCCGTCGCCCTGGGGCTGACGTTCTGGCTGGTCGATCTTTGCTGGGACGGGCAGATCTTGCCGCTGCTCATCATCGCTCTGATCTTCGGCCTGGTCAACGCCTTCATCAGGCCGCTGGTCATCCTGTTGACCTGCCCGCTGGTTCTCGTGACATTGGGGTTATTCGTCTTCGTGATCAACGTCCTGATGCTCTGGCTGACCATCTGGATCGCCAATAGCCTGGGCATTGGCTTCACCTGCGTGCCTGATTTCTTCTGGAACCTGGTGATCGGCGCGATCGTGCTGACCATCGCCAGTTGGGGCGTCAGCCTGCTGGTTCCCGACGAGAGGGAGAAGGGGCGCACGGCGCGTTAAGCGGGAGTGCGTTCGAGGGCGAAGACGGCCGTCTTCGCCCTCAGATTGGGTCGGGCGCGCACCACCCGCGCGCCGGCCAGATAGATCGTCTCGCGGACGACGAAGCGCTGACGGCGGCAAAAGTCGCTGAAGTCGGCCGCCGTTAGCGCCTGCCAGCGGGGAATGTCGTGCCAGGGCTGGGGCAGGTCGGGGGCCTGGGGCATGCGCCCGGCAGCCAACAATTCAAGCCGGCAGCGCCAATAGCCCCAGTTAGGGAAGCTTACGATGGCCCGGCGACCGACGCGCAGCATCTCGCTCAGCACCATGAGCGGGTCATCGAGGTATTGCAGCGTCTGGGCCAGGATGACGCAGTCGAAGCTGCCGTCAGGGTAGTCGGCCAACCCTTCCTGCAGGTTGCCCTGGCGCACGCTCAGCCCGCGCCGCACGCAGGCCAGCACCCCGGCCTCGCTCAGTTCGATGCCCCGCCCGCGCACGCCCTTGACCCGCTTCAGGTAGTCGAGCAGCGCGCCGTCACCGCAGCCGAGGTCGAGCGCGCCGGCTCCTTCGGGAACCAGCCCGGCGACGGCGTGGAGGTCGGGGCGGAGCGTGGTCATGGGGCGTGGTCAGTCATCAGTATTCAGTAAGCAGTGGTCGGTGGATAGCATCTGGACTCCTTACTGGTTACTCCCCGGCCGTGCAATCCCTTCCTCTTCAGACAACCGGTCAAGAAAGCTCGACAGCAGCCGGGTCATGGTATTGACCTCCAGCAGAAAAGCGTCGTGGCCCCAGGTGCTTTCGATATCGAGGTAGGTCACGTCGATGCCTACGGCGTGGAGGGCGCGCACCAGTTCCTTGCTATGGTACGACGGGTAGAGCCAATCGCTGGTGAAGCTGACCACCAGGAACTTGACCGCCGCCGCCCCGGCGAAGGCCGCGGCCAGTGAGCCGGTCGGCTGGCTCAGGTCGAAGTAGTCCATCGCCTTCGTGATGTAGAGATAGCTATTGGCGTCAAAGCGGCGCGTGAAGTTATTGCCGTTGTACTTGAGATAGCTCTCCACGGCGAACTCGGTCTGGAACTCGTAGCCGTACTGCTCGCGCGTTTGCAGGCGACGGCCGAACTTCTGCTGCATGGAGGCATCGCTCAGATAAGTGATGTGGCCGACCATGCGGGCCACGGCCAGCCCGGCGTCGGGCTTCTTGCCGTGGTTGTAGTATTCGCCATTGTTCCAGGCCGGGTCGGCGTAGATGGCCTGGCGACCGACCTCGCTGAAGGCGATGAGCATCGGACTGTGGCGGG
>CXWK01006226.1_pt1 | contig 10719 bp, 15 predicted proteins | sample 590851 | NCBI WGS metagenome assembly CXWK01 (sample SAMEA3498364, study PRJEB10139) | wastewater metagenome | biome: wastewater treatment plant; material: activated sludge | place: Denmark | collected 2014-08-01
CGCCGGCGCGGGTCTGGACGCTAGTCCACTGGTAGGGCATCGGCGGGCGGCTCCTCTTTGGCGGCCGTCAGCAGGGCATATAGGCGCGGCGTGCCGTATTGCCTCACGAACGCCAGCATGAGCGGCGTGTCATCGGTGACGTGAATCTCTGATAGCCTGTCCAGGTCATCGTCTGTCCAGTCTAGCGCCCGGCCGCGGGGGGTCTTGGCCTTCGGGGGCGTGGCCTGTTTCATTGCGTCAACCCCTCATCGCCGTAGGTGTCAGTCCGCTGGATGACGGCCAGTTCGTCGGCATTGTACCCGGCCAGCGTATAGGCGGCCGTCAGTCCTAACCCGCTCAAAATGTGCTGACCGGCGACGGCGGCGCGGCGTTCCTCGACGGCCATATGATCCACTTGTTCAAACGACGCCCAACGCGGCCGGACGCCCGCCTCATCCAGCGTCGGACGCGGGCCGTAGACGTTGTGTAGCCGCACGGCCAGCCGCATCGCCGCCCGCCAGGCCAGCGCGTAAGTCTTGGCCCGGTCACTGACTTTGGCCGTCAAGCCGCGCTCGCTGGCGATAATCGTATCACTGCTAGATACCGCTTTCGTGTCCTGAAACATGGTCAGCGGCACGCGTGACACCTGGGCAATGGTCATCGTCGTGTGCCGGATAGCCTCGACCAGCAGCGACAAGTCGCCGGGCGGGATTGTCCCCCATACCGCCGCCGGGCTGCGCGAGTACCAGATAGCCCGCGCCGCCGCGACCATTTCTTCATCCGGCGCGTCGCCGGTCAGGGTGATGAGTTGAAAGCCCGTCGCATCGGCCGCGGCCAGCAGGTCAATCCACAGTGACGTGAGCACGCGTTGCAGGGGAAGTATTGCCTCTAGCTCGCTTGTCCCGTAGTCGTTGCCGTTGGGGTTGGTTGGGAAGTGGATCACCGGCACGCCTAGCGGATTGCCGCCCGCGTCTACCCACGGCGCGGGCCACGGCTCGCCCTCGACGGCGTAGGGCGTCCACAGTCCAGCGCGGCCGGTGATGTAACGCTCTACCCGGTCGTGAAAGTAGAGGTTAAGGCGCGTATTGCCAACATCGGCGCCCTCTTCCAGCCGCCAGCGTTTATAGCCGTAAAGCGGCACGCGGGCCTCGCTGGCGTAGACAATGCCCGCGCCGTTGTAGCCGTCGTCGGCCAGGCAGTGATGAAACGACGGCCGCCCGGCTTCGTTGTCATAGCCGACAATCATGTAACCGTCGCCGTCGCGCAAGGCTGACAGATGCACGTCATCCTGTTGTGTGTCCAGATCGCACTCAGCCCACCAGCCGTTTAGCGTTTCGGCCGTGGCCGGGGCGTCGGCTTCCCAATCGGCCACGGATAGCCGCTCGGCCACCACGTCAATCACAAGCGGGCAAACGTTAGCCAGGGCGTGAATCTGCCGCGTCGTGATATTGAGGCGGGCCGCTTGACGCGGCGATATGATGAGGTCGTGCGCTCCGTCGTAAAAGTCGCGGTACATCTGAATGTCCGTCCGCCGCACGGCGTCGCCGCGTGATAGCCATTCCTCGAAAGCGCGAACGGCCGGATTCATTGTGTCAAGCATAGCTCAATACTCCCGTACCCTGCCGGGCCGTCGCGTGATAGGCCAGCGCCAGGGCGATAACGGTATCATCATGCGCCCCGGCCGGCGCACTGTAGCGCGTGCCCGTCGCCGTGCGTTGCGCCTCGTAGGATTGCAATTCACCGATTAGAACCGGGTCGGGAATGATGCGTAGTGACGACCGCTCAAATGCCAGGGCCAGCGCGTCGATGATAATTGGCTTACTGGCGGCCGTGGTCGTAAATCCCATGACGGGCAAGCCGTCGCGCTGCATTTGCTCTACCAGCGGCTGCCCCATGCTGTTCGTCTCTGCCACTATCACCCGCGGCCGGAACCTGTCATAGAGCGCCCGTAGCCGCGCCATCTGGACGGCGTAACCTATCTGATTGAACCTGTCCAGATAGACGCACGCCCCGGCCGTTACGTCAATCACGGCGATAGCGGTAAAGTCCTGCGACTGGCCCCAGTCTACCCCAAAGACATATTCATGATGCCCGATTGGCGCGTCCTGCGGCGGGGCAACGGCCGCCTCCATGACGCGGCGAAAGACGCCGCCGGCATCGTCATGGAATACTCCAAGTATTTCCTGCTCAAATACCCGTTGGGGCATAGAGCGCCACATCTGGACTATTTCCGAAAATGGCACGTCGGGATTTTCCAGAGGATGCGGGTCGGGCAACAATTCACCGGCGACAACTTGCACACCCCGCGTTGGTATCTGCCACGCCATATAGTCATCATGGTCTTGGGCCTTGCGGAACTCGTTGTAAAACCAGTTCCTTCCCTTTGGCGTGCCAATTCCCCACGCCCAGCCGCCGGTGTCAATCAGCATAGGGCGCAGCACTTCTAGCCATGCGTCGCCCTTAATGAAGGCGACTTCATCCATGACCACGCCGTCGGCCGTGTACCCGCGCACGTTGTCAGGATTGTCCAGACTGCGAAAGATGATTGTGCCGCCGGTCTGGGTTACGTCGGCGGTCATGCGGCTAGTGTTAAACGTCGCCGCGCCGCCCAGCGCCCGCTTACATTCTCCCATGCCGATGCGTACCTGGTCATAAGTGGGAGCGCCCCAGATGTAAGTGCCGCCCCTGATAGCTGCCTCGACAACGATTGACATTGCCAGCGTCGTCTTACGCCAGCGGCGGCCGGCGCTTAACCAGTTGAAACGCCGGGAATGGCGCAACACATGACGTTGCCCGGCATGGGGAACTGGCAACTTAATCCGGTTGTTCGTTATTGTTGCGCCAATCATTGACGTATTCGACCTGTAGCGTTACCGCGCCCGTCGGCTTGCCGGTCAATAGCTGCTGTTTGTCAATCAGGATGCCGGCCGCCGTCACCAATTCACGGTAACTGGCATCAATGCGCCTTTCAGCCATAGCCGGGAATATCTCAGCCAATTCGTCACGAATGGCCTCTAGTAAGTCAATCCTTTTTTCGTTGCGAAGTTTCGCCGGTGGGGGGTTGTGTTGCCCGTTAAACCAACCGCGCAAAGTTGACAGAGGTACGCCAAGACGGCCGGATACCTGAGACAATGCCCCCTTCCTGTCAGGATAGCCGGCCGCCTCTAGCATGAGAACCGCAGAGGCGCGGAACTCATCATTATGCCAATTGCGCGCTGCCATGTGGCCATTCTACCTACTCCCCCTTCCCATTATCCAATTGAGCTATGCGCCTATCAAACAGGTCGAGCGGTAAGTCCAGCCGCCCCAGGTCATGCCGCCGTGCCTCCAGCGCCGCCGCGTCATGCAGCAGCGGGCAGTCGGGCCAGCGCCCGCGGCCGTCGATGCCGAGCCGGGCCACGAACCGCGCAAAGCCGGTCGGGTCGCCGTGAAAGAACCATAGATAGGACTGCGCCCGCCAATACCTTTCGTTAGCCGTGCCCCCCCACTCCGCGCTATAGCCCGCGTCCAGATCGTCTATGGCCTGGGCGACGACCGCGCCGATGAGCGCGGGAATGTCGGCATGGGGTGATATGTGGCGCTCACCGGCCGTCAGTGGCGGGCCGTCGTCACCCCGTTGGTTGCGGAGTGTCCACCGGCGCGGGATACGTGCGAGCGTGACAGGCAAGGTTACAATTCCGTCTATTCCCCCCTTATCAAGTACAACCATCCCCCCTCGAAAAATACATTTTCAATCGTTACGGATAACCCATTTTTAATGTTCTTTATCTCTACCGCGAGGCCCGCTGCTTTCGCAAGTTCTACTAATTCACCTATCACAGGAGAGATGCTATCCATGGCGGTAGGAACCCATGCCCTCCCCCTGACTATCCGACCTATCATCGTATGACTAACGCCAAACATAACCCCTAACTCGACCTGGGAGTATTTGCGCTCGTGATACAGTTGCCTGATTTCTCTTGCTGCGTCATAACTTAGCTTGCGATTCCCTTGCCTGACAACAGCGCGAGATATAATGACCTTCTTTGGGCGTGGGTGATAACCGTACTTAAAGCCTAAGACATCTCTGGCATGAGTAATGTTTTCCTTCGGTGATACATACTCTAGATTGTCTAGACGGTTATCACTCTTTGTACCATTGATGTGATTGACTTCATACCCATCTGGACGCGGGCCAACAAAAGCCCCTAAAACAAGTGAATGAACCGTAAAGGTGCGATGATCCCCATTTCTGCTCAATTGGGACAGCCTGTATCCTTTCGACGTTTTTTGCCCGTTTGTAACCCAACCGTTATAGCGTCGCGGTAAAGCAGCAACGCGTTTTATCCTGCCGCGATCACTAACCTGATACCACCCTTCCCATCCGATCACATCGCGCCATTCTTCTTGTGACATGAAAAAACTCCTATGGCAAGCCACAGGAGCGCAAGGTACAATGCTCATGTGACTGGCCCTAATCCAGTCATCGCGCCGGGGGGTATTAGCGTACCGCCTCGGCATTTCTTTAGGGATATTATAGCTCATCTGTCCTATCATGGCGAATTTTCGTTTCACTTTGAAACATCGACAGTATAGAACATCCTTGCGGAAATGGCGAGAGGCCTGGTGTTTTAACCACAAAACGGCCACCTGCAATGTAGCCGTTCTGTGTGTGCCAGTTTGAACGTGGAATATTGGAATGAGCGCGGTAGGCAGCCGGGCGGCTGGGTCATCCCGCGCAACAGAGGGAGTAAACGTAGTGTAGCACATCCGGGCTACGCAGCGCAATCCCCCAGGCCGTCAATATCACCCCACGGGACACTAGAAAATCCGTTCGCCTTTATGCTACAATGTGGACGGCAGGGGAGGGCCGCCAATGTGGGAGATTGCCCCGATATTGCCTATTGCATTATTACTCGATAATATATATAATAGTCTTGTACGTTATCTATATTAAGCCTAAGAGGTGATGCAATGGCAGACGACAAGGAGAGAGGCGGCGACGGCAAGGTGACAATCAGTATCCGCTTGCCCGCCGAACTGGTAGAGGTAGTGGACAAAAAGGCCGATGAGGAGTTGCGGTCTCGGTCGGCGCAGATTCAGCGCATCCTCGAAGAAAGCACCGCCGATAAGAAGCAGCCCGCCGGCAAGAAGTAGGCTGAACTGGCGTCCAGACCGGCCCCGCGTTTTGCAGCCGTGGGGCGGGGAGAGGATAGCACGGAACTACCCCCGGAGGGAAGGGGTAGAAAGTACCAGTTGCTAGAGGGATGTAACGGAAGTTCGTCGAGGCAGAGGACAATGAAAACAATGGCGGAACTCAAAACGCTTTCGCAGTGGGTAGGCTACACGGCCAAAAAGGTGCCGATGTGCCCGCACACCGGGGGAGCGGCGGCATCTAATAACCCCGACACATGGGGAACGGCATCCCAGGCATGGGGCGCCAAAAAGCGGTATGGCTGGGCCGGCATCGGCTACGTTTTCACTATCGGCGCGGGCGTCGTGGGCGTCGATCTGGATGATTGTTTTGAGGGCGAGGGGAGCGCCCGGCGACTGACCGACACGGCGCGGCAGATTGTCCAGATGCTAAACAGCTATACAGAACTGTCGCCATCGGGCAATGGGCTTCACATTCTGGCCTGTGGCGCTATCCCCCACTCCATTAAGCAGCCCGGCTTTGAGATGTACGACGAACTCCGCTACTTCACCGTCACCGGCTGGATATATGGGGAGGCACGCAATATCGAAGACCGGCCCGACGAGCTAAACGCCCTCCACGCCACTTATGCCGACGAACCGGCCATTGACGCAGACGGCCCCCTCGTAGGAACCAATAACCGCTATACACAGGCCGCATTGATGCGGGCCATGCAGACGGTTAGTGTATCTGCCAACGGGACGCGCAATAACATTCTCTTTTCAGAAACCGCGTCCCTCGTGGAGCTTGTTAACGCGGGCGAGATTGATCGTTTAGACGTTGAACGTATGATGACCGCGGCCGGCCTCGCCAGTGGCCTAGACCAGCACGAAACAAAAAGGACGATAGCCAGCGCCTTCAAATCTGTGACCAAAGCAAGGCCTGTACCTCCGCCGAAGCCGCGCTATGCGGCTATTGAGGACAGGGTATGAATACCACCGCCGAACAACAAGCGGTTTTGTTGTCGCAAGCGTCCGACCATGAGGGGCACGCGCAATCGACCCTAGCCCTGTATCCTGACTTGTTCCGTCACAACGATTCCCACGGCTGGCTTCATTTCAACGGCACGCATTGGGATACGGAAGGGGCAGAGCAGCGAGTTCGGCGGGCCGTAACCAATACCCTGCAAAAGCGACGTGAATTATTTGCGGCCAAAGAGCAAATGAGAAGCGCCAATCAGTGTATGAGTTGGAGCAACAACGTCAACGGTACATTAGTGCAACTAGCTAAGTGTACCCAGGTCTACACGCCGGCAGCGGCCTTTGATAACTATCCCGACCTTTTGAACGTCCAGAATGGCGTACTCGACCTGAAGCTAGGGGCGTTGATTCCCCGTGAAGCTCACCACCTGTTTACCTACGTTTTGCCCGTCGCCTATTCACCCGATGCCGAAGATGCCGGTGGGTGGTTGGATTTTCTGTCATCCGTTGGATTGTCTGATGACTTAATCGCCTACCTTCAATTAGCCGTCGGCTACAGTTTGACCGGCCACACGAGCGAGGAGGTCATGTTTTACTTGTACGGTCAGCGCCGTTCGGGGAAGGGAACATTTGTTGAGACGCTAAACGCCATGCTGGGGCACTTGGCTACCGGCGTGGATATGAATACCTTCACGTCACGGCGCTATGGCGACACATCAAACTTCGACCTGGCCCCGCTCAAAAATAAGCGTTTCATAACGGCTAGTGAAACCAGTCAGGGAAGTGGGCTTAACGCGGCCGTCATCAAGAAGATAACCGGCGGCGATGAAATCTACTGCTCATTCAAGCGCCGCGATCATTTCAGCTACCGGCCGCAATTCAAGGTTTGGCTTACCTCCAACTACCCCGCCAACGTCGATGTTGACGACGACGCCGCCTGGGGGCGGTTGCGGGTTATCCATTTTAGCCATTCCTACTATGGCCGCGAAGACAAGACGCTGAAGGGGCGGCTACGCAGTAGCGCCGCGCTGGAATTCGTTCTTCGCTGGAGCGCGGAAGGGGCAAAAGCATGGCGCGATCGCGGCGCTAAAGGATTGCCGCTCCCCGATGAGATTGACAAGGCCACAATCGAACACCGCGCCATTCTGGATAGCGTCTCTCAGTTCGTAGAGCAATGCTGCAAGGTTGATATAGAGACGGTCGATGACCGCGCGGCCGTCGTTGCCTTTACTGTAGGCAAGGAGCTTTACAGTGGCTATCGCCAGTGGTGCGAAGACGAGGGTTACATGCCATTAGGCCGGAAGCGTTTCACCGCTGCAATGGATATGCGCGGTGTTCGGTCTGTCGTTCGGTGGGTAGATACCAGCGCTCAGCGCGGCTACGCCGGCATTACACTTCATTCTGCTTACGCCAATATTACAAGCCACAACGGCCGCGGCCCTCATTCCAGGATTACCGCGCCTATCGACCTGTGATAAAAGCAAACGAAGTGTAATGAATTATGATGACGTGTTTACAGAGGTATAACTATTTAACATTACACATCATTACAGTTACTAACCCGATTTCTGGCTAAACAACCCTATATATATTTATAGGCGTTTAACAGGAATTCGCTGTTATGAATCGTAATGTGTAATGAAGGTGGAATTCAGGAGGTCGCAATGCCATTTATAGCAATCAGGAATGACGGTAAGGGGCGAGTGTACATCAATCAGTATGACGACCCGAAGGTCGCCTTGAGCGGCATCGAATTGGCGTGTCAGGACTGTGGCTCGCCGATGACGATCAAGGCCGGCGAATATGTCGCCCCCCACTTTGCCCACATGCCCGGCTACGAAGACCGGCCGTGCTGGTATCGGCGCGAGGGGGAAAGCGACGTACACAGGGAAGCGAAGGGGCGGATAGCCGCCGCGCTGGGCCGCTCGGAACACTACAGGGACGCGGCTATTGAAATTGAATACCCAGTTGATACGGCCAAAGGCCGCCGCTATATCGACGTTTTTATGGAGACAACAGATGGCCGTCGCTACGCCCACGAAGCTCAACTTTCAGGACAATCGATTGAAGCCTTTATCGAGAGATCGCAAGCGTATAGGTCGCTTGGCATTGAGCCGGTGTGGTGGCTCGGTGGGTACGCTCGCACTCAGGAAAATATCGCCTGGGTTAAGGGGAATTGTTCTTTCCTCGGCGAGCTTGAGATTCAGGCATATACGCACGTCCTTATCGATGAGCGGGGCGACGGTAACGGGGCTTCGCCTTACAGCGACAACCACAGGAGCAACCATTAGCCGCGTGCGGCTAACAACACGAGGCGCGTTGACATGCACATCAGCCGAGTTGGTATTGTACCTATGAAATTCTGTCCGGGTTGTCAGCAATCCATAAATGGCGCGGCCATTGTAGACGCTTTCCTCGCCCCCGAAGGCTGGACGTTTTGGGGCGATAAGGAAGCGGGCCGTTGGATTGTCTGCCAGTCCCCCGCCTATGTTCATTTTCGCGTCAACGTGCGCGGCCGGATGCACCACCGCCTCGCCGTCATCCATGCTCAGGCTACGCAGTGGATTGAAACCGAACGCGCCGCCGCGCAGGTCAACGGCGCGCGCAATGGCCGGGGCGACAGCAAGCCCACCGTGGCCGCCAAGATTGAACAGGAACAATGGCTATGACCCTTCTCCCCCTCCCCTGCCTGGCCGCGCTGCTCTTCGTCGCCGCCGTTGTCGTGTTCCTCTTCGCCGTCGCCATTGCGCGGGCGGCGCGGGATATTGAGCCGGTAGACGACGGCCGCGGCTTCGGAGGTGATAGCGATGAGTGAGGAACGGGCGGTGTACGACGTGACGCAATGGGAGCATTGCTATAACGATAGTTGGCAAGGCATCATCACGCCTGAATCGTTCGCCCACCCCGCCAAGTTCGCCCGCGGCCTGATTCACCGCATCTACGCCCACATGCTGGAGCGCGGCTACATCGCGCCGGGGGACAATATTATTGACCCCTTTGGTGGGATTGCCGCAGGTGCGTATGACGCGCTGCTGTTCGGGCTTCACTGGACTGGGGTGGAATTGGAGGAGCGTTTCTGTCTACTTGGTAACGCCAACATTGCTAAGTACCGCCACGACCTCCGTATGCTGGGCGACCGCCTCGGCACGGCGCGGCTGGTGCAAGGCGATTCGCGGCGGCTCGTGGAAGTAGTGGGCGGGGGAATGGCGGCGACGATCTCGTCGCCGCCATACGACACTGACCAGCTCAACGGCGGCGGGCGCGACATGGGGCGCGCGCTGGAATCGATGAAAGCCGGCTACGGATCCACCCCCGGCCAGCTCGGCTCTATGCGCTCAGGCGACTTCACCGCTGCCGTATCTAGTCCGCAAGAAGTTGAATGGTGTAGTTGTGATGACTAGCCAGATGTGGTACAATATCCCTGTCACACAGTCAGGAACGGGGCGCTTTTTGTTTAGCGCCGATGTTTCAATAGCATATCGCTACTGGGTAAAGCACCCCGTATTACTGGACTCACGTCCCGCTGACTGTGTGACAACATCGGCAAGTAATACGGGGTGTTTTGCTATGTCTAAGAAAAACGGCAAGCCCTGCCGGAAATGCGGGGCAAACGAATGGAATACACGCGGGGACTGCAAGGTGTGCGCGAGAGAGCTTACCCGGCGCTACCGACAGGAGAATCCAGATCGCGTGCTCGAAAATAACCGCCGATATTACCAAGAACACGCTGAAGAAGCCCGTGAGTATAGCAAACAGTATCGCCGAGAGCATCCTGAGACAGTGCTGAAAAATCGCCGACTATATGAACAAAGACATCCAGAAAAGCAGCATGAACGTATCCTCAAGTATCAACAAAACCATACCTTTGAGATACAAGAGCGAAGCCGTCGGCACTACCTAGCAAACGTTGAAAAGAAACTAGAAAGCGCGCGCCGATGGCGTGCGTCCCATCCAGAAGCCCAAGCCGCTAATGACCACCGGCGTCGCGCGCGGGAGACGACCGCGGGCGGAAGTTTCTCTGCCGCTGAATGGAAGGCGTGCCAAGAACACTATGGCAATAAATGCCTTTGTTGCGGGCGTGTTGATATGAAGTTGACGGCGGATCACGTGGTTCCTGTATCGAAAGGTGGCACGTCGAATATCGAAAATATACAGCCCCTTTGCGCGTCATGTAATTCTCGTAAAGGGGCAAAGACAATCGACTATCGCCCCGGCAAAGGACTGGGGCGATGGGTTCAAAGAAAATTGTTTGGATAGAAGAGAGGCTGAAATGATACTGACAGATTTCCCGTGGCTCGATCCGATAATGGAGATGGACGCCGCGAACTTCCTTGAGCCTGATACCGCCGTCGCGGCCGCCCTGCCCCGCCGCTACGCTGAGGCCATCCGCAAGGAACTCGGCAATCACACGCCGGAAGAAATCGAGGCCCATTTTCGCGCACGGTCGAACGGCGGTCAACCCGTCTTTGGCCGTCGGCTATTCCTGGCCGCGCTGCACATGCAGAAAGAACGCGAGGCCGCGCAATGACCGACGAAACCTACACCTACTCCCTCGCCCCGGCCATCGACCGTACCGGCACGCCGGGGCATGACAAGCTGCGCCGCTATTGGGAAGTGCCCGCCGGCGGGTTGAATCCCCACCGGCCA
>CXWK01012921.1_pt1 | contig 10715 bp, 7 predicted proteins | sample 590851 | NCBI WGS metagenome assembly CXWK01 (sample SAMEA3498364, study PRJEB10139) | wastewater metagenome | biome: wastewater treatment plant; material: activated sludge | place: Denmark | collected 2014-08-01
ACTTCGGTGATGGAATCGGCGTATACGATCAGCCCTTCATATCCCTCGCGGGTGTCGTCGCTGACGATGTTGGGGTGTAATTCTTTGAGTTTTGCGGTCGCTTCCTGGGCGGGCGTCAAGAGGACGCCGTTTTCCGGGGCTTCCGCGGTCGATTCAAGAGTTGTGTCGCTCATCACTTCTCCGGTGAGTATCAATCAGCTACGCCCGCTTAGGCGGCCGGTTCAGCTTCAGCCGCCGCTTCGACGATTGCTTCTTCTGCTTCGCGCTTGGCCGCTTCCCGGCGAATGATATCGAGTTGCCGCACGTCTACAAGATCAGGCCCCAGCACCGGCACGGGATAGAGGCCGGCGGTCGGGTCCTTCTTGTTATACCAGGGGGCCGTCGCGATCGACTGCTGGTCGATCTTTTCTTGCAGGGCAATCAGGCCATTGATCAAGGCCTGAGGGGTCGGCGGGCAGCCGGGCACGTAGACATCCACCGGCAGGAACTTGTCGATGCCGTCGACGACGTTGTACCCTTCCTTAAATGGCCCGCCTCCGGACGCACAAGCGCCCATGCTCAGCAGATAGCGCGGCTCGGGCATCTGGTTATACAGCCGCACGATGGTCGGGACCATTTTCTTCGTGACTGTCCCGGAGATGATCATCAGGTCGGCCTGACGCGGTGTGGCCCTGAAAACCTCCATGCCAAAGCGCGCCAGGTCAAAACGGCTCGATGCCGTGCAGATCATCTCAATGGCGCAACAGGCCAGGCCAAAGGTGACCGGCCAAATTGAGTTACGTCGTGACCAGTTGTAGACCGGGTCCAGAAGCTTGGCGATGTTGGTTATGAAGACATTGTTTGCCAGTTCATCGGGGACAGCAACGTCCCCGCCGGCGGTTCCCGTATTCGCTACGGTCATAGCTATGTCGCCTCCTCATACCAAACGGTTAAAATATCCAGTAATAACTGTTCGTTCACCAGGTCGGAATCATCCTGATAACCAGGCAGGGATTCGACCATTGCCACCAGCTCGGCCAAGCCCATATCAACAGGCCCGCGGTCGGGGTAATGCTCCATTAAGGAGATTACAATGGCGTAAGTGGAGTCCCAGTAAAGTTCTGGTTCGTTCTCAGACAATACGTTTGTCCCGAATGACCAACTTCTATAAGTATAGTCAATTATAGGCGGGCGGTCGAATTGTAACGAAGAATATCCTCCGTCAGTTCGGCCGAATTCATGGGTATCGTTTAGCAATTATGCGGATCCTTCTCCTTTCTCCTTATCATGGCGGCAGCCATCGCGCCTGGGCCGAAGGGTATCGGGCCACAAGTCGCCACGATATCGAATTAGTGACTCTGCCGGCCCATTTCTGGAAGTGGCGCATGCATGGTGGCGCGGTCACTCTGGCTCGCCATTGGCTGGCGCGGCATGGCTCCACGCCGGACCTGATCCTCTCCACGGACCTCCACGACCTGGCGACGTTTCTGGCCCTGACCCGTCGCCGGACGGCCGCGCTCCCTGTGGCGCTCTACATGCACGAGAACCAACTGACCTACCCGCTGCCGATCGACCCCACGACCGGCCCCATGCGGCGGCAACTGGGCGAGCGCGACCGGCACTACGCCTTCGTCAATTTCACCTCAATGCTGGCCGCCGACCGGATCCTCTTCAATTCCCGCTACCATCTGGACACCTTCTTCGCCGCCCTGCCCCCCTTTCTGCGCCACTATCCTGAATACAACGAAATCGAAATGGTCTCTGCCTTGCGGCAAAAGAGCGCAGTGCTGTATGTAGGCGTCGATCTGCACCGCCTCGACCCGCAGCCGTCCGCCGAACTCCAATCTGCCCCGCCGCTCGTGATATGGAACCAGCGGCTGGAATACGACAAGAATCCGGAGGGGTTCATCAGCATTCTGGCGGCACTGGCGGCCGAGGGCGTTGCCTTCCGTGTGGCGCTCTGCGGCGAGCGGTTCGGCAGGCCCGGCGAGCGCTGGGAAGTCGGAGTGGCTGAATTGGGCGAGCGAGTGATCCACAACGGCTATGCCGATGACGATCTTTATCGGCGGCTGTTGTGGGAGGCGGCCATCACTGTCTCCACGGCCGGCCATGAGTATTTCGGCATCTCTATCCTGGAAGCGATCTACTGCCACACCTTCCCGCTGCTGCCCGCGCGGCTCAGCTATCCCGAAATCATCCCGGAGGCATTCCACACTGATTGTCTCTACCACGGCCGCCAAGACCTGATGCGGCGCTTGCGCTGGGCGCTGGGCGACCCGGCCGCGGCGCGGGATGTCGCGGGGCGGTTGGCGGCCCAGATGGAGCGGTATGACTGGCGGGCAATGGCGCCGGGATATGACGAACTATTCGACGGGATGGGGAGAGTGGCGAGGGATGAGGGTTTGTAGGGGCCATGTCAATCTCCGCCCTTTACATTGCTTAAGCATCAATTCATCCTACAATTGAACCGATGGATCTTCCCGAACTCCCCATGCCGATCGACGGCGAATTCGACGTCGAGTTCGCCAACGCACTAGCCCGCTACGAGACGTATAACAAGCACCACTACCGGCCGAACACCTATCTGCACAAATGGTGGGGCCGCCGGTGCGGCAGCACATTCCGGCTTATTCTCAAGGGTCTGGTGGAAGACGAGGCCGCGCGCCCCTACTACGCTCCGGGTGGGTTGGCGGGCAAGGTCATCCTCGACCCGATGATGGGCGGGGGTACGACGCTCCATGAGGCCATCCGCCTTGGCGCGTCGGTCATCGGCGTGGATGTAGACCCCATCCCGGTGGTGCAGGCGCGGGCAACGCTGACCCATCGGCCGCCGGCGGCGCTGCAGACCGGGTTCGATACGCTCTACCACGGCCTGGTCGAAGCGGCCGGCGACCTGTTCCAGACCCATTGTCCGACGTGCGATGAACTGACCCCGCTGTGGTACGCGCTCTACGGGTGGCGGCGAGTGTGCGACTGCGGCGAGGTGTTGGCCGTCGACTCGCTGACGCTGCGCCACGAGCCGGACGGCACGACCTTGCAATGGTGCGCGGCGTGCGGCGGGCTGCATGACGGACGCGACCACGACTGCACCCCCGGCGGCGTTCGCTTGATCGAGAAAGGGACCAGCCACTGTTCCGATTGCGGTGAGGCATACCGCGACCCGGCCGAGACGCCGTTCCATGCCCGCTACACCATGCTGGCCGTCGCCGGGCATTGCTCCGCCCACGGCCTGTTCCACAAGTCGCCCGACTGGCGTGACCGGGCGGCCCTTCACCGCGCCGACGACCGCCGCCCGGCGCTGCCCTTGGCACGCGAACAGTTCCGCGTGATCCCGGGCGACAAGTCCATCCAGTTGGCCCATCGCGGGATCGACAACTACCTCGACCTGTTCTCCAGCCGGCAACTGATCGTGCTGTCGGAAGTCATCGGACAATTACCGAGCGAAGACGCGATGATCCGGATGAATCTGGCGCTGCTGGTGTCCACATCGCTGGAATTCAACTCGATGCTCTGCGGCTATAAGGGAGTCAACAAACGACGGGCGGGGGCGGTGCGCCACACTTTCGCCCATCACGGCTATGCGTTCCCCCATACGGCGCTGGAGAACAACCCACTCTACCCACGCCGGGCGTCGGGCACATTGCAGAAGCTCTTCGAAAGCCGCATCGCGCGCGCCCGGCGCTGGGCGGCCCAGCCGCTGGAACGGGTTCTGGACGATGGGCCGTCGCGCTTCGTGGCAATCGAGGAGGAGACGGATGGCGGCCGCGAGGTGGCGACCGCGGAGGAACTGGCGGGTGGCTCCCATCGCTTCATGCTGATCCAGGGGTCGTCGGTAGCCCTGCCTGTGGAGACGGGTAGCATCGATGCGGTGGTCACCGATCCGCCCTATTTCGACAGCATCCAATACAGCGACCTGTCGGGCTTCTTCCGCGTCTGGTTGCGGAAATTTCTTCCGGAAGCGGCCAATTGGAACTACGACCAATCAGTGGCCGCCGTCAACTCCGAGCGCGGCAGCGAGAACGGGCATTATGTGACGCTGATGACGGTAATATTCCGGGAGTGTCGTCGGGCGCTGCGACCGGGATCTGGACGGCTGATCTTCACCTTCCACCACTGGCAGCCGCGGGCGTGGGCGGCTCTGACGGCTGCCCTCTACAACGCAGGCTTCGCGATGGTTAACCGGTATGTCGTCCATGCCGAGCATCCTATGTCGGTCCACATCAGTAACATGCGTGCGCTGACCCATGACGCCATCCTGGTTCTGGCCGCCGCTCGGCCGGAGCCACCGGAGTGGCCCCTCCCGACGGAGTGGCCCTTCCCGACAGAGAGACCACGGCCGCCCGCCCATCACGACAGCCACCACTTCACGGAGTCGTGCGCGTCATTCCTGGGATGGGTACTCGCCCAGCCGGGGCTGACCACCGGCGAGATCGAGGCCCATTGGCAGGCGTATCTCGCGCGGGATACGGCCGCCTAGTAGTAATCCAGATCCAGGCGCATCTGCTTGCCGCTCGTGGGGGATGGCCGGTCCATGCGGACGCAATAGACCACCCCGCCCGCGTTCTCCCGCCGGCGCAGGACAAACCCAGCCTTGATTAGCGCGTCTCGCCAAGCCGTTTCTGTGGGCAGCGGATAGGTGATGATGCCGGTCAGGGCCGGGTTGGCCCGCGAGCGGACGCGCTCGGCCACCAGCAGCCGCCCTTCGGGCACGAGGACGCGCCGCACTTCGGCCAATAGTTGCTCTCGCTCCTCGGGTATCCAGAACTCGGAGAGGATCTGATTCATGAACACCGCGCCGGTGCTCCGGTCGGGCAAGGGGAGCAGATGGATGCTGCCGTCGATCCAGTTGAGCCGGGGATCGGGCGGCGGGCGTTGTGCCCGGTCGCGGCCGCGCCGCAGCGCGCCGCCGATGTTGGATTGGGGGTTATAGATGTCGATGACCGTCACCTGACCCGTGGTCAGATGTTGGGCAATGGTGACGGCCGTCGCCTTGAGGCCCAGATCGATGCAGACGACCCGTTGATGGGGCTTCAACTGGGCCAGGTCGATGAGAGATTCGACCGCCGTACCGCCCGGCGCGTCGTTCAGCCGATAGGCCACATAGACAAAGGCCACCAGGAAGTAGGCGGCGATGAGCATGACCGCCAGCGAGAAGGTGATATACGCGTACCACCCGAAGGCCAGGCTCAGGCCAATCAGCAGCACGCCCGCCACCAGCGTCACATATAACCCCAGGTATATCGGCCAATGTGTGCGGATATAGCGTGTCGTTCGCCGAAACCTCGGTTTACTGGACATGGCAGCGCCCATCATTCATAATCGTGATCTCCATCGGCCGCTATTGTACGTTCGCCGCGGCGGAGAGTCACCTATCACGCATAGAGGCCTGACAGGGGAGCAGCATGAAAACCGTTCTCGCCCAGTAACCCGGCCCGCTCGCTTGTCAGGTCTGAAAAACGATGATCGATAAACCAGACTCATATAGTCGCTTTTTTGAACGCTACGCCGCTGGGCCGGTGCCCTGGGACGCCCCCCTGCCGCCGCCGGAGATTCTCGCGGCGGCGGCCGAACTGGAGCCGGGACGGGCACTCGACCTCGGCTGCGGCTTCGGCCGCGTGACCATCTATCTGGCCCGGCGGGGCTGGTCGGTCGATGGGGTCGATTTTATCCCCCAGGCAATCGAGATCGCGCGGGAGCGGGCGGCCGCGGCCGGCGTCGGCGATACCGCCCGGTTCCACATCGCCTCGGCGACCGCGCTCGGCTTCCTCGCGCCCCCCTACGATCTGGCCGTCGACGTCGGCTGCGCCCACTCCTTCAATGAGGAGATGCTGCGCGCCTACCGGGCCGAGATGGCCCGCCTGCTGCGACCCGGCGGCCGCTATATGCTATTCGCCCATTTGCGCGACGAGAACGAGCCGGTCATCGACGACGGCCCGCGCGGCATCCCGGAGCGCGTCATTCGGGAGTTGCTCGACGATGACTTCCGACTGGAGCGGCTGGAGCATGGCGTCACCCAAGTGGAAGACCGCCCGCCGTGGAATTCGGGCTGGTTCTGGTATCGGCGACGTTGACGAGCGAACTCCTGTGCGCCGGCCATAGACGGATGATCTTCCCGTGGTCCGTGGTCTGTGGCCTACAGACGACGGACAACAGACCACTGCCCACCCCCTACCGCACGATCACCCCCAGATACAGCCGCCGCGGCCGAACGTCGATCGACGCGCTATAGGTCGCCGTCCCGCTCGGCCCGGTGGCGGTCAGCATCACCGTGTAGGTGCCCATCCGCTCGTAGCGGTGGGTCGGGTGGATCTCACCGGAAGACGGGCCGCCGTCGCCGAACTCCCACACATAGGCCAGCGGCCCCGGCCCGGCGCTGGTGTTGATGAAGACGACCCATTCCCCCACCCACACCGGCCCATTGGATACAAACCCGGCCACCGGCGGCGGGGACAGATCGGCGGCGGTGGTGAACTGCCAGACGTAGGCTTCCGGCAGCGTGTCCGGCGGGTCGTCGGCGTCGGTGTCATGAACGGCCGTCGCGTGGATCGTAACCGTGCAATGCGCCCCGGGCGGCAACGGCCCACGGGGGACCGCCACAAACACCCGCGGTCCACCGGCCACATCCAGCGCAAGTTCACCGCCGGCGGCGCACGAAAGCCCTAGCCAGCCGGCGTCCGTTTCCACATCTTCCGTGAAAGTGATAATCAGCGATGCAACAAGCGGGACATCCACGCTGTCGGGCAGCGGCGAAATGGAAACGACGGCCGGGGGCGTATCGAGAGGCATGCAGGAATTATTTCGGCCGGGAGACGGCTCGGCCGCCGCATAGCCGGTTGTGCGGCGTGGCCCCCCCGCTCCGTCGGGACAGCGCGCCAACGAGTGTGCTTCCCGATCGCCGCGACTACCCTCATCGAGTTGCGGTTCCCCAGCTTCCAGCAAGGATAACAGTCCAGTATCCACAACACCAGACCCATAAACGACGGCATCTACTAACCCCACTGTCGTCAGAGGCATACCGATACCGAAATCGGCCGCGTTCCCTGTATAGAGCGCAACGGCATCGGGACCATTCTGCAACGCGCCGTGCTCGAAAGTTACATCAGGATTAACGGCCTCATTGCCGAGCGCGAGAAAGCCGTCTTCATTCGTAGTCTGGTCGCTTAAGTCGACAACGTGGTAGATCGTGTCGTTCCCGCCGTTCCACCAGATCATCACAAGGTTATTCAGAGAGGTATATCCATCGCCGCCATCATAAAGTTCAATGAACTCGGCCGTGTCGCTGCCGGGTGTGTCGGCGTCGATCTCGTTGATTAGCGCATATCCTTGTGCGACGACCGGCGCTGTCTGAAACATGCTTTGGAAGTTCTGCAGCATATGATCGGGAGGATCGTCTGTGTCAACATCGCTGACCAGATCGGCCTTGATCTGCACAATGCAAGATTCGCCGGGTGAAAACGCCTCATTCGGTTGAAGCACTACCTCGAGCGAATCACCCCCCACAGTAGCCGCATGCAGTCCGCTTAATTCGCAATCTATCACATACCAGCCGCCACTTAGCTCAACTGCTTCATTAAAACGCAACCGTATGGCACTGTCAAGGGGGACGTTGGCCTCTCCATCAGCAGGGGTGACGCTGACTATCGCAGGCGGGGCGTCCTCCACAATCTCGCAGTCATTGGCAATGCCCGGCGTAGGTAGCGATGCTCGATATGTCGTGGTGCGTCGCGGGCCGCCTTCACCGTTCGGACAGCGACCGACTGAGTGTTGATCGGCAGCGTCGGCTCCGGCTTCATCAATCTGCAACTGCCCGGCTTCCAGCAACGCCAACAGGCCGGCATCGACCGGGTCGCTCGTTCCATAAACAAGCGCGTCTATCAATCCTCCGGGATGAACGGCCGTTCCGTTCGGAAATGAATCCGGCCCAGCCGCGTACAAGGCGACCGCGTCAGCGCCATTTTGCAGGAATCCCCCCGGCAGCTCTATTCCGACTCCCGGAACGCCCTTATTGCCTACTGTTGCAAATCCTTTACTGTCTGTCTTAAGACCCACCAGATCAATTACCCGATAGGATCGATCATCTCCGCCATTAAACAGAACGAGCACCAACCCCGACAAACTGGTGTTGCCGCGCCCGCCGTCGAATAGTTCGATAAATTCGGCCGTATCGCTGCCGGGTGTGTCGGCATCGATCTCGTTGATTAGCACAAAATCCGCGCCCGCACGCCCCGTCGTAAATTCCAGTTGATAATTCCCTGCCATATGATCGGGGGGATCATCGTCATCCTGATCGCTCACATTCGTGGCAATAACCTTCAGCCGGCAGGTCGTCTCTTGCGGCATTGGTGCGGCCGGACTAATCATGAACGAAAGCGGCCCATCACTCACCGTGAATGAAAGGTTGGTCTGCGTTCCACATGCAAGTTGGATTGATCCAGCAGCCAAATCCACAGCTTCGTTGAATGTCAGATTGATGGATGCATAAATGGAAACATCCGTTACCCCCACGGCAGGAATCGTACTGATGATCATTGGGGGCGCGTCCACCTCGCATCGATTCGAAGCGCCCGGCGTAGGCGTATTCGGCGCATAACTATCCATCCATCGCTGCCCCCCACCGCCGTTAGGGCAGCGCTGCAGAGAGTGAACATCGGCCGCGCCGCGCTCGCCCTCATCGGCTGCTTCCTGGCCTGCTTCCAGCAATTTCAATAAGTCCGGCGAGACCGCCGCCGGGGTTCCATAGACGGCCGCGTCCAGCAAACCTTGGAGCACAACAGGCGAGTCGCCTGGAAATCGGGCAGCGTCCCCGATGTATAGCGCGGCCGCGTCCGGCCCATTTTGCAGAAAGCCGTTGGCCATCACCAGATCGGGTATGACGGCCGCATCGCCCAGCACGAAATAACCCTGCTCATCTGTGCTGAAACCGTCCAGATCGATCGCCCCATAGGAAAGGTTATTACTGCCGTTATAGAGAACAATAACCAACCCATCCAAATCGGTTCGACCGCCTCCACCATCGAAGAGTTCAATGAATTCAGCGGTATCCGTCCCCGGCGTATCGGAATCGACTTCGTTTATCAGCACAAAGTCGGCCGGCTCACTCCCAATCGTAAATGACCAGGAAATCTTCCCCGTCATCTTATCCGGCGGGTCATCGGAATCCTGATCGGTGACAGCATCAGGGTTTATTATCACCGTGCAGCTTTCGCCATAAGCAAACGGCGCGTCAGGCGTAGCGGTGAAATCAATCGGCCCTCCGGTCGTCTTGTAGGTGTGGGTTCCCGATACGGTACATTTCACGGTTATCCATTTACCGGTCACCTTGACCGGCTCATCGAAATTCACGACGAGGGTCGTCGAAGGACTGACCCCCTGCGCCCCGCGCGCCGGCAAGAAACCAATCACCTGCGGCGCTTTGTCTGTGATGCAATTATTTGCAACTCCCGGTGTCGGCGTGTTTTGCTTGTATCCGCTTGTGTTACGTGAACCGCCCGCGCCGTTGGGGCAACGCTGGTTCGAGTGGGCCTCGATATCCCCTCGTCCTGCCTCATCTACCTGCGGTTGTCCCGCATTCAGTAGCGGCAGTAAACCGCTGTCAACCTGTGTCGATCGTCCATAGACCAGGGCATCAAGGGGCGTTACACCAGCGATCGGTGTGCCGTTGGGCCAATCGACCAGCTCTCCCACGACGAGCGCGACCGCATCCGGCCCATTCTGCAAAGCGCCCTTGGGAAACTCGATGCCAACTCCGTCCACGCCCGTGTTGCCCAGCACGAAGTAGCCCGCATTATCGGTCTGCTTCCCATCGAGATTGATCGTCAGATAGCTGCGATCATCCGTGCCGTTAAACAGCACGACGTTAAGTCCGTCAAGAGGGGTATTCCCCTCACCACCATCGAACAATTCAATGAACTCGGCTGCGTCGACGCCCGGCGTATCAACATCAACCTCATTGATCACCACATGCTCCGCCACCCAATTGACCGTCTGGAACGTCCAGTTGTACTTGCCGGCCAGCGTGTCCGGCGGGTCATCAGTGTCCACATCATGAACCATGTCCGCCCATATCGTGTTGGAGCATGTCTCACCGTAATTTAGCGGGTCATACAACGTAATGGTAAACGTCTCCGGGCCACCATTGACATCATAGGCATGAACACCAGTCATCGTACAAGAGATCTCGAATGGCTGTCCGATCAAGGCGACTGGTTCGCTGAACGTAACCGTTAGGGACGCGTCGAGTGCTACATCCGTCGCAGACGGCTTTGGCACGACCCCGGTTACCTGCGGCGGATCGTCATATTGGCAGTGATTATTTCCCCCTGGCGACGGGTTATTCTGGACAAAAGCCACCGACTCCCGCGGCTGCCCGCCTCCGTTGGGGCAGCGTTGGCTCGAATCGCTCGCCGCCGTCCCTCGGGCGTCCTCATCCAGCGAAGCCTGCCCGGCATTCAGCAATACCAGCAGCCGCTCGTCAGCAGGGCCATAGACGACCGCATCAAGCAAGTTAGTCGTCGACACGGGCGCGTTGCGCGGAAAATCGCTCTTCGGCGCGGCATACACCGCCACCGCATCCGGCCCATTACGCAGCGTGCCGTCCGCCATCAGCAAATCGGCCCCAACCACGCCGCTATCCCCCAAGACGAAATATCCCGCCGCGTCCGTCTGCAGGCCGTCCAGCGCCACCGCCAGATAGACCGACGCCTCATCCCCCCGATAAAACACTATCGTCAACCCAC
>CXWK01082313.1_pt1 | contig 10696 bp, 9 predicted proteins | sample 590851 | NCBI WGS metagenome assembly CXWK01 (sample SAMEA3498364, study PRJEB10139) | wastewater metagenome | biome: wastewater treatment plant; material: activated sludge | place: Denmark | collected 2014-08-01
TGGGTTCGGCGGGATTGCGCTGGCGGCGCCATTCGCCGTTGTGCTTCGGGACAGTTCCTGGCAGAACGTCCTGTGGTTGGCGCTGGCGCTGGTGTTGGTTGTTCGGATGGCGGGGATGGGAAGCGGAGTAGCCGCGGCCGGACTGTTGGTGGCCAGTCCCACGTTCTGGAACGAATGGATTTTTCAGAGCGACCTACTGGTCCTCGGCGTCAAGCTTGCGATCGGCATGCTTTGGGGGCTGTACGCGATGCGATCGTCGGGATGGCTCGGGTTCACCGCGTCGGCGGTGTTCTTCGCGTTCGCACTGGCGGACCGATTCCTGTTTCTCGCAGTCGCCGTTGTTGTGGCGGCCAGCGCGTTTCGGGGGGTCCCGATCCGGCGGACACTGCCCTGGTTGGTCATCAGTGGAGGGGCTACGGTCGCTCTGATGGCCGTCCCATGGCTGCTCGCGCCCGGATACCGCGACCAGGTGCTGCTGAACATCGCCAAGAGCAGCGAAGCGGGTGGGGTGATCCCCCACGCGGGGGCCATCCTGGGTGTGGTGTTGGTGGTCCTCGCGGCGGTACTGGGCTGGCTCGCGCGCAGCGACGCCGGCCNNAGTTGGTGCCGCCGGAGTCACAGTGGCGGTGGTGGTCGTGTGGCAGATCGTCTTGTACTCGCTGTCCGCGGGTTCCCTGGCAGTTACGGGCAGTCTGGCCGTCGCGTACACCGGCGTCATGCTTGTGTTCGGCATCGGCTTTCTGGTCCTGCCGCGCGACAATTCGATCACGGGGGTCAGCTACCGTCAGGTGCTGACCCGGACAGCTCCCCCTCGCACCGATTCGCCACCCGCATAATGGGGCGTGCCCTTCCCCTTGAGCAGTCGTCAAGTGGCGGTGGCCGCGTGGACCGTGGCGGCGGTCGCGGTCGTTTCCTTGGCAGTGGTGCTCTCCCGCGCGGGCAGCTTCCTGGACCTTGAGGCCTACCTGGCGGGCGCCGCTGCCATCGCGGATGGGAAGGATCCCTACGCGCCACAGCAAGGCGTTCTGCCCTTCGTGTATCCACCGTTCGCCGCGCTGCTGTTCCTGCCCTTGACCTGGACCCCCGCCGCTGCGCCGACCTTCATGTCGATCGCCTCGCTGGCCGCCTTGGCTCGGATCAGTTGGCTCCTGGCAGTCCGGCTTGACAGCGGCCGCGGTTCCGCAACCGTCACCAAGGCGTTGCTGGTATTCACCGCCCTCGCTCTGCTCGAGCCCTCGGTTGAGACGTGGCGACTGGGTCAGGTCAGCCTGATCCTGCTGTGGCTGGTCGCGGAGGACGGCATCGGCGATCAGCGGCGAACCCGTGGGGTTGCCACCGGATTGGCCGCGGCCATCAAGGTGGTGCCGATGTTCTTCTTGGTCTACTACCTCGTCGTCGGACGGTACCGGACGGCCGTCTTGGGAGCGATCACCCTGACAGTTCTAACGGCAGTGACTTTCCTCCTGCTCCCTGAGGAGTCGTTCCAGTACTGGTTCGTCGACCTCATGGATGCCTCCCGAGTCGGCGCGGCCATCGACTTCGTGTCCAATCAGTCATTGCTGGGCGTCTGGGCACGGACCTTTGGGCAGGACCCGAGCAGCACGCTGTGGTGGCGGTTGGCCATGATCGGTGTCGCAGGCTTGGCCCTAGTGATCGCTCGACAGATGTGGCAGCGGAACGCGCGCCTGCTGTCGTTCGGTATCGCCGGCCTAGCGGTGCTGCTGGTCTCGCCCATCTCGTGGACACATCACTGGGTCTTCTTCTATCCGCTGGTGGTGGGGCTGGCCGGATACTGGTCGGTCCGGTGGGTGCGGGTCCCGGTGATCGTCGCAGTAGTGGTCCTGTTCTCTCCAGTGGTGTGGCGGGCTCCTCACGAGGGCGGCGGCAACCTGGCGATGGAGTGGTTCTGGTGGCCAGTGGCCAACGCCTACGTATTGGTGGGGGTCATGATCGCAGTGACTTCAGTGATGGTGGTGTGGCGCGTACTCACGCCGGCACTGGCTGTCGCCCCTGCTGACGCGGGTCAGGGAACGACGGTGAGTCCCCGGTGATCCTCCTCGCGCCGGAGTCCACGACCTCGACGCATGCCGAGTCCTCGACGCAGCCCGTCCGAGTGGCCGACTGGTCCATGGGTGTGGCCGTGGGGCTGATAGCGCTCGTGGGCGTCATCGTCGTGATCAGGGATCGTTCCTGGCTCCCCGTGTCTGACCTGGCCATCCTCGAGATGCAAGTCCGCGCTCTGGCGCAGGAGCCGGCGTTCGTGGGGTCCTATTCACGTTTCGGCTGGAATCACCCGGGGCCAATGTTCTTCTACCTCATGTGGGGGCCATGGCGGTTGACGGGGGGCAACGGGTTCGGGTTGCTGCTGGGCATGTTGCTGCTCCAGTTGGCCGCGGTGGGGATCAGTTGGCTGGCGGCGCGTGCGGTGTCCACGGCCGCGGCCGTTCTGGTCACGACCGGTCTGCTGATCGTCTGGGCGAGTGGGGCGCCCGGGGAGGCGCTTGCGCCGTGGAATCCGCAGGTTGGGTTGATCCTCGGTGGGGCGGTCGTCGTGCTGGCGTGGAATGCCGCCGTGCGGGGCAAGGCGGGCGGGTTACTGCTATTGCCGGTCGCGACGATCATGGTCCAGGGACACGTCGGTGCGGTCGTGTTGGTCAGTGCTGTGTGTGCCACGGGAGTTGTGGCCGCCGGCATCGGTTGGGGACAGGTACGCGATGTACCGTGGCGGGCCTGGCTGGCCTCAGCGGCCGTCACCGCCGTGATGTGGGCGCCACCCTTGTGGGAACAGGTCCGGCCCGGGGGCGGCAACCTGACCGCGATCGTGACGTCCGATCCCGGCCCGGGACTGGGGCTGGGGCGTGCGTTCACGGTGGTTGCGGACGCATTCGCGATGGTTCCGTTCTGGTGGTCGCCAACGCTCGGACTCCTGCCTGAACAGTGGGGATGGCCGGTGTGGGCATTGCTGCCGCTGGCGGCTGTTGTCGTTGCGATCCACCGGCGCAATGCGGTGCACCTGCGAGCTCTTGCCGTTGCCGCGGCAGCAGGCGCTGCGGCAGTCCTTTCGGTGTGGCGGGTGGCGGAGCCATATTCGTACCTGGTGGCCTGGCTGCCGGCTGTCGCGGTGACGATTGTGGCACTGAGTGCCTGGGTGTTGATCGAATCATTCGGTTGGGGCAGTCGGGTGGCGTGGTTTGCCCCCGTCCTGCTGGGGTTGTCGGCGGTAGGCGTTGCCGTGAATCTGTTGACCAACAGCGCCCCCTTCAACGACCGTGCTCCTCGCATTCAGGCAGTCCTGGATGTGGTGGCCGACCGGGAGATCGGATCCGCCGGGATCCACTTGGTCGCGCGCCCGTTGACTGGCACGAACACACTGGAATGGGTCGTTGCTGTCGCCAACGAACTCGAGCGACGGGACATCGACGTGTCCGCAGACCTGCCTGCCGAGTGGCCGACCTCGCTGGCGGGGCTGGTTGCCACCGACGCGGGAACCCGGACGCCCGTGATGGTTCGCGTACTCGACGGTCCCGCCCCTGGCATTCCTCCCGGATGGCAGGAGGTCGTGACCAATGACCCCTTCACGCCCGCGGAGTGGGTCGAATTGTCCCGACTCCGCGCCGTCGTCGCCGATCCGGCGGCCAGTGACGACGAGCGGTGGGCCGCCGGGCTCGCGTTAGCCGACATCACTGCCGGACGCGAGGCATGGCAGATCCTCGTTCCCAGTGACCGATAGCAAGAACGCCATCTGTCACGCATCGCGGGACCGATTCCGCGATGATCGGTGCCATGCCAAAAAGTCATCCCGGAAGTGCGCCCAAGCATCCCCAGGTGGTCGTCCTCTTCGGAGCGACGGGTGACCTGGCCAAGCGCAAGCTCCTGCCTGGCCTGTTCCACCTGAACTCGTCGGGCCTGATCCCCGGACTCAAGGTCGTCGGGGTGTCCCTGGACGAGATGAGTTCCGAGGAGTTCCGTGCCATCGCGCGGGGCGCCCTGGACGAATTCTTCAGCCGTGAGTTCACCGAGGCGGAGTGGGAGGACTACCGGACCCGACTCGAGTACGTCCCGACATCCGCCGGACCGGAGGCCCTGGCGGCGGCGGTGGCCCGGGCCGAGGCCGAACTGCCAGACGGACCCCAACGACTGCACTACCTGTCGGTGCCGCCCCGGGCGGCGCTGGGTGCGGTCAGCATGATCAATGAGGCTGGGCTCGTCAAACACTCCAAGGTCATCATGGAGAAGCCGTTCGGCGTCGACCTAGCCACGTCGAAGGAGCTCAATCGGCAGCTGCACGAGATCTTCGACGAGAAGCAGATCTTCCGCATCGACCACTTCCTGGGCAAGGAACCCGCGCTGAACATCTTGGCGTTCCGGTTCGCCAACGGACTGTTCGAACCGATCTGGAACCGCAACTTCATCGATCACGTCCAGATCGATGTCCCCGAGACGCTCGGGCTGGAGGAGCGAGCGAACTTCTACGAGGGCACTGGCGCCTACCGCGACATGGTCGTGACGCACCTGTTCCAGATCATGGCCTTCATCGCGATGGAACCACCGACCGCGTTGGAACCGGATGCGATCAGCATCGAGAAGAACAAGGTCTTCCGCAGTATGCAGCCGATCCAACCGGCCGACGTCGTGCGTGGGCAGTACACCGGGTACCGGCAGATCGAGGGCGTCGACCCGATGTCCGAGACTGAGACCTTCATCGCGGTGAAGGCCACCATCGACAACTGGCGGTGGGCGAACGTCCCCTTCCATCTGCGCACCGGTAAGAAGCTCGCCGAGGGCCGCCGGATCGTCTCCATCGCGTTCAAAGAACCCCCGAAGTCGATGTTCCCGGGCGGGTCAGGCGTCGCAGCCAACGGCCCCGATCACCTGACGTTCGACCTGGCGGACTCCGCCAAGATGTCGTTGTCGTTCTATGGCAAACGGCCGGGCCCGGGGATGCGTCTGGACAAGTTGAGCCTGCAGTTCGCCATGCACGACACCGGGTTGGAAGGTGATGTGTTCGAGGCTTACGAACGACTTATCCTCGACGCCATGAAGGGCGACCACACCCTGTTCACCACCGCTGACGGCATCGAACGGTTGTGGGAAGTCTCCATGCCGGTGCTCGACGACCCGCCCCCGGTGCGTCCGTACGCTCCCGGGTCCTGGGGCCCGAACGCCATCCATCAGTTGGTGGCACCAGCAGCGTGGCGCCTCCCGTTCGAACGGGAGTGGCGCGACCCGGACGAGGCGGGTGCCTGAACGCCTGCAGGTAACGCCTCCGCGACTCACCGGTCGGTGGCCAGAACGGCAGGTACCCTGGCGTGATGACTACCACCCGGATGCGCCTCGCCCTTGTCGCGATGCTGACCGCGGCGATGAGTCTCGTCGGTATCGCCGCCACGACCGGTGCGTCGGCGGCGGACGCCGAACCAGTCGGCCCTGCCGTCCAGCCACCCGACGTGGTCTTCATCCTGACCGATGACCAGCGCGCCGGCACTGAGCGGGCGATGCCCTTCACCTGGCGCTTCTTTCAGGAACCCGGTCGCGGCGTCTGGTACCCGAACACCCAGATCCCCACGAACCTGTGTTGTCCGTCGCGCGCGGCGATTCTGACGGGTCGATTTCCCACGGAAACGAACATGTGGGACAACTCCGGGCGGTTCGGCGGGTATGCGCCCCTCAAGGCCTATGAGGACCGCACCCTCCCGGTCTGGCTGCAGGAGTCCGGTTACCGGACGGGTCTGTTCGGGAAGTACATCAACGAGTTCGGCCAGGGCAAGTACGCGGACACCCTGGGCTCCACGCCTCCCGGCTGGGACCAATTCACGGTCTTCGAGGGCCCCGCCGGGGCCGGGTACTTCGCCAATGTGCGGGGGATCGGGTCGGGGACCTACACGACCGACAGCCTTGGCCAAGCGACGGCGGACTTCATCGCGCAGAGTCCCGCGGACAAGCCACTGTTCGCCTACTACTCCCCGTTCGCGCCGCACTCGAGCTTTCAGCCGGGACCGTACAAGGGTGCCGCCTCAGCACAGGTGCAGCGCCTCGCCCGGCTGCACGGCAAGTACCGCAATCCTTCCTACGACACGGTCAACCCCTCCCAGCCGGAATGGATGCGGGACCTGCCGCCCGTGAGCCGCAAGGAGACCGACCGGATGGTGCGCCGCCAGATGGACACCCTGGTGGGGGTCGATGTGAACGTGCGCCGCATCGTGGAGAGCGTCGCGCGGTATCGCGACCTCGACAACACCCTGTTCATCTTCATGGGAGACAACGGCTGGTCGTGGGGGGACCACCGACTGCGCGGCAAGCGCAACTCACACGTGGTGACCAACGAGGTCCCGCTGCTCGTCCGCTACCCGACCCGCATGTCCGTTCCTCAGTCCGGCACAGATCCGCGGCTGGCCAACAACATCGATGTCACCGCCACGATCTTGGCGGCCGCCGATGCACCGAACAATGCCGACGGCCAACCCCTGAACTCACCGCAGCAGCGGTCACTGCTGCCGCTGATGGCTGCTCCCACAATCGGAGTGCGAAAGAACACGATCTCGCGGCCTGCCTACTGCGGGATCCGGACCCAGACGCACACGTTCGTCGAGTACGAGACCGGGGAGCGCGAGCTCTACGACCTGCGCAACGACCCGTTCCAAATGCGGAACCTGGCGGGTAATCCCGCCGTGGCCGATGTGGAGCGGCAACTGGCCGCGGACAGCGATTCCACCGGGTGTGACATGGTGTGGCTGACCTGGGCTGTGGCCCCCTACCTGCCGACGAAGTAGTCCGGGCGGGTGTCACTGACGGCCGACTCGTTACGATCCAGGGGTGACTTCATCGCCAGTCAACGTCTTGCGTGTGCCGTCCTTCGTCCGTCTCCTCAATCAGGGTGGCGCCGACCAGATCGCTGACGTCGAGAGTTTCCCATCGTGGTGGTACTTCGAGGATCCCTTACCGACAGTGATGCTTGCCCTTGCCGGGCTGATCGAGGGGGCGTTCTACGACGTCGGTGCTAACACCGGGTTCTACTCGATCGTGGTCGGCAAGGCTGCTCCGGGGATTGACGTCAAGTCATTCGAGCCGGTTCACGCGATCGCTGCCGCCTGCAGGGAGAACCTCGAACTGAATCTGGTCACCGCCACCGTGTACGAAGTCGCGCTGTCAGACTCCGTGGGCACAGCGGCCATCTACTTCCCGCCGGCTGGGCATGGTCTTATCGAGACAAGTGCCACCCTCGTCGAAGGCTTCAACCCGACCAACGAGCGTTCGGCCCGGGTACCGACCCGGACTCTCGACGACGTGCGCATCGAGTCGAGCGACTCGGTCGGGCTTATCAAGGTCGATGTCGAGGGCCATGAACTTGCAGTGCTGCGGGGCGCCCGACTCACGCTCGAGCAGGACCGCCCCCTCGTCGTGGTGGAGTTGCTCCCCGGCGGGGATGCTGTTGGCCTGAACCAGTTGACGCAGGACCTCGACTACAAGGTCCTGTCTTTACACCCGGGCTTTGTGATCCGCGACCGGCCCACCCTCGCTTTTATCGACGACTCATGGAACCAACTCTTGGTTCCATCCGAGCGTTTGGAGCGCGTCAAGGAACGCCTCGAGGCCTCCCGCGCCGACTACGAGGAGGCAGCGGTCGACGGCCCCCATCATTGGACCGATGCCGACACCGCGGTGGAGTTCCTACTCCTTCAGGCGCGTGTCGATCGCGCCATCCTCCAGCGCGAGAGTGAACTCAATCGAAAGCGCGCCGCCGCGGAGAACTCCGGCGTCTCGGGGGAGGCAGACACTGGCCAGGCCGGCCGGTCCAAGAGGTGGTGGAAGCGGTGACCAGCGTACGTGTGACCCGTACTGTGATAGCGCGCGCGTGAGGAGGGGCGATGACAGCAGTGTTGGTCGACCTCCTGTCCTATACGGGTCGTAAAGGGGGGACAGAGACCTACACGTGCAACCTTTATCGCGCGATCGGCGCGCAGCGCATCGGATGGGACTTCGTCGGGTTTGCCAGCAACGAGGGCGCCGCCGGAGATCTCTCATGGTTCCCTGGGAAGATCATCGATTCCGGAATCAGCGGCGAGGACAGGTTCGCATGGGCGCGGGGCGAGTTGTTCGCAGTCAGCCGAGTCGCTCGCCGTGAGGGGGTGGATCTGATTCACGGACCGGCATCGTTTGGCCCCCTGCGATCTCCCGTCCCCCATGTGGTCACGATGCACGACATGTTCTACTTCACGAATCCCGAGATGATCGGCAATCGGTTCTACGTCGAGCCGGTGAAGTGGATGGAGAAGCACGCCGTCCGCGGGGCGTCAGAGGTCATCACGGACAGCGAGGCGTCAGCAGTAGACATTCGCAGAATCCTCAACCCGTCGCCGAGGCGCCTCACGGTAGTCCCCCTGGCGGGCCCGGGCGGGTCAGTCTCGGTAGTGAACGGGTCAGGTGCTCCGCCGATCATCCTCGGCACCGGCAATCGGCTGCCGCACAAGAATTGGGAGACTGTTGTTAGGGCCTTGGCACTCATGCCGCCCTCGCTCAGGCCGAAGTTTGTCCTGACCGGTGGCAGCGATCCCGATCCCGTAGAGCCAATTGTTGCCACAACCGGGATGTCTCCGTGGGTCGACCTGAAGGGGTGGGTGACGGTGGAGGAACTGACGGCTCTACGCGCGGCCGCCTCGGTTCAGGTGATTCCTTCGTTCCTCGAAGGGTTCTCCCTGCCGGTGCTCGAGGCAATGTCGGTCGGGCTCCCCGTCGTGTTATCCGACATCCCGGTGCACCGGGAAGTAGCCGGGGATGACGCGGTCTACTTCAGGCCCGACGATCCCGATCAGTTAGCGCAGGCCTTGGCCTCCTTGCTCGACGACGGCGCCCGGATGGCTGCACTCTCCGCCGCTGGAATCGAGCGGGCTGGTCGTTACACGTGGGCCGACGTGGCGGAGCGGACCCTCGCTGTGTTCCGCCGTGCGCTGACCGGCGATCGGGAGGTGCGCTGACAGTGGACGCCAAGGAACCCCTGATGCGGATCGCAATTGTCTACGACTGCCTCTTCCCTGGTTCGAGCGGAGGCGTGGAGCGCTGGTTGTGGGCCCTCGCCGCGGAACTCGCTGGTCTGGGACACGACGTCACGTACGTGACCCGCGACTTCGGGGTGCCGCCGCAGAGTGGCGATGTCCATGTTGAGTACCTGTCGCGAGCTGACGATCTCTACACGTCAACGGGGACCCGACGCATCGGGCCTTCGTTGGGTTGGGCTTGGCGAGTCGGCAGGTATCTGCGCCGGGAACGCGACTCCTATGACGCCATCTACGTACACCAGACCCCGCTCTGGCCGGTCCTTGCAGCCAGAGCCGCTCTGGCCGGTTACCAAGGATGGTGGGGCGTGGAGTGGATTGAGTGGTGGACGAAGGAGTACTGGCAGCACTACGCACCGGGCGCAACCGGACATTTTGGTTGGCTGGTGCAGCGTCAGGCGCTGCGCGCTTCGCCACGGATCCTGACCTACGCCGACATCACGGACCGAAGGATCCGCGCGCAGCATCCACCAGGGGTGATCTATCGCCTCCCGGGTCTCATCTACCGGTTGGGCGAACCGCAGCCGCGAGGCGGCTATCGAAACCGCCTGCCCGCTCGCTATGTCCTCACGCTGGGGCGCCTCGTGCCAGAGAAGCACCCTGACGTGGCGGTGGCGGTCATGGCGGAAGTCGCTCGTCGACGCCCGGGGGTATCAGGGGTCGTCATCGGTCGCGGTCCCATGGCTGACAGCCTGTTGGCTATGGCGCGCGACACCGGGTCGGATATCCGGATCATCACCGACGCGGATGACGAGCTGGTCGTGCACGCGCTTGCTCGCGCCGAAGTGCTGCTGCATCCGTCGACGCGTGAGGGATTCGGCCTCGTCGTGATGGAGGCCGCGGAACATGGGACTCCGACGGTAGTGGTGAATGCCGAGGACAACGCCGCGGTGGAACTCGTGGAGTCGGGGGTCAACGGTCGGATCGCCCCTCGCTGTGACGCCGCGGCGCTGACCGCGGCCGTCGAGGCCGTGCTAGATGATTCGCGTGCCTATCGCCAGCGTACCTTCGACTGGTTCGCCACGGCGATGGCGGAGCGGTCGGTCTCGGCGAGCGCTGCCGTTCTGGTGCGACTCATCGCGGAGAGCGACTGAGCAAGCGCGGGGGCGAACTCGCCGGGAGCACGTCATTGGTGTTCTTCGGCAAGGGATCGGTCGGCGCGTGGGGCCCCCTCCTGCTTGTGCAGTCTGGCCTCGGTGAGTGCCAGTTGTCGGGCCAGGATCGTGAGCTTGCGGTCAAGGGCCAGGAAGCGGCGGTGGTTGGTTGCCACATAGAAGAGGAAAGCCACGACCAGCGCGTAGAAGACGAGATCGGCACCTCGTCCGACGCCGACGAGTCCAGCGACCCATCCCAGCCACTCCGGGAACAGGATCGAGAAGATTCCCAGGCCGATGAAGGCGATGAGACCAATCCTGCGCATCGCCTGATGGCGGGCACCACCCCCACCGTTACGTAGGTCGACTACGGCGAAAGCGATGAGGCCCACGACCAGAAGGACCTGGATCCACACGCGGGGTCCTCCTACTTAAACAGCAATTCGGTGAGGATATTCACCGAATTGAACACTGACTGTCCCTTGCTTCGGGAGTAGTCCGTGTACAGCACATGCACCGGATACTCGGCCCAGGGTAGCCCGGAATCCCCGA
>CXWK01008037.1_pt9 | contig 10693 bp, 7 predicted proteins | sample 590851 | NCBI WGS metagenome assembly CXWK01 (sample SAMEA3498364, study PRJEB10139) | wastewater metagenome | biome: wastewater treatment plant; material: activated sludge | place: Denmark | collected 2014-08-01
GGCTCGGCGGGCTCAATCCTCTCCGGCGAAGCGCCGAACCCCGCAGAGCCGGCTGCGGTCCGGGCGAGCATCGGAACGCATCGCCAGGTGATGGGTCGCGCGGGGCCGGTTCGCCACGACCATGACGCAACAGCGGTGCTCGGCGGCGTGGCTCGGTCCGTTCCCCCCGGGCCCCTCCCCAATGGGCTGCGGCCGCTCCGCCCACTTGGGCAGGGCGGCCACGGCGAGGTGTGGCTGGCCCACGATCCCCTGTTGGCCCGCAATGTGGTGGTGAAGGAATTTTCCGCCGGCTCTTCGGCGGCCATGCCTTGCCCAACCCCCATGGCACGCGAGCTGACTGCCCTCACTCAGCTCGCCGGCCACCCGGCATCGATCGAATGCTACGGGACCGTCGCCGGGGAGCGACCTGTCCTGGTGTTGTCGTGGTGTTCGGAGGGCGCTCTCGACCCTGAACGCCGCTGGAGCCCAAGCGAGCTCGCCCAGCTGGGGGCGCAGGTCGCCGATGCGCTCGCCGTCCTCCACGGGCGCGGCCTGGTGCACGGCGACATCAAGCCACACAACCTGCTGCGCGACCGCTGGGGACTGGTGCGGTTGGCCGATTTCTCGTTGACCTGCCCCACCGGTGCCCCATCTGCGCCCGAGTGTTCACCCCGACACGCCCCACCCGAGCAGCTCGACGGCGGGCCGCTCAGCCCAGGGGCCGACCTGGCTGCGTTGGCCGCCACCCTGTTTCACCTGGCGGAGGGACGGCCGCCACTCGACCGCGGCGACGGGACCGAAGCCCTGGTAGCCCGGCGGCGGGCCGGGGCACTCGAGGCGCCTCCGGCCTCGCTCGCCGGCCTGCCCGGCCTGTCCGACTGGGTGATGGCGTGGCTGGAGCCCGACCCGGCCCGACGCCCATCGGGGGGCGCCGCGGTGGCAGCCGCCACCCTGCGCGCCCTGTACCGACCCGATCAGATCGCATCAGGTTCGGATCCCCCATCTCCGCGGCGACACCACCAACGTCCCCGAAGTCCCCGCTTTCGGGCGACGATGGTCGCCACCGCTCTCGCAGGGATCGTCGCCCTCGGGGCCCTCGCTCTTGGGGGTCCTGGCCCGGGACCGTCGCGGAGCGACAACCCCCGACCGACGATCGGCGACCGCGCGTCCCCTGCCACCGATTCCAATTCGGCTACAGATACCAACACAGATGCCGATACCGAGGCTCGGGTGACCGGTCTCGCCCGGCGGCTACCCCCCGCCGACCCGCTCGGCGCCGATGCACCCGCCGGGCTGACCCTCGATCGTCGAGCGGACGGCACACTGCTGCTGATCCGCACCGAGGATCCGGACCCGGACCTGTCGTGGGTACTGCGCCGCGACGATTACCCGAGACGTGGCGGGATCATCGAAGACCGTCCCAGCGCCTCGGGGCTGGCCGGCGTCGGCGGAACAATCGACGGCCCAGGGCCGATGCTCCGCCCCGGCACCGAACGATCATCGGTCCTCGCCGATTCAGCCGGGGCATCCTGCGTTCGGGTGGTGACGTCCCGCCAGCCCGCCGAGGTGTCGGAGCCGCTGTGTTGGGACTGAACTGCGAGGTACCGCCGCCTCGCCAACCGATGCTGAACAGCAGCGTGATGAGCGGAACCCGTCGTGTCGGGCGCCCATCATCCCGTACTCACCACGCGTCGGCCGGTGCCGAGGAGCCGGTCGAGCGGGCGAAGGGGCCGGCCACCCCCAGGATCACGATGGCGATGCCCAGAACCGAACCGAGCCCGAGGACGACCGAGGTGGACACGACCTTCAGCAGTCCGCCGGCGATCAGCGGTCCCGCCGTTTGACCGAACCGGCTGGCCGAGGTCCAGGCGGCCAACGCTGCGGCTCGATGCTCGTCGGGGGTGTTCGACACCGTGACCTCCTGCAGGGTGGGCACGAACATCCCCTCCCCGCCGCCGTAGAGCAGGGCTGCTGTGACGACGAGCACCAGGGTGCCCGCAGCACCGAGCAGCAGGAAGGTCACCACAAAGATGCCGCCACCTCCGATGATCAGCTGACGGACAGCGAACACGGCGCGCAGGCGCCCGAGGTTGAACGCAACCAGCGTCGACGTGACCGCCGGTACCGACAACACCGCTCCCCGCTTGGCGGCGTTCAGCCCGAACTCGCCTTCGAGGTGCAGCGGCAACACGGTGAGGAACAGCCCGTAGATGCCGATGAACACCAAGGTTGCGCCGACGATGCTGGCCAGGTTCACCGGATGGCGCACCGCATCGATCGCCCCGCGCAGCTGGTCGGCGACCGAGTCGATCCGGACGGAGGGGGTGGGTGTGATGACGAACCAACCGACCAGCGCCAAAGGCAGCGCAGCCGAATACAGGGTGAAGGTCACCCGCCAGTCGAAGAGTTGGGTGACGCCGCCCGAGATCAGCGGCAGCACTGCCAGGCCGGTGGTGAGCACCGCCGAATTGCGACCGATCAGCTTGGTGCGCCGGTCACCGCTGGTGACGTCGCCGATCAACACGACCGCCAAATTGAGCAGACCGGCCGAACCCACGCCTTGAAGAAACCGGGCGACGATCAGCAGCGGCAACGTCGGCGCCAGGGCCACCGCCGTGCCGAAGATGCCGAACATGCACAGGCAAGCGACGATCACCGGTCTGCGACCGATGCGATCGGCGGCGATGCCGACGATCGGCGCCACGAAGATGCCCGCTACCGAGCCCGAGGCGACGATGAACCCCGAGGTCGCCTCAGACGCCGAGAACTCGGCCAGCACGTTGGGCAGCGCCGGGGTGACCAGCGCGTTGGATGTGATCCCCACCAACGTCAAGGCAAAGGGGAACCACAGCGGTGTGCGGCGCATCAGGGGCACGGTAACGGCGAGAGTCGCTCTGCGGCCCCTCGCTCGTCGGGCCGATCAGCTGACGATTACTCGTCGGAGTCCGTCGGACGAGGCGCCCGGTACTCGAACCACCGTTTGCCGAAGACGACCCGCTCGCCATCGCGCAGCACGTGCGGGGCTTCGGCATCGAGCCGGGTCAGCTCACCCGGCGTGGCCTCGACGAACGTGCCGTTAGCGGAGCCACAGTCGACGATCGACACCTCGTCCAGCCGGCGGCGCAACTCGACGTGGTTGCGCGACACCGCCTGGGAGTCATCGGTCATCGTCAGGGTGTGCAGACGCGAGGGGTCGTCACGTACCCCGGGGTCGGGCCGACGCCCGATCAGCACGTCGCCGGGCAGCTCGACCGCCACACCATCATCGAAGAGCAACAGCGGGATCGACTGATCGTCATCCAGACCGTCGGAGTCCCAATCGCGTTCGTTAGTGTCGTCCTTCGGGGTGCCCTCGTCCTCTGAAGCGGAGTCTTCGTCGGAACCGTCGTCGTCGGCCGGCTCACCGGTCACCAGGTCGGCATCGGCGGCTCCCACATCGCTCGAAACCGCCCAGTCGCCGGCCCATGGCTCGTCGCTGAGGGAAACATCCTCCGATGCTGGGGCGACAACGCTGTCGTCAGCGAAGGGATCGTCGCCAAACTCGGGGTCATCGGGACGAGGATCGCCCGAGAGACGTTTGTCGCCTCGTGCATCGGCGTCCTGATCGTCCGATGCCGAGGCGTCGGATGCTGCGCCACCACCTGGTGCCCACGCCGGCGGCGGAGGCCATGCGTCGTCCGGGGGCGGCGGGGCGGAACCGTGGTGGCTTCGGCCCGGCGCTTCGGTGGTCGACGTCGCCGCCGTCCCCCCACCCGAGGAGCCCGACACCATGCCGCCGGGCACGCTGGGGGTGGTCACGATGGGCACGAGACCCGTCGCCTCACCAGCGGGTGACTGATCGTCGATCGGCGGGCCGTCAGGCTCGCCGTTCTCGGTGAAGGTCGAAGCGGACAGGTGCTCGCCGGTGGGTTCGGGGCGCTCGACGCCCTCATCGCCGGCCTGGCCGGCGGATCGGGCGGTGGCAGGGGTGGCGGAGCCGGAGGTGCCCGAAGGCTCCGGCTCCTCGCTGACGAGGCCGACCAAGCCGTCGGCATCGGTCGGCTGGCTGCCGAACTCGGCGTCGAAGGGCAACTGGTGACGGGACTGGCCCGAACCGTCGCTCACGGCGCCCGGTGAGCCCCTCGGGTCGGAGCCCGGACCGCCTTCGCTGGCGTCGCTCTCCTCGGGGGCGGCATCGGAAGCGGCGTCCCCGGCCGTGGGACGCTCCGTTGCTGCAACCCGCTGCGAGCCGGCGGATGCGGGCGCAACCGTTCCGGGGGCGGCCACGACACCACCCGAGCCTGCGCCCGACTGGGCTGGTTGTGCCGCGGGCGGCTGGACGTCCCCACCGACCTCGGGTGCGGACACCGGCGGCTGGGACAGTGCGGCGGACCGATGTTGGTCTGAGGCTGACCCCGCATCGACCGGGGAGGCCGCGGGCTCGGGGGAACCGGCGGTGCCACCGGAGGCCTCGCCCGAAGTGGCAGGGCCGGTCGCCGATGAGGTGGCGGCCGCGCCGGCCACCGATCCGGGAGACTCGCCGCCACCTGGGATCAGCAGCACACCATCGGCGGGCACGACGCCGTGTTCCAGGTCGACCCGGTCGGGGGCGAGGCCTGCGCTCACCCCGAGTTCGATGCGGTCGGGCTGCTGAGCCAACACGAGCTGGGCCCACATGCCCGACACGTCGGCCACCACCCGTCGACCGTCGCCGACCAACACCTCGGAGCTGCCGGCCGCCATGCACAGCAGGGACGACCCGGTCTGCAGGACGGCGGCGAAGTCGGCCACCGTGTCGCCGGAGCGGGCCAGTAGCCAGCCGGCCAGGTCGCGGAACGCCAGCGCTGCATCGTCGTGATCGGTGCGCGCCACCCGATCGGCGAAGGCAGCCCCATCGCTCCATCCCGAGCTGACGAGGACCACGCACCCCGGCCACGAGTAGAGCTCGCCCGAACCGTCGGTCGGGATGGTGCGGTAGCCGTTGATCGCCATATGGGGAGCCCCTCGCTGGTTTGGATCTGCCGAACCCACCACGATCGTCGAGGATCACCCCGAGGAGCGGTGGACGCCTCAACTTACCGGGCCGGGCGCCCCCGGTGGGGCACCACGGGGAGTACGGTCATCCTTACGCTGTGCGGTGAGCGCTCAGCCGAGGATGACGACGGCCTGGCGGGTCAGGTTGGTGATCAGCCCGGGGAAGACTCCGGTGAGCACCACGCCGATCAGGCACAGCCCGATCGTGATCATGGCCGTTCGAGGCAGCAGCAGCTGGCTGCGGGTGGCCGGCGCGGGGGCATCCACGGCGTCGTCATCGGACGCCCAGAACATCGCACCAACGATGCGCAGATAGACGAACGCCGAGATCACTGCGCTGAGCATGGCGGCAACGCCCATCCACCAGAGGTTGGCATCCACCGCTGCGGCGATCACGCCAAACTTGGCGAAGAAGCCGCCGGTGAACGGCACCCCCGCTTGGGCCAGGACGAACACCACCAAGGCCATCGCCAGCCCAGGACGGGTTTGGGACAGGCCTCGAAGGTCGGCGAGCGACGTGTGGCCGTCGCCTTCACGGCTGATGATCGTCACCACGGCGAAGGCACCGATGGTCATCAGGGAGTAGATCGCCAGGTAGAACAACGCCGCCGAAATGCCCTTGTCGGAGGCGGCCGCCAGGCCGACGAGGATGAAGCCGGCGTGGTTGATCGACGAGTACGCCAGCATGCGCTTCACGTCGGTCTGGACGATGGCGCCGAGCGCCCCGCCGAAGAGCGACAGCAACGCCAGCGTTTCGATGACCGGTCGCCAATCGCCCCGGTAGGCGGGGAGCGCAACGACGAGCACCCGCAGGAGGCCGACGAACCCGGCGGTCTTGATCGCAGAGGCCATGAAGGCGGTGACCGGGGTCGGGCTGCCCTGGTAGACGTCGGGCGTCCACCAGTGGAACGGAACCGCCGCCACCTTGAAACCCATACCGACGATGAACATTGCGATGCCACCGAGCAACAGGTTGTCGGCGGTCAGGCCTTGACCGTCGAGGTACAAGCGCATGCGGCCCAGGTTGGTCGTGCCGGTGGCCCCGTACATCAGCGCAATGCCATAGAGCAGGAACGCCGACGCTGCGGCTCCAAGGATGAAGTACTTCAGCCCTGCCTCGAGCGACCCGATGCGGCGCCGGTGCATCGCCGCCAGCGTGTAGGCGGCGAGCGACAGGATTTCCAGCCCGATGAACAACACGACGAGGTCGTTGGCAGAAGCCATCACCATGCCGCCGGCTGCGGAGAACAGCATCAGGGCATACGGTTCGACGCCCTCGAGCCCCTCGCGGGCCAGATAGCTGTGGAACAGCAGGGCGACCAGCACGACCGCACCGGCGATCACCCAGTACGAGAAGACGGAGAAACCGTCGACCCCCACCGCTCCGGACACCGCCGAGGTCGGCCCACCGGTCGGGTCCACGATCATCGACCACAACGGGATGCCCGCCGCCATCGAGGCGAGGCCGATCGCCGCCGTGCCAAAGGACGCGACGTGGCGCGGCACTCCGCCGGGCAGCAACGCTGCGAGCAGCAGCAACACCAACGCGCCGCCGAACATGATCAGGACCGGTGACAGGTAGCCCCAGGCCACCTCGGGGGTGACCGCCGGGCTGCCGCCCTGGGCCACGCTGCCCGGAAGTGCTTGAAGCATCGTGGCGATCATCCTTCGCCCTCCCCGGACAGGCCCGTCTCAGCGTCAGCATCTGCGGCGATCGGTGCCGTCGGCCTCTCGGGTGCCCGATAATCGCTATGTCGTTCCAACTGGGTGACCACCCGCTCCACCGAGGGGGTGATGCGTTCGAGCACCGGCTGCGGGTAGACGCCCAAGAAGACGATGATGGCCACGAAGGACGCCATCAGCCAGCGTTGGCCGGTCTTGAGGTCGGTCATCGATTCGTTGTCGCCGGTCGGTTCGCCGTGGAAGACCCGTTGGTAGGCCCACAGCAGGTAGAACGCGGCGAGGATCACGCCGAAGACGGCGACGACCGCCCACCAACGGTGCGTCTGCCAGGCCCCCAACATCGAGAGGTACTCGCCGACGAAACCGTTCAGCCCGGGCAGACCCACCGAGCTGAGCATCACGAGCATGAAGAACCCGGCCAACATGGGCGCCTTGACCTGCAGACCGCTCAGCACGTTCATGTCCCGGGTGTGGCGCCGCTCGTAGATATAGCCGACCAGCAGGAACAACGCCGGGGTGGAGATGCCGTGGTTCAGCATCTGGATGACACCGCCGTTGAGGCCGATGATCGTGAGCGAAAAGATGCCCAACACGATGAAGCCCATGTGGGCGATCGACGAGTAGGCGATCAGGCGTTTGAGGTCGGTTTGCATCCCGGCCACGATGGCGCCGTAGATGATGCCGATCACCGCAACGGTCATCATCACCGGGGTGGCCCAGCGGGCGGCCTCGGGAAACAGTTCCAGGCCGAAGCGGATCAGCCCGTACGCACCGAGCTTCAACAACACGCCCGCGAGGACCACCGAACCGGCGGTCGGCGCTTCGGTGTGGGCGTCGGGTAGCCAGGTGTGCACCGGGAACAGTGGCACCTTGACGGCGAAAGCGAGAGCGAAGCTGGCGAAGATCCAACGGGCGGCGTTGGTCGAGATCGCCTGGCTGGCGGTCAGCTCGACCAGGTCGAAGCTGAGACGGCCGGTCGCACGCTGGTTAAGGAACGCCAGCGACAACAGCCCGACCAGCATGAACGCCGAGCCGAACATCGTGTACAGGAAAAACTTGTTGGCGGCATAGGTGGCGTTACCGTGCCCCCAACGGCCGATCAGGAAGTACATCGGCACCAGCACCAGCTCAAAGCAGGCGAAGAACAACAGCAGGTCGAGCGACAAAAAGGCGCCGATCGAGCCGGCCATCAAGAGCGACATCCAGGCGTAGTACGCCTTGGGGGCGTGGCCCGCTCGGGCGCCGAGGATGCTGATGGGGAACAGCACCGCCGTCATCACGACGAGGAACAGCGAGATGCCGTCCACGCCAAGGTGCCAGGAGATGCCCCAGTCGGAGATCCAGGGGGTCTGCACCTCGAACTGGTAGCCGGCATCCCCACGCTGGAACTGGGTGAGCATGTACACCGACAGCGCAGCGGTGACCAGGGCGCCGAGCAGGGCCACCTGACGTGGCGTGTCCTCGCCGCGGGCTGGCACCAGCATCACGGCCAGCGCGGTGAGGATCGGTGCAAGCACCAGGGCGGGCAGCAACGCCGGCAGCTCCTCGGACGTCGAAGCGAGCAGGGTGGAGGTAGCGAGCATGGCCGACATCAGATGGTCATCCTGGTCACGAAGTACACCAACACGGTGGCGGCGCCGACCGACAGGCCGAGTACGTAGCGGCGCAGTTGGCCGGTCTGCAGGCGGCTCAGGTAGCGACCGTCGCGCATCGACAACCGGCCGAGACCGTTGACCGCTCCGTCGATGATCTGACGGTCGAACTCGGCCAGCCCGTCAAAGAACCGACGGCCGGGCCCGGCAACGAAGGCGGACAGGCCCTCGTCGTAGTGCCAAGCCGAGCGAAAGAAGTTGGGCTCGATGCGGCGAGGGTCGGCCTTGCGCAGCAGGTAGACGCCGTAGCCGGCGGCAATACCCAACAGCGCGGTGATGACGGCGATGACCGCCAAGGTGATCAGCGTCGAAGCTCCGGGCGCCTCGTGGGGATGGGCCAGAACCGGCTCAATCCATTGCTCGAGAAAGCGGGTGCTCGTTGAGAAGGGCGTGCTGAGCAGACCGCCGATCAGGGCCAAACCGGCGAGCGCCACCAGCGGGATCCACATCAGGGGCGGCGATTCGTGCGGGTCCTGGCCCGCTTCGAGGCCGATGCCTTCCTCCCGGGGCTCCTCGATCGGCACCAGTGCCCAGTCGGTCCCACGAGCGTCCGGGCCGCCCCCGGCGGCGACGAGCACCGCTGCGGCCTCGACCTCGACATCGCCCTCACCGGCCGCCACCGCGGCGGCAGCGTCGGCGGCGGCGTCTTCGGCAGCGACCTCCTCCGGCCGGAAGCGCTCGTCCCCGAAGAACACGAGGATCACCTGACGGGTCATGTAGAACGCGGTGAGCAGGGCGGTGAGCAGGCCGAGGGCCCACAGCACCTTGCCGGACGGACCGAACTCCCAGGCGCCGGCGAGGATGTCGTCCTTGCTCCAGAAACCAGAGAATGGCGGCACGCCGGCGATGGCCAGCCAGCCGATGATGAACGTTGCGGACGTGATCGGCAGGTACTTGCGCAGCCCACCCATGCGGCGCATGTCCTGGTCGCCGTGAAGCGAGTGGATCACCGACCCGGCACCGAGGAACAACAGGCCCTTGAAGAAGGCGTGGGTGACGACGTGGAAGATGGCGGCTCCGTAGGCGCCGGTGCCGACGGCGAGGAACGTGTAGCCCAGCTGCGAGATCGTCGAGTAGGCGAGCACCTTCTTGATGTCGTTCTGGGCCAGCGCCACCGTCGCCGCCCAGAAGGCGGTCAGCACGCCCACCCAGGCGATCACGTCGTTGGCCCAGGCGGCCTCGAACAGGATCGGGTTGAGGCGGACCAGCAGGTAGACGCCCGAGGTGACCATGGTGGCGGCGTGGATCAGCGCCGAGACCGGCGTCGGACCTGCCATCGCGTCTGGCAGCCAGACCAACAGCGGCAGCTGGGCCGACTTGCCCACGGCGCCCATGAAGAACAGCAGCGCGATGGCGATGGCGGTCGCTCCGGTGATACCGGCCGCTGCCGCCGAGATGTCGAGGTAGTTGAGTGAGCCGATCGTGGTGAACACCAAAAAGGTGCCGAGCATGAACCCGACGTCGCCCACCCGGTTGGTGATAAAGGCCTTCTTGCCAGCGGCGGCGTTGACCTCGCTGCGGTACCAGAAGGCGATGAGGAAGTACGAGCACGCCCCCACCCCCTCCCAGCCGAGGAAGGTGACCAACAGGTTGGAACCGGTCACCAGCATCAGCATCGAAAAGGCAAACAGGTTGAGGTAGAGGAAGTACTTGGAGAACTTGGGATCCCCGTGCATGTAGCCGATCGAATACAAGTGGATCAACGCGCCCACGCCGGTGACGAACAGGCACATCGTGATCGACAAGGGGTCGGCGAGGAAGCCAATGTCGACGCTGAAGGCCCCGGCGGGGATCCAGCGAAACAGGGTGACGGTCACCTCGCGTTCCTCTTCGCCCAGGCTGAGCAGCCCGGCGAACACCACGACCGACGAGACGAACGCCCCGCCCATCATGGCGGTGGCCAGCCAGCCGGCGCGCTCGCCCATCTTGGGGCCTGCGATCAACAACAACACGACACCCAGCAGGGGGAAGGCGGGGATGAGCCAGATCAGCTCGGCGAGGTTCATCAGCTCAGCCCCGCAGTACCGAAATGTCGTCGGCGGTGGCGCCGGGACGGCGACGCATCAACGCCACGATCAGGCCAAGCCCGACCGTGACCTCGGCTGCTGCCACCACCATCACGAAGAACACAGTCATTTGGCCCACCCGGTCGTTGAGGGTCTGGGAGAACGACACCAGGGTGATGTTGACGGCGTTGAGCATCAGCTCCACACACATCACCATGATCAGCACGCTCTTTCGAACCATCAGGCCGACCAGCCCGATGGCAAACAGGCCGGCGCCCAACAGCAGATACGCGTCCTGACCGATGGTGAGGTCGGCGGCGAGCGGCGTCACTGCGGATCCTCGCTGTCGCGGACCAGATC
>CXWK01002706.1_pt2 | contig 10689 bp, 11 predicted proteins | sample 590851 | NCBI WGS metagenome assembly CXWK01 (sample SAMEA3498364, study PRJEB10139) | wastewater metagenome | biome: wastewater treatment plant; material: activated sludge | place: Denmark | collected 2014-08-01
GACATGCAACTCGTCACTCCCCAGACGTTCACCTTCGCCGAGGACGAGCCGTTCCAACTGGAAAGCGGCGCGACGCTCGGCCCGGTCACGCTGGCCTATCAGACCTACGGCCGCCTGAACGCCGAGCGCAGCAACGCCATCCTCATCCTCCACGCCCTGAGCGGCAGCGCCCACGCCGCCGGCCGCCACGCCGCCGACGACCCCCACCCCGGCTGGTGGGACGACTGCATCGGCCCCGGCAAGGCGTTCGACACCGACCGCTACTTCGTCATCTGTAGCAACGTCCTCGGCAGTTGCTACGGCAGCAGCGGCCCGGCGGCCATCGACCCGGCCACCGGCGCGCCCTATGGTCTGAGCTTCCCCGTCGTCACCATCGGCGACATGGTGCGGGCGCAGGCGCGGCTGCTCGACCACCTGGGCATCGAGCGGCTGCTGTGCGCCGCCGGCGGCTCGATGGGCGGCATGCAGGTATTGGAATGGGCCGCCCACCACCCGCAACGGCTGCGCGCGGCCATCCCCCTGGCGACGACAGCCCGCCACAGCCCGATGCTGATCGCCTTCAGCGAAGTCGGCCGCCAGGCCATCTACGCCGACCCGGCCTGGAACAACGGGGAGTACTACGCCAACGGCAAGCGACCCGACGCCGGGCTGGCCGTGGCCCGCATGGTCGGCCACATCACCTACCTCAGCGACGCCTCCATGCAGCAGAAGTTCGGCCGTCGTCTGCAAACGCGCGAGCAGTACGGCTACGAGTTCCAGACCGAGTTCGAGGTGGAGAGCTATCTGAAGTACAACGGCAACAACTTCACCCGCCGCTTCGACGCCAACAGCTACCTCTACATCACCAAAGCGATGGACTACTTCGACCTGAGCCAGCCGACCGGCTCGCTGGCCGCTGCTTTCGCCGCGGCCACCGCAGTCAAGTTCCTGGCGGTCAGCTTCACCAGCGACTGGCTCTACCCATCCTACCACAGCAAGGAACTGGTGCGCGCCCTCCACGCCGTGGGGGCCGACGTGACTTATCTCGACATCGAAAGCACCTGGGGCCACGACGCCTTTCTGCTGGAAGTGGACACCATGACCCGCCTGCTGGCCGGGTTCCTCGACCGGCTTTCTGAAGAGGAAGGGATCTCTGGGCCGTGAGCATCCCCCTCCGCCCCGACCTCCTCGCCATCGCCGGCCTCGTGCCCCAGGGCGCTACTGTCCTCGATTTGGGCTGCGGCGACGGGGCGCTGCTCGACCACCTGCGGCGCGAGAAGGGCGCGCGCGGCCGCGGCATCGAACTCAGCGAGGCGGGCGTGCTGGCCTGTGTGCGGCGCGGCCTCAGCGTGCGGCAGGGCAACTTGCAAGAAGGGCTGGCCGACTATCCCGACGGCAGCTTCGACGGCGTCATCCTGGCCCAGACGCTGCAATACCTCGACGATCCAACGTGGGTGCTGGGCGAGATGCTGCGCGTCGGGCGGCGGGCCATCATCAGCTTCCCCAACTGGGGCTACTGGCGCTGCCGGGTGGAGTTGCTGGCCCGCGGCCGCATCCCCCCCGCGCCCGACCTGCCACAGCCGTGGCACGACATCCCCCGCTGGCAGGCGCTGACCGCGGCCGACTTCGCCACGTTTTGCCGGCAACAGGGCATGATCGTCGACGAGACCATCTATCTCGCCGGCGCGCGGGTGGTGGGCGCGTGGCCCAATCTGAGGGCGAAGACGGCCGTGTTCGCCCTCATACGGCGCTAGAACCTAGCGGGATGCCTGGCCCCGCTCACGCTCATCGGGCACCAGCAAACTGACGCCCCAACTGGCAATACTGAGCACGATCGCACCGATGATCAGATTCCAGAAGAAATCAGGCACACAGGTGAAGCCGAAGCCCAGCCGATTGGCCAGCCAGATGGTCAGCCAGAGCATGAGTACGTTGATTACAAAGATGCCCAGCCCCAGCGTCAGAACAATGAGTGGACAGGTGAGGATGATGAGCAGGGGCCGGATCAGGGCGTTGACCACGCCGAAGATCAGCGCGATGATGATCAGCGGCAGGATTTGGCCATCCCAACACAGATCGACGATCCAGAACGTCAGACCCATAGCGACGGCGGTAACAAGCAATCGGACCAAGAATCTCATGACACACTACCTCCTGGGCGATGGATGAACGCGGGGTCGCAACCTTGATACAGAAGTAATACGTCCAGTATACATCAAATCGCTGTTTCCCTGAGAGAAAGCGACGTCACCTTCGGAACAATCGCCAGCGCATCCCCGGCCGGTTCAGATAGGTGATCGTCTCGCCGAAGCGCGCCGGGGGTAGGCCGAATAGCCGTTGCGTCGCGTCCAGGTCGGTCACCTCCGGCGCGGAGAAGCGATCCATAAAGAAGCGCCCGGCCGGCGGCCAGCGCCACCAACTGAGCAGCAGCCAGGCCGAGCGACGGGCCAGCTTCAGCGGCAAAGGTAGCAGCCAGCGTTGTTGCCCGGCGACATTGAGGATGGCGCGGACGACCTCGCGATAACTGAGCCGCTCCGCCCCGGCCACGGCGATTGTCCGGCCGATCAGATCAGGGCGTTCCAGGGCGGCCATCAGGCAGTAGGCGTAATCCTCGACCCACAACGGTTGCAGCGGCGCCTTGCCGCCACCCGGCAGCCAGGCCACCGGCCAACTCCAGATGGCCAGGCCGAGAATGATCTCGCTGAAGCGGTCGCCGCGACCGAAGAGCGTCGTCGTGCGCACGATGGTGTAGGGGATGCCACTGCGCGCCACCAGCCGTTCGACCTCGCCCTTGGCCCGCAGCAGGGGGTGAATCGAATTGGCGTCGGCGTGCAGCCGGCTGGGCACAATGAGCCGCCGCACCCCCGCCCGGCGCGCCGCCTCGACCAGCCGCTGCGTGCCGTCCACGTCCACGACTTGCAGCAGCCGCCGGTTGCCGCGCGCCTCGGCCCCGGCCAGGTGGATGACCGTCGTCACGCCGTCCAGTTCCGCGGCCAGCGTCTCAGTGTCGCTCATCCGGCCACTGTAGGGGCGCCATTCGTGGCCGGCATGGTCGAGCGAACGGGTCAGGGAGCGGCCGATGAAGCCGGTAGCGCCGGTGACGAGAATCATGTCGCAATTGTACTGGGCTTGTCGCCGGCTGCTATAATGGCGGCGATGAAATCACCATCGATGGCCACGTTCGGCGTGGAGCGGCCGCTGCGCGTCTGCTACTTCGGCACCTACCGCGCCGGCTACACCCGCAATCAGATCATCCTCAAGGGCTTGCAGGCCCAGCCCGACGTGGCCGTCCACGTCTGCCACGTGCCGCTGTGGCATGGCATCGAGGATCGCGTGGAGCAGGCCAGCGGCGGCTGGCGCAACCCGCGCTTCTGGGCGCGCGTCGCCGGAGCCTATCGCCGCCTGATCCGCGCCCACGCCGCCGCGCCCAACTACGACGTGATGCTCATCGGCTACCCCGGCCAGTTCGACGCCTATCTTGGCCGCCGTCTGGCCCATGGCCGCGGCAAGCCGGTTGCCCTCGACATCCTCATGTCGCTGCACCTGGTGGCCGAGGAGCGCGGCCTCGTGGCCGCCCACCCGGCCACGGGCGCGCTGCTCTTCCGGCTGGAGCGTGGCGGTCTGCGCCGGCCCGACCTGCTCATCGCCGAGAATGCCGAATACGGTGGCTACATCGCCGACAAGTACGGCCTGCCGCGCGAGCGTTTCCGCTATGTGCCCCATGGCGCAGACGAGACCGTCTTCCATCCCCGGCCGCTGCGCCCGCCCGATGACCACTTTCGCGTCACCTACCACGGCGGCTATCTGCCGTCGCACGGCATGGACGCCATCCTCGGCGCGGCGGCTCTGCTGCGCGACCGGCCCGACGTCTGCTTCCACTTCTATGGTAGCGGGCCGGAGAAGGCGCGCATTGTACGTCAGGCGGCCGAGATGGGTCTGCCCAACGTCACCTTCCACGGCTTCGTCAGCCAGGAAGAGCTACTCGACGCGCTGGCCTCGGCCCACGTCTGCCTGGGCGTCTTCGGCACGACGCGGCAGGCCAACTTCACCGTGCAGAACAAGGTCTGGGAAGGGCTGGCGATGGGCCGGCCGGTCATCAGCGGCGACTCGCCGACGATTCGCGCCGCGCTGACCGACCGCGAGGAGATCTACCTGGTCGCCCGCAACAGCCCGGAGGCGCTGGCCACCGGGCTGAACGAACTGCGGGCCGACCCGGCGCGGCGCGAGGCCATTGCCGCCGCCGGCCACGCCCGCTACCTAGCCGGCAACAGTGTTACTGCTATCGGGCGGCAAATGGCCGATGTTCTGCGCGCCATTGCCACCGAACCTCCGTTTATGAACTAATCATGTTCAATACCACACCCGCATCCTCAGCCACAGATCTCTCCGCCCGCACCACGCGCCGTGCGCTCGACTGGCCGCGCCTGGTGCTGGTCTTGTCGCTTGGCCTGGGCATCATCATCCGCCTGCGCCAGTACATCGTTGTCCGCTCGCTGTGGCTAGACGAAGCCATGCTGGCGCGGAACATCATCAACCGCAGCGCGATCGAGTTGCTGCGCCCACTCGATTACCAACAGAGCGCGCCCATTGCCTACCTGATGTTGACTCGCCTAGCCGTCGTCCTCGGCGGCCCAGGCGAGTTGATGCTGCGGGCAGTGTCGCTCATCAGTGGCATCGCGGCACTGTTGCTGTTTGCCGCGGTCGCGCGCCGGCTGCTAGGCCCCTGGTCGGCGGCGCTGGCCGGCGCCATCATGGCCCTGGCTCCGCTGCTCATCTACTATAGCAACGAGACGAAGCAGTATAGCCTGGACGTTCTCGTCACCGTCCTGGCCCTCTGCCTGTTCCTCTATATGCGCCGCCCGCTGACCGTCGTCCGGGCGGTGGTTGCCGCGCTGGCGGGCACGGCGCTCATCTGGCTATCGCATCCGGCTCTATTTTCGCTGGCAGCCGCCGGGCTGGTCGCTTTTGTCGAGACGGCGCGGCGCGGTGACAGGCGCTCGGTAGGGTGGCTCATCGGCGTGGCCGTGGCCTGGGGGGCCTCGGTGGCGTTGCTGACCACTTTTTCGCTCTCCTCGATGGTCAGCAACACCTTCCTGCTCGATTTCTGGGATGTTGGCTTCATGCCCGCGCCGTGGCCGCCATTGCCTCTGCTCAATTGGCTGTGGGTGAAGATCACTGAGTTGACATGGTTCACATTGCAATTGACAGTCGTCAGCGTGGCGGGCATCGTGGCGGCCATACCCATCATCGCCCGGCGCGACCGCGGCCTGCTGGCCGTGCTGCTGTTGCCCATCGGCCTGGCCTTTCTCGCTTCGGCCGTGCGGCTCTACCCCTTTGTCGAGCGATTGCTTCTGTTCACAACGCCACTAGTGGCTCTGCTGGTAGGCGAGGGCACGGTCGCCATTGCCCAGCGCCTGCGGCCGCTGGGGCGGCTGCCAGCCATTGGCGTCGTCGTTGCCCTGCTTGCCCCCATGCTGCTACAGACGCCCGACCTGCTGCGCAACCCACAGTACAAAGAGGAGTTACTCCCGGTGATGGCCCACGTCGCCGGGTCGTGGCAAGAAGGCGACCACATCCTCCTCTATTACTCCTCTACCCATGCCTTCGTCTACTACCAGCCGCGCTTTGGCTTCGAAAATGATGACGTCACCATTCTGGAGCGCTCGCGCTTTGATTGGGGGCCCTACTTTCAGGCAGTTGACGAGGTTATCGCCCGAGGAGGTCGCGTCTGGCTTATCTTCTCCCACGTCTACACTTGGGGCGACGTGAACGAAGAGTTGTTGGTACTCAACTACCTCGCCTACCGGGGCTTCACTCCCTTCGATACCTTCCGGCAACCCGACGCATCGGCCTATCTATTCATCCTGCCCTGAGGGGAATGGAACACGGATGACACGGATTGACGCGGATGAACACGGATCAGAATCTCTTATCCGTGATAATCCGCGTCATCCGCGTGCTACTTCTTCTCGACTTTCTCTTTCTCCCGCCCCCGAAACAACAACCGGATCGGCGTGCCGGTGAAGAGAAACTTCTCGCGGATGCGGTTCTCGATGTAGCGCTGGTAGCCGAAGTGGATCATCTCCGGCCGGTTGACGAAGAAGACGAACGTCGGCGGCTCCACGGCCACCTGGGTGGCGTAGTAGAACTTCAGTTGCGTGCCCGCCTTGGTCGGCGGCGGGTGGTTGGCGATGATGTCGCGCAGCAGGTCGTTCAGTTCGCCCGTGCCCACGCGCTGCTCGCGCGATGATTGCACTTCCAGCACCGTGGGGAAAATCTTGTTCAGCCGCTGGCCCGACTCGGCCGAGACGAACAGCAGCGGCGCATAGCTCAGAAAAGCCAGCTCGCGCCGCACATCCTTTTCATAGGCGGGCATGGTGAAGGCATCCTTCTCCACAATGTCCCACTTGTTGATCAGGACGATGACACCGGCATTCTCCTCGGTCAGCATGCCGCCGATGTGGGCGTCCTGAGCGGTGACGCCTTCCTCGCCGTCGATGAGCAGCAGGGCTACGTCGGCCCGCCGCAGCGTCTTCAGTGCCCGCAAGACGCTGTACTTCTCCACCCCCGGATCGATCTTGCCCCGCCGCCGGATGCCGGCGGTGTCGATCAGCGTGAACTCCTGGCCGTGCCAGCGCACCTTCTCGTCGATGGCGTCGCGCGTCGTCCCGGCGATGGGGCTGACGATGACCCGCTCCTCGCCGACCAGCCTGTTCAGCAGCGTCGATTTGCCCACGTTCGGCCGCCCCAGGATGGCGATCTTGACTGACTCATCCTCGACCTCGTTCTCCGGGTCGAACGGCGGCACGGCGTTGACGATGGCGTCCAGCAGATCGCCCGTGCCGGAACCGTGCAGAGCGGAGACGGCGATGACCTCGCCCAGCCCCAACTCGTAGAACTCATAGGCCGTGTCCCACAGCTTGGCCGATTCCAACTTGTTGGCGGCGACGATGACCGGCTTCTTGGCCTGGCGCAGGATGTCGGCTACCTCCCGGTCGGCAGCGGTGATGCCCGACTGCCCGTCCACCACCTGGACGATCACGTCCGCGTCGGCCATCGCCACCGCCGCCTGCTGGCGGATGAGCGGCAGGAACTGCTCCGAATCCTCCGACAGCGGCGCGGTCGCCCGCCCTTCGGTGATCTCGATGCCGCCGGTGTCGATGACGGTGAAGACAACACCGCCCCACTCGGCGTCGGCGTAAAGCCGGTCGCGCGTGGTCCCGGCCACGTCGGAGACGACGGCCAGCCGCCGGCCGATGATGCGATTGAACAGCGTCGATTTGCCCACGTTGGGCCGGCCGACGAGGGCCACCAGCGATTTTCGACTCATTGTGGTTCTTGCCTCTGGCTACAGATGGCCGGTAACTCCGCGGCCGCGCTCCCGGTGGGCTCAAGAGCGCAATTGATCGGCACGGCGACGGCCCGGCGGGGCGGCGCGGTCACCGCGGCCAGCACACTGCCCGCCGGCGCAGTCGTCGCCACGGGCATCACCGGCGCGCTCGCCTGCTCTTCGGCGATGGTGACACTCACCGCCGCCGGCTGCACGGAGCGCACCTCGATGCCCCGGTCGGGCACGATGACATCCGGCTCGATGGAGTACGTGCCCTCGTCCAGGCCGAAGAGGTCGAGGATGACACGCACGTCGCTTTCGGCCAGCGCGTCGAGCACCGGCAACGGCCCAAAGACGACGACCCGCACCTGCGACGGCTCCATCGTCGCCTCGAAGCCGTTGCGCAGCCCGCGCCGCTCCGGCACGCGGATGAAGGTACTGGTGGTCAGGATCGGCTCGACCTCGATGCGTACGGTGACGATCTGCTCCGGGTCGACCGACACCCCTTGCGGCAGATCGAGCACGGCCGCCTGCTCATAGGTCTGTGTCAGGCCGTTGATGTCGATGGGTTCGGTGGTGACGCTGGTCAGCCGGTTGACCAGCGCCGGGCGACCCTCCACGAGCACACTGGGCGGGTCAGCGGTCACGCTCAACAGCCGATAGCCGGGGGCCGGTTCGCCGAGCCACTCGACCGTCACCAGCTTGTCGGCGAAACCGGCCGCCTCCTCCACCGGGACGGTCACCGTCACCTCATCGCTGCTCAGCTCCAGCCCGGTGACGCTGGCCACGCGCCCGGCCAGATCGTAGAAGATGGGTTGCGACGATTCGACCAGCGTCTCGGCCGTGCTGTTCAGGAAGACGGTCACCAGGGCGAAGTCGAGTTCGCTGACACGGCTCTCCGCCCCGGATACGCGAATGGCCGGCGGGTCTAGCAGCGGCTGTTGCTGGTTGTGGCCGCGGGCCACCGCGCCGCGCAAGTCCAGTTCCACCGGTACCTCGCGCGTCACCTGCTGCTCCAGCAGCACGTCGATGGCCTCCGGGGTGATGAAGGAGATGGTCGCGTCCGGGTTGCCACCGCTGACGACGATGTCAACCGCGACGCGTTCGCCCGACGGCACGCGGCTCAGGTCGGCCGTGGCCGTGAACTCCTCCGGCGTCAACGCCTGGAGAATGGAGTCCGGCCCCTCCAGACGGATCTGCACCACCTGACGTGCGTTGGCATCGACCAGCACCGTATCGGCCGGCAGGCCAACGTACTCCAGCGGCACTTCCAGGAAGCGCGTCCGCACCGGGTCCTCGGCCTGGGTGGCGTTGGTCCAGATGACGACGGCCAGCACCAGGGCTAGCAGCAAGGAGCCGATGGTCGTCAAGGCCTCATGCGCGCGGTTCACGATCGTCTCTCCGCAAAATGGACTGGCGCGGCCCGGTCAGCAGGGCGTGGAGGATGGTGTCCAGGCGGGCGATCTCCTGGCGGCGCAGGATGCGGCCGTTGTGGGCGATGGACACCTGGCCCGTCTCCTCCGACACGACGACGGCCACGGCATCGCTGACCTCGCTGATGCCCAGCGCGGCGCGGTGGCGCAGCCCCATCTGCCGGTCAGACAGGCTGCTGGTGGATAGAGGCAACACACAGGCGGCGGCCGCCAGCCGGTCGCCGCGAATGATGATCGCCCCGTCGTGCAGTTCCGTGTGTTTGTTGAAGATTGTCAAAAACAGTTCCGGCGACGGCTCGGCATTCAGCGGCACGCCGGTATCGACATACTCCTGTAGCCCGGTATCCTGCTCGAAGACGACCAGCGCCCCATGCCGGCGTTGCGACAGGCGCAAGGCGGCCTCCTTGAAGGCCATGACGACCGGGTTGATCTCGTCGCGCCGGAAGAAGCGCAGATAGCGGCCGGCCAGGCCCAGTTGCTCCAGCGCCCGGCGCAGTTCCGGCTGGAAGATGACCGGGATGGCCAGCAGCAGCACCGGCAGCATGTTGTCGATCAGCCAGGTGAAGCCCCGCAACTCGAAGACCTGCGCCAGCAGGAAGATGATCGCCCCCAACACCAGCAAGCCACGCAACACCTGCACGGCGCGCGTGCCGCGGATCAGCATCAGCACGCCGAAGATGATCAGTGTGACAAGCAGAATGTCTACAACATCGACGATGCGGATGAGTGCGAGGCGATCCAGTAATGAGTCGAAGGGTTCCAAGGGTGTGCTCGATACGGTTCAGCTATCGGTTGGCGGTTGTCAGTTTACAGTGGTGGTTAGTCGTTGGTCGTTCGTCGCTACCTTGTAGCGACGAACAACCAACCACTATCAACTGCTAACTGACAACTGACGGGCGCAAGTATACCACAGCCGCCAAGGGACGACAGGGCGGTTGCCCGGTGGATGGGCGGCGGTTCAGCGGCGGGCGGCGCGCCAGGCGGCCTCGTCGCTGCGCCCCTGATGGCGCAGGACGCGGGCCAGCAGGGCGTTGGCCTCGGCCAGATAGAGCCAGGTGCCCAGCCGTTGCCCGTCCTCGGCGGCGGCGATGACGCCGCGCAGCGTCGCCTCGGCCGCCTCGGCCCGGTCGCGGGCCAACAGTGCCTCGGCCAGCGCCAGACGACACAGCAGGCGCAGATAGCGGTTGCCCGTCGCCTCGGCCAGCGCGCCGGCCTCCTCCAGATGGGCGACGGCCGCCTCCGCCTGCCCGTCGCGACAGACGGCCAGGCCCAGCAGTCGCAGCGTCTCGGCCGCGCCGGCCGGGTCGCCGGCGGCGCGGCGCAGGGCCAGCGCCCGGGCCAGCGCCGCCGTGGCCGCGGCCGCCTCGCCTCGCTGGAGCTGCGCCTCGCCCAGCCAGGTCAGCGTCTCGGCCGCCTCGTCGGTCGCGCCGCGCTCCGCCAGCGTGGTCACCAGCGCGGCCAGCTCGGCCACGTCGGCCGCGGCGGTCGTCGCGTCGTGGGCGGCGCGCAGGGCCAGGGCGCGAGCCAGTTCGCGCGGGGCAACGAGCGGCCGGGCGCGCTCCACGGCCGCCGTCGCCGCCTCGCGCGCCTCGTCGGTCCGGCCCAGTTCGGCCGCCGCCTCGGCCCGCAGCCGCAGCGCCCGCGCCCACTCCATGTCCCCGCCGCTCAGCCGGGCCAACCGCTCGGCCCGCCCGGCGGCGGCCAGGGCGCTGTCGTGGTCACCCAGTTCGCGCAGCACAGTGGCCAGCGCGTTCTCGGCTCGCGCTTCGCCCTGCAAGTTACCGTCCAGCTCGGCCAGGCGCTGCATGGCGTGGAAGGTGTAGAGCGCCTCCACCAGCCGCCCCTCCTGCTGCAAGATCCGGCCCAGTCGCTCCTGCACGTTCAGGCGCAGGTCCAGGTACTGTGGCAACTCCTTCACCAGTTCCAGCGCCTTGCGGTAGTACTCGA
>CXWK01007435.1_pt2 | contig 10683 bp, 11 predicted proteins | sample 590851 | NCBI WGS metagenome assembly CXWK01 (sample SAMEA3498364, study PRJEB10139) | wastewater metagenome | biome: wastewater treatment plant; material: activated sludge | place: Denmark | collected 2014-08-01
CGCCGGTTCAGGGCGATGGCCCGCTCGATGCCGATGACCGTGCCCAGGAAGGCCGAGACCATCAACGGCCCGTGAGCGGCAGCCAGCGTCGCCTGCCACGTCGGCCACGCCCAGCCCACGCGCAACAGCCCGGCCCAGATGCCGGCCAATAGCGCCACAATGCCCAGGGCTAAGAGAGGCAGACGGGTCATAGGTATGTGAAAGAAAGCTCACGCCAAGGACGCAAAGGGAGCAAAGAGCGCAAAGAAAGATGATCTCACGCAAAGACGCAAAGAACGCAAAGCTAAAGATGATTTCTTCGCTTTGCGCACTTTGCGTCTTTGCGTGAGATCATCTTTCTTTTTGCGTCCTTTGCCCCTTTGCGCGAGCTCCTTTTCCACTATCGCAGCATCAGCAGAAGCATGACGACCGGCGTTTCGGCAACGACGGAGTGGGGCAGGCGCGGGGTCATGTGCACCCACGCCCCGGCCTCGACCGTCGTGGCCACGTCGCCCAGCGTCAGCCGGGCGCGCCCGCTCAGGAAGTGGAGCACGGCCGGGAAGGCCGAGGTATGCTCGCTCAACTCTTGCCCCGGCGCAAAGCTGAAGACCATCGCGCTGAGGCGGTCGTCCTTGTAGTAGGTGCGGCTGAGGATGGCATCAGCCGGCACTTCCGGGGCCAGCGCGGCCAGATCGGGAAAAAGGGTATAGAGGTCGCTCATGGATAACTCCCGATCTGACCGGTGGGCGGCCAACTGTTCCCCGGCCAGGTTAAGCCGGGTGGTCGCCCACCGGTCAGGTCTGCGAAGCGGCGGCGATGACGGCCAACAGTTTGTCGGCCAGTTGCTGCGATGGCAGTTCGTAAGTAGCCGTGGCGTCGCCCACCGTACAGAACGGGGCCAGGGCGCAGCCGACGCAGGCCAATGCCTGGGCGTTGAAGACCTCGGCCGTCGCCGGCCAGCGCTTCATCACGTCCTCGACGGGCATCTCGTTCAACAGTTCGCGCGTCATCGGTTCGTCACTCATCGGCCAACTTCGATAGACCTCAGAGGTCTCAGAAGACCTCCGAGGTCTGGGATTACTCGTGCAGTGTCCGAATGTAGGCGATAATGTCCAGCAGTTGTTCATCGGTCAACGCCGGGTTGCCGCCCTTGGGTGGCATGTCGACGCCGGTCGTGTTGTCGGGGTGGCCCACCGGTCGGCCCGTCTTGACGAACTCCNNCCGCCCGGCCCGTGGCAGGCGATGCAGACCATGTCGAACTGCTGCTTGCCGGCCTCCGGGTCGCCGGCGCTGGCCACCTCCTGCTCGGCCGGCGGAGGCACAGCGTCGCCGCCGCCCGTCTCTTCCGCCCCGCCCCCACCGCCACAGGCGGCCAGAGCCAATACCATTACCAGCGCGGCCAACATGGCCAGGAACATGTACTTGCGGCTCATCTCTTGTTTCTCTCCTATAGTTGCCAGTTGCCAGTGGTCAGTTGTCAGTGGCCAGTGGCCAGTTGTCATTAAGCTAGTCTACACCCGCCACTCGCCACCCGCCACCCACCACTCTGAATTCCTAATTCGTAATTTCTAATTCTCTATTCCATCCCCTGCATATTCACCAACTCCCCCGCCTCGGCCGCGGCCACGATCTCGGTGAAGGTCATGACCACCGCCTCCGGCTGGTCGAAGGCCAGGGCGCGGGCGGCCTGTTCGTCGGCCAGCACGGCGATGCCCGTGCCCATCGGCGTGTGCAGGCCGGAGTTCATGACGAACCAGGCCTCATCGGCCGGCAGCCAGGCGGCGCTGTTGAGGTCGTGAACCCACACCGAGGCCGTCACCTCCGGGTTCTCGGCCATAAAGACCAGCATCTCGCCCACGTCGTCGAAGCGGCGCGCCTCGCCCGCCGCCGTCCAATAGGCCGCGGCGAACTTCTCCTCGCTGATGATCATGTCGCACTCATCGCACACGTCTTGGCCGTAGAGAATCTCCGGCGGCTGCGTCGTGTCCGCCCCGCCGCCGCAGGCGGCCAGGGCCAGCGCGAGCAACAGGCACATGACTAACCACAGGCCGGCGTTGGTCGCTGGTCGTTGGCCGTTAGTCGTTAGTCGTCGATGATTGGTCATTCGCCACTCGCCACCCGCCACCCGCCACTCCGAACTCGTCTCTCGTCTCTCGTCGCTCGTCACTCAAATCACTCCTCGCTTGCGAAACACGGCCGTCGCCAGGGCGAACGGGGCGACGATCCACACCAGCAGCAGCCCCACCAGCAGCGCCCACAGCGCTCCGCCGTAGGTGCGGAAGGCGTAGATGCCCGCCGGGCCGAGAATCTCCAGGTTGTCGCGCAGGTTGAGCACAGCGGCGATCTTGAACACCTGCAACGGATTGACCAGCGCCAGAGCCAGGAGTTGCTGCACGTTCAGCCCCACCACGGCCGCCGTGCCCATCAGCCCCAGGTCGCCGAAGTAGACCAGGATGAGCCACAGGAAGAGGGCCAGCCCGACGGCCGTCGCCGCCCGACGCACCGCGGCCGAAATGAGAAAGCCCACGCTCAGGCTGGCCACGGCCAGCAGCACCGACAGCGCCAGCAGTGTCCCGTAGACCAGGAAGTCGCCACCGCCGCCGGCCACGGCCATCAGCAGCCCGGTCAACCCGAAGCCGATAGCCAGCGCCGCCGACAGGGCCAGCGCCAGGCCAACGAACTTGCCCAGCAGCAACTCCGCGCCACTGATCGGCTGGGCTAGCAGGTAGACCAGCGTACCTCGCTCGCGCTCCCCGGCCAGGCTCATCGCCCCCAGCGTCAGGCCCATCAGCGGCACGATGAGCAGGATGAGGTTGATCAGGCCGGCGGTCGTGCGGCCGAAGCCGGCCACGCCATAGCTGCCCGCGCCGGACACGGAGAACCAGGCCAGCGCCAGCGACAGCCCGGCAAAAGCCACGGCGTAGAGCAGGAACCAGCGGTTCCGCAGCGCGTCGCGCAGCTCCTTCTGTATCAGGATAAGTACGTTCTCAAAATCCATGTCGTTTCCCAAATGTACGGGGTTCGGAATGATTTATCCGCAGATTGGGCAGATTAGGTAGATTTTCAGAAACCCGGATAAATTGTTCGCTTCTTCTGAAAATCTGCCTAATCTGCCCAATCTGCGGATCATATCTCTTCCTATTCCACACTGAAGTCATCCACATCCAGCCCGGCCTCGTGCAAGGCGCGCAGCACCTCGCCCTTGGCCCCCGGCCGCACCTGGACGCGCACACCGCGGCCGTTGCGGCTAACGGGCATTCCCAGCCCGGCCAACGTCTGTAGCGCCGGGTCGATACCCGCATCGGGCAGATAAAGGTGCAGCGTCGTCTCCCAGTTCAACTGGCGCTCCAACTGGTCGGGCGGGGCGTCCACGACCAGGCGTCCCCCTTCCAGTAGCAGCACCCGGTCGGCCAGNNGAGAAGACCAACGTCTTGCCCGCCCTTTTCAACTCGCGCAACAGGGTCAGGAACTCCTCACGCGAGCGGATGTCGAGGCTGGCCGTCGGCTCGTCGAGCACCAGGATGGGCGGGTCGGACAGCAGGGCCACGGCCAGCGCCAACCGCTGCTTCAGCCCGCCCGACAGCTCGCCGACGCGCTTCTGCACGTGCTCGGTCAGCCGCAACCGCTCCAGCAACGGCTCGAAGTCGAAGCCGTCGGGCGCTTTCTTCAGCCGGGCGTAGAAGACCAGCGTCTCGGCCACGCTCATGTCGTCGTGGAAGCTCAACTCCTGCGGCACGAAGCCGATGAGCCGGCGCACCTCTTTGCTCTGGCGGCGGGCGTCCAGGCCGTTGATGGTAATCTCGCCCTCGTAGGGGAAGAGGTTGAGCAGGCAGCGCACGGCCGTCGTCTTGCCCGCGCCGTTGGCCCCCCAGAGGGCCACCGCTTCGCCCCGGCCGACGGTGAAGGACAGATCGTCCACGGCGGTAAAGCGGCCGAACCGCTTGGTCAGGTTGCGAACTTCGATCATAACTCGTTCCCAGAATATTGATCCGCAGATTGGGCAGATTTCAGAAGAAGAAATCACAGATTGCGCACGGCTGTCCTCAGCCGCGATTACACAGATTTTTCTTTGCGCCCTTTGCGCCCTTTGCGTGAGGTTCTTTCTCTTTCAATCTGCCTAATCTGCCCAATCTGCGGATAAACCCCTCTTTGTTACTTCAGGCAGCCGGTAGTTGCGCCGCCCGACACGCCCCAGGGCGAACAGGGCCAGCAGCGTCAACGGCAGCAGCAGCACCGGCCACATCGCCCCCTCGCCGCTCGTCTCCGGCAGCGGCGCGTTCGTTGGCAGGATGGGCTGGGTCAGCGGCGCGTCATCAACCAGGATGGGCTGTGGCCGCACGAGCGGGAAGGCCCGCGCGGCGAAGTCCACGGCGCTGACGACCGGGCTATAGATGAACAGCCGCAGCTCCGGCCGGCGGCCGAGCAGGCTGTCGAGCAGCCGCTCGGAGCGGTAGGCGATCTCGCCCTGGGCGTCGCCATCAACGTCATAGCCGGCGTAGTCGCTCCAATAGTTGCCGCGCTCGCCTACCGTCCACTCGTTGTCGCGCAACTGTCCCCCACCGGCCACGACCACCTGCTGCTCGTTCTCCGCGAAGCTATTGTCGCTAATCAGGTTGTGGCGCACCGAGGGCAGCATCTCGATGGCGATGTCGTTGTAGGCGAATAGATTGCCGTGGAAGATGCCAGTGCTGTTCAACTCACGCGGCGAACCGTCAACGTAGGCTCCAACGCGGTTGTCGAGGATGCGGTTGCCGGTGATAACCGAGTCGTCCATGTCCTTCAGGCCGATGCCGTAGCCGCTCGGCCCGCGATTGAAGGCGATCAGGTTGTCGCGCAGCGTCATGCGGCGGCCGTACATCAGGTAGGCCCCAACGGAGTTGTTCGTCAGCCGGTTGCCCTCGATGATCGCGTCGTCGCAGTACATGAAGTGCAGGCCGTAGCGCCCATGCGAGAAGTCGTTGCCGCGCAACGTCATGCGCTCCGAATACCACAGCACGGCGTCGCGACCGCGGCGGGTGGTGTTGTTCTCGATCAGCACGTCGTCGCTGTCCCACAGGCGGATCAGGTCGCCGCGGCGGGCAATGTCAAGGTCTTGCCCCTCGATGGTGTTGCCGCGCACCGTTGTGCCGGGGGCGGCGTTGATATAGATGCCGAAGAGGACGTTGACCAGGCGGTTGTTCTCGACCAGAGCGCGCGGCGCGGCGGCGATGATGCCCGAGTCCTCGCGGTCGAGCGAGTTGCCCGTATTCTGGACGACGAAGCCGCGCACGGTCGTATCGGGCGCTTCAATGCGCAGCACCGTGCCCTGGCCACCCGCGTCCAGCGTCGCCCCGTCCAGACCGATGAGGGTCAGCGGCCGGTCAATGACCAGGTTGCCATGAAAGACGCCGCCGGTCACCTCGATGGTAGCGCCCGGCGCGGCGGCAGCGATGGCCTCGGCCAGCCGCTCGGCCGGCACGCGCGCCGGTTCGCCCTGCGCCCGCACCAGGCCGGGGGCCAGGAGCGCCACCAGGCCAACAACCGCCGCCAACCATGTCATTCGTCTCATACATCGTCCCCGGTGCATCCCACTTTCTTGAGTGGGTTGCATCTTCTTACCGGCCTAGCCTTCCTGAACGTGCGACGCACTCAAGAAAGTGCGACGCACGTCAAGCGGCGAGAGGCTTATACGCCCGCCGCTGGTAATACAGCCCGGCCACGATCAGCCCCACGGCCAGAAACGCCAGCCACAGCCCGATCTGGAACGTGGCCACCGTCTCGAACTGGCCGACCATGCCTGAACCCAGAATGGGCGGCACGAACGGCTTGATCGAACTGCTCAACGGCGCGGTCGGGTCCAGGTTCAACCCGAAGTGGCGCATCCAGTAGTACATGTCGGCGATGAAGATGAACGGCCACAGGATGGCCGGCAGCGCCAGCAGCGCCGCCCACGGCGAATGGACGTAGACGGCCGCCAGCACCAGCAGCACCAAAAAGGCTACGGCCACCATGCTGACCGCCCGCTCCAGTTGCGCCGCCTCGCCCAGCGGGCGCATACCGATGTAGTGATTCAGCCCGTCGATCTCGGCCACGTCGCCGGTCATGCGGTTGACGAACACCTCGACCGACAGCCCGGATGGGTACTGCGGCGCGTGCAGGGTCATCTTCCAGTAGGGCAGGAACATCGACACCAGCAGCAGCACCGCGGCCACGCCGAGCAGGATGTTGGGCAGGCGAAAGGCCACTTGTTGCTTCTCGTCGGCCGCCGCCGGCGCGCGCGGCCCGACGAAACGTTTGAAAGCGCTCATAGTAGTCATCTCACTCAATCTTTCCCCGTGCCTGGCACTTTCTGAAGTGCCTGACACGTTCTTGGCTCCCCGTGCCTCGCACCTTCCGAGGTGCCTGGCACGTTCTTGGCTCCCCCTGGGAAAGGTGCAACCCACTCAAGAAAGTGGGATGCACCCTGCTCCAGAGAGGTGCAACCCACTCAGGAAAGTGGGATGCACCCTGCCTTCGCGCCTACTCCTCAGGCGAAACGAGCATGTAGCCCATCATCTCCAGGTGCAGAGCCGAGCAGAACTCGGTGCAGTAGTAGGAGAAGACGCCGTCATCCAGCGCGTCGAACTCGAAGGACACCGTCTCGCCCGGTTCGATGCTGACGTGGATGTTGTAGGACGGAATCGTGAAACCGTGGGTCGCGTCCAGGGCACGCTCGACGTTGGTGATGTGCCAAACGACGTGATCGCCCTTCTTGATCTCCACCCGCTCCGGCGTAAAGTGGCTGCGGATGGCCGTCATGTAGACGTGGACCTCGTTGCCCTCGCGCTCGATGCGCTCTTCACCCTGTAGCGGGGCGTCGGGGTTAACGGCCTGCGTGTGCGGGTCCCAGCCGACTTCGGGATAGACTTCCCAGGCTTCGATCTTGTCGGCCTTGATGATCTGGGCATAGTGCGGCTCACCGTCAGGCAACGCCATATCGTAGATCACCGGCATGTCGGTGCCCGTGCCGCTAATATCCAGCAACTGGAAGTTCTGCGGCAGCAGCGGGCCGACCGGCAGGAAGCGGTCAACGGCCCACTTATTCATCGCCACCAGGTACTTGCCGTCAGGGTTGACCGTGTCACCCTCGGCCGTGCTCAGATGGCCGATATTGTATTGTACCGGCGTCTTGGTGACCAGCGTCCAGGGCGGGTCCTCATTCAGTTCATCAGCCGAACCGCCGAGCGACCAGCGGGCGACGGCCGAGTCGAGGAAGAGGCTGGTGTAGGCGTAGCCCTTGTCGTCAAACTGGGTGTGCAGCGGGCCAAGGCCTAGCTCCACCTGCGCTTCCATGACGGCGTCGAAGTCGAGCACCGGCACGCCGAAGGTGTCGGTCTCGCTCGTGCCGGCGGCGATGGCGGCCTGCAGCTTGTCGAAGCTGAAGATGGTCACGTGCGGGTCGAGCTTGCCGGCCACGACCATGAACTCGCCATCGGGCGTCACGTCCACGCCGTGGGGGCTTTTCGGCTCGGGCACAAAGTGGAGGAGGCCTTCAGCGGTGGCCGTCTCCAGGGAGATGACGGGGAACTCATTGATCAGATCAAAGTTGCCCGCCGCATACACTGCCTTAGCCTTCTCCAGGTCAAAAACGTGGAGATAGTCCATGTCACGCTGGCTGGCGCCGGACTCGAAGGGCGGGTTGCCCAGTTCAACGCCACCCGTGGCCATTTCGGTGTTCAGCGAATTGCAGAAGATCCACCCTTCGCTGGGGCCTTTGCCGCTGTCGCACAGGTCTTGCCAGTAGGGGGGCAGTTCGATGGCGAATGACTGGGCCACGTCAATGCGCCCGGCGGCGCGATCGAACTTCCAGAAGGTGATCATGCCCCGGTAGTCGGCCTCGTAGTTCTCGATGGAGCTATAGCCGAAGCCTAACGGCATGGCGTATTGGCCACCCTCGACAATGTAGTCGGTGTCGGGCGTCACGAACGTGCCGCCGTGGTCACTGAGGGTGATGGGGTTCTTGACGATCTGCTTGACTTCGAAGTCGCGCAGGTCGATGACGGCCACGCGGGCGTTGGCCTTGTCGTTGATGAACAGAAAGTCACCATCGTAGTCACCGTCGGTCTCGCTCAGCGCCGGGTGATGGGTGTCGGCCCAGGTGAGAGGCTCACCATAGACGGTCTCACCACCCTGGGCCAGCACGGCCAGCGTGCCCCGTTCGCCATACCCAAAGCCCTGCCATGGCTCCGGCGTGAAAACGGCGATCTGCTTGATGATGCGCATCGACGGCAGGCCGATGACGTAAACCTGGCCCGACTGGCCGCCGGACGCGAACTGATAGTACTCATCGTGCATGCCGCTGGGCGTGTAGGTCTTGACCGCGGCGGCGATGTCGGCCGGAGTCAGGCCGCGCGCCTCGGCGATGGCGTTGATGTCCTCGGTCGCGCCAGCGATTTCGGGCTGCGCGTTCTGCTCGGCCTGGTTCTGGCAGGCGACGGCCAAAACGGCCACCAACGCCAGAAGCAGGAGCACCGTTAGAAACAGGAAGGGGCGGTTCGGTGTGCGGGTAAGCTTCATTCCTCGTATCTCCCTTACCGGCGTGCCATGAGCGGCCGCCGGGCTAGATTAAGCCACGTTAGGGACAGGATACGGCAAAGCCGCCGCGCGAACGTTGCAAAAGTGCAAAGACGCTCACGCGAAGGCGCTAAGAAGCAAAGGCGCAAAGAAGATCATTTCTTCTTAGCGCCTTTGCTTCTTAAGCGCCTTTGCGTGAGCTCTTCTTACTGCCCGTGGGTCGGCAGGTCTTCGGCCAGGGCCACCAGTTCGTGGCTCTTCTTGAGGATGACCTGCTTGCGGGCGGAGACGATCCAGCCGGCGTGCTCCCACTTGCTGAGGATGCGGCTGACGTTGTAGAGGTTGGTGCCGGTCATCTGGGCCAACTCTTCGCGGCTGATGGCGATGTCGATGAGCACGCCCTCGTCGACGCGGCGGCCGAACTGGCGCACCAACCGCAACAGCGCCCTGGCCACGCGCCGCTCGACGCGCTGCGTGGCCAGCTCCTGAAAGCGGCTCTGCATCTGCGCGAAGCGCTGGCCGACCATGTGCATGCCGTTGAGCGCCAGTTGGGCGTTGCCGGCCATGAGCTGGAGCATCACCTCGCGCCGCCAGCCGATGGCCACGCACGGCTCGATGGCCTCGGCCGACAGTGGATAGGGCTGCTCGTTGAGGGCCATGATGATGCCCAGCCCCTCGCCCGGCCCGAAGTAGGCGACGATGACCTGTTGCCCGTCGGCCGTCACCTGCGACAGCTTGACCCGCCCGGTGGCAATGACGTAGAGCATGGTCGACTCTTCGCCCTGTTGGAGGAAGAACTCCCCCTGAGCTACTTCGTAGNNGCGCACTGGGCGACGGCGGTGGCGGCGGCGGGAACCATAGGCCATCATACCACAGTCGGCCCCGGTGACTATACTACCGGTCTATTGACGCCCCCGTCCGTTTGCGAGTACCATCAGCGGTGGAAGTCTCGCAACGACCCCGCGTCGTGCGGCCGTTGGCCGCCGACAACCATTGCCCGGTAAGGAGAGCGAAATGATTCGGAATCTGCGACACGTGTTCCTGGGTGTGTCCCTTGTTGTCGTTGCCCTTGTCGCTTTGGGTCTGGCCGCCGGCCGCGCGAGCGCGGCTGACCAGTACCCCAACGACTCGTGGTTCGTCCAGTACTGGGAAAACGTCGACCTGGCCGGCCCGCCCCACGCCACCCGCTACGGCCAGAACATCGATTTCAACTGGGGCCTGGGCTACCCCGAAGCCCTGGACGGCCAAAACACCTTCTCTGTGCGCTGGACACGCGCCGCCTACTTCCCCGCCGGCGTCTACCGCTTCGTGGCCACGATGGACGACGGTATGCGGGTGTGGATCGATGGCCTGCCCATCATCGACGCCTGGGGCGCTAGCGCCGAGCACACCGTTTCCAAGGATGTGCCCCTGGCCGAGGGCTGGCACAACATCCGCGTGGACTATCAGGAGCGCGGCGGCATGGCTGTGGCCCGCTTCAACTGGTCGCCCGTCTCCGGCGGCAACACTTATCCTAACTGGAAAGCGGAGTACTTTAACAATCCGCTGCTGTCGGGCGCGCCGGTCGTCGTGCGCGACGACCGCTACCTCGACTTCACCTGGGGCTTCGGCGCGCCCGACCTGCGGCTGTCGGCCGACAACTTCTCCGCCCGCTGGACGCGCACCTTCAACGGCGTGCCCGGCCAGTATCGCCTCGACCTGACCAGCGACGACGGCGCGCGCCTCTACATCAATGGCCAGTTGCTCATCGACAACTGGGGCGTGCAGCCGGCCCAGACCCGCTCGGCCGACTACTGGTTCAGCGGCCCGGCCCAACTGCGCGTCGAGTACTTCGAGCTGGAGGGCGTCGCCTCGGTGCGCCTGGACATCGTCCCCGTCAGCGGCGGCGAAGGCCTCCTGCCGCCTACGCCCACGCCCACGCCCCCACCGCCAACCCTGCCCGACGGCACGGTCAGTTGCCCGGTTGTGCCGACGGCCACCAACGGCGTCGTCATCAGTGCCCGGCCGCTGAACGTGCGCGCCGGCGCGGGCTTGGAGTTCGCCATCATCGCCCAACTCCAGTCGTGCGCCCAACCGCTGCTGACCGGCAACCGCAGCGCCGACGGCCAGTGGGTGGAGGTACTCAGCGACAGTGGCGCGATTGGTTGGGTGCTCAGCCAGTACCTGCTGACC
>CXWK01099092.1_pt1 | contig 10668 bp, 9 predicted proteins | sample 590851 | NCBI WGS metagenome assembly CXWK01 (sample SAMEA3498364, study PRJEB10139) | wastewater metagenome | biome: wastewater treatment plant; material: activated sludge | place: Denmark | collected 2014-08-01
GGCGCTTGGCGGCAGCATCAATTTAACGGGGAGTTGGTGTCCGGTTTTGTAGGGGCAAGTCCAGTGGATGACTCGCTGATTTTCTATGGAGACATCTCTGCCACCAAAGGCGGAAGCGGGGGGTATCACGGAAAGATATCTGCGCTGAATGCAGAAGATTTGATCAAGGATCTTTCTCAGCAGATATTCACAGTATCCAAGATTTTGTCGGGCAAATTTCAGGCTATCAAGGCACTGATGCTGGTGTTGATCTGGTCAAATTTCGTGCCCGTCGCATTGCTTCTTTTGATGGGACTTTTAGATGCTGCCTTGGGGATCGCCAAATGATGGAAGGTATCGGTAAGGAAGCCTTTCGAAGCTTAGTGAAGGATGCGCGAGCGAAGCGCAGCGTCACGAAGGCGGCTCTAGAGTCGTATCCAGTGAATGAAAGGTTCGAGGGCTACGCCGCGGATGCGATGCTCGACAGCGTAAACGGCGCAGAGCGTTTCCCTTTAGGGGGCGTGGACACCGAATACTCAATTCAGGAGCAGATTCGGCCTGCTTTCGGCAAGCAAGCTGTAAACACGTCTCCTATCGGCGCGCACCCCGATTTCCGGCATCTGGCGGGGACATCGATGACTGATCGTCATCACGTATGCTCCCTATTTCTGGACATCAAAAACTCAACCAGACTGTCGTTTTTGTACGACCTGGATGACGTGTACTGGATCAAAAACCTCATCCTACGAGTGGCCTCGGAAACCGTGCGCGCGATGGACGGGCACGTTCACCGCTTCATGGGGGACGCGTTGCTGGCATTTTTTGGCAGCAAAAGCGTTCTACGGGACGATAGCGTAGTGAATGCCATTAACTGTACCTCGGTCCTTCAGGCGACGATGGAGCGCACTATCATCCCTGTGCTTGGCGAGGAAGGGTTTGACGCCCGGGAGATCGGCTTCCGTGTAGGTCTTGATTATGGCGGCGATCACCAAGTGTTGTGGAGCTCATACGGGTTCTCCAGTGTCTTCGAGGTCACAGCAACGTCTTTCTATGTGGACGTAGCAGCCAAGCTGCAAAGTATGGCCAGAAAAAATGCGGTCATGCTGGGCTCGAACATCCTTGAAGTCATGGATTTCCCCGAGTTCTTTGTCCAGAAAAAGCGCGTTCTGGAAAACAAGGAATGGAAGGACATTGACACCCTAAATAAGACGTATACCGATCGCCAAGGTGTTCAGCACAAATACAGGGTTCGTGAGCTGAAAGGCGAAGTCTATCGGGACTTGCTGCCGTTCCCTGCGGAATTCAAAGCGAAGTTCCCGGGGTCCAAGGTGGTGAGCTGTGACGGGATTGAGTTCAAGTGCTATACGAAGGGGGACAATGCCAGTCACTTTTATCCATCCGTGTCTCGGGTCCTAGAGAAAGAGCAGGGCCTGGACTTTCGAGTGACTATCGATAAACGCGTCTACGGCAACGCGTCCTTCCCGTTGAAGGTGGTGTTCACTAAGCGAAACCACGGTGCGGAGGCTCAGAAGGATGAGTCGGAAGGGGAATTCCCAGTGCTCGATGAGGAAGTGATCGTCGAGCAAAAGTCTTGGTATCAGGCTTTCTTCGCCGGACGCACCGTGAGTGCTAGCGAGGGAACTCGCTATAGAGGTCTCCATACCATGGAAGTCAAAGTCTATGATGCGAATCAGTCGGTAATTTTCCGGGACTTCATCGGTATATATATCCGCTAGTAGAGGCGCTCTGAGCTCGGTTATTCGATGCCGTTGCCCTGTGACACACACCTTGGCTGTCGGCCCTGAGTCCTTGGTCGGACACTGATGATGTTATCGTCCACCAGGCCTTGGCCGGCATCGACGCCACGCACCTGCTCAAGCACATTTGGCGCAGTCTGTCCTGGGGTGAACGACAATGTGCACGCATCGTCCGAGCGCTCGCCTGGCGCCCGGAAACCCTACTGCACTAAGAGCCGACCAATAACCTGGATATCCACCATCAGATGGCAATCCTGCAGATGGTGGTTCAGGCGCTGACCTGTAATCGATTGGCCATCCTCGAAGAGGGTCGGTTGATAGCACTCGGCAAACCGCTTGACGTGCTGACACGACGCCGCATGACGCATTCGGTGTGCAGGCGCACTACCTAACAGACCCCTTCGATGGCGTGCAGATTTTGCGTTTCCGCTCCACCTGATAATGCTGGTTGAATAACGAAATTCTCGACAACTAACGCAATACTAAACTTGTCGAATTTTCCGTCATTTTATTTTCCAGCAACTTTGCTCCGCACACCTTCTGCGAAACCCTTCACCGTAAAGCCTTCGGGAAGATGGTCAACGAAAATAATATCCGATATTGAATTATTTGTACGAAGTGGAAGTATTGACTGATACTTAGTGGACTTATACCAGTCTGTCGCAGCTTTGTGGTTTGGGAACTCCATCAGGACCACATAACCTGGCCAACTTCCTTCGACCACTTCCACAGGTCCTTGGGCAAGCCACTTTCCACCAAATGGAGCAACAGTTGCCTCCACTTTCTCTAAGTAGTCCAAACTTTGGGAGTTGGGAACTCCCCCAGGAATACGTAGATGATTAATTAGGTATGTTTTAGGCGCTTCGACTTGCGACGATGACTTCGGCGCCGCTTGCTCATGAGCATCTTGTGCCGAGGCCTGTATAGAAACCGTAGCCGCCACGCATGCTGATGCGATCGCTAAGGCGCGAAGCCATTTAATTTGAAGTGTTAAACTTTTCTGTCGCTCATGCTTGGACATAAAACTCTCCTGAATTGGTTTTATAAAGAGGAATATCTTTATTCTTGGGCATATCGGTTTTTGCGCGCTAAATATATTGAAATACTTGATGAAAAAAAAGCTATTGCATCCATATGCGGAATCAATGGAAAAATTACGCTTATTCACCTTTATTTCGTTTGTTGTTAATGTGGACTTAACCCTGACAGGACAACTCATCTCAAAACCAACTGAAGCTGCACATCCAAAATGCCCCTTCTGCAAAATAGCTTTAATATTAACGTAATAACAGTGTCAACTTTGGCTCATAAAGAGTGACGACGATAGCCACCTGAATCAATGGCAGGACAGGGAGTGAGATTGAAGGCGAGGATGCCAGGTCGAACGCAGTACCTAGACGCAATCGCTTTAGAGGCGATTGACTCAAATCTGAAACAGAAATGTAGGCTACAGTGAGCAAACAATGCAGCTGATGAGCCGTACGGACGTGCAATAAACAATCAGTCGCTGATAGCCCTCTCTGGATATCTAAACAAAGGGGTTCGACTGAATGACGTTTGTGGATAAGTTCGCAGCCGAAATCATTAGCCTACACGTCGCCCTTTACCATGCACGAGCACGCCTGGAGGCTCGCACGGATAGCGAAGCACTGCACGATTTGAGGATTGCCGTCCGGCGTATTAGAAGCTTATTAAGGCCGTTCCGCGCAATAGACGAAATGGCAGAACTGAACGACGCAGCAGCACAGGTTGGTAGGCACACGACACCCGCGCGCGATCTGGAAGTCATCGTTCAGGAACTGGAGGAACAAGGATTTCCAAAGCTGGCGCAGGTCAGAAGGTCTCGATTGAACTCCAGCTATGACGCTATCCTAGCCGGTATGCCACTGAAACAGCTGATGGCGGCATTGGATGCTTGGCCAGCTGGGTTTCGTGCGGTCGAGCTTGATGGCAGGTTGGAGCACATCCAGCATCAGATTCGGAAAGCATTGCGTAAACAAGTCGATCGTCTGCATACCGCTATAGAAGACGTGCAATTTGATCGACACGAACTGCGCATCTTGGTCAAACGCACCCGCTATGTGACGGAAGCTTTTCCGGGCCTGTCACCCTTGTCGAAAAGCGAAGCGAGCCTGCTCAAAGCACTTCAATCCGCCCTGGGCGACTGGCATGACCACTACCAGTGGTGCCAAAAGGCCCTAGTTGAGAAAGACCTTTCTCCTCTTCAATCGGTCTGGTCAGAGTGCGCAGCGTCTGCACTTCAAAAGGCAGAGGTTCAGTTGTCTGAAGTAGCGAAACAGTTGCCAAAATCATCGGGCAAAAAACGCCCAAAGTAGCGGCAAAAGAATGAGTGCATGGGTAGCGCGAATTTTGCTGTCGGCGATTGCAATTTGATGACCGTACATGGGTGTGACGCTTTGGAGCTGGGACAGCTAAGGCAGTTCGACTACTAGCCTATCTAGAGCCATTGGGTAGGGATGAGACGCATTTATTCGGTCCTTCAATTTTTTCACGAACGCTTCGGCTTCTGCATAGCTACGAAATTTAACGCAGCACGCATTCATCCAAACAATCCAGTCATCCGACGTGCGTCCTCGCTCGACTTTTATCAGCATCACTAGAATTCCTTCCTGTGGTGACTCAGCCCCGTTGAACCTAGATAAAATTTCTGAACCTGCCATGTGCCCCTTCGCTCTGCGAATAGAAAGCCTAGCAGTGACGTGAAAAACTGTTGGATCCACGGGCATTTTCGAGCGGATACGTTCAGCCGTTTGATATTTGCTACGACTGTCTGAACGTCGGTCAAGCGCGGACAGTGGGGCTAGGTCTGTCAGAGCTAAAAGCAAACGCTCGAATAAGTTAAGAAATTTAGGGGGCAGGTGTTTCGGTTACTTGTTCTTCACTTAGTGGCTCACTAGACATGTCAGCTAAAATGTATGGTAGATGCAGTCCAACAAAAACAAGAAATGAGAACGCTTTGAGACTATTCAACTCATTCCCATAATCCGAAACCTCGCCGTGCATGACTTGATGGCGGTTCAATGCCGAAAATTCTTGTCCCGATGCATTAGCTGCCTTAGTCCTTTGCCTCGAGGATTTGAACAGGTCTTGCGAATGAAGATTAAGTATCGGGTGCACCAAATCAAGTGATCGTGCATTATCTGATAGCTTTTCCTGTAGCCATTTCGCAGCTCTTAATTGATCTTTGTTCCTTTCTGCTTTCTGCAACGCGGATTCTGTCTCAGTAACCTCTGAAAGTACCCCATCTGCTTGAGCAATTAGAACTGGGATTGCTAGTAGGTAACCGCTTGGCGTTCCTGTTTTATGTGCCTCAATAGCGGCATTTATTGCTGGCATCCTACTAGGGTATTTACTCATCAAGGCAGACGAATAAGCATCCAAATTGTCTCTGTGGTACTGAGCCAAAAAATCATCTAACTCAATCGCCGAAAGCTCGTCGACCCCGTCAACTAACGAGATCACATCTGCAAGCGAACCATTCCAACCGAAGAACCAGCCTTGTTCAGCAGCCTTATTCATCGCGTTTTTTGAACGCGAAGGAAGACTTTCGATCTTTGCATGAACTTCATGCCAATCTATCTTGGAAAGAGCTTCCAGCACTGGCGCTGCCTGAATCATAATCCTTTCAAGCACGCTGTCGATTTGTCTCAAAAAGCGTTGAAATGCTGGAGTCTGTACAGCAGACGCAAGTTTTACAGCAGCTTCTTGGGCGACTTTATGGGCTTCTATGAGGCCAGCAAAAAGTGGACTGGTCTGTTCATCTGGCGTAGATCCGCTGGGCTTGCGATCAATAACCTCAGAGTTTTTGTCATTTTCTTCTGCCATACAACCCTCGTTTCGACACTATGTTTTCGGAAAGTGGGGATCTTAACCGGGGGGGATTAGGTTGACTGCAATTCGAAGCAAAACACTAAAACCAATAGCTAGGGCTATTCACCTCGAGATTTTGGGTTTGCATCGCGGATCGGTTTCAACACGATCACACCATCAACCAGCTCGACACTCAGTTGATCGCCGATTCCAAGCCCCATAACCGTCAGCACCTCATCAGGCAGATCGACGATGACATCCCCGCTGTTGTCTCCGGGATCCTGGCATTTAACCGTCCAGCTCTGTAATTGTTTCATGTGGGCTTTCCTCCTTATTCGAGAGGTCGATAAGCCTGAAAATCCATTGCGCCTGCATCATCCGGCACAGGAACCCAGTATTCCTTACCACCAAGCTGAACCTGAAATCCTTCTTGGTCATCCATCGATACACGGTCGTATAGAAGCGATTTCTTGTTGATGCTGGTCAGACCGTGGAAAAACATCAGCGCTACTTTGATCCAGCCGCGTTCGAACGTCTCACCAGAGCCGCCACCGCTGAGCATGGCCATGAGTTCATGTTCAAGCTTTTCCCTTTTGACACGAGCCAAGGTTCTTTTGCTAACAGTCACGTCCAAGTCCAGACCAAGAGTACGATTCAAATAACCAATGAACCCTTGTGCTGCAGCTTTTTGACCAGGGGTTTTGGAAAGGTAGTGCCGAACTGATTCCTGGGTCGGCAGCTCGTCGAGTGACGATGACGCTTCGCCAAGAACCCCCACTGCGGCTCTCAACGAAAGGCGCACCGAGCGGAGAGTCGTCGTGCCCTCAGCCACTTTCATCATCAAAAACGCATGATATTTGCCAAACGCTGACGACACGGTCCCATTGGGCACAGAACGAAGTAGCTCCTCAATCCTTCGTTTCTCGGAATGGGTTTCCCGCATCAGTGGATCAGCTTCCACCCTATAGGCTTCTTTAAGCCACAGCATCGGAGTTTTCATTCTCCGAATGCCATCCGCATGGAAGTGCTCAAGCAAGGAAAAGTAGGACGGGATCCCACTCGGCTGACTCGTTAAAAAATCAAAAAAAGGCATGTAATTGAGAAGTTTCAAAAATGCTTGATGAGCACCAAGACGGCCCTCCAGCCATTGACCAAACTCGATAAACAGCCGGCGAGTATGTTGAAGCTCGAACGTTTCCACATTCACCTTCAAACGCCGCTCGAATGCCTTTTTCCAGGAGCATGCCTCGCATTGTTTTCCGCGCCCCGCCGGCATTGGCTCCTGACAGGTTTCACAGTGAATTTCACCCTGCTCCGTACAAGCACGGCACAAGCCAACGCCATTCTCACCAGGAATGAGAACACGATGTCGTCGACAATTGGGACAGGTAGCGAAACCCTTCCTGGCACATGAAGGACAACACCTGACATTCGGATCGATCTTGAGTACCCGGGTCAATCGAGTACTCGGCACTCCGCATACTTCACAAGGCTCAGGTTCCTTGTAGTAGTGGGCGCAGCTGTTACATGCAGGGCCAAACGGAGTGATCATCCCAACCGGGCGGCCGACTCTGGAGCAACGGACACAAGGTGCGAGCAGTTCACACTTCCTACACTTGGGCTGTTTTTCATCAATGTGAAGGCGCGCAAAGTTGCCGCACCCGGAGCAAATTCTTCTCTTGAAAAGCCGTGGATAGCACGTCGCACAGTAGCGACGCCCACCGTGTACCTTCTTCGCCTTCTCCATAGGCCTCTGACACTGGTCACAGGCAAGTGGCAGTGTTTTAACGACCGTCATCGTTTGGTTTTCCTAAGCAATCTGTGCCATTGCATCAGCACGCTTTTTCCGGAGCGAGGAGCATCAGCATGATGATGAATATCGCCTTTGCTCCGGCGGCCCTGCAGTCCTACGATAATCGACATGACCCAAGCAGGTGGATTGCCCGCAGGGAGTGGCATTAACGAGGGCGCTATTGAGAATTCGGAGCAGGCCTGAGCAAGACTTTCAGGGCCTGCCTGTATCATCTTCCAAGTATCTGCTAACAGGTGAGCTCTATCCATCGGCGTAAGGTACTGAAACGGCAAGCCAGTGGACGGGCGCGTGAGTGCCTCAAAATCCACGTTCAAACGCTGGAAAAACTGTTTTGAACTCGAGCTACGCGCTCTTGCAGCCGAACGCAGAATGCCAAGCATCCACCGGCAAAGATAAAACCAGTCAGGCACTCCCAGACGCTCATCACCGTAAAACTGGGTCTCTCCAGCGAGCAAGCGATCGGCAGCGTACTGGAGACACATAGCGTCACTGGATATGGTCCTACCCATAGCCGACTTAAGCTCAAATCGGCACCGATGGCAGCGGCCAAGATCTTCCTCGGGCGGTGTCAGTAGATGAGGACACAATGGCGAGCCACAGCACTGACATCTGTCCAAGAGTGTCAGTTGATGGATTGGACATATCGACTGCCAAGCCAGTCTGCTCTGGATTTCATAATACGGCTGACGTTCTACAAAGCACTGTGGGCAGTACTGGAGCCCACCACTGCGTCGTCGATTTCGAAGCCCCAGGCAGAGAATCCAAGGCGTAATCGCATTGGGAAAATCACCTTGCTCGGATAGAGCAGAACGAATGGATGCCAGGGTTGAGGAATTTAGGACCTCAACAGGCATGCCAGCGAATACTCCCAAATCAGTTGCTTGCGATTTACTCAAACCTTTATCGGGATCTGTGCACCAGAATCTAACGCCTGGCCACAGGGAACCTGTCAACGTCAAAGGATCACATCCTTGCGCCAGTGCGCACCTCACCAGCCAGGACGAGATGATTTCATCCGGCAGCAAGGTAGGCACCAGGGGCCAAGTCGCATTTACAGGATTCGCTCCCGCGAACCATTGGTAGGCCGCATCCATTGATTTTTCTCAAGCAGGCGGCGGTCAATCAGCTCAGAGCCAGTTTGAATGGCCTCTTTCGCGCACTCCTGCAACAGGTATTCAACGTTGCCGGTTATCCCCTCCGAGATCACATGAATCAGCGTAGCGAGATCAGGAGAGAACAGTCTGGATGGCTTCTTCAGGGGCAGCACCGATTCGAAGCTTTTCAGGAAACGTTGAAAGTCGGGATTCACTTCCCAGTTTGGCAAGGAAAGAACCTCGAATCGGCTCGAATACTGAGGATCAAGGCGTAGGAGCTGAAGGGCCACGCGAGTTCCCACCAGTACAAGTGGAATTTGCAGAATGTTCGCGAGCATTTTCAGCTCATTCATAACATCGGCTTTTTTGGTGGGTGATCCGTTGTTGACGGTGTGAATCTCATCGATGATGAGCATTCGCGTCCTTGCCTCACGAATAAGATGGATCGCCTGGTGACGCAATTTTGCTAAGGGAGCTGCAGGATTGTGAGGGGCCCAAAAATTATCGAGGATGGCGTTGTAAAGCTCACGCTCATCGGGCTTGTGGATTTCGGCGTACACCACTGGCCGGACGCTCACACCGTCATCACTGATGTAAGGCTCCCCACATAGCTTCTTGAAGCGGTGGATCACCGTAGTCTTGCCGCTGTTGGAAGCACCTACCACCAGCACATTGGGCATCCGTGGACGAGGAGGCTTGAGCAGCAGGCCATTGAGCAAGTCTAGGAGTTTGTTACCAGCCGGGTAATCGACCCAGCGGGCCTCCTCCATGAACTTGATACGCTCAAGATCAGACAAATCCATCACTGAGCGGAACTGCGGAGCGATATGCGAGTATTCCATCACCATACCTCTCCAAAAGACTCCACGTCGTCTGCAGACAACAGGCCTTGATTAGCAACTTGAGGCACTACCGGAGCAGTAGGCTCTTCACGGTGTTTAGGCGAAGCAGGAGTGACGCCCTTGGCGTTGTTGGTGCGCTTCTGCACCTTCTTCCGCGCCTGCTTGGTGCGTGCAGCTGACTCCGCTTCCTGCTCTTTGTTCTCCTGCAACAATCGCTCAATCAGCTCGTGATCAATGGCCTCCATACCCTCCTTCCTCGCTTTCTTCTTGGCGGCGACATATTCCGCCACTGTTGTCCCGGAGAAGAGTGAGCGAGTGATGGGGACCTCAAAATACTCTTTGACCGCAGGGTCATAGAACCAAATACGATTGATGTCCCGAGGGTCACGACGGAAGATGAATTTGCGGGCTTTCCCCGTTTTCGCATCCGTCGCCCCGATCCATGGCCTCAGCGCTTCTGTGAAATACATTGCATCCATCTCCACACCGTAGGGGTGGATAACTCGGCGTGTAGAAGGCAGGAAATCCAGCTGAAAGGTCCATGGGTCTGCCACCCTGGGTGGCAAAGGGATCAAGGATGGCTGCTCTTTATCCCCGAAGAACCCAATGTTCCACTTGCGGATAGGAGCCATCGAAATCTCCTCGTGGTAAGTGTTGTTGTACTTGATGATGTTCCTGACAAGTCGCTCTTCGTATTCGGCGAATGTGTAGATGGATTTTTTATCGGAGTCGTAACCTTTGCGCTCAGTCGGGTTACTGAAAGTGGTGCCTTTGTCCTTTTTGTTCATCAAGGAAAAGGTGCCCATCAGGCGTTCGATATGCCCGCCCCAATGGGGTTTCTTTTTAGGGCGAAACTCACGTTTGATATCGTGATTGATGCAAGACTGAATCAAACTATGAGCCCTGAAGTCCGGGCCATTGTCGCTATGCACGGTTACAGGCTTGCCCCATACAGGCCATTCGGCGTCAACGCCGTGCAAGCTAAGCCACCCTTCCTTCGGCAAAACTGAATGCACTAGACACATGGCAACCGATACCGCTGAAGGGGCATCCATAGAAAGAAAATAGCCAGTGACCATCCGCGAGTAGACGCAGATCGCCAAGGTGAGCCAGGGGCGCCCGATGGGCTTACGATGGATATCGTCAACGACGATCATGTCCGCTGGTGTGTGGTCGATCTGCACAATCTGCAGCGGATACTCAGAAGCCAAAATGCCTGGTCGAGCTGTGTATTTGTTGTTCGCGAGCTCTTGGTAACCACGTCTTCGCAGAACGACCTTATCGGGGACTTTTTTGATCCTCGCCCGCACGGTGGAACCATTCGGTGGCGTCAACTTACGCTTCTTGCACTG
>CXWK01016051.1_pt1 | contig 10666 bp, 19 predicted proteins | sample 590851 | NCBI WGS metagenome assembly CXWK01 (sample SAMEA3498364, study PRJEB10139) | wastewater metagenome | biome: wastewater treatment plant; material: activated sludge | place: Denmark | collected 2014-08-01
GATGCCGGGTAGTCTGTCGGCGCGATCCGCCCCCTGCAGGACGGGTCGCGCCAGTGTCGAAAATCAACTCAAAGCCGCGTCGATCTGGCGGGTAACCTCGTCGATCGGCGCCATGCCATCCACGGACTGCAGATAGCCGAGCGCGTAGTAGTAGCCGATCAGCGGCGCCGTCTCGCGGTAGTAGGCCATCAGGCGGTTCTTCACCGTCTCGGCGTTGTCGTCGGCGCGGCGCGTGAACTCGGTCGAGCCGCAGTTGTCGCAGCTGCCCGCGACCTTCGGCTGCTTGAACGTATCGTGATAGCCGGCGCCGCACTTGGAACAGCTGAAGCGGCCGGAAATGCGCTCGACGAGCGCGGTGTCGTCGACCTTGATCTCGAGCACGGCGTCGAGGGTCTTGGCCTTGCTCTTGAGCAGCTTGTCGAGTGCGGAGGCCTGCGCCAGCGTGCGCGGGAAACCGTCGAGGATGAAGCCGCCGGCGCAATCCGGCTGGTCGATGCGGTCGGCGATGATGCCGATGACGATCTCGTCGGACACCAGCCCGCCGCTCTTCATCACGGCTTCGGCGCGCTTGCCGACCTCGGTGCCGGCCTTCACCGCCGCGCGCAGCATCTCTCCGGTCGACAACTGCTTCAAGCCGCGGCTTGCAGCCAGCATCTCGGCCTGGGTGCCCTTGCCGGCGCCCGGCGGTCCAAGAAGTATGAGATTCATTTCCGTCCCCTGGGTGATGAGGCGCCCCGCAGCTTGGCCTTTTTGATCAGGCCTTCGTACTGGTGGGCCAACAGATGGCTTTGGATCTGAGCCACCGTATCCATCGTCACACTGACCGCGATGAGGAGCGACGTGCCGCCGAAATAGAACGGCACCGCGGCGTAGGAGATCAGGACTTCCGGCAGTACGCAGACCGCCGCAAGGTATATCGCACCGACGACCGTGATGCGTGTTAGCACATAGTCAATATACTCGGCAGTCTTCTGACCGGGACGGATGCCCGGCAGGAAGCCGCCATACTTGCGCAGGTTGTCCGCCGTCTCCTGCGGATTGAACACGATCGCCGTATAGAAGAAGGCGAAGAACACGATCAGCGCCACGAACACCAGCAGGTGCAGCGGCTGGCCACGGCCGAGCATGGCGACCACGGTGTTCAGCCACTCAGGCCCCTGACCAGAGGTGAACTGCGCCGCGGTGATCGGCAGCAGCAACAGCGACGATGCGAAGATCGGCGGAATGACGCCCGACGAGTTGAGCTTCAGCGGCAGATGCGAGCTGTCGCCCTGGAACATCTTGTTGCCGACCTGGCGCTTCGGATACTGGATCAGCAGGCGGCGCTGCGCGCGCTCGATGTAGACGATCGCCGCCACCACCGCGAGCATCAGCGCCAGCAGCGCCAGCAGCAGCAGCGTCGACAGCGAACCGGTGCGCGCCAGTTCGAACAGGCCGACGATGGCCGACGGCAGGCCGGCGACGATGCCGGCGAAAATGATGAGCGAGATGCCGTTGCCGACGCCGCGCTGCGTGATCTGCTCGCCGAGCCACATCAGGAACAGCGTGCCGCCGACCAGTGTGATGACCGTCGAGATGCGGAAATACCAGCCCGGATCGATGACGACGCTGCCGGCCCCGCTCGACGAGCCCTCGAGACCGACCGAGATGCCATAGGCCTGGAAGGCTGCCAACACGACGGTCAGGTAGCGGGTGTACTGGTTGATCTGCTTGCGGCCCTGCTCGCCTTCCTTCTTCAAGGCTTCGAGGCGCTTGTCGACCGACGACATCAACTGCATGATGATCGAGGCCGAGATGTAGGGCATGATGTTGAGCGCGAAAATGGCCATGCGCTCGACGGCGCCGCCCGCGAACATGTTGAACATGCCGAGGATGCCGCCGGACTGGTTCTTGAAGGTCTCGGCGAAGGCCACCGGATTGATGCCGGGCAGCGGGATGAAGGTGCCGAGCCGGTAGACCAGCAGCGCGGCGAGCGTGAAGATGATGCGCCGCTTCAGCTCCTCGGCCTTGCCGAACGCGCCCAGATTGAGGTTGGCAGCAAGCTGCTCGGCTGCGGATGTCATGCGCTCGTTCTCCCGACCCTCGAGTGCCGCGCCGGGCCTGCCTCGTTGGCGGGACCGCGAGACCGTCGAGCACTCCAATCATCAAGCGCCGGCTCCGCCCAAACGTCGAGCCGGGTTGCGCTGCCCATCGATCCGTATCCCCCGCGCGCGCTGATGGCGCTGCCGGCATTCGATCGACTGCGGCATTCATGGTACCGGGGCGGTCGGTGTCCAACCGCCCCCCGTAGAAATGGCACGAACCCGTTGCGGGGTTGCCGCTGTCAGACCGACCGCAACGCGACACGTCGCCCGAATTACGGTCGTGGCTGGCGTTACGTCAGCCTTCGCCGCCGCCCTTGCCCTTGCCGGCTGCGGCGGCCTTCTTCGCCGCCGTCTTCTTGCGCTTGATCTCGTCGGCCTCGAGCACCTTGACCTCGATCACGTTGACCTTGCCGCCGGTCTTGGCGACCGCCTCGGCGGCGCTGGCCGTGGCGTGGTTGACGGTGATCGTGACCTTGCTCTTCAGCTCGCCGCCGCCGAGCAGGCGCAGGCCGTCCATGGCGCGGCGCAGCACGCCATCGGCGACGAGGCTCTCGACCGTGATCGGCTTCGACGCATCGATGCGCTTATCGTCGATCACCTTCTGCAGGGCGCCGAGGTTGATCTCGTTGTAGGCCTTGCGATCCCACTTGTTGAAGCCGCGCTTCGGCAGACGCCGATGCAACGGCATCTGGCCGCCTTCGAAGCCGCCGATGGCGACGCCGGTACGCGCCGTCTGGCCCTTGCCGCCGCGACCACCGGTCTTGCCACAGCCGGAGCCGATGCCGCGGCCGATGCGGACGCGCAACTTGCGAGCGCCGGCGTTGTCCTTGATGTCGTTGAGCCGCATGGGACCCGCTCCTCGTGAGTGTGCTTCAGGCCTGCTCGCCGACGATACGGACGAGGTGGGGCACCTTGTTGATCATGCCGCGCACAGCCGGAGTATCCTCGAGCGTGCGCTGGCGATTGAGCTTGTTGAGACCGAGGCCCTTCAACGTGCCGGTCTGGGTCTCGGGACGGCGAGCGGCGCTGGCGTACTGCTCGATTGTAATGGTCTTCTTGGCGGCCATGTCACTTCACCTTCTAGTTCCCGCAAGGCGGCTTCTCAGTTCCCGCAAGGCGGCGGCGTTGCCGCAGGGCGGCCGGCCGGAGCCGGCACGCCCTGGCGTATATCAAGCCTCGGCGGCGGCCTCGGCGCTGGCCGAGCCGTCACGGCGGCGGGCGACGATCTCGCTCACCTTCATGTTGCGGCGGGCGGCGACGCCACGCGGATTTTCCTGATGCTTGAGCGCATCGAAAGTGGCGCGGACGACGTTGTAGGCGTTGGTCGAGCCGAGCGACTTGGCGACCACGTCGTGGACGCCGAGCATCTCGAACACGGCGCGCATCGAGCCGCCAGCGATGATGCCGGTGCCGGGCGGTGCCGAGCGCACGACGACGCGGCCGGCACCGTGGCGGCCTTCGCTGTCGTGATGCAGGGTGCGGGCGTCGCGCAGCGGCACGCGCAGCAGATTGCGGCGAGCAGCCTCGGTCGCCTTGCGGATCGCTTCCGGCACCTCGCGCGCCTTGCCATGACCGTAGCCGACGCGGCCCTTGAGATCGCCGACGACGACCAGTGCGGCAAAGCCGAAGCGCTTACCGCCCTTCACCACCTTGGCGACGCGGTTGATGTGAACCAGCTTGTCCGAGAACTCGCTTTCGCGCTCCTCGCGGTCGCGGTCGCGGCCGCGCTCTCTTCCGGGTGAACGTGCCACAGGAACTTCCTTCCTTTAGAAATCGAGACCGGCTTCGCGGGCGGCATCGGCCAGCGCCTTGACGCGGCCATGGAACAGATAACCGCCGCGATCGAATACGACCTGCTTGATGCCGGCCTTGACGGCGCGCTCGGCGAGGAGCTTGCCGACAGCAGCCGCCGCTGCCTTGTCGGCACCGGTCTTGAGGCTGCCCTTCAAGTCCTTCTCGAGCGTCGAAGCTGCCGCGACCGTGTGGCCGGCGGCGTCATCGATGATCTGGGCATAGATGTGCTTCGACGAGCGGCTGACGGACAGCCGCGGACGACCGGACGCACGCGCACGGAGAGCGCGGCGCACGCGCGCCTGACGGCGGTCGAACAGCGTGGATTGCGTGGCCATTGGCGTCGGTCCTTACTTCTTCTTGCCTTCCTTGCGGAAGATATATTCGCCCCGGTAGCGGATGCCTTTGCCCTGGTAGGGCTCCGGAGGCCGATAGGAGCGGATGTCTGCTGCCACCTGGCCGACGAGCTGCTTGTCGATGCCGGTGACGGTGATGACTTCCGACTTGGCACCCGACACCTTCACATCGACGCCCTCGGGAATCGGATGCGACACGTCGTGGCTGAAGCCGATGTTGAGGCCGAGTTCCTTGCCCTTGAGAGCGGCACGGAAGCCGACGCCCTGGATCTCGAGCACCTGGGAGTAACCCTCGGTGACGCCCTTGATCAGGTTCGCGACCTGCGTGCGCGACATGCCCCACATGGAGCGCGCCTTCTTGGTCTCGTTGGCCGGCGTGACAGAAACCTTGCCATCCGCGAACTCGACTTTGACATCCTCGGGCACCGCGAAGGAGAGTTCTCCCTTCGGTCCCTTCATTTTGACGTTCTGGCCCGACACCGTGGCCGTCACATTCGACGGCACCGTCACGGGCTTCTTACCAATGCGCGACATGGCTCTTTCCAACCCTTCGCTTCAATTCATGTGCTCGAGCGATCAATCCCAGCAGGCAACGTCAGAAGACGTTGCAGAGAATCTCGCCGCCGACGTTCTCCTCGCGCGCCTTCGCATCCGACATGACGCCCTTGGGCGTCGACAGGATCGCAACGCCGAGGCCATTGGCCACCGTCGGCAGATCCTTCACCGGAGAGTAGACGCGACGGCCCGGCTTCGACACGCGCTCGATTTCGCGAATCGCCGGCTGGCCGTTGAAGTACTTCAGCTCGATCTCGAAGGTCGGCAACTCGCCCTTCGGTTCGACTCGCGTGTAGCCACGGATGTAGCCTTCCTCGGCGAGCACGTCGAGCACGCGACCGCGCAGCGTCGATGCCGGCGACACGCACTTCGGTCGACGGCGCATCTGGGCGTTGCGAATACGGGTCAGCATATCGCCGATCGGATCATTCATAGGCATCAGGCCAACCCTCCCTTACCAGCTCGACTTCGTCATGCCCGGGATCATGCCCATGCTCGCCAGCTCACGCAGCTGGTTGCGGCACATCCGGAGCTTGCGATAGTAGCCGCGCGGACGGCCGGTGATCTCGCACCGGTTGCGGATACGGGTCTTCGACGAGTTGCGCGGCATCTCTGCAAGCTTCAGACGGGCGGCGATCCGCACCTCCGTCGCCTTCGTCATGTCGTCGGCAACCGCCTTCAAGCGCTTGCGCTTGTCGGCATGCTGGGCGACGAGCTTACGGCGCCGCTTGTTCTTCTCGATAGAGCTGGTCTTGGCCATTCAATTTCCTCCAAAGGCCTTTCGGACGGGATGCCCGAGGTCCTCCAGTGTCGTTAGGTGCGGAACGGGAAGTTGAAATTCTTCAACAGTTCACGGGCTTCGTCATCGGTCCGCGCAGAGGTGCAGACGATGACGTCGAGGCCCCAGATCTGGTCGACCTTGTCGTAGTCGATTTCGGGGAACACGATGTGCTCCTTGAGACCGACCGCATAGTTGCCGCGCCCGTCGAAGCTCTTCGGGTTGAGGCCACGGAAGTCCTTGATGCGCGGCATGGCGATGGTCACGAAGCGATCGAGGAACTCGTACATGCGGTCGCCGCGCAGCGTCACCTTGCAGCCGATGGTCATGCCTTCGCGCAGCTTGTAGACGGCGATCGACTTGCGCGCCTTGGTCGGCAGCGGCTTCTGGCCCGAGATCAGCGCCAGGTCACCGGACGCGCTCTCGACCTTCTTCTTGTCCGCAACACCCTCACCGACGCCCATGTTCAGCACGATCTTCTCGAGCTTCGGGATCATCATCGGGTTGGTGTAACCGAACTTCTCCTTCATCGCCGCGCGGATCGTGCTCTCGTAGAGCGTCTTCATGCGCGGCTTGTAGTCCTTCGGGCGCGGAGCGGCAGGCTTCGCCGCGGCCTTAACAGCCACCTCGCCCTTGCCCTTCCTGGCTCCAGCGGCGCCCTTGCCATCCTTGGCAGGCGCCTTCTTGGCTTTCTCGTTGTCGGCCATGGCTTACTTCTTCTCCGGAATGATCTCGCCCGAGCGCTTCGCGAAGCGGACTTTCTTGCCGTCGTCGAGCAGCTTGAAGCCGACGCGGGTCGGCTTGCCGTCCTTGGGGTCCTCGAGCGCGAGGTTGGAGAGGTCGATGGTCGCCTCTTTCGAGACGATGCCGCCTTCCTGCTGCGCCGTCTGCTTGGTGTGGCGACGCACGACGTTGACGCCACGGACGATGGCGCGGTTCTCCTTGGGGCGAACCTCGATCACTTCGCCGTGCTTGCCGCGATCACGGCCCGCGAGCACGATGACGTGATCGCCCTTCTTGATTTTATGCGCGGCCATTACAGCACCTCCGGCGCAAGCGAGACGATCTTCATGTGGTTCTTGGCCCTGAGTTCACGCGTCACGGGCCCGAAGATACGGGTTCCGACCGGCTCGCCCTGGTTGTTGATGAGCACGGCGGCATTGCGGTCGAAGCGGATCAGCGAGCCGTCGGCGCGACGCACGCCCTTGGCGGTGCGCACGACCACGGCCTTCATCACCTGGCCCTTCTTCACGCGGCCCTTCGGAATCGCCTCCTGGACAGAGACGACGATGATGTCGCCGATCGACGCGTACTTGCGCTTCGAGCCGCCGAGCACCTTGATGCACTGCACCCGACGCGCGCCCGAGTTGTCGGCGACGTCGAGATTGGACTCCATCTGGATCATCGCGAAACGTCCTTACCTTGCGGCCACCGGATGGCCTTGACTTGTAACGGCGACCGAAACCGCGCCGCATGGAACCTGTTTCGTGCGCACGCCCGCGCGCCCGTTGCCTTCTGGTGTCGCGCTTCCTGGCCTTCAGGCCTTGGCGCCGATCACCGTCCAGCGCTTCTTCTTCGAAATCGGCACGCTCTCGATAATCTCGACGCGGTCGCCGACCTTGTGCGAGTTGGCCTCGTCGTGCGCGTGGTAGCGCTTGGTACGACGCACCGTCTTCTTCAGCAACGGATGGGTGTAGCGGCGCTCCACCTCGACCACGATCGTCTTGTCGTTCTTGTCGGAGACGACGGTTCCCTGCAGCACGCGCTTCGGCATGACTTCCTATTCTCCCTTACGCGCGCTTGGTGGTCGCGCCGGCCCGCTTCTGCTGGGCCATAGTCATCACACGGGCGATGTCGCGGCGCACTTCACGCACGCGCGCCGTATTCTCGAGCTGGCCGGAAGCCGCCTGGAAGCGCAGGTTGAACTGCTCCTTCTTGAGCTTCAGAAGCTGATCGTCGAGCTGGTCGAGGGACATGTCCCTGAACTCGGCTGCCTTCATTGTCGTGTCCTCACATACCGGGCGCCGCGGACCATTGCCCGCATGGCCTGACGAAATCCGTTAGCCGATGCGCGTGACGATGCGCGTCTTGATCGGCAGCTTGGCGGCGCCGAGTTCGAGCGCCTCGCGAGCGATCTGATCGTTGACGCCGTCCAGCTCGAACATGATGCGGCCCGGCTTGACGCGCGCCGCCCAGTACTCGGGCGAACCCTTGCCGGAGCCCATGCGCACTTCAGCGGGCTTCGACGTCACCGGCACGTCCGGGAAGATCCGGATCCAGACGCGGCCGGCACGCTTCATGTGACGCGTGATGGCGCGACGGGCGGCTTCGATCTGGCGCGCGGTGACGCGCTCCGGCTCCAGCGCCTTGAGGCCATGCGAGCCGAAGTTCAACGCCGTGCCACCCTTGGCGACGCCGTGGATGCGGCCCTTGAAGGCCTTGCGGAACTTGGTGCGTTTCGGTTGCAGCATCGTTCAAATCCCAAATCCTGACCCGCGGTTCACGTCCGGCCTCGCAGCGAGACCGCCACGCGAGCCGCGGCGGCTCACGCCTTGGCTCCAGCGTCCGGCGCGCGCTCGGCACGCTCGCCACCACGGTCGCCCCTGTCTCCACGGTCACCGCGATCACCACGGTCACCACGTTCACGACGGCCGCGACCGCCACCCGGCCCGCCACCTTCCTGCAGATCCATGGAGCGCTTCTCGGACGCCATCGGATCGTGCTCGATGATCTCGCCTTTGAAGATCCAGACCTTGATGCCGATGATGCCGTATGCCGTCATCGCCTTGGCGTAACCGAAGTCGATGTCGGCACGCAGCGTGTGCAGCGGCACGCGGCCCTCGCGATACCATTCGGTCCGCGCGATCTCGGCGCCGCCGAGACGGCCGGCGACGTTGATACGGATGCCGACGGCACCGGCGCGAAGTGCCGACTGAACGGCCTTCTTCATGGCGCGGCGGAATGCGATACGGCGCTCGAGCTGCTGGGCGATGCCTTCGGCCACCAGCACGGCGTCGATCTCGAACTTGCGCACCTCGACGATGTTGAGGTGAACCTCGCTCGCCGTCAGACGGGCGAGTTCGGAGCGCATCTTCTCGATGTCGGCGCCCTTCTTGCCGATCAGAACGCCGGGGCGCGCCGTGTGCACGGTGACCCGGCACTTCTTGTGCGGGCGCTCGATGACGACCTTCGAAATGCCGGCCTGACGCTGCTGCTTCATGATCTGGGCGCGGATCGCCATGTCCTCGAGCAGCAGCTTGCCGTACTCGCCACGGTCGGCGAACCAGCGGCTGTCCCAGGTGCGATTGATGCCGACGCGCAGGCCGACCGGATTGACCTTCTGACCCATGTTACTCGGCCTCCTTCTTCGCAGTGCCGGGCTTGCCCTTTGCGGCGCCCTTGCCTGCGGCCTTCTTCGCCGGCTTCTCGTCCTCGTCCTTCTGGCGGACGACGACGGTGATCTGCGCGAACGGCTTGGTGATCGAGGAGGCGCGTCCGCGGCCACGGGCGTGGAAGCGCTTCATGATCAGGTTCTTGCCGACGTAGGCCTCGGCCACCACCAGCTCGTTGACGTCGAGCCCGTGGTTGTTCTCGGCGTTGGCGATGGCGCTGACCACGCACTTGCGCACGTCGTCGGCGATGCGCTTCCTCGAGAACTCGAGATCGGCGAGTGCCTGATCGACCTTCTTGCCGCGTATCATGCCGGCAACCAGGTTCAGCTTCTGCGGCGAGACGCGCAGGTTGCGCGCCACGGCCTTGGCCTCGTTGTCGGCGAGGCTCCGCTCACGGCTCGGCTTGCCCATTATCTCCTCACCGCTTTCTTGTCGCCGCCATGGCCCGGGAACGAGCGCGTCGGTGCGAACTCGCCGAGCTTGTGGCCGACCATGTCCTCGCTGACGTTCACGGGGACATGCTTGTGACCGTTGTGGACGCCGAACGTGAGGCCGACGAACTGCGGCAGGATCATCGAGCGGCGGCTCCAGGTCTTGATGACCTCGTTGCGCCCCGAGGAGCGCACCTTCTCCGCCTTCTTGAGAAGGTATCCGTCGATGAACGGACCTTTCCAGACTGAGCGTGACACGAGCTATTCTCCTTCGCCGAGGCGATTAGTTCTTCTTCAGATGACGGCTGCGCACGACGAACTTGTCAGTCGACTTGTTCTTGCGCGTCTTGGCACCCTTGGTCGGCTTGCCCCAGGGCGTCGCCCAGTGCTTGCCGCCGTTGGTACGGCCGCCGTTGGGATGGTCGATCGGGTTCATGGTGATGCCGCGCACGGTCGGGCGGGTGCCCTTCCAGCGCGTGCGGCCCGCCTTGCCGGTCACGGCATTCGAATGGTCCGGGTTCGAAACCGCACCGATCGACCCCATGCATTCGGCGCGCACCTTGCGCGTCTCACCCGACGACAGCTTCAGCACAGCCCAGCCGGCGTCGCGGCCGACCAGCTGCACGAAGGTGCCGGCCGAGCGCGCCATCTGGCCACCGCGGCCGGGCTTCAGCTCGACGTTGTGGACGATGGTGCCGATCGGCATGGACGCCAGCGGCATGGCGTTGCCGGGCTTCACGTCGACCTTCTGGCCGGAGATCACCTTGTCGCCGACAGCGAGGCGCTGCGGAGCGATGATGTAGCTGACCTCGCCGTCCTCGTACTTGATGAGAGCGATGAACGAGGTCCGGTTCGGATCGTACTCGAGACGCTCGACCACCGCCGCCATGTCGTGCTTGCGACGGCGGAAATCGATGAAGCGATAGCTCTGCTTGTGGCCGCCGCCGATGTGCCGCGTGGTGATGCGGCCATCGTTGTTGCGTCCGCCCGACTTGGTCTTGCCCTCGGTCAGCATCTTCACCGGGCCGCCCTTGTACAGGCCGGACCGGTCGACGATGACCAGATGGCGAAGGCCCGCTGAGGTCGGACGGTATGTCTTAAGTGCCATGACGCCCCAACTCCCTTAGAGCCCCGTCGTCACGTCGATGGAATGACCTTCCTCGAGCGTGACGACTGCTTTCTTCTTGTCGCTCTGGAGAGCGCGCATGCCGCGGAAGACCTTGAGCTTGCCCTTGCGGACCAGCGTGTTGACGGCCTTCACCTTGACGTTGAACAGGCT
>CXWK01022710.1_pt1 | contig 10665 bp, 5 predicted proteins | sample 590851 | NCBI WGS metagenome assembly CXWK01 (sample SAMEA3498364, study PRJEB10139) | wastewater metagenome | biome: wastewater treatment plant; material: activated sludge | place: Denmark | collected 2014-08-01
CTCCTCGCACCCCACTACACCCGGGCCAACCACGAAGCCCGCAGCCTCCTCCACGAAATCTTCACCAGCCCCGCCGACATCCACACCCACAACAACCAACTCCACATCACCATCGCACCGCTCTCCAACCCCCGCCGCACCCGAGCACTCCAAGCACTCTGCGACGACCTCACCGCCACCCAAACCCTCTACCCCGGCACCAACCTCACCCTCACCTACACCACCAAAAACCCCTGACCCCCCATGCACCAACTATCCGCGTGGGTCAGGAGTCCTGGAATCACCAGCCGAGGTCACAGCGTTGCCGGAGGCGCCCACGTCTGCAGCGAGCCATCCCGATGGTTGGGCAGCGATGCACGAGGCCGAGCTGACCGAAACGCTCGCCGCACCCGAGGAGCGCCTACGCTCCTGGGAGGCCCGCTCCGATCACCTTGTCGGGCACCGCCGTACCCAACGCATCAAAAGCTTTGAGGCAGTCGAGCTGGCTACTTCCACTCGTGGGTGGCCCAGTAGTCGGCCTCGGCGTTCGTGCTCTCGACCGACGCGTGGTTTCCGTCGATGATGACCGCAGCGCCGGTTGACTCGTAGAGGAAGCCGTTGACATCGGCGCGGAGGTCGCCAGCTGGGTACAGCGGCGTGTCGGTAGATGGCTTTGGTGCCGTGTTGGTGCTCATACGAATTGGGCCCTGGTGCTCGGGCGGAGCCCCATGGAGTGGATCAGTCGGTGTTCAGTATCCCCTGGAACCACGATGAGTTCCAGAAGCTGTCCGGCTCGATCGGGTCCGATGATGGTCTCCCTCCGATCCGGACGGTGCGGTGGGGTCGCTTGCGAGCTGAGAGCTGAGACTGTCAATGGCCATGAGAGTGTCCGTCGACAGAGACAGGGTTGCAATTGGCCAGCAGGATGCGGCGGTGGCCCTTCCCGACTTCTCGCCGAACAGCGCCCTACGGTGAGTGCGGGTTGACGAGGTGCGAACCCAGCGCACTGGCTGGTTGCCCTGCACCCTCGTCTCTGAAGAACGAAAGTCACGGATGGCTGGCAACGCCACCGCACCGACACCAGACCAGACCAGCCCAGCCCAGCCCACCCGTGGTACCTGAGGGGAGGGCGCGGCGGCGCACTCTCGGCAGGCGCTCACTGGTGTCGGACCTGGAAGTGGAAACGACGCCCCCGCCAAGTCGCCAGATCCGCACGCGCTCCGGTACCCCGGCACCCATGACGCGATGGTAGAATGAGAGTGGTTTGTGGTATACGTCATGAAGGTTCCTCGATGACATTGGTTCGATCGGTCGAAAGAGCCTCAGGAGTCCTCGATCGATGTAGACGCTATCTCGACCAAATCATCGAGATCACCCAGACGGATGAATCGACGCACAAGTCCAAAAGCGAAGCCCGTCAGCGAGAGCACTCCAAGGCCAACAACTATCCACAGCAGGGGTGAACCAAGCGTGAAGAGCGCGAATGTGGCGAGGATGAATACCACAGTTGCGACGCACAGCACTCCGACCTCAAAGGAAGCCAACTCAGGGGCATATGGAAGGCCCATTACATACTGGATATGCATGATCCATCCAGACTGCCGAGGGACTTGCGCCTGGCGACCCGCTGGGCCGTTGATCCACACGATCGGACGGCGAACAACGAATAGTATCAATGCCGACCACACTCCGTAGAACAGTGCCACTACGATCAGGTGATTCGTGACAGTGCTATCAGCGGAGCCGGCATTCTCCTCGATATCTCGAAGGACTGCGACGACTCCGAGCGAGATGATCGTTGTAGTTAGGAACACCAATAGCGCTTTGAAGTAACGCAACACCATGGTTCGCAATTGAAGGGCGTGGCGCGCCACCGCTACTTGCGCCTTGGCAACTTCATTCGCGAGAGTCCGCGGAATCGCACCAGCATGCCTCAAGCGCATCTCGATAAGGTCGGCTACGGCTGGAGTCTCGGGACGTTCAGCGGCACGATGCAGCATTCTATCTCGTCCATACTCACGAATCAGGTGGCTGCGGTCCACTCCATTTCGTGGTATAAGGGAGGGGAATATGTCATCGCTTGCCATCAGACGGTCTATACTGTCACGGTCAAATCCGGGCTCATCGCTCGGGTAGTACAGGGCTGACACCCCAAAGCGTGCCGAGATCTCGGTCCCGGCATCGGGAGCACCAAACGTGTGGCTTGTGAAGTAGACTCTAACGAGATCACGAATCAAGAAGTATAACGCTGATAGTGGCACAGCAACCGTCAGAATACTCACAACGAGCAGTGCCTCCGTCGCGAGCCCCTGCGCCTGGTCACGTGCGGAAATCAGGATTGAGAACGTGTCGATGAAAGAGTCCTTAAAGAAGATGGGCACCAGCACCAGGAGGCCAGCACCACCAACGAATGCGCCAATGACGCGGTGGAGGGTCGACAGGCGCGTCTCCAGCCGGGCAAGAAATTGACGCTGGGCAACGCGTATGTCGGCATCTGTAGGTTCGTTGGTCGAGTCCACAGGGAAAACCTAGCCGAGTTCCATAAAGAGGGCGACCGTAGCCAACCCTTGACGGCTGGCAGAAGTAGCGAAGGAGTTGAGGACCCGTTGATGCATGTCCGCAAGATGTCGGTCTACCAGGTGGCCAGCATTCATTGGGCAGCCCCGGAATCTATGTTTCTGGAGTGCTAGCAGCTCCTCACAAGCTTGCTGGGAACGATGGCCGCGACAGTTGTTTGGATGGACTGGGAGCGTTCGAGCTGGCTCTCGCCACATGTTCGACATAACTCACAAGTAGTCTTATCGGAATATCGTCGAATTGGCTGCCCCGGTTTACCGTATGCAGGGCATTCACTCAGAAAGTCCTGGAGGCCCGCGCTTCTTGGAGCGGTTCCCCATCGCCAAACCTCACCGCTCGCCCGTGATCTCGGAATTGTTCGAGACGAAATCAACAGCGAGATACGTCGTAGATCACCAGACTCCTGCCATGCTTAGCTTCAACCGTTCGCTCGCTGAACAGAACTCCATCAACATTCTCCCGACCAGACTGGAGGACAACATCATAAAACTCCCGAGTCACCACTAGTCCACCCTTCGCGGCGGCGTTCATTGCCCTATTGAGCCAGTTCACGGAGTGTCCGAGCAGTTGGAGACTGCCGTCATTCATGGTCACAACTGAGACGGGACCTGCATGAACCGCCATCCGAGTCTCGTAACCCGCAAGAGCATCGAACTTTCGACGCACGTCAAGCGACAAGTCCAACGCGAGGCGTGCACCCGAACTACCGGAGAGCCCAACGATGAGACCGTCGCCAGTAAACAAAACGTGAGTGCGGACCAGCGGGTCGCTCGCGACGACCGACTTCCAGCTCTCGCTCGCATAGGTGAGAAAGGATTTGACCACCTCGACCTGGGTCCGATCACCCTCCTCGGAGTACGCAACAGTGTCGAGCCCCACCAGACCCATAGTCGACTGGTTCGAGTCAACTATCATCGGAATAAGATGAGAGGCCGCCGACGATAGCCGATCGGCGATCTCCTTAGCGGTAAGTGCTCTAGCTTCCATAAAGGCTTCGCGCCATGTATACGTTAAGTCGGCCCCCCGCGCCTTGGCATCCGTTCGGAAGTCCTCGGCCTGGTTCTGTTTGCTAGTGATTACGACGACCACGGAGGACTGGTTCGCATTCTTGCCGGTCTGAGCTATATCCAGTCCACTACGCGACTCTGCACCATCGCCATCGGGCCACATCAAATCAACTAGCAGCAGATCGCAGTCTCCGCTAGCCGCAATGATGTCTGCCTCTCGACGATCACTGCTCGGTCGGAGTGCTACCGCGGACTTGTCGTGGCCGAGGTTTCGAAGGACGGCGTCAACTAGCTCCTCCATGATTCCGAGACCCGAGTCGGAATCATCAAGGATTCCCACTGTGAATTCATTGGCCATCTAGGCACCTCCATAGGAGCGGAACACTAGATCGACAGAGAAGGACGCGTCCTCAGGCGGCTCCTGAATCGCGACCCCGCCGCCGAAGGCTTCCAGCGCTCCTCCCCACTGCCGATCGGATAGGCCGCCTTTCGAGTTGGGCGGACCAGTTGCGCGCATTGTACCCCAGTACGTAACCCGAAGCCTGTGGAGAAACGGGTCGTCGGTCTCGACCCGGGCAAACCGTATTCTGGCTTCCTCCGCATCAGGGTCAGCATGCTTATGGGCGTTCAGGATTACGTGTTCGAAGAGCCCCTGCAGCAACCTTTCAGGGAACAGAACGTACATCTCGTCACCCAGCTCCGCTATATCCCATCGTTCGTCGACTTCGCTATTGCGAGCGTGACAGATCGCTGCATCGACACTGGATGGTGCAGAAAGAACCGAAGCCGCAAACCCGCGGCGTTCGACACTGATGTCCAATGGCTGCAGTACTTGCCGGACGAGTCGCCGAACCTCGATCAGATGGTGTCCATGGTCTTCGACCCCGCTGCGCCACTCAATGAGAAGATCTAGCAGCCGGCGCGACTGCGTCGCCCAAACCTCGCATTCTGGAGGCTTGTCAAGCAGGTCGCGTTCGACAAGGGGATTGATCTCTCGCTCCACCAGGGCCTGGAGTGCTGGATAATCGGCATTAATGAAGTTGTCCACCTGCTGGGCAGAGAGAATCATGTCATCAAGGAAGTCTTCAGTGCGTTGTGCTGGGCGAGGTTCATCAAGAATGTGTGACAAGATGTCCAGCTTTTCGTAGTCCGAGCCTAGCCCCAAATGCGACTCCAAGGCTTGGAGCTTTGCTCGAGCTGTCTGCCAGCGGCCGACGGGGTTTGGGTCATCTGACCGGGTGGCTCGTACGCGCAGTATCTCAGCCTTGAGGATTCCAATTCGCAGCGGAACCTCGTCAGGGAAAGCCGTTTCGAACGAGGATACTGCTTGCTCCACCCCGCCCAGGAGCGTCTGCGAAGAATTGGGTCTGAGCATGGAGGCTAAGGCAAGCCCGAGCTCCTCTCGGACATCATCAGATTGCCAGTGCCTATGTAGAGCTGCCGCATTCTTGACGGTTTCCGTCTTGGACGCGATTCTAAGCACGGCAATGAACTGTCGTGCCATGTCCGAGGAGATCGCAGCGGCTTGATTTGACATCAGAAAATGGGCGACGGAGCGGGCGAGTACGCGTCGAAATGCTGGACTTGACCAGGGTCGGCGACGAAGTAGGTCAGGGTTAAGCGCTACAGATCGGACGACGGCGACCAACTCATTTGCATACCGGGGATTGATTTCCGTCAACAGGCGTGTGACGACACCATGAGCGATGTAGCGGTCCTCAGTTCCAAGATGCAGCACTGACCTCCAGATGAGAAAGTCCTCAATCTCATCAGGCTTCATGGCACAACCGAATGCATCGACAGTCTCCACACCGGAGATATCTGCCGAAGTTCTAACGCGGAGGAGCCGCAGCCGAGAGTTGATAGATGCTGTCGGCATCGAGGCCAACCGCATCAGGGATCGCTCAGTGGAACAAAGTGGACAATCCACCTCCGTGCGGTGATCGCGCGGAAAGTCGACAGCGCTCACGAACGAGAGCCTCACACTTCGCTCTTCGACCTGATCGCCCAAGCGGAGCTGGCCCCGTGGAACAGACTCGACAGTGACTGACGACCGGTGCAACAGCCTGTGAGCCCCCGTCCATGCGCGGTCGACGCCGATGGCTATGACCACCAGACTTGGGCCTGAAGCGCTGGCCCGGATCGCCCCTCTCACCACCGTATCGCCGGTTAGTGCGCCCCAATCCACCAAGACGACTGCAGAGTCGCCGATTGTTGGGTCAGCGGTTGAGGGAAGCCGGCGGCGCAGGCTCTCCTTCAGGACAGTTGGGCCTGACAGGTCCTCATACGCAACATTGGAACCGGGTATGCCCGCAGCTTGGATCTCGGTTCGGATGGCCTCCGTCAAACGTGTCGCTATCAGGCGACCTAGAGCGGTTGAGCCGTCTGCGATGGCCGACGGAGTGATGAGCGCAGACATCCAGGCTCGGTTCTCTGTGTGGAAGTGGCCTAGACGGAGAGCGCCGTCTGAGGAAGCAACGGCGCGATAAAACTCAAGGTCGACTCCCTCGCCCTGAAGTACGCGATCGAGCCTCGCCGCCGACTCCAACTGAATCGTCGCTATGGCATCCTGAGACGGCAAGTATGGATCGACTGCTAGGCTGACAACTGGGACCTCGTGGCCAGCAACCAGCATTGCGCGGGAGGAGTCTTTCCGTCCATCTACTAGACAACAAGTCGCTAAAAGTCCTCGCCCTGCTGCCAGCAACCCACGGACTATGGGTACCGTCGATCCGCCTCCGTGTAGGACGGGCGTCAGAACGACGGAGGCAGCCTCAATCTCGTTTGCAAGGAGCGCAACATCAGGCTCTTGGGGAATGGAGATTGGCCTTACGTAGGTTGCTCCGAGCCAATTGGCGAGGGCTTGCGCCACCCTCAACAACGCGCGGTCAGTGACAATCACGTCCCGAACGTATGGCGCTCGGCCAGCCGTATCCGAGCCGCGAATCAGACTCTGCACCACCGAGAAGGCAAGTATCATCGGGCCGAGTATTGCAACGGCACGCCTTGCGGTCATGGCGGTGGGCTCGATCCACTTCGACGCTACCTCTAATGACCAGGTCAAAGAGTCCGTGGCCAGTGCTTCGTCGGCCACAGCCATCAATTCGTGGGAAACATAGTCCCTGGCTAGTCCGATGACGGTCGCCACCAACGCCTGCGGATTTGGTAGTCCATTGGCATCATGAATATCTACAGTCCGGAGCCCGTCAAGCGCAAGAACGGTGGCCGATTGTGGAATCGCACCGGCGCGTTCAAGCGCCTCTAGCTGGCTGTTAACATGTGTGCATTGTCCGTCAGCCGATGCGATAATGAATATCGAGCCCTGTTCCTGAATGTGTGTACTGAGCAGGCTCTCTAAGTCGAGGCGTTGAGAGTCAGCATCAACCATGCATAGTAGAACGTCGAGCGCGCCTTCAACAACCGATGGACATAAGGACCCCAGTCTTTCGACATTCCCACCTCGGCGGAGGGCGAGGGCATTTACATCTAGAGGATTGCGCTCGAAGTCCCAATCATACCCCAACGGGGTCCCGGGTTTGTAGCCGCTGATCGCTGGAATTGTCAGCGATAGCACGGTGCCTGGTTGGAATCCCTCCCGGACCTGAACTGGGTCGACTCCTGATGAAGCTACCAGCGCCTCGCCGGTTCCAGATCGGACACAGAGTTGTCCGTCAAGACCCTCCACCACTTGCCTGGCGTACCCCAAGCCCCTTGCGGAGCCATGTACGGTGCTCTTCCGGGTGGAGGTGGCCTCGAATGCGAACGCGATGACCTCGCTCGTTGATCCCGGTTGCTGGTGGGTTGACGTGTAACTCGCGTGAAGGGTATGTGGGATGCCGACGCCTCCATCGACGACAACGGTTTCAAAGACTTTGCCTGTGGGCGTATCCAGATACGCGGCGCCTAAAAGGACGTGTTGTCCACCGGACGAAGACAGGTTGCCTCCCTGATAGAGGCTATGTTCCTTAACATTCTGAATTAGCTCGCCCACTGCGGAGCGAAGGGCCCGGGGAACACCAAGGGATTCCAGTTTTACATCGATGAGGGAGGTGGCGTATTGCAGGTCGTCTTCTGTTGCTACGTGCAGCCAGCAGTATGGAACTGCCTCGATCATCTCGTTTAGGTCGCTTCTTGGGGGTGGCGGAAAGCGAAAGTGTGGCGCCGGGCCGCGTAGGTCTGATAGCGCTTCGTAACCCTCCATGACAACGTACGGTCCACCGTGGAGATGCTCACACATGGATGCTTCAAGGAAGCCGATCCGATCAAGAAATCGACCTGTCCGGCTGCGTGACTGAACCAATGACTGGAGGCGTTGTTGGTTAGCGATGAGACCTTTGGGTTCGGTTGGCGGAATCTCTCGCCGCAGAATTCGATCTTCCGAAATTGTCGCCCTTGGTGGCGGCGGAATCAGTCTGACGTGTCCGCCACGACGGATAAACCCCTCTATGGCGCCAAGGAGTTGTCCAACCGCGCTGAACTCGGCGTCTTCCACAACGCTAAGGTCGAGCCGCAGTTCGCGATTCTCCACTTCACCCTTGGGGGTTGATCGCAAGAAGTGGTCTTCGATACTTGTTCGCGACAATACGGCTGGGCGGCGAATTATAGCATCCGTTGAAGTAGGTCTGCTCGACGTGATATCGTCGCTATCCGAGGGCGTCATTGGGAGCATACTGACCTCTACGCCTGTTCATGAATACATGAGAATATGGAACGCTTGGACCGGTGTCGTGTGAATGGCCTGTAAACGTATTTGCATGTGGTCGTCAGGCCACTCATGACGCTGAGGTTCTTCTTGGAGTCGATGGTTGCACCGGCGAGCTGGATACTGGGCAATTGAGCTGAGGCTTGGCGCCGCGCTACGCCGTGATGACCTTTGGGGAATGGGTTGTGTGGCTGATGATGGGAGTTGCCTATCGAGGGCGCAGTTAGATGTAGGTCCAGGGTGCTCAGCTTTCTACTAGCTTCTGGGGCACGGCTGACCGGCCGCCTCAGCGAGACGGAAATCTGGCGGCGGGTATCGGTGGAGACCAAATTGTGAGTCATGGCTTGGCGGTCTTCTGTTCTGGAGCATGAAGCGGAGATCTGTACCTGTTGATCATCTCACACCCGTCTCCCTTGTGCCATGTCGTTCAAGTTGGCTCTGGCTAAGGGATCAGCGCACTCTGCGGACGTGCTGGACGATGCCGCCGCTTGCCCAGGTGATCCGATAGTGAGGTGCGCAGGGTGATTGGCTGAGGCTGATGGTCTGATTCCCGATCGGCTCCGTGGGTGCCGGCGTGGTCTTGGCTCGTATGGTTTTGCTATAGTTGAGGCGCTCCTGCCGGGGTCCGATTTGTGCCGTATCGGGCCCCTCTGTTGCATCGTGACGTTCTCACTGTCTGAAGCCCAGGGATCGGGACGGGCGCTAGCTGAACCCGCCAGGCTTACTTGTTGGACTGCCCAAGTTGAGGCGCTGAGGGCGTCAGCCCAACGAGTAGATCACGGGGCTCTTGATATTCACTTGACGGGTCGTGGCGTCGCCGGGGACGGTGTGACCGTTTCATCGAACTGAGGATTGGGCACTATTCGTAGACATAGAAGTCACCTCTCCAACCCTGCGTCATTCGGGCTGAGGGTAGGTGCGCAATGTAGCCAGCGGTCCGACATGGAATGTGTGCGCTATTTGGTCCGAGGTGGGCCTCGAAGGCACATTCCGAAAGCACATGCGACAGAATGGGGTTGTGCCCGTTCCTGCCCCGGTCATCGTGAAGTTCCACGTCGTCCTCGGTGGCGTCGCGGCGCCGTTTGGGTCGCGGCCCGGGAGTGGAGCGTGACGTATCCGTCGATCACCAATCGGGGTGAGTTCTTCTCGAACCACTACCTGGACGCCGTCGTCGGCGGTGACCTCGGTGACCTACGCACGGCGTGGGACGAGGCCGAGGACAGGAGCGAGCCATCGGCTCGCAGCAGCCTGCGGGGCGCAGGCAGCAGCTTCTTCGCCGCCAGGGCCATCGCCAGCGAGGCCACGGGTGACCGGGCGGCAGATGCGATCCGCAGCCTCAACGACGTCGTACTCAACGCCCTGGGGTTCGAACCGCACCGCGAGACGCTCGACCTGGTCCGCAACACCACCGACACGCTCACCCTGCCGGTGGCGGCCACGGCCGAAACCGGCACCGGCCTGTGGCTGGTGGCGATCGACGCGGGACTGGCCGATTCGGCCGACGACCTGTTCGACGACGACCCGACTCAGGCAGCCGGCGAGGACGCCGAACAGCAATCCGCCGGGCTCCTCCTCGAACCCGGCCATAGAAGGGCAGACAAGAAGCAGATCGAGGCAGCGGCCGACGCGGTCGGCGAGCTGTTCGCCGTCGACGAGCCGCCTCGGTTCGTCCTCGTCCTCGGCGGTCGCATCGTGATGTTGGCGGAGCGAGCCAAGTGGGCGGAGGGCCGCTATCTGGCGGTCGACCTCGACGCGGCGCTGGAACGCAACGACACCAAAGCCAAAGGCGAGCTCGAAACGATCGCGGCGTTGTTCTCCGCCGATGCGCTCCTCCCTGGCGGCGCCGACGGTGATGGCGCACAGAGTGCGCTCGACGATCTGGTCGAGAAGTCACACAAACACGCAGTGGGGGTATCGAAGGAGCTGCGCTCGGGGATCCGGGAGAGCATCGAGATCCTGGCCAACGAGGTCATCGCCCAACGCATCGCCGGCAACAAGGCGGTGTACGACGGCCCCAACCGGGTGGACGCCAAGGTGCTCACCACCCAGTGCTTGCGTTACCTGTACCGGTTGCTGGTGTTGCTCTACGCCGAGTCCCGTCCGGAGCTGGGCATCGTGCCCATCAACGACGAGGTCTACCAGGAGGGCTACAGCCTCGACCGGCTGCGCGAGTTGTGCCTGGTCGACCTCGACACCGAACATTCCCGCAACGGCAGCCACCTCAACCAGTCACTCACCGCCCTGTTCGAGCTGGTCAACGAGGGCTACCACCAAGAACACGCCGAACAGCAGATGTTCGTCGACGACGCCAACGTCGCCGACCGGTCCGAGGAGCGCTACCTGCAGTTCCCCGGGTTGGACGCCCAGCTCTTCGACACCAAATCAACCGAGCTGCTCGAC
>CXWK01004535.1_pt1 | contig 10663 bp, 7 predicted proteins | sample 590851 | NCBI WGS metagenome assembly CXWK01 (sample SAMEA3498364, study PRJEB10139) | wastewater metagenome | biome: wastewater treatment plant; material: activated sludge | place: Denmark | collected 2014-08-01
CTCGGGCCGGGACGAAGGCGCGGATCCGGCGGCCGGCCTCGGCCGCCTCGGCCACGGTCGACACCAGGGCGATGCGCACGTGCCCGCGGCCGGGATTGATCCCGTGGGCCTCTCGGGAGAGGTAGCTGCCGGGAAGCACGGTGACGTTGGCGGCGGCGTAGAGGTCGCGGGCGAACTGCTCCTCGTCGCCCGGGACCGCCGCCCAGTAATAGAAGGCCGCCTCGGGTCGGGCGAGCGGGAGCACGGGGTTCACGAGTTCGAAGAACGCCGCGAACTTCTCGCGGTAGAGGCGCCGGTTCTCCGCCACGTGGGCCTCGTCGTTCCAGGCGGCGATGGAGGCGCGCTGCACGGTGTTGGACATGGCCGAGCCGTGGTAGGTGCGGTAGTGCAGGAAGCTCTTGAGGAGCGCCGCGTCCCCGGCGGCGAACCCCGAGCGCAATCCCGGTGCGTTTGAGCGCTTGGAGAGCGAGCCCATCACCACGAGCCGCGCGAACCCCTCGCGCCCGAGCTTTTGCGCCGCGGCCAGCGCGCCCAGGGGCGGGGCCGACTCGTCGAAATGGATCTCGCTGTAGCACTCGTCGGAGACGATCGTGAAGCCGTGGCGGTCCGCGCGGGCGAAGAGCAGCTCCCACTCGGCGAGCGGCATCACGCGGCCGGTCGGGTTGCCGGGCGAGCAGGCGAAGATGAGGCGCGTGCGCTTCCAGACGTGCTCGGGAACGGCCTGCCAGTCGGGCGCGAAGCCGCGGGCCGCCGTGGCATTGGCGAAGTAGGGCCGCGCGCCGCCCAGGAGCGCCGCACCCTCGTAGATCTGGTAGAACGGGTTGGGGCACACGACGAGCGCGTCGTGCTCGCCCGGATCGAGGAGCGCCTGGGCGAGGGAGAAGAGCGCCTCGCGGCTGCCCAGCGTGGGCAGCACCTGGGTCTCGGCGTCGATCGCGGCGAGCCCGTGCCGCCGCGCGAGCCAGGCCGCGATGGCCCCGCGCAGTTCCGGTAGCCCCTTCGTGAGCGGGTAGCGCGCGAGACCCGCGAAATTTTCCGCGAGGGCCTGCGTGAGGAGAGCGGGCGTGGGGTGCTGCGGCTCGCCGATGGAGAGGTTCACGGGCTCGAGTCCCGGCGGTGGCGTCACGCCTTCGAGCAGGGCGCGCAGTTTTTCGAAGGGGTAGGGCTTGAGGAGTTCGAGGCGGGGATTCATGGGGCGATTATCGCCCGAAGAATCGCGCGAAAGGCAGGCGAAGCCACCACCGCAGCCCGCCCCGGCGCACGATCTCGCCATCGCGCTCGGCGATCGCGCGGGACTGCTCCGAGACCGTGCGCTCGGCCTGCGCGAGCCGGCTCTCCAGTTGCCCGGCCCACGCGAGGGCTTCGTCGCGGGATTGCATGGCCTCGGCGCGGGCCTCGCCGAGTTCGGCGACTTGCTTGCAGAGCGTCTCGAGCTGTTCGCCCGCCACGCCCAGCTCGCCCATGACCTTCTCGTAGTCGCGGTGCGCCCAGTCGTCGCGGTCCGACAGTACGGAGAGGGTCGCAGGAAGCATCCCCAGGGTCGCCGCGGACCGGCTCGCGGCCACGAGAAAGTAGAGGGGTTCGTTCAATGCGGGCGCAGTCTCGGCGGGGCTCGCTTCCGACACCTCCACGAGGTGGCCCGCCTCGGCGTGCGGCTCCGGGGCGATCACGGAGAAGAAGCTCGGCCGCTGGCCATACCAGCGCGTGTGCCGGAAGCGCCGCGCGACGAGCGCCTCGAGTTCCTCGCGGTAGAGCTCCTTCACGTGGAACTCGTTCGCGAATGCGCGCCGGTCGCTGTACTCGCGCTTGTTCGGGCAGGAGAGCAGCAGCAGGCCGTCGTGGGCGAGCACGCGCGCGATCTCGTCGAGAAACTCCTCCTGCTCGCCGATGTGCTCGACGGTCTCGAAGGAGACGAAGAGGTCGGCCGAGGCGTCGGCGAGCGGCAGCTTCGCGCAGGGCGCCTCGACGAAGCTCAGGTTCGCCACCCCCGCGTAGGTGGCGCGCGCGTGGGCGATGGCCTCGGCGGAGAGGTCCGCACCGGTGACGCTCGCGGCGGTGCGGGCGAGCAGCGCCGAACCGTATCCCTCCCCGCAGGCCGCATCCACCACGCGCTTGCCCGTGGCGAAGCGCGAGGCGAAGTGATAGCGATGCCAGTGCTCGACCCAGATCTCGCCGCGCACGCCGGGGACGAAACGCTCGCCGGTGAACGACAGTGCGGACACGCCCGCCGCGTTCGGTTCGTTCATCGACGCCTCACGACGACCAGGTCGTGGGTGAAGACGTAGCCCGGAAGTATCCGGACGATGTCGAAGTGCCGGCGCCACGACCGGGTGATGTGCCGGCGCGAGTGGAACACGTTCACGTACTCCTCCGGATTCGGAACGAACCCGACCAATTGCGAGTTCGGACTGCTTTCCACGAGACCCTCGTCGTCGATGCGGTCGCGCATGGTGAGCCATTGGTCGGGCGCCAACGCCATGAACTCCAGCGCCGTCGCGCCATGCACGGTCACCAGGGCGATACCGCCCGGAGACAGGACGCGCCGCAGCTCCTCGAGCCACAGCGCCTCGAGCGGCGCGCGCAGGTGGGTGAAGACCGACACGCCGTAGACGACCTGAAAATGCCCATCGGGAAAAGGCAGCGGCGGGCGCAGATCGCTCGGCACGAAGCGACCGCCCGGCAGGTGCCCGGCGCACCACTCGACATTGTCGCGGTCGATGTCGCAGCCGACCAGGTCCGCGTCGGGGTCGGCGGCGAGCAGGTGGCGCGCGATCCGGCCGCAACCTACACCCCAGTCGAGCACCCTGCCGCCCTGCGCGAGCCCGTGTCCGAACAAGGCCCTGCATGCGCGGTCCAGGCGGAAATGATCGGTGCAGCCCGTGGACAGGAACCCGGTGGCGTCGCGGTTTCCGATGACGCGAAAACGGCGGTTCTCGTCCGGCAGATCCGCGTGCCTCGCCGGATCGGGATAGCACCAATGGTCCCGTCCCGCCTCGGGCGAAGCGGGTGATGCACGCGGTCGCGAAACGCGGAGGATGCCGCCGGGGTACGGCTCCCCGACAGGTCGTGCGACCAAACGGAAGCCGCTGTCTCCCGATCGGTCCCTGCGCCAAAACGCATGGCCGACGTCCGGCCGGGGCAGCGGATACTCGATGGAGGCGGGCCGATTGTCGTTCACGAGAAACGCCGCACCCGGTGCGGGCCGGATCGGCGGGAGAGCCCATCCGCGCACGGCGATCTCGCGCGATCCGACGGTCAATTCATCGATGATCCACGGCTCCGCCTCGAGCGCGCGGACCGGCCGCACGGGGCTGAAGGCACGGCGCCAGATCGTCCTCGCGGCAGTCCGCGACAGCGCCATGCTCACCTGAGCCACCCCCGCCGCCGCAGCCGCTCCACGACCGGCCGCCGCCACGCCGCCAGCCGGGACAGCACCCCCGAAGAGCCCACGAAGCGGCGCACGTCTTCCCGCGTGACGAGCATCAGGGCCTGAGTTCTCGCGTAGCGCTCGGCCATCTCGGAGATCGCGCGCGGGCTCATCGTGACGCGAAGCGCACCCTGGCGATCCCGCGCGTCCTCGTAGGCGCGGTCGAGAAGCGCCTGCCGGTCCGCGGCGCCGCGCGTGTCGGCGGGCACCCGGTACTTCGACGTGGTCTTCGGCACCAGCACGAAGTCGTCCTCCAGCGTGTAGCGCGTCCACAGGTTCCAGTCCTCGAGCTGGTCCATGTCCTCCGCGAAGCCGCCGTGGCGCTCGAGAAGCGAGCGGTGGAAGAGCACCGCCTGGATGGGCAGGAAGTTGTGGTGCCAGAGCGTGAGCCGGTCGAAGGGCTGGCGGTGGACCGTGGCGTGCATCGTTTCATCGTACTCGGCGCGGTCGCGGTCGTGAACCTGCGTCTTCGTCTCCCAGGCGAACCCGTAGGCTCCCTTGGTGCCCGCTGCCCGGGCCGCGGCGAGCAGCACCTCGACATGGTCTGCGAAGAAGACGTCGTCGTCGTCGAGGAAGTTGAGCCACTCGCCGGTGGCGAGTGCGAGCGCGCGGTTGCCGGCGCGGGCGCGGCCCACCTTCTCCCCGGTGGCCTCGTAGCGCAGGTCGAGCCGGCCGCGGAACTCGTCCACGATGGCGCGGGAGAAGCTCTCGCCGTCCTCGACCACGATCACCTCCAGGTTCTCGTGGGTCTGGTTCAGGCAGGAGGCGAGCGCCTGCCGCAGCCACGCGGGGCGGTCGACGGTGCGGATGAGGATCGAGACCTTCGGCGGGGCGGGGTTCGGGCTCTCGCGCCGCGACGGGAACGGGTGGAAGGCGCCGTCGCGCCGCGTCTCGTAGCCCCATCCCGAGAAATGCGGGCGGAAGTCCTTCGTCGAGGCAACGCGGGAGAAGAGGAAGTGCGGCGCACGCGCGATCGCCTTGAGCCCGGCCACGGCGAGGCCCCTGCGGCGCCCGGGGAAGGAACGCGGCGTGAGGATCTCGGCGGCGAGCATGGTGAAGCCCTGGGCGATGCGGGCGAGGCTTCCGAAGCGAAAGCGCAGCCCGAGGTTCGTGCGCACCCCGCCGAAGACCTGCAGCGGCTTCACCTCCGCGGCCACCTGGTAGGTGCGGTGCACCACCGCGCAGCGCGGCTGGTAGGTGAGGCGCCAGCCCTTCGCCCTCAGGCGCCACGAGAGGTCCACGTCCTCGCCGTACATGAAGATCGCGTCGTCGAAGCCTCCGACGGCCTCGTACGCCTCGCGGCGAAAGAGCGTGGCGGCTCCGCTCACCCACGGCGAATCCAGTGTCGCGGGGTCGTAGGCCTTGGGATGCTCGTAGGGGATCTGGCGCATCTCCCACGCGGCGACGCGCGGGTCGTCCTTCGCCGCGGTCTCCACCAGGCGCTCGAGGGCGCCGGGCTCCACGATGCAGTCCTGGTTCACGACCAGCAGCCACGGCGCGGTGCCGCGCTTCGCGTTCGCGTTGTGACCGCGTCCGAATCCCAGGTTGGCGCCGGAGCGCTGCACGTCGACCTTCGCGAAAGCGTCGCCTTCGAGCTGCGGCATCGATGCGATGGTCGCCGCGGTGTCGGGCTCGGGGCTGTTGTCCTGGACGAGGAGGTTCAGGCGGAGCGTGGCGCGCGCTTCGGCGAGGCTCGCGAAGAGGGAGGCGAGGAGCGAGGGCTCTGGCCGGTAGGTGACGACGCTCAGGTCAACGTCGGGCATTGAAGGCGAGCTTGAGGAGCAGGCGCCGCAGCGGCGAGGGCAGGCGGTCCATCGCTTCCTTGTTCAGGCGAAGGACGTCGGCCTCGCGGGCCAGTTCGTCGCGCGCCTGCGTGGCGAGGCGAAGCGCTTCCTGCACCGCGCGCACGTCCGCTTCGAGCTTCTCGATCCAGCCGCGCGCCTCCGTCTCGAAGTCCTGCGCGCGCGCCTTCGTGTCCTCGAGCGCGGCGAGCGTCTGCGCGAGTTCGTCGCAGTGGCGCACCAGTTCCACGCGGAAAAGCGTCCCGTCGAGGTTCTTCGCGAGCAGCGCCTGGACGGCCGTCCCGTCCGCGGTCTCCGGCGCGGCCGGGTCGATGCCGAAGCGCGCGTAGAAGGCGTCGAGGGAGCGGGTCATGGCGTCCAGGGGCGGTATGCGCGCAGGGTCGGGGCGCGCGAGTCCGGATTGTACGCGCGCCCTTTCGGTCTCCCGCTCGCCGCCGGCCAGCGAGCGGATTTCCTCCGCCACGAGCGCCGCGCCGAAGACCTTCGGCAGCAGCCAGCCGCCGTGGTGGGTGGCGATGCGCTCGGCGAGCGCCCCGCGGGGCGCGGCGAGCACCGGCACGCCAGCGGCCACAGCGTCGGAGAGCGCGTAGCTGAAGCTCTCCGGCACGGTGTTGGGCAGGAGTGCCAGGCACGCGCCGTAGCCGCGCAGCAGCCCCGCGGCGTCGCCCTCCGCGAAGGCGCCGTGTACGAAGAGCCGGCCGGGAATGCGCCAGCCGGGATACAGCTGCCGGTCGAGATAGCCGATCACCACGAGGGCGATGTCCGTGCCTTCCAGTCCCGCGGCGATCGCCTCGACGAGTTCCGAGCCCTTGTGCGGGCCGAGCGCGCCGAGGAGGGCGACGACGCGCCCCGGCCTGCGCATCGCGAATTCCGCACGGGGCCGGAGCGCGGCGATTCCTGCGTCCGCGGCGCTTCCGTTCGCGACCACCTCGACCGCGAGCCCGGGCACCCGCTGGGCCGCGAGATCGGCGAGCCAGCGCGAGGGCGCGAGGACGGCCCGGGAATCGCGCAGCGTGCGCGAGGTCTCCGCGAGCCACGCGGGATCGGCCGCGAGCGGGTCGGCGGCGGCGAAGGCCTCGGGATGGAGAAAGAGGATGTCGTGCAGCGTCGCGATGCGCGGCACGCCCAGGGCCTGGCATGCCCAATCGCTTCGGCTGCGGGGCGCCCGCGTGAGCTGGTGCAGGTGCACGAGGCCGATGCGCTTCGACCGCAGCCACCGCGCGAGCGCCTCCGGTTGCCGGTCCGCGGCGCCCGGGGCGAGGGGATGGAAGCGGCCGGCGCGCGGGTCCTCGATCACGTCGACGCCGTCGCCCGCGTGCCAGAGGTAGTGCTCGCGCGGGACCGTGCGCACGATGTCGCGCACGTGCCGGTCGACGCCGCCGCCGAAGAGGCTCGTCACGTGCAGGATCGCGGCAGCGTTCATCGGCGGGGTGCGGGAGGGAAGGTAGAATCATGCCCGAAAGTGGCTCGCATTCCTTCCCTCCCCGTCGTCTCGCTCCTCGTCGGCGCCTCCCTCTGGGGCGTCGTCTGGTATCCCTATCGCCTGCTCGACTTCGCCGGGCTCGACGGCGCGTGGTCGCTCGTCTTCACCTACGGCGTGGCGCTCGTCGCGGGCACCGCCATCTTCTTCAGCCACTGGCGCGACGTCGCGCGCGCGCCGTGGGCGTGCCTGCTCATGGGGCTCGCCATCGGCTGGAGCAACCTGGCCTACGTGATCGGGGTGCTCGAGGGCGAGGTGATGCGCGTGCTCCTGCTTTTCTACCTCGCGCCGCTGTGGACGGTTCCGCTCGCGCGCGGGCTCCTGGGCGAGCGCCTGGACCTGCGCGGCAGCATCGTGATGGCGGTCGCGCTCGCCGGCGCGGTGGTGATGCTGTGGCATCCGCAGCTCGGCGCACCCTGGCCCGCCTCGCGCGCCGACTGGCTGGGCGTGGGCGCGGGATTCCTCTTCGCGCTGGGCAACGTGCTGGTGCGCAAGCTCTCCGACATCCGCGACACCTCGAAGTCGCTCGCCATCTGGGCGGGCGTGGTGATCGCCGCGGCGCTCTACCTGCCGCTGTCGCCCACGTCGGGCGAGGCTGCGGTGCGGGTCGCGCAAACCACGTGGGCGCTCTGGGTGTCGGTGGGGTTCGCGGTGCTCGCGATGAGCCTCGCGCTGCAGTACGGCCTCACGCGGGTGCCGGCCAATCGCGCGATCGTCGTGCTGCTCTTCGAGCTGGTGGTGGCCGCCGTGGCGTCCTACTACCTCGCCGGGGAGATCCTGCGCACCCAGGACTGGATCGGCGGCGCGCTCATCGTGCTCGCGAGCCTCGCGAGCGGATTCCGCAAGGCGGGCTAATCCGCCTGCGGCTGGCCGAGGTCGACGCGCGCCGGCGCCGTCCAGCCCTTGCGCCGGTAGTCCGCCTCGACAGTGGTGTAGATGCCGCCGCGCACGAGGAACTCCGCGGTGAGGCGCATGAAGCGCGGCCTGGTGGCGGCCACGAGGTCATCGAGGATCTCGTTCGTCACCGCCTCGTGGAATCTCCCCTCGTTGCGGAAGGACCAGATGTAGAGCTTCAGGCTCTTCAGCTCCACGCATTTCGCATCCGGCACGTACTCGAGGTGCAGGGTCGCGAAGTCCGGCTGCCCCGTCTTCGGGCACAGGCAGGTGAATTCCGGGATCTCCATGCGGATCACGTAGTCGCGGCCCGCGTTCGGGTTGGCGAACGTCTCGAGCGCCTTCGTCGCCGCCGCGCGCGCGCCGCTGCCCAGCATCGTCAATGGGGACGTTCCCCTGTTTCGGCGAAATCGGGGGGCGTCCCCTTTTGCCGTCAAGGGCTTTTGGGGGGGCTTTCGGGCGGGCATTGGGCGCGGGGATTCGATCCGGTAAAATCGGGATTGTACGCGAACCCCCAGCCCCACCGGCCGCCCGGCCAGGTGGGGTTTTCTCATAAGAACCAATACCTTGCGACTCACTTCCGTAAAACTCTCCGGTTTCAAGTCCTTCGTCGACCCGACCCAGATCGCCGTGCCCGGCCAGTTGGTCGGCGTGGTCGGTCCCAACGGCTGCGGCAAGTCCAACGTGATCGACGCGGTGCGCTGGGTGCTCGGCGAATCGAGCGCGAAGCAGCTGCGCGGCGAGCACATGCACGACGTGATCTTCAACGGCTCCTCCGAGCGCAAGCCCGTGGGCCGCGCCTCCGTGGAGCTCGTTTTCGACAACACCCTGGGCCGCGTGGGCGGCACCTGGTCGCAGTACGCCGAGATCAGCGTGAAGCGCGTGCTCGCGCGCGACGGCGACTCGAGCTACTACATCAACGGCACGCACGTGCGCCGCCGCGACGTCCAGGACATCTTCCTCGGCACGGGCCTGGGCCCGCGCGCCTATTCCATCATCGAGCAGGGCATGATCTCGCGCGTCATCACCTCCAAGCCCGAGGAGCTTCGCGTCTTCCTCGAGGAGGCCGCGGGCGTGTCCAAGTACCGCGAGAGGCGCCGCGAGACGGAGCTTCGCCTGGAGGACACGCGCGAGAACCTGGACCGCGTGGGCGACATCCGCGCCGAGCTCGGCACGCAGCTCGAGCACCTCGCGCAGCAGGCGGAGGTGGCGGCGCGCTACCAGGACCTGCAGGGCCAGCTCGCGCTGAACCACAACCTCCTCGCCTTCACGCGCCTTCGCGAGGCCGAGCAGGCCAGGGCCCGCCACGCGAACGAGGTCCAGAAGGTGCAGGTGAGCCTCGAGGCCGAGACCGCGAAGCTGCGCGACGCCGAGCGCTCCCTCGAGGAGCTGCGCAGCCGCCACTACGAGGAGACCGACCATCTCTCCTCGCTGCAGGGCGCGCTCTACGCCGCCAACGGCGAGGTGCAGTCCCTCGAGCAGGAAATCGCCTTCCTCGGCGAGAACCGGCGCCGCATGGGCGCGCAGCTCGAAGGGCTCGCGACGGAAATGGGGGAAGTCGAGCGCAGGCTCGCCGAGGCGCAGACCGACCGCGGCCGCTGGGAGGGCGAGATCGAGAGCGCCCGGGAGGCGATCGTCGCGCGCGAGTCGGAATTCGAGCGCGTGAAGGCCGAATTGCCCGCGGCCGAAGCCGCGCAGCAGAAGGCCGCGGCCGAAGTCCGCACTGCCGAGACGGAGATGTCCGCCGCCGAGCAGGCCCAGGGTGTCGAGGAAACGCGCGAATCCCACGCGCTGAAGCTCCTCGCGCAGCTCGAGGCGCGCAAGAACCGCCTCAAGCAGGAGAACATGGCGCTCGTCTTCCCGGAGCCGGAGAAGCTCGCCGCACTCGCCGGGGAACGCGAAACGCTCACCGCGAAACTGGGCACGCTCGAGGAGGCCCAGCGCGCGGCCGAGGCGAAGCTGCCCACGCTCGAGGTCGAGCGCCGCGCCTCCCAGGAATCGCTTCAGGACCGCACCCGCGAACTCGCGCAGCTCGAGGCGGCGCTCCAGGCACTGCAGGCGCAGCAGGCGAAGCTCGACAACAACTCGCGGCTCGCGGAATGGACGAAGTCCCATGCGCTCGATCGCGCCGAGCGCCTCTGGCAGGCGATCCACGTGGAGTCCGGCTGGGACGATGCGACGGAAGCGGCCCTGGGCGTGCGCCTGAACGCCGCGCGCCTCGCCGACGAAGGCGGGCTTTCCGAACTGCTGCGCGACGCGCCCCCGGGCAACTTCGCCGTGTTCGTCGAGCGCGGCGCGGCGGAAGCCGCGGCGAGCGCCTCCCACCTCACGCCCTTGTCGTCCGTGGTCTCGAGCGCGCGGCCCGGCGTTGCGGCCTACCTGCGCGATGCGCTCTCCGGCGTCTTCATCCTTCCCGAGGGCGAGGATGGGCTCGCACTTGCGCGCGTCCTGCCGCCCGGCGGCTTGCTGGTGTCGAAGGCGGGCCATCTCTTCAGCCGCCAGGGCGTGGTCTTCCACGGCCCGCAGTCCGAGCTGCACGGCGTGCTGCAGCGCCAGCGCGAGATCGAGGACCTGCAGGCGAGGACGCCGGGCGTGGCCGCGGCCCGCGCCGCGGTCGAGGCACGCCTGCGCGAGCTGGAGACGCTCCTCACCGAGGCCCAGGACGANNTCGGCGCGTGCGCGAGGAACTGTCCCGCGCGCGCCAGGCCGGCCACGACCTCGAAGTCGAGCACGTGAAGCTCTCGCAGAGCACGGAGCAGGCGACGAAGCGCCGCGAGGCGATCCGCGCGGAACTCGCCGACATCGAGCGCGAGGAGGAAAAGGAGCGCCTGGAGATGCAGGAGGCGCAGCACGCGCTGCAGGCGGGCTCCCAGAAGATCGAGGAGGTGGTCCAGCGCCTCCAGGCCCTGGAGGACGCGGCGAAGCGCGCGGGCGAGGCGCTGGCCGCGGCGCGAGGCGCGATCGCATCCGCGGAGCGCGCGGTGCAGGAAGCGCGCTTCAACGAGAGGAGCTGCCACGACAAGGTGGAGTCGCAGGGCCGGCTCGCGGTGTCCCTCGGCG
>CXWK01005940.1_pt3 | contig 10661 bp, 10 predicted proteins | sample 590851 | NCBI WGS metagenome assembly CXWK01 (sample SAMEA3498364, study PRJEB10139) | wastewater metagenome | biome: wastewater treatment plant; material: activated sludge | place: Denmark | collected 2014-08-01
GACAAACACTTTGAGATCGGGCTCGGCCGCGCCTTCGCTGAGCACGAAGGAATACACACGGCCGCTGGAAGTCACAAGATTCAGGTTCGTCGTGCCTCCGGCCTTGGCGGGCTTGATGTAGGCCAGATTCTGGGCGCCCGACACGGTCCAGAACTCCTTATCGCCGCACACGAAGTCGAGGATCTCTTCGTCGTCGGGCAGGACAATCACGGTCGTAAAGCGGAGTTTTGCCTTCAGGGTCACGACCGATTCGCGCGTGTAGGTCACCTCTCTGGCGCTCTGCGCGGTCACGGGCGCGCTCACGATCAAGCAGGACAGCACGATCAGACACGTCAGCATTCGTTTCATCGGAGAGTCTCCTGTGGGGGTGTGAACGGCTCGCCAACCTCTCGGCCGACATCTGGTCTGATGACGTCTCGCCGGTCGATCGGCGCGTGCCCGTAGATCCACGATGAATCCGGATCCACGTGGAGGTTGATGACCTTGGCGAGGTCGGGTCGCTTCAGCAGCGCCTGCTGCCGCGGCACGAGGGTGGTAATGAGCGATGCCTCGGTGTGGTTCAGGTGGAACAGCTGCCGCGCCCGGTCCAGGTCCATGCCAGGATTCGCGAGGAAAAACTTCGTCGGACAGCTTTCGACGACGGTTCGCAAGAGATCAGGCGCGGCGAAGTCCTCGCTACTCTGGGTCGCGAGTATCATGGCCGCGTTCCGTTTTCGCCACGTCTTGAGCGCCTCAGTGATGTACGCCTTGAGCGTTCCGTCCTGCACAAAGCGCCAGGCCTCATCAAGAATGAACAGCTTCAACCGGCCATGGTCGGCGCTACCGATCGAGGCGCTGGCGCGGTGGAGCACGTAGAACAGGAGCGGCTCCAGCAGCAGCGGGTACTTTTCCAGCCCCTCGAAGTCGAAGCACTGAATCCGCTGCAGCGTGAGAGTGTCCTCGGCATGGTCGAACAGCGCTTCGTACGGACCGCCCTGGATCCAGCGATGCAGGTGCTGTGAAAGCGCCCTCGGAAGCAGGTTTGCCAGTGTGAACAGACGCCGTTGCGGCGGGTCAAGGGCGTAAATGTTCTCGACGGCATCGTGGAGGTCGCGGTCGTCCTGCATCGTCACGCGGTACTGGCCGCCAGACTGCAGGAGCACTCGAACGAATGACACGAGGAAATGGCGATTCTCGACCGTGGGTTCGAGACAGAACGGATTGATCGTGAAGTCACGATGGGTCAATCCCATGCGCCACACGCTGCCGCCCAGCCGAGCCGTCAAGTGCTCGTGGCTGCCACCAAGGTCGAAGATTACGGTGAACGGGTCGTACTTCTGGGCGTGCGTGATGATGAAGTTCAACAGGAATGACTTCCCGCTTCCCGTCGCACCCAACAGCAGGGTGTGGCCCACGTCCTCGTGGTGAAGGTTCCAGAAATACGGTGTCTGATGCTCCGTCTCAAACACCGCCAGGCATTCGCCACCCAAGTGTGCGCTGGTCCGCTCGCCGGCCTGCAGCGCAAACAGAAAGCTCAAATCCGCGCAGTTGGTGTTGAGGAGTGGCCCGCGGCGGAGATTGTGCGCCACGTTGCCGGGCACGACAGCCAGCCAGGCATTCAGGAGGTTGTAGCTCTCCTCGTAGATGGTACCGTCATGCCCGGCAAAGGCCTTCACACACTCCGCGACGCTGCGATCGAGGCGGCGTCGGTCGCGATCGTGGACGACGATTGACAAAGAGCAGGCGCCGAAGAAATGGCCTCGGACCTCCATCTCCGTGAGGCTCTGCCCGAGTTCAGCGACCGTGGCTGTAGCCGCATCGTCAACGAGCATGTCCTCCGGTCGCGTTTGCGGACTCACGTAGTTGACGAGCGAAATGCGCTTATTGAAGAAATGGCGCTGACGGGTGCGCACCTCTCGTCGCATCACAGGATTCGCCACGCGCTGCCACTCGAGGCAGGCGACAAACCCGCTGGGCACACGGTACACGTCGTGCAGCATGTGCGCGAACGTTCTCGCCGGTGGCTCCTTCATCGTCAGCACCTTCACCTGATAGCCGTCGATGTTGAGGTGATCGCGATGGCAGTCGATGGCCGAGTCCGCCAGATAGAAATCGAGGTGAGTGTCGTGTTTGAGCCGCGCGCCTTGAGTCTTGTGCGGGGCATAGTTCACGAGCTGGCGCAACATTCGGAAGGCCTCGGTCTTGTGCAACAAGCCCGGGTCAACGGCGTCGGCGATGTGCGTCACGAAGGCCTCAGCCTTTTGATGGAGGTGCGCCACCGCCTGGTTGAGGCGCGCGGCCATGGCCGCAGTCACACCTTGGACTGTGAACCGGTCTCTCACGGTGCTGCGAGGCGCTCTCAGCATCTCGGAGAACCGCGACACAGGCGTGGAGCGTGCGGCCCAACCCTCGTAGAGAATCACTAGGTAGAGGTCGAGTTCAAAAAGATCGTCCTGTTTTCCCTTCAAGTACGCCGAGCGGTTAGCCAGGGCCTCGTCAACGACCGGGTGCGAATGGCGCCCCGCCGGGATGGCCTCTGCCGGGCGTTTGATCAGGTATTGATAAATGCGGAAGGACTCGTCCAGTTGACGGAGGGCCCGTTCAAACCGGTGCGCGATGGCACGCCGCTGGTCGTGGTCAAGGCATTCGTAGTCAGCGCCTTGAAGGCGATAGACTAGGCCGAGGGCGCCGGCTTTCGTCAGGAAGGTATGCGCATCGACGAAGCCCCAGAGGGCCAGAAGGCCACTGACCGTTCCGGCCTCGCGATAGTCCTTCAGAATGCGGGGCACGCTCACCATCTGGCAACCCCTCGCGCGTCGATCAATCCGTCTGCCTTCGCGGCATCGTAGCGAGCACGGTTAGCGCCTGATCGCAGGAGAATCTGCAGCATCTGCGGGTCGTACTTCGTGCTCCATAGCGCAAACGCGTACAGAAACCCAAAGAGGAGGCAACCGGCGAGCAGGCTATAGAAGAGATTGAAGGCCGCGGCGCCGACGAGCATCGCGAGGAAGAACAGGCGACGATCAACCCCACACACGGTCAGTGGCCGGTGTAGCGCACGGTAGACCGTGCGATGCTCGGGCAGATTGTTGGTGTCCATATCGTCGTCGATGCCTGATGCTGAATCAGAAGAGCCAGGCCAGAAACTGCACGGCAAACAGGCACAAGCCGCCGCCAAAGACGATGCCGCTGATCTGGCGCTTGGCGCCGCCCTCACCGAACATGAACATGAGGCCACCAATCACGATCGCGACGAGTGCCAACGACCGTGCGAGCGGGCCGGTGAAGGACGCCTCAAGATTCGAAGCGGCGCGCTCCCATGGCGACTGCGCGAATGCGACCGCAGGCGCAGCCGCGAGGATCACCAGGGTCGCCAGCAGTCGCTTGGAGACCGCAAGCGGCGATTGAAACGGAGATTCAGGTTTCTGAACGACTGACATGTGTGACTCCAATCCAGCGATAGCTGCGCCGCGACAAACGCCTGTCCCTCGGGACTGGGTTTGTGATTCCAGTTCAATCGGTGTGCAATCCGGGCACGCGGTGGGGCTGCCACGTCCTGGGACAGTGGCTCGTGATCCCTCGCGCCATGTAGGTAGAACGCGAATTTTGAGCAGAACCTGACAAGTCAGCGGGTTCTTCTGGGAAAAAGCTGGGACGCCCCGGTGCAGCAATCACCCCGGGCGGCCAACTTGGTTTCGTGTAATTGGATCGGGTGCAGCCAAGCCCGCCCACAACGCGAAGGAGGGCGAAAGCAGGCAACATAGCGAAGCCTACGGGCAGGCTTTAGGATCACGCGCAGGTTTTCGAGCTTTCGTCTCGGTCAGGTCGAAAGAATATCCACAACCACTGTCGGCGTCACCGCGGCTTCGGCAACACGCTGATAACATCGCCACGCGACGCCGAGCGAGGACCCCGCGCCCTCTTTCTGGATGCCTGCCTTCAGCGGTGAAGCGGTTGGGGATGCGAAAGGAAACGGCGACGAAGCCGGCATCTCAATCGCGACAACATCTTGTCAACCGCGTCTGCGGAAGTGCCAAGGCGGTGCGCGATTTCCTGGCTCGAAAACCCTTGTGCCTTGGCGATGCAGACCAACCGCTCGTCCGGTCTCATGGCACTGAGCAACTGGCGAACCAGGATCCGGCGCTCAATATCAAGCGCTCCGCCTTCTCGGGATGGAGTGAAGATCAGTACGGTCTCGCCGTCCTCTGGTCGAACGGTAGACAAGGCCAAGCGGCCGTCGCCGCTTCGGAGCCGAGACGTCGCGACACTGCGCACCGTCACCCAGGCGTAGGCATCAAGGCGCTCAATGCGACCGGCGCGCCTCTCTCGACGCTCGATCTTGCGAGCCGCTTCTTCGAGGATATCGACGATTGTGTAATCATCACAAAGCGAAGGAAACTGACGTCGACACTTTGGCGCGAGGTTAACTAGAACCCTTGCGAGATGTTGACTCAGTGGTTGGCCCTGATCGTTCAGCAACGTGATCGGAGAGGACTGATCCATTGAACCTCCCTACTGGCATTGGCGTGCGATGCTGCCGCCGCAGTGAGGTTGGATCGACGGAACAGTCTAGGTCGGTGCTCCGGGTGACAGTGTCATCGTCATTACCAAAATGTGCCTTTGGCAACACGGCCTACATCGACCTGAGATCCCACTGCCCGTGCAGTCGCGGGATGGCGTGTTAGGTCGTAACATTCACAGGCTGACCGTTCGAGCATCGGTCGATCGAGAAGGACAACTCGGCCGCGGCGGGTGCGGATAGCTGCGGCATCATGTAGTTCGAGGGCTGCTCGACTGAGAACGGGGCGGGCGACACCCAGTACGTGCGCCAGGGTCTCATGCGTAATCTCTAGCTCGACCAAGTCTGTCCGATCCGCCGCCGTCAAGAGCCAACGGCAGAGGCGCTGCAGAACGCTGTGGAAGCGGTGGCAGACGATTGCTTGTGCCAGATCCGCTGACCACCGGCTCGCGTGACCAAGTAAAGTGTTTCGCAGGACTTCATCTCTTTCCATCGCTCCGCGAAGTGTGTGCTTATCGAGACGGAGCGCGGCACCAGCGAGACAGACGGTGGCTTGGTGCGGTGTGGAGGCGACCGCGAGATCTTCTGTCAGGCCAATGCAGCCCTCACGTGCGACGGCGCCGAGTTCGACCATTCCTCCGTCTGCTGTCAGACCAACGATCGAGACAAGCCCACCCGTAGGAAAGTAGACGTCGCGTATCGGTCCATCGACACCGAGGAGGTTCTGGCCCTTCTCCAACGAAATAGGAACGAGTTGATTGAAGAGCGGTCGTCGCAATTCGCTGCGAAGGCTCGCGAGTAGCAGATTCTCGGCCATGGCGAGCTGTAATCGAAGATTTGCAGGGCTGAGTTGTCCTGACGTTACCGCGGTACCAGGTAGGTCCCGACGAGACGGTCATGAAGGCCTCGGTCGGGATGGTCGGCCGCGTAGGCAACACCGACCAATTTCAGTAACAGAATGGCGAACATCGGCCCGCCGTAGCTCGCTGCCACAACCTGCACAGGAACCCAGCTCCACGCAAGTGCCGCCCGGGCGGCCGAACGAATACGTGACGCCTCTTGTCCGTCACCCGTAACCACTGCGATGTCGAATGCATGCAACACGGCACCGCTGCGTAGCGCGAACGCCCAGACGACACCCAGGACAAGACACGAGAGGAGGCCAACGTCGTAACCGCGGATTGTCCCAATCGAGAAACTTGAGGCAACGAATTGGCCCAGTGGTGCGGCGCCGAACCAATAGCATGCGATGCTGATCGCCAGGGCCATACCGCGTCGCTCCCGCGTCACTCGATCTGGGCTCGTCTTCAACTGACCTAACGCCGTTCTGAACTCACCAAGCGTGGCAAAACCACCGATGGCGAGCCGGCGTAACACCGTCGAAGCCGCGAGCGGCAAAGGACCGGCATGCGCGCGGAGGGCATGCGTGGCAACATCGTGCAGGAACCTCTGTGCAGTGGCCAAGTCAAAGCCATCGCCGACAGGCTGGACGGCTGAAGCCCCAGGCGCGCGAAAGTCGAGCCATTTCGCGTGGCCGGTCCTGGTAATCCAAATCCGGTCCAAGCTCAACGAGTCGATCGTGTCGTCGGCCTGACCTGCCTCGAACTCGGCCGCGAGGTCGGATAGCCATGTCGATACCGCCGACCACGCGGGCCGAGAGGTCACCGAGAGGAGGGGTCGGCCGTCGGAGGCTTCATATGCATCCCAAGCCTTGTCGGGACACCTCTGGCCGTCGAGCCAACGCAGTCTCGTCGGCCGACCCAGGCTTCGTGCGCCAGGGGAGACCGGATCCGCACTCACTTGGAGGACGTGAGCCCATACGTATCGCTTCAGCTGCGGATCCCAAGCAGATTGCACTACTCCTCGGTCGGTCTCGCCGATTGTCGTGACAATCTCGTATGGTCCCAATCTCTCGCCCCCGACCGTCTGGAGGACCGGCAGTTCAATCGCCGCCATGGACCGCGAAGTGCGACCGTCAACGCCGGTGCGAACCACCTGCGTGGCCGTCAAAATGTCGTGCAGTCCGCTGAACCCATCGCGCCTTCGAGCAGGTAGGACGATGACGCTGGCCGCGGCGCTGATCGCGATAAGAGTGATCGCCTGGGCGGGCATGTCAATGGAGTGGACAAGAGCCGACGTCACGAGCACAGCCAGTATGAACGGCAGGACGAGAATTCCGCTGCGGGCGAGTCCGCGAGCAAGGCCTGGCGCGGCTCCACTCTGGGCGACCACACGCAGTCCACATCGTCGCTTTCCATAAGCCGCGCCCCATGCCCCTTCGACCACGCCCCAATAGAGAGCGAGCAGGAGCAGGGCGAACACTGCGACACCGGCGGGACCGCTAACGGTCTGACCGGCGATCAGGATTGGCAGCGCGGTCGCAACGATCGGAACCAGGAGAAGGAGATCAAATCCCGCCGCGGCGGCGCGTTGCCCCAACGAGGGTGCCGGCTGAACTGATGGCAGTAGGGCACCGAGCTCCTTCTTCAGGTCGGCGTAGCTGGAGGGGCGACTGGCCGGCCGACTGTCGAGGCAGCGGTCAATCAGCTTGTCGAGCCCGGCACGAACGTTCAATTGAGCCTCGCATTTCGGAGGGCTCACCGGGTCGCTCGTAAGAGGTGCGAGGGAACGATCGGCGTCCAGAGTGTCAAGAGGTGCTTGGCCAGTGAGAAGGAAGTGCAACGTAGCGCCGACGGAGTAGATGTCGGACCGCACATCGAGCGGTGCATTCATGACTTGTTCGGGAGACGCATAGCCGGGGGTGCCTGCGAACTCCGAACTTGCGTTGCTCACAGATGGCCCGCGGCCAGTGGTTGAAATGGACAATCCGAAGTCGCCGATCTTGGTCCGCCCACCGGTCGTGACGAAACAATTGGATGGCTTCACGTCCCGGTGCAGGATGCCGGCGACGTGGGCGGCCTCAAGCCCCTCGATCACCTGCAAGATCGAATCGATGGCCTGGTTTGGCGCCATCGGTCCGTGCGCCACTACGTGGTCTTTGAGTGTGTTGCCGGGCAGGAGTTCCATCGCGATTACCGGAATTCCCGCAATCTCCTTGCTGCCGAAGACATAGACGGTGTTGGGATGGTTGACTGCGGCGGCGAGCTGGCCTTCCGCGAGGAACCGAGCGCGATCTTCCGGTCGGCGCAGGCGCTGATGTAAAACCTTAAGCGCAACCCGTCTTTTCTGTTGGACGTCTTCGACTTCGTAGACTTCTCCCATGCCTCCACGCCCGAGTAGGCGCTCGACTCGATAGGGGCCGAATTGGTCGCCGGGTTCGAAGCGCGCCGCCCCGTGGTCGTCGGGCGCGTCGGCGGCGCCAGGGCTTTCAGTATTCGGCTGAGGGCCGAGGACTGTTCGAGCTAGTACGCAGGCCGGACACAGGGCTTCTGGCGCCTCGGTTGGAGGGTTGTGGCCGCAACGGGGACACTGCAATGGGCTCATACCTGTGAAAAGAAGAATCCCGCGCCGAAAGTGACGCCGGGGACCGAACGCCTTTCAAGTCGAGCCGGCTAGGTCAATAGGGCCTACGTCTGCAGCGCCTTGAGGAGGTATCTCAGTTCGTCGTCAACGGAGTCATCGGTGACGGTGTCGGCGATGGTCGCGCGCAGCTCCTGATCGAACCGACGCTTGAGACGCTGCACCGCCGCTTTCGTTGCGCCCTCGGTGGAGCCGAGCTCCTCAGCGACGACGCGATAACCCCCTTGCGGCAGGTCCCCCATGAGACACGACTTGAGCCGGTCGAACTCCGCCTGCTTGCCCCGGGCATCCCATTCGGCACGGATGCGATCGAAGACTTGTGCAAGCACCGTCAACGCCCACTGGCGATCGAAAATAGTCTCGGGGGTAGACGCATCGACCGGTTCTCGCTGGAAGCGAGTTTCCGCGCTCTCGAATTCAAGAGGCAGCGGCGTCAGGCCTCCACCGCGCTTTAGCGCGTGCTGATGGTCTCTGGCGTTGGAGAGAAAGTTCCGGAGTGACGCCAGCAAGAATGCGCGAAAGCGGCCGCGTTCTGGGCGAAGCGATTGCAAATCGTCGCGCTCGAGGAGAAGAAGAAAGAACGACTGAATGAGGTCTTGGCCCTCATCAGCGCTAAATCCCTGGTGACGCACGTGGGCGTAGAGAGGATACCAATAGACCTCGCACAGTTCGGCAAGGGCCCGGCGGGCAGTAGAAGACCCGCTGTCACCGGTGGCTAGGACAAGGCTCCACCGCGTCGTGTCGAAACGTGAACGGGCACGAGGCGCGGCCACCTGTTGGATGGTAGCCGAACGTGGCTGGGATGACGAGGGCCACAGCTGCCGGCCATCGGCGTTCCATCATGCTTCTTCAATGGCTATCGAAGTGTTGAAAGGAGTTAGGCACCTTTCCGTCGCCCAAGCGCGGAGGTCCAAACGCCTCGATCCTGCTAACTTGCCTAGTCCATCCTCAGTCCGGGCCTTTCACTTTGCGCCGGAAGGCGACTACCTCGGCAGGCACCTGGCTTCCTTTCTCAAGTCGGGCCATCGTGAGGTCAATCAGCCGATCCGATCGCCGGCGAGCGTAGCGAGTAACCCGCCCTGCGTCATCGACCATCGGACGCTCAGCCAGCATCCTGGCCATGGCGAGGAAGTCGATCTTTGAACCCATTCCAAAGCAGATTCTAGCAGCCCCAAGCGATCGAGTCCCCGCCACACGGGTTCGCAAGTCCCAGTCAACTGCGTTAGGGCCGCCTCCAGCATCCACGGATCGCGTTGGCGATCAATGACACCGGCATCGTCGCGACATGGCGTCGCGAAAGCGATATTTTCCTGAGCAGCGGCCAAGTCCCCGAGCGCCGCCTCGGCACGGGACGCGATCCGGCCATCGCGACATCGGGAGTGCATCAGGACATCGCGTGGAGTTCCTCGGCCGGCATTATGCTCGTGCGCGGCTCGGCGCAGCTTGTTCCGGTGGCCCCCGGCCGATTCCCCGCGATTCTTGCCTTGAAAGAGAAGACCATCCTCGCGTGGGAAGCCCAAGGCAACGTCCTGGTTCGAACGATCCCGCGCTGATCGAGCAATTATTCCTGGTCGTCCGCGCGTGTAACGCCCCGTCGATACAAGCGACTCGTGCGACCCGTGACCGGCCGGATGTGTTTCCTGGCGGCGGGCGGCCAACCGTCGTCTCTATGTGACAATGAGCGCCCTATGAGAACGCGCAAAGCCTTCGTCCTCGCTGGTCTATGGGCTTTTCTTGTGGTAATTGCCGTCCACTCCCTGCAGTTCCCCGGCAGCGTGCCCGACTTCACTCGCGCGAGTGGCGGCGGGATCCTGCTCGACGCTTTGCCCGCATTTACAACTGATGGGATCTACGACCGACTTGCAGGATATGGCGAAGAAGGTCGCCGGAATTATTCCTTACGAAACGTGACCATCGACGTGCTGTTGCCTCTCAGCGTTTTCCCATTTCTGCTCTTCCTGAATCGCCGTGCGCTCGCTCGGTATTCGCTTGACACAGTTATGAGAGGCGTCGTGCTGTCCTTACCCATCGCGTACGTTGTTTTCGATCTTATTGAAAACGCTTCCGTTCTCGTTCTCTTGGCGAATTACCCAGAACGCATGAATGCCTTGGCGGCGAGTCTGCCGTATACGACGTTGGTCAAGAGAGCGGCGTCACTGCTTGCGCTGGTCATTCCCCTGGTAATGCTGGGTTTCAGGTTCATCCGGCCGCGGCGGCCCTGACATTCACGTACCTGTCGGATGTCAGCCGATTCGTTTCAGCATGACGTCCATTTCTTTGATCTCTTTGCCCTGGCTCGCTACCGTTCGCCGCGCGAAGTTCTTGACCGGGGCGGCGGTGAGCTTGGCCTCGCGGGACATCTTCACAGCGTCTCGATGATGGTCGCACATCATCGAAAGGAACATCCGATCGAACTCACGACCGCTCGACTTGTCGAGGTGGTCCATCGGCATAGGCTTCATCGCATGAGCCGGTCCAGGTTTGCCAGTCGGCTTGGCGCGTAGCGCGTCGAGCTCCTTCAGCTCCTTGCGCTGCGCATCAACGATTCTTGTTGCAAGCTGCTTGACGCCGGCGTCCGCAGCCTTCCGGGTAGCGATCTCGGCCATCTGGATGCCCTGATCGTGATGCATGGCCATCATCTCGACGTATTCAGCGTCATTGGCCGGAACGTGCATAGTCGCCT
>CXWK01028164.1_pt1 | contig 10659 bp, 13 predicted proteins | sample 590851 | NCBI WGS metagenome assembly CXWK01 (sample SAMEA3498364, study PRJEB10139) | wastewater metagenome | biome: wastewater treatment plant; material: activated sludge | place: Denmark | collected 2014-08-01
CGCCGGCGACCAGCAGGAACCCGACCGGCGCTGGTCGCGCATGCTCGCGCGCCAGGTGCAATCGGCCGAGGTCGAGCTCGTGGCAACGCTCGCCGAGGTGCCGATGCAGGTGCGCAGCCTGCTCGCGATGCGCGCCGGCGACGTGATCTCCTTCGACCTTCCGAAGAGCGTCGAGGCGAGCGTGGACGGCGTGCCGATCTTCGGCTGCCGCTTCGGCACGATGAACGGCCAGTACGCCGTGAAGGTGGACCGCGTCCTCGCCGCCTCGGTGATGGAGCGCATGAACGGAGACAACCTTGTCCCATGACCAACCCGAAGTGGTGAGTGCCGACGACTGGGCGTCGGCGATGAACGAGCAGGCCGTGGCCACGCAGCCCGTGCCCGCGCAGTTCGAGCCCCTCGCGGGCGATGGCCCCGCCGCGGCCGCGGCCCACGACATCGACCTGATCCTCGACATCCCGGTGACGCTCACCGTGGAGCTCGGGCGCACCAAGATCCCCATCAAGCACATCCTGCAGCTCGCGCAGGGTTCCGTGGTCGAGCTCGAAGGCATGGCCGGCGAACCCATGGACGTGCTGGTGAACGGCTGCCTCATCGCCCAGGGCGAGGTGGTGGTCGTGAACGACAAGTTCGGCATCCGGCTCACCGACATCATCACGCCCTCCGAGCGCATCCGGAAGCTGAACAAGTGATCGGCGCGGGACTCTGGCTGCAGGGCGCCCTCGCGCTCGCCGCGGTGCTCGGCCTGGTGGCGCTCGCCGCCTGGGCGGCGCGCCGCGCCGGCCTCGCGCGTCCCGTCGCCAATGCGCCCCTGAAGCCCGTCGCCTCCCTCGCGCTCGGCGCCCGGGAGCGGGTCGTGGTCGTGGAAGTCGGCGGGCGCTGGCTCGTGCTGGGTGTCGCGCCCGGCTCGGTGCGCGCCCTCGCCGACCTGCCGCCGGGCGAAATCGCGCCGCCGCCGGCCGCGCCGCCGTTCGTGGAATGGCTCGCGCGCGCCACCCGGGGCCGGAGCACGCCGTGAGGCCACGCGCGCCTGTCGCCGGCGCCACGGCGCTCATCCTCCTCACCGCGCTGGCACTCCTCGCCTTCCCCGCCCAGGCCGCGGACCTCTCGCTCGCGCAGTCCACGCCGCTTCCGGGCGGCGGGCAGTCGTGGTCGGTGCCGATCCAGACCCTCGTCGTCCTCACCTCGCTCACCTTCCTGCCCTCGGTCGTGCTGCTGATGACCGGCTTCACGCGGATCGTGATCGTGCTCTCGCTGCTGCGCCAGGCGCTCGGCACCCAGGCTTCTCCCCCGAACCCGGTGATCATCGGGCTCGCACTCTTCCTCACCCTGGGCGTGATGGCCCCGACGCTCGAGCGGATCTATCGCGAGGCCTACCAGCCGCTCTCCGAGAACCGGATCGGCTTCCAGGAGGCCGCCGCGCGCGCCGAGGTGCCCCTCAAGGCCTTCATGCTGCGCCAGACCCGGGAGGGCGACCTCGCGCTCTTCGCGCGCCTGGCCCAGGGCGAGGCCGCGGGCGAAGCGGCCGGCGAGGCGTCGGCGAAGTCCGAGGCGAAGCCCGTGGCGAAGCCCGAGGCGAAGCCCGCGGTGAAGCCCGCGNNGCTTCGCGTCGTCGTGCCCGCGTTCGTCACGAGCGAGCTGAAGACCGCGTTCCAGATCGGCTTCCTGATCTTCATTCCCTGACTCATCATCGACCTCGTGGTGGCGAGCGTGCTCATGTCGATGGGCATGATGATGCTCTCGCCGATGCTGGTGTCGCTGCCCTTCAAGCTGATCCTCTTCGTGCTCGCCGACGGGTGGCTGCTGCTCACCGGGTCGCTGGTGGCGAGCTTCGGGGGGCCCTCGTGACGCCGGAGACCGTCCTCACGATCGTGCGCCAGTCCCTCGAGGTGGGGCTCCTGGTCGCCGCCCCCATGCTCGGCGCCGCCCTCGTCACCGGCCTCGTCGTCGGCATCCTGCAGGCGGCCACCCAGGTGAACGAGATGACGCTCTCCTTCATCCCGAAGCTCGTGGCGCTCTTCGCGACCCTCGCGGTCGCGGGGCCGTGGATGCTCTCGACCCTGGTCGACTTCACGCGGCGCCTGCTCACCGAGCTGCCACAGCTCGTGGGCTAGGCCGTGGTCGGCTTCACCAGCACCGAGCTCGCCGCGCTGCTCGCGGCGTGGTGGCTGCCCTTCTGCCGCGTGGCCGCGCTTTTCTCGAGCGCGCCGGTGCTCTCGCACCGCGCCTTCCCGGTGCGCATGCGCCTGGCCGCCGCCCTCGTCATTTCGGCGGCGGTGGCCGCCGGCGGCGGCGCCCCCGCGCCGCCCCAGGGCTCCCTGATGATCCTCGCGGCCGCCGAGCAGGTGGCGATCGGGCTCGCCATGGGCTTCACCATGCAGCTCGTCTTCGCCGGCGCCAACCTCGCGGGCGAACTGGTCGGGCTGCAGATGGGGCTCGGGTTCGGGACGCTCTTCGACCCGGCCGGGGGCGGGCAGACGCCCGCCGTCGGCGCGTTCTTCTCGATCACGGCGCTGCTGCTGTTCGTGGGCATGGACGGTCACCTGGTGCTCATTCAGGCCGTGGCCGTGAGCCTGCGCGAGCTGCCCCCGGGCGCCCTCGTCTCCCGCCTGGACCCGGTCCGCCTCGCCCAGGCGGGCGAAGTGGTGTTCCGCACCGGCCTTTCCATCGCGCTGCCCGCCCTCGCGGGGCTGCTCCTGGTGAACATCGCCTTCGGCCTGGTGGCGCGGGTGAGCCCGCAGCTGAACGTCTTCGCCGTGGGATTTCCCGCCACGCTCTTCGCCGGCCTGGCGCTGCTCGCCCTCACCGTACCGGCCTGGGTCGCCGCCATCGCCAACGCGATCGGGACGATGCTCGCCACGCTCGGACGCTAGCCGCGGGGCACCGTTCAAGTTACAGACGCAAGCTGCCGATAACCGGTCCTAACCCGCCCAAGACACGACCCATGGCTCCCCAGGGACCGCGCATTCTCATCGTCGACGACTCCGAGGACGACACGCTGCTTGCCGCCTCGCGGCTGCGGCGCGCCCTGCCCGGGATGTCCATGCGCCGCGTCGACTCGCCCGAGACGATGCGCCAGGCCCTCGACGGCGGCGAATGGGACCTCGTCATCTCCGACCACGCCATGCCGCGCTTCGATTCGCTGGGCGCGCTCGAGGTCCTCAAGGCGAGCGGCAAGTCGATTCCCTTCATCGTCTATTCCGGCCACTACGACCGCGACCAGGGGCTGGAGGCGCTGCGCGCCGGCGTGCGCGATTTCGTCCAGAAGAACGACCCGGGCCGCCTCGTGCCCGTGGTGCGCCGGGAACTCGGCGCTCCGGGGTCGGCCGCGGCCGAACCCGTCCGCCTGGATCCGGTGACCGGGCTCGCCGGCGCCTCGTGGCTGCACGCGCAGGTCGACGCGGCCATCGCCGCCCACGACGCGGCGGAGCCGGCGTTCGCGCTCCTGCGCATCGACCTCGACCGCTTCCACCGCATCAACCGCGCCTTCGGCGCCACCATGGGAGACCGGCTGCTCGCCGACGTCACCGGAAGGCTGCGGCACGAACTCGCGGCCTGCGACCACCTCGCGCGCGGCGACGAGGACGAGTTCCTTTGCCTCCTCGACCGCGTGGGTGACCCGATCGCGGGCCTGCGGCGCGCCGAGCGCGCCCTGCGCTCCCTGGACGAACCGTTCCTGCGCGACGGCAATGCGTTCTACGTGACGGCGAGCGCCGGGCTCGCGGTCTTCCCGGTGCACGGCCGAAGCGCCGCGCAACTCTTTTCCGGCGCCGCCTCCGGGCTCGAACGGGCGCGCACCGCGGGCATCAACCGCGCCGCCTTCGCGCCGGAGGTCGCCGCGAACGATGCCGGCGCCGAGGGCGGCGCCATAGTCCCGGTCTCGGGGCTCTTCGTCCTCGCCCACCCGATCGTCGCCATCGCGAGCCGCCGGACCTGGGGCGTGGAGGCCACGGTGCGCCGGCGCCAGGACGGGCTGGTCCACGTGATCCCCGACCTGGACGCGCCGATCTCGCCGTCGCGCCCCGGCGTCGAGACGGTATCGGCGTGGCTGCTCGAGGAATCCCTGCGCCTGGCCGAACGCCTGCGCGGCGGCGGGCTCGCCGACGGCCGCGTCTCGCTGAACCTCTCCCAGGACCTGTTCCTCGACCCGACGGCGCCCGATCTCCTCGCCGCGCGCCTGGCGCGCGCCGGCCTGCCGTCCGACACGCTGGAAATCGAGATCCCCGAGCGCTGGGTGCTCGGCGACACCGGGCGCGTCCTCGCGGCGGCGCGCCGCTACCGCGCCGCCGGCATGCGGCTCGCCCTGGACGAGTTCGGCACCAACTACGGCCCCCTCGCGCCGCTGCAGAGCCTCGCGGTGGACACGCTCAAGCTCGCGCCGGCGCTCGTGCGCGAGGCACGCGCCGGAGAGGCGGGCGACGGGGCGCTGCGCGGGGCGATCGCGCTCGCGCGCGCCATGGGGGTCGCGGTGGTCGCCGTCGGCGCGGAGACCGAGGAGGACTGCGAGCGCCTGGCTTCCCTCGGCATCGATCGGGCCCAGGGGCCCGCCTACCCGCCGCGGCGCATCGAGACCGCGCCGCTGCTCCCCGCGAGCTTCGAACCGCTTCCCGTCCAGGCCGCAAGACGCGCGAGCTGAGCGCGCCGGGCGCGCCCTCAGCGCGAGCGAATCGGTTCCACCGGCACGGAGCTCNNCTCGCGCTCGCCGAGAGGCGGCCCGCCTCGCGTCGCCAGCGTTCGCGCAGCGCCACCTTCCGGGGCACGGGCTCGCTCGCGGGCGGCGGCGCAGCCGCGCGCCCGGGGGCGGGAATGCTAGACTGGGGCGACCACTTGGCCATGGCACCTGACGAACCGGATCTGGCCCTCGAGTATCGCCGGCCCCGCCGGCCGGCCATCGCGGAATCAGAGGGCCGTAACCGCCCCAGAATCCGCGATCGCCGGGGCCGCGACGACCCCACGATCTGCACGCACCCTTCGACATGGACACCGCGCGCGAACCCTCTCCCGCCGAAGCCGCCGATGCGCGGCTGCGCATTCTCGTGGTCGAGGACGACGCCACCGACTACGACCTGCTGCTGCTGCACCTGCGCCGCCACGGCCTGCGTCCCCAGGCGAAGCGCGTCGAGACCGCCGAGGCGATGCGCGAGGCGCTCGAGTCCGAGGACTGGGACGCCGTGATCTCCGACTACAACCTACCGCTCTTCAGTGCGCTGGGGGCCATCCAGACGCTGCGCCACTCCGGGCGGGACATCCCTTTCATCCTCATGTCCGGCGCCATCGGCGAGGAAAGGGCGGTCGAGGCGATGCGCGCCGGGGCCGAGGACTACATCCCGAAGGACCGGCCCGCGCGCCTGGTGCCGGCGCTTCGCCGCGGCGTGTCCGCCGCCGTGCAGCGCCGCGAACGCCGCGACGCCGAGGCCTCGCTCACCGCCGCCGCCGCGAACCTCCCCGGCGTGCTCTTCCGCCTGCGCACGACGCCCGAGGGTGCGGTCGCCTCCTTTCCGTTCATGAGCAACGGCGCCCTGCGCCTCTTCGGCATCGCGCCCGAACGGGCCGCGGCCGATCCCGAGGCATTCCTCGAGAGGCTCTCCGACGAGGACCGCGAACGCCTGCGCTCCGGGCTCGCCTCCGCGGCGCGCACCGGGGCCACGTGGCGCGACGAGCTGCGCATCCGCACCGAGGCGGGCGCGCAGCGCTGGGTACAGGCGAGTGCCAGCCCGCGCCGCACGGACCGCGGCCTCCTCTGGGACGGCCTCATCGTCGACGTCACGCCGATCAAGGACGCCGAGGAGAGCCTGCGCGAGTCGGAGCGGCAGCTGCGCAGCCTCTCGGCGCACCTCGAGCGCGCCAAGGAAGGCGAGCGGGCGGAGGTCGCCCGCGAGATCCACGATGAAATCGGCGGCAGCCTCACGGCGATGAAGGCGGACCTCGCCTCGCTCGCGCGGCGCCTGCCGGGCGACGACCAGGCTGCCGAGCGCCTCGCGAGCCTGGAGTCCCTGGTGGGGCGCGCCATGGCTTCCTCGCAGTCGATCGCGCGCGCGCTGCGCCCCGCCGCCCTCGACCACGGGCTCTACCCGGCGCTCGCCTGGCAGGCGCGCGACTTCGAGGCGCGCCACGGCATCGCCTGCCGCGTCGTGGCCAACGACGAGGAGCTGCAGCTCGATCTCGACAGCGCCACGGCGCTCTTCCGCATCTGCCAGGAGGCCCTCACGAACGTCGTGAAGCACGCGGGCGCGACCGCCGTGGAGCTGAACCTCTTCGCGACCTCGACGCCCGTGAGCCTCGAAGTGCGCGACGACGGCCGCGGCGTGGACCCCAAGAATCTCGACAAGACCGGCTCCTTCGGCGTCTTCGGCATGTACGAGCGCGTGCGGAACCTCGGCGGCTGGCTCGAGATAGACGGCGGCGGCGGCGGCGGCACGACCATCATGGTCACCCTGCCGCGCGCGAAGCCGCGCACGAGGAAGACGCCGTGACGCGCGTGCTCCTCGCCGACGACCACCCCATGGTGCGACGCGGCCTGGCGCAGATCCTGCGCGAGGCGGGCGGCCTGGAGATCGCGGGCGAGGCCGGCGACTACGCGGGCGTCATGAAGATCCTGCGCGAGACGCAGGTCGACGTGCTCGTCCTCGACCACGACCTGCCGGGAAGGAATGGACTCGAGATCCTCAAGATCGCGAAGAAGGATTGCCCGGCGCTCGCCGTGCTCATGTTCAGCATGCATCCCGAGGGCGAATACGGCGTGCGCGCCCTGAAGGCGGGGGCCGCGGGCTACCTCTCGAAGAGCGCTCCGCCGGCGATGCTCGTCGACGCGATCCGCGCCGCCGCGGAAGGCCGGCGCTACGTGACGCCGGAGCTCGCCATGGCGCTCGCCGAGCGCGTGGCCGACGACAGCGACCGCCCGCCCCACGAGACGCTTTCCGACCGCGAGTTCCAGACCCTGAAGCTCATCGCCTCGGGCAAGCGGCTCTCGGAGATCGCCGCCGCGCTCTCGCTCTCGCCCAAGACGGTGAGCGTCTATCGCGCGCGGCTGCTGGAGAAGATGCGGCTCGCGACGAACGCGGAACTCACGCACTACGCGGTGAAGAACGGGCTGGTGGACTGACGGCTCGCGGGCCGCGCGGAAAGTGCCCGGCCCGCGCGAAAGAGCCCGGGCCGCGCCTTCAGGCGCAGGCGCCGCGCACCTGCTCCATGGTCGTGAGACCCATCAGGACCTTCTCGATGCCGTCCTGGCGGAGCGTGCGCATGCCGCTCGCGACCGCCTGCACGCGCAGCTTCTCGGCCGTCTGGCGCGACTGGATGAGCGGGCGAAGTGCCGCGTCCACGCCCATGAACTCGTGCACCCCGAGGCGGCCGCGGTAGCCGGTGCCCGCGCATTCGTCGCAGCCCTCGCCGCGTGCGGTGGCGAGCTTGCCGCCCTTGCCCAGGCGCTTGCGCCAGTCGGCGAGCACGTCGCCCGCCTCGAGCGCGGTGCCGGCGGCGAACTCCTCGGCCATCGCGCGCGCGCCGGTATCGTCGAGTGCGACGGGTTTCGCGCACGCCGGGCACACGCGGCGCACCAGGCGCTGCGCAAGCACGCCGAGGAGCGAATCGCCGAAATTGAACGGGTCCACGCCGAGGTCGAGCAGGCGGGTGACCGTCTCCGGCGCGCTGTTCGTGTGCAGGGTCGAGAGCACGAGGTGGCCGGTGAGGGAAGCTTCCACCGCGATCTCGGCGGTCACCTTGTCGCGCATCTCGCCGATCATGATCACGTCGGGGTCGGCGCGCAGGAAGGCGCGCAGGGCGTCGGCGAAACTCCAGCCTATCTTCGGGTTCACCTGCACCTGCGACAGGCCCTCCTGCGTGATCTCGACGGGATCCTCGGCCGTCCAGATCTTGCGTTCGGGCGTGTTGATCATCGAGATGAGCGAGTGCAGCGTGGTCGTCTTGCCCGAACCCGTCGGCCCGCACACGAGCACGAGGCCGTGCGGGCGCTGGGTGAGGGCCTTCAGCTCGGAGAGCACGCGCGCGTCCAGGCCGAGCTTCTCGGCCGGGAGGGGCTCGTGCGCGGCGAGCAGGCGCAGGATCACGCCCTCGAGCGCGTTGTTGGTCGGGATGGTGGCCACGCGCAGTTCCAGCTTCNNGGGCCGAAGCGCGCGAAGTCGATCTTGCCGTCCTGGGGCTTGCGGCGCTCCGAGATGTCCAGGTTCGCCATGATCTTGATGCGCGAGACGATCGCGGCGCGGAACTTCGCGGGCACCTCGGCGTAGTCGGCGAGGATGCCGTCGCGGCGCATGCGGATGCGCGTCGGGCGCTTGCCCGGGGCCGGCTCGAAATGGATGTCCGACGCCCCGCTCTCCCAGGCGTCGAGGATGATCTTGTTCACCAGGCGCACGAGCGTGGAGTCGCTCTCGCGGACCGCGTCCGCGGTCTCGAGCTCCTCCACGGGCGTCTCGAGCGTGAGGCGCGACGTGAGTTCGGCCACGCCGTCCAAGTCGAATTCCAGCCCGTCTTCCCAGGACACGTCGCCGCCGATCTTCACGTGCGGCTCGGCCTTCGCGGGCGCGCCCGTGGGGCCCAGCAGCGCCTCCGTGGACCACACGTCGCGGGAGCGGGCCGCGAGAGCGGCGCGGATGTCCAGCCAGGAACCGAGCACCGGGACGATCCGCTGGCCGGTGGCGAAGCGCAGCGCCTCGAGGGCCTCGCCCGACATCGGGTTGTCCATGACCACGACCAGTTCGCCTTCCCCGTCGTGGCAGAGCGGCATCAGCTTGTGGCGCTGGCAGAGCGCGATGGGCACGAGCCGCTGCACCGGATGGTCCACGGGGAAGCCCTTGGCCTCCACGCGCGGGATGCCGAGCTTCTGCGCGAGCACGCTCTTCAGCTGCTCGGCGCGCACCGCGCCCATCTCGATCAGGATCTCGCCCAGGGGCATGCCCGGCTTCCCCTTCTGCAGCTCGAGCGCCTTCAGGAGGGTCGCGTGGTCGATGTGCCCCAGCTCGATCAGCGCCTCGCCCAGCCTGCGGATGGGACGGCGGCGCAGCTCCGCGAGCGCCTCGCGCAGCGCGGCGACGGTGTTGATCGGGCCGTCGCACGCCGCTTTCGGCGCGGCAGCCTCTTCCTCCGCGGGCGCCGGGGACTCGATCTCGGGCAGCTCGATGTCCTCGATCTCCAGGTGCAGGTTCGCGCGCGGCCGGACGGTCCATTCGAACTGCGCGAGCCGCGCGGCGGGCACGAAGACGCGTGCCACGGCCGCATCGCCCGCCGGGGGATAGAGGAAGAGGCCGGCCTCGGTGCGGACCTCGCCCGCGCTTTCGCCCGAGCTTTCGGTGCCGTCGCGCAGCGCGAGGCGGTAGGGCCTGCGCAGCGTCGCGGCGTCCGCGGGTGGGGCGGCGAGCGCCAGCGGTCGCGTGAGAGAGAGCGTGCGGATGTCCTCGAGGCGCACCCAGCGCTCGCGGCTTATGCCGCCCTCGGGCCGGAAGAGCACGCCGCCCGCGGGGTCGAAGGCGAGCGCATCTCCCGCCTCGCTGCGCCCGTCCGCGTGCTCGACGTGGGCACGCTCGGGCTCGGCCGAGAGTTCTCCGTTGCACCACGGCGAGAGCGGCAGGGCGGGCCAGGCCTCGAGCAGGTTCACCGGCCCCGGCGGGGGCTTCGGCGCGTCGCCGTCGCGTGGCACGAGCGAGAAGCGCTCGAGTCCCGGGCGCGGGTGGGGCAACGGCATCGAGGCCATGGTCTTGGCTCCCCTTCGGGTGCGGTTTCAGTGGACGGCAGGCAGCGCCGCTGTCCTGTTATCGGCCGCGCCGGCCGGCACTTGAGCGCCCGGGATGCCCGCGGGTAGCCCGGGTTCCGGCAGCGGCGCGGGCTTGCCGAGGAAATGCCCCTGGGCGAAGTCGACGCCCAGGAGCCTCAGCCGCGCGAGCACCGCCTCGGTCTCCACGAATTCCGCGATGGTGCGGATGCCCATCACGTGGCCGAGCTTGTTGATCGCCTCGACCATCGCGTGGTCGACGGGGTCCTCGGCGATCCGGCGCACGAAGCTGCCGTCGATCTTCAGGAAGTCCACGGGAAGCGCCTTGAGGTAGCCGAAGGAACTCATGCCGGCGCCGAAGTCGTCGAGCGCGAAGAGCATGCCGATGCGGCGCAGCTCCGCGATGAAATGCTGGGCGAGGCCCAGGTTCGCGATGACCGCCGTCTCGGTGATCTCGAAGCACACCTGCTGCGGGCGCACTCCCGTGGCGGCGAGCTGCTGGTGGACGAAGTCGAGGATGTGCGCATCCGAGAGCGAGGCGCCCGACAGGTTGATCGCGCAGACCGCGTCCCGCCCCCAGGTGCCCAGCTCGGTGCAGCGGCCGAGGTAGCGGAAGGCCTCCGCGATCACCCACCGGTCCAGGCGCGGCATGAGGCCGTAGCGCTCCGCGGCGGGAATCCAGGCCATGGGCGGCACGAGCTGGCCGTCCTCGCCCTTCATGCGCAGCAGCAGCTCGATGTGCGAGGCGCCGCCGTGCGAGAGGGCCACGATGGGCTGGCCGTGCAGGACGAAGCGGTCCTCCTCGAGGGCGCGGCGCACGCGCCCCACCCATTCCATCTCGTTCTGGCGCTTGGCGATCTCGCGGTCGCCGGGCTCGTAGCGGTGCACGCGGTTCCTGCCCGCCTCCTTCGCCGAGTAGCAGGCGGCGTCGGCCG
>CXWK01020261.1_pt2 | contig 10655 bp, 6 predicted proteins | sample 590851 | NCBI WGS metagenome assembly CXWK01 (sample SAMEA3498364, study PRJEB10139) | wastewater metagenome | biome: wastewater treatment plant; material: activated sludge | place: Denmark | collected 2014-08-01
TTGACCGGTTGTGAATAATCGCAATGGCAACTTGCCCTCGCTCGTAGGGGCGCCCGCTGTAAGCTGAAGCCCTGGACAGTTGGCGCTATTGAACTCGGTGACCTGCACGGCGAAGGGGTCTCCATTTCTAAAACTGATCGGAAGATCGGCTTGCGCTTTGACCGGTTCGCCGCTGATTTCAAAATTTGCTTTGCCGAAATCAACGTCCTTACTATCAATCACTGCTGTGGGTGTGGCAACATTCCTGAATACCCTCACGGACCGCGGAAGGCGCACCCCAGTGGGTTGACGCTCTGTACTGAAGTTGAGCGTGCCCTCGTACTGGCCTGGTGCTATATCAATCGGAAAGTCAACTTTGAGAGTTGCCGCTTGCTGGCCAGCACCTCGAATATCAACGCTGAATACTACTGTAATGCCGTTCACTGGTGCTCCATTCCCCGCCCGATTCAAGGACAGGTCAGCGGTCAACCGTCCCAAATCTTCAGTTGTCCCGGCAATGACGGTCACAGGCCAACCGTCAAGAGGTTGTTGACCCAGATTCAGAGGGTCGGGCAGGCCGCGCACATAGACCGCTGGCTCCATCACCAAACTAGTCTCGGTCCAATCTCCAAAATGTACGCCCTGACTAACGCCTTCGCAAACAAAATAAATGGCGTAAGTGTGGCCATCTGTGGGGACGAATCCTTTGTAGCTGCAACTCCGACCTTGGCAATCCAAGCCTGCGTCGTGTATGGGCTGGCTATCCAGCGATTGATCGAGTACATAAACATGCCCGCGCAACTCTGTGACGTCAGGACCAGGACCAAATGATGCCTGAAACAGGCATGGACCGTTCGGGATGCAGCCTGCGGCCGCCGACGGTGAATCGGCCTGAAGTTTTGGCAGGTCTGAACGCGTTTCGATAGCAAAGTGTTTGATGATTTGGAGGGGCGCGGCGTCGCTGCCCACTTGCAACATGATGTCCTTGCGTCCAGGTGGCACGGTTATCCATCGAATCTGACCATCTGTGGTTAACGGTTTGAGCGGAGTGGTTCCATCCAGCAACAAGGGGTCTTCGCCTGCGGGTCCATGGATACCCCCCATCAGCAGCGTCGGCTTGTCAGATGGCGCGTAGCGAACGGAGGCAGGATTTTCGGCAATGGAGGCAGGTGGCGAAAGCAGCTTAGGATAGGTGTCAGTGCTAGCAACAACAAAAGCACCTCCATCTTTAGTCACCCCTACCCAGCGACCTGCAGGCAAGGCGCTGCTCTCAATCAATTGAACCTCGATGTTGCTATCATGTAATGCCTTTTCAGTTGTGATTGGCTGATCATCACGACGCAAAGTGTTCAATTCACCTACAGAGGCGACAACAGCAATGCGTCGCGCCGCGTGTGTTTCGCGCGTGAAAAACTCCAGGTTGCCATCTTTGTTACGTCGGTCTACCACGTGGATCTCCGGCTTGATAGATGCGAAAATATCGCTAAACTCTCGTAACAACTCGGAAGCATTTTGTGCAAGTCTGGCTGAGACGCCTGCATTCGTTTCCAGAAACGTTGCGGCTCCCTCGGGACAGCCTGCATTCTGGTTGCAGAGAACGACGGAGAACACCTGAACACCCATTCGTCGCAATGCGGCTGCTGAACCTCGCACCGCCCTATTTTGATCCTGGCCCCCGTAAGGTACGCCATCGGTTAGAAACAGCAAGTAGCGAGCTCTTGCAGGTTCCTGCTGGCCGGCAAATATGTCTACAGCCTTCGCGAAGCCCAGGTCAATACGCGTCTCGCCGTGGGCGCTATAGTCCTTTGGGGCGTTCAAGGATGAAATGAGACCTGCGCGGTTTTCAGGGCCACCCATGGCGGTGAGCTTTCCTAATGCGCCAACCCCTTCCACCCTGGAAGCAAACCTAACAACGGCAATACGATCGCCGCTGTCAGCGAGGGTCGCCAGTAGGCGAGCAGCGCTATAACGCAAATCCAGTGGGTCGCTCGGCGGAATTTGGCCACTGGTGCATTTGTCGTTGTTGGGCGTCCATGGATTGGTGCAATCAGCCATGCTCCCCGAGTCGTCCAATACGATGACGATATCAACGGGCGCTGACTCACCAACTTCTTCGCCCAACGCTGTCTCTGGCGCTGAGATGTGCAACCCTAACAGAACCAGAGTGAGTGCCAAGGCAAGCGCAAGCTTCATGACCCAGCACTCTGTTTGCGTGAAAAATTGGTCTGTGCATCTAGGAACGCAGCAATCTCCTGGGTATTGATGCGGTTATCGTCTGAGACCACTGCTTTTCCTATAGCGTCAGGCAGAGACGTACGGACAGCCCGCGCTAGAGCCGGCGTGCTGAAGGGCGCGCCCAGTAATGCCAACAAGGATTGACGCACGTACTCTCGTTCATCGTGACCTGGATTCGAGGTGTGCAAGATTTCTTGCAGATAAACCGGATCAGCATAAGGCATTGTCATTCCATTGCTTCCGCGCTGCTCAATAGGTCGAGGGGGCAATTCCAGCCCTAAGACTGCAAGTTGCGCGCTGCGCTGCTCGCGCCAGGCACCATTGCCTGCCGAAGTCAGGTGATGCGCGTCGTCTTCGGCGCGCCAGAAAGCCGCGCGCACCATTGTTTCCAACTCACGGCCAGAATAATGGCCAACGACAGACTTTGTCATCCACTCATTCCAAATCGAAGTCTGCCAGCGGAAGCCTGCTTGAGCAGGCAACTTGTTTTCCAACAGATCTCGGCAAGCGGCTTCATCTGGGAGCAGAAATGGAATACGCAACTTGAACCGACTGAGGAGCGCGGCATCAAGCAGATCAGGACGATTGCTGGCGGCGATCCACAAAACCCTGCCCAAATTGCCTTTGTCCTCCATAAATTCCAGCAGGCGCCCTAACAAGCGTTGCTCGACGCCGCTATCGGAGCGGTTGCTCGAGCGACTCATGAAAGCCTGGTCAATCTCGTCAACGAAGATGACGGCCGGCGCCAGGGTTCGCGCCACCTCCAAAATGCGCTCAAAGTTGCGTTCGCTTTCGCCCACCCACATGCTGCGCACGTTGCGCATCACGAACATCGGCACACCTGCATCACGCGCCAAAGCCGCGGCAAAGTAGGATTTACCGGTGCCAGGTGGGCCAACGAAGAGGATGCCGGCAATGTCAGCACGACCCTCACGCAAACGGGGAAGCAGGCGGTCGAACTGTTCTTTGACATAGTCATAGCCGGCAATGTCGGCAAGGCCGTGTTTGGGCTCCTGCGGTCTCAACAAGCCATCGCTCTCGCGACTCACAATCTCCGCGCGACGCTCTGCCAGACGCGTCCTCCAGTCGGCATCTGGGTGCAGGTTGACAAAGCGAACGAAGTCGCGTAATTCGCGCAGATTCATGCCCGCGGACCCGTTGGCCAGCTTATCGATCGCCTCTGTCTCATTCGCGTCGTCCGCGTCCGCGGGGAGTCGGTATTCATCGAAGCCGACCAGCCAGGCCACAAATGCCTTCCGGTCATCCCGCCCGGGCATGGGCAGACGATGAATGCTCAGACGACTGTTGCCGCCCTGCACCTCGGCGTGCAAAGCCGCCAAGTCGGGCGTGATGCAGACTACCACGTGTTTGCGTAAGGCAAGGTAGGGATCGCTCGACCAATTGTGCAGAGCTTCCATAATAGCAGCCGAGTTATGAGCGGCGAGTGGACCATTGGGGGCTGGGACCAGATGCTGAAGGTGCTCGATCAGCACACCTACGCTCATATTCTTTTCCGTCTGTTCGCTGCCGCTCGTCCCCGAACCATTCGTGTTGGCCTTTACATGATAATCATGCAGCAGCACACGCGAAAATAGGGGAAAGACGTTGTCAGGATGACGCCACTCGTGTGGGGTTTTCGGATCGTCATGACCAGAACGTCCCGGGCTCGCCTGCGCTCGTATCAGCGCATAGGGCTGTGAAGCGGCATGGTCTGCCGTATCTTGCCACAATTGCGATGGTGAGTTGTTGCTTTCCCAAGTATTCGTCGGTCTGGGCGCTGCGCTTCCCGACTCCAAATCCTCGCGCGTATGCACCCTGAGGCCATCGTGCAACGAGTAAGAGAGCGCCAAAGATTTGGCTTTTGCCAGGCGATAGGCAATGTACTCGCTCACCGTCCACAGATCGTTAGGAAAGTCGGGTGCCAGGTTCTGAGCAAACACCAAATCATCCACATTGAAATGAAGCAAGAAAACGCATCGTCCTAGGTCGTCCCGCGCCTGCACCATCTCGCGATACCATAAGGGTCGAACGTCGTTGCGATAGCGGTTAGTCTTAGATTCCTGGTTTCCTGAAGGAGTCTGATCGGATATCTGTGTGGTACTCATCGTCTGTCAACCCCCCTATGATCATCCGCACCAACGTAGATTGTCCATCTCGAGACTCCATCCTCGTCGAGTCAGTTCATACAACAGCCACTCGACATAGCCCCGCGTACCACGCATCTCGAGTTGGCCCTGATGGGTCATCGATATCTGGAGATAGCCTCGCTCCATCGTTCGCTGGGCGGGCGGAGGATCGGCTGCCAGTAGCTCAGCGATCGCATGCACTCGATCCACAGCACCATTCATGCCGCCTCCTTCAGACGATAGGGTTGCATGTCTGCCCACGCTTTCTGTGCTTTAGACCACTCATCTTCACTAGTGGAGTTGGCAGGCTCGGGTTCGTGTGTTTCTTCCACCTGTCGCCGCCACAGGTCGAGCATTTGCGGAGTCAGGCTGGAAGGCACGACGCCATCGAAATTGATCTTGCCAGTCAGAGCAGGTTGCCCCTCGGCCAGAATCGTCACTCCGTCCTCGGCAGGTTCGATCCGTACATCAAAACCCTTGCTCTGCAAGAGATGGACAAGTTGTTGGGTAGCAAGGCCGAGTGAGAATTCAGACTGGTACGAAGCGCCTACCCCTTTCGATCTCAGCCTATCCATGAACTCGCGCAAGGCCGTTTTACAAGATTCGTTGCCATGGCCCTCTACTTTGAATGCCATCTCATCCAAATCATCAATGGTCAAATAGAATTCCTTTCCGTCCGGCTTGCGCCCGATCAAGGTTCGTACGCCATCGCCTGACCGAGTGTCGATCCGATATCCCATTTCACTCAGGCATTCGCCGGCATTCTTCGCCAAGAGTTCGGCGGTTGCGCGCAGCAGCAAGTCTGTGGCTTGCTGAAACAGAGATTCTGCTGTATCCAGCAACCCGCCCGCTTGATCGGCCTGGAGCCAGGCCGACGCGATATCTCGTTCAAGCAGAGCGCGAACATCGGTGTTTTTTCGCAGCCATTCTTCGACCTTAGGTTTCAGCTCCGAGAACTGAGCCAGGGGTTCCATACGTTTTTGCCAATCATTCAGTAGCAGCATTAGGTTACGCTGGCGCAGGCGTTGCCCTGTTTCGCGCACAGATTGCAGATGACGCAACACAGCCTCCGCGCCTGAGATGGCGCTCGTGAACTCGGCTTTCGATAACGCACGTTCGGCGTCGTCCAAGATGCGGCTGATGTGCTCCACACTGCCCAGGTAAGTGTCTGCGTCAGGAGCATTAAGTACAGTGTGCAACGCCTCCTGGGCCTGCCAAAGCGTCTTTATGGCTCTTTGTCGCAGTTTCTGGCGTTCTGGCGCCAAAGCCTCCATCTCCTTCAAGCGGCGTTCCAGATAGGACGCTACCGCTACAGTTTCTTCGAAAATCGCCACGGAAGGTAGCGTCTTCCCCAGGGCAGTGTCGATTGCTTGCACCTCCATCCCTGCTATTCTGGAGTCTAGTTTGCGATTCATCTCAATGAGGCCACTGACATCGAATAGATGGGCGTTGGCACCGTCTGCAAAACGATCAGTGCACTGACGAAGCCGGTCTGTCCAGGCTCGAAGATGCCGCACCTTTTGTGGCCAGCCACTCGCCATCTCGAAGGTAATGTTCTGTGGTCGCGAGTCTGGTATCACTTGTGAACGCATACGGTCGACCGCGGCCCAATCGGATTGTGAGTCTGCGCCAGCTGTCACAAGTTCTTTCGAACTCTTCAGTCGTCTCGATCGTTCTAGTTGTAGTTCTTGTTGACGCTCGACCTGCTGTTGCAGTTTAGCGGCATTGCGCTGGCGTTGCGCGTGTGCAGCTTGTAGCTGTTCACGCTCGTAGTTCGCCGCGGCTGCGCGTAACTGGCGCTGCAAGGCCAGATTCTCATCCGCCATGGCTTTCAGTTCACTGCCGCACGCCAAAATTGCCTTGGCGCTCTCACGCGCCACCAACACACCTGCACCGGCGATAGCCACTGCGGCGGCGACCAGGGGGGCTGCGATACTCGATGCGGATCCTACGGCAAGTGTACTCATCACAGTCTTCCTCAGAGATGATCTTCGCTAGACGACTTGGGCATGTTCGCGTAATGAGGTGCAGGCCGTCCTGTGTCTTTGACCTCGTTTTTTAGCCGCGAATTTTCTTCTCGTAATCTCTGCACTTCGCCTGACTTAGTCTTTAACTGTCCCTCCGTGAACGCAAGAGACTGCTTTAGGTCATCCTTGGCTTGCTCGAGTCTTGTGATTTCACGATTCTTTTCGTGATTTTCCCTGACAAGCAAGTGGATTTTATCTGCATAACTTGCTTCGCTTCCTGGAGTTGAGCTTAGAGCAAGACCGACGTCGCGCAATGCGTTCTCCTTCGTTTCAAGGTCGTGTAGCGCACCAGAAATAGCATCAGCGAACCGTTCTGGGGCTATTTCGTTGTGGCTCAATCGCCTTGCATCGATCAGAATTTGACGCACGCGTTCTACAATCTGCTTGTTGCCATGCAGCGCGTTCCGAAGCTGGCGAATCGCCTCCTGATGCTGTACGCAATTGGGGCAAGGCTTGGGATTCACTGCAACGGATATGGTTCCCGTAGTTCCACGCATCACCCTTTGAATTGCTTGATGGTTCTCGCTTTGCGCCGACTGAAGCCAGTGGCTAAGGTTCGGAACAGGTTGCCAACCGAGTTGGTCAAGACGCTCCATGACTTTGTCGCAGATCTGCTGTTCGTTGACCCCTACCAGTAAATCGACCTTGCATTCGGCCAACTCACTGCGTCTATCGGCATCCATGAGTCTTAGGAAAAGTGATGTCATTTAGTCTGACCTTCTGTTCTGTTAGCGCATCGAGATGTGGTGTAAACTCCAGTTTGCTCCCAAGCATAGCCGTTACTGCGTTACATCTCAATGTAAGGGCGTGGGAGTGCGCGGCTGTGCACGAACATGAAGACTAGTCGAACAGCAAGTGCGGGGATCAGGGTAGCATTCACAGCTTGTTGAGAATATAGCATTAACGCTAGATTAGTGCAAATCGCTCTCGCCACGGATGATTTTCATCCACCACATTGCTCTTTCCACCGACCGCCGTTGATCTGCCTCCGGCGGGCTGTCACTAAATGATGGGCTGCTGATCGATACTTCGGCTCATCCGCTCTCATTCCTTGATGTTGACTCCGGCTATTGGTCTGCTAGGTAATGATGATGTGGCGTTCGTTTCAAAACTTGATCCCTTCCAGGATGTCCCGAATGTTCAGCTGTAATTCGCCCACGTTCAAGTGCTTGATGCTCATCACGTCGCTCCGTGTGCTGTTCTTGTTCAACGACCATCATTTCCTACTCTCACTATAACACAAGAGCGCCTCAGATGTTTTCCATCTTACTCTCAGAAGTCTCTCATCTTTTACGATTCATTGTGCTTGTACAACCCAAATCATTGGTATATCCAGAGGCAGGCAGATCACGTATGAAATATCACGATCGTCTCGGATGCACCTCAGTTGCTATCTTGCAAGTTGACTTCTTGCAGAAAAAGCAAGAAAACTTATGCAAAGTCGCAAAGTTCACAAAGGTTTTTCTTCTTGGCGTTCTTTGCGCCTTGGCGTGAGCAATTTGGGTTCAGCTTGTCCCGGTTAGGAAAGGCGAACCTGAGTTAGGGCAAAACCAACAGACGTTGATGGCAGCCGAATGACCGCGATGCTTGTACCGTAGCGCGCAATCGTTAAAGGAGCGTTACGCAGCGCGTTGGCGACTTGCCCGCGGCGACCTTTTTGCTGACTTTGCTTGAATTTTCTGACGCGCCTTTTTGGCAAGCGGGTAGAAATGTGCTAAAAATGGTTGTAGTGATCAATCCATCAACATTCCGCGCCGCGCGTCAACGGCCACAGGCCAGGCAGGTCATCATGAGTGAGCGTAAGAGAAGTCCACATTCCAAACCGACCATCCACGTGATCGCCACGGGCGGCACGATCGCCATGCGCATTGACCCCGTGAGCGGCGGGCCGGTGCCGACGCTGAGCGGCGCTGACCTGGTGTCCGGCATCCCGGCGCTGGGCGCGCTGGCGAAGATTACGGTGGAGGAGTTCGCGAACATACCGAGTGAGCAGATGCAGCCGCACACCTGGCTGGAGTTGGCGCGGCGGATCCAGGCGTTGACCGCGGCGGAGTCGGCGCGCGCGCGCCGGCCGACCGGAGTTGTCATCCTGCACGGCACCGACACCATGGAGGAGACCGCCTTCTTCCTGGATGTGACCGTGCCGACCGAAGTCCCCATTATTCTCACCGGCGCCATGCGCGCGGCATCCGATCCTGAGCCGGACGGGCCGGGCAACCTGTTGGACGCAGTGACCGTCGCCATTCATGCCAGGTCGCCTGGCCGCGGCGTGCTGGTGGTGATGAACGGCAACATCCAGTCGGCGCGCCGGGTGACCAAGATTGACACCTCGGACGTAGATGCGTTCCAGTCGGTGCTGCCGCCGGACCTGGGGCGGGTCAAGGCCGGGCGCGTACGTTACAGTGGCGCCTGGTCGCCGCGCACGCATGTGCCGCTGCCGGCGCAGCTGCCGCGGGTGGACATTATTCCGATGTATGCGGGCGTGGACGATTTTGCGCTCAAGGCCGCGCTGGCGGCGGGCGCGGCGGGCCTGGTCATCAATGCCGTAGGCGCGGGCAATGTGAATGATGCGCTTTTCCAGGGTATTTTGCAGGCGTTGAGCGCCGGCATTCCGGTGGTGATTGGCAGTCGCGTGCCTTATGGCGAAGTACGGCCAATCTACGCCTACAGCGGCGGCGGGATCGCCTTGCAGAAGGCGGGCGCGATCTTTGCGCGCGACCTCAATCCGCAGAAGGCGCGCGTGCTGCTGATGGCTGGACTGGGAGCTGGCATTGCGCCCTCTGCGCTGGGCGCGTTGTTCAATTCGTGAGCTTGAATGTCACCAGGCCGAGGGCGTTGTCGAGGACCGGCGCCTGCGCGCGGCTGATGGGCAGGCGCGTGAAGTCGCTCAGGCGATAGAGGCCCACATAGATGGTGTACTCTCCCGTCGGCGCATTGGCCGGAATCTGCAGGCGATACGTGTCGGTAACGGTTTGCCCCGGCTCCCAGGCCCAGGTCGGCCAATCGCCCCCACGAGGCTGTTTATCGGCCTGCGCCACCGTCACCCCGCTGACGTGCACCAGGTGCACGAGCACGTGGTAATCCTCGGTGAAACGCGCGTCGGCTTGCCAGTACAGCGTCAGGTCCAGCGCGCCGCCGGCGCGCGACAGGGACTGATCAGTCTGCGAAGGAGATGGCGTCAGGTCATATCCAAGCAGGCTGGCGCGGCCAGTTTCACTCACCGTGGGCGCTGAGCTGACCGCCCCGACCTGTGGCGCCATCGCGGCCGCAGTTGGGGCTGCCCCCGTATTCGCTGCCGCGCCCAGGGTGGCCTGCAACCGCTGCGTTGGTTGCAGGTTTTCGGTATGCCACGGCAGCAGACGCAGCGAGCCGATGGTGTTGACCACTTCTTGCCCATTCTCATCCCGCGCGTCCAGTTCTTCGCTCGTGGGTTCGTAGAACAGCCCCACATCCACGCGCACGATCACCGGCGCCGTGGTCCCAGGATTGATAAGAACAGGGTAGCGATCCTTGATAATGCTGCCAGGGCGCAGGGCGCGCGTGGGCAGGCTGCCCATACCTGGCCAGGTGTTGGTTTGGCCGGCTAACGCGCCATCTGGGCTGAGCAGGCGCACGAATACGGTGTAGTCTCTGTCGAACTGTCCGCGGCCCTGCCAGTAGATGGTCACCCAGACGATCTCTCCGGGATGCACGCTGTCGCGATCCAACGCTGCGCCCAGGAAGCGTATGAGGCCGCCGTGATCCACCGGCGCCATGCGCGCCGCGGCCGGAATGTCGGCCAGGGCGACGACCGGCGGGCGTTCGTAGGCTGGCATGATCCAGCGAAATGGCGCGATCGCGGTCAGCGTAAAGAGCGCCGCGGCCAAGGCCCCCATCCAGACGCGGCGCATGCGCTGCGGCGCCCATTGACACCAGCCAATGGCGAACAGAAGCGAGCCGCCGGCCATGGCCGGGAACAAGAGCCGCCCCTGCGTGCCTGGGGTCAGGCTAGTCCAGCGCACCAGCCCGGCCAGCACAATCGTGAGCCAACTGGCGGGCAAGGCCAAGAGCCACAGTTCGGCCGGCCATTCGCTTTGCCGCCGGCGCACGATGCCCCAGATCAATCCACCCAGCGCAATCAGGCTGGCGATATGGAGCGCCCGATAAATCCAGTCATCCATGGGCACGTTGAACCAACCAAACAGGCCCCAGTACGAAATGCGCAAGCCCTGGAACTCGCTGCGCAGGCCGGCCAATGTCGGCGGCGGCAGACGTGGGCCTACAATGCGCAGCATCATGTTCAGTCCGC
>CXWK01087847.1_pt1 | contig 10652 bp, 4 predicted proteins | sample 590851 | NCBI WGS metagenome assembly CXWK01 (sample SAMEA3498364, study PRJEB10139) | wastewater metagenome | biome: wastewater treatment plant; material: activated sludge | place: Denmark | collected 2014-08-01
TCCAACAGCACCGCCTACACCGCGCAGGTGCAAGCGTGTTCTGGCCCCAGCGGCTGCTCCACATGGGACAACTTCGTTTGGACCTCGCCGAGCTACAGCCCACAAGTCTCCCACCCGCAAACAGGCGTGCCCTTCACCCCCAGTGGCGCCGCTCCCGCCGCGCCCACGAACGTGTCGATCCGCGCCGGGCGCCAAGCCATCGGGATCACCTGGACCCCGTCAGTGGGAGCCACCGAATACCGCGTCTACCTCAACGGCAGCGTGGTGCAGACCATCCCCGCAGGCACGCCGTATGCGCTGGTGCCGATGACCTCTGCCGCCAACGTGCAACTGACCGCCGTCAACAACTCCGGTGAGTCGGTGCGCACGGTCGCGACCAATCCTGGTTCCCCGTATGGCAACACCTCAACCCCCACACAGGTCACGGCATCGGGTGGCAACGGTGAGGTGACGGTGTCGTGGACGGCTCCCGCCTACTGGAATAGCAGCAGCTTCCGCTACTACCGAGTCTCTGTCGACGGCGGCGCCACCTATTCTCTGGCTCCCGGCGGTGGGGTGTTCAACCCGCCCACGTCGATGACCGTCACCGGATTGGCGAACGGGCAGTCCTACCCGGTTCAGGTGCAAGCCTGTGGGTTGTCGTCGGTGTCCACCACATGCAGCCTCGTCGGTGGCTCCGGGTGGGCGCATCCCAGCTACTCCTCACTGGCGACCATGCCAGTGATCGCCACCACGAATGCCGATGTTCTCACCGCCCCCACTGGGTTGGCGGGAACCGCCCACGCCTATGCGTTGGCTGCGACGTGGACCCCGGTTTCGGGCGCCACGGGCTACCAGGTGTATCTGAATGGGGTTCTGCACTCCACGGTCACCACGTCCTCGGTGACTATCGACGGACTGACCCCGAATGTGACGCACTCGGTCCAGGTGTCTGCGCTCTCCGCGTCGGGGGAGTCCGCGCTGTCCGCTGCGGTGCGGCTCACCCCCTCGTCGTCGGGAACTCGCGCTGTGCGCAACCTGCTGGTGGTCCCGGGCGACGGTGCGGTCACCGTGTCGTGGTCGCTGCCGTTGGGATGGTGGTCCTCGACCGGTCGTGCCATCGAAGTATCAGTGAACGGAGTCCCGCAAGTCCTTGCCGGAACCGCTACCTCTCTCACCGTCGCCGGGCTACCCAATGGGGAACCACAGACGGTGCGCGTGCGTGCCTGCGCGGATGGCTCCACCGGCTGTTCCGTGCCCGCGGGAACCGCGTGGAACAACACCACCTACACCTCGGTGGCGAAGTCAGACACCGTCACCCCGCAAGCAGACCGGGCAGCGGCCCCCACTGGGCTGATCGCCTCATCGACCGGCGCCTACTCCGGGTCCGCCACCTGGACCGCGGTCTCCGGTGCCACCGGCTACCGGGTCTACATCGACGGACAGCCGTTCGCCACCCCCACCGACACCAGCCTGGTGTTGACCGGTCTGGCGAACTTCACCACCTACCAGGTGCAGGTGCAGGCACTGTTCGCCAGCGCCCCCGACTCTGCGGTGTCGCTGCCCGCGTCGTTCCTCACGACTGCTGCCGCCCAAGCCACCCCTGCGAACGTCGCAGCGACCGCAGGCAACGGGCAGATCGAAGTCACGTGGGACGCTCCAGAGTCCTGGAAGAACAGCACCTCGCAGTGGTATCGCGTGACCCTGGACAATGCAGCCACCTCGGCTCGCACCGTCACCGTGGCGGCGTCCTCGACCCGTCGCGTCCTGTTCTCCGGCTTGACGAACGACACCGCCTACCCGGTGCGAGTGCAAGCCTGCTCCGGCGACTCCGCTTGCTCGGGCTGGAGCAACTACCAGTGGTCCTCACCCGCCTACTCCTCAGCGAACGTCATCCAGCAGACCGTCACTCCCACTGCCACCGGTCCTGTGTCGCCCACCGGGTTGGCAGCAGCCGCGGGCAACGGGGTCGCACGGATCACCTGGAACGCCTCCGCCTCCGCCACCGGCTACCGCCTGCTGGTGAACGGACAGGAAGCATGGGTGGGCACTGACCGCACGGTCGACCTCCCGCTATCGAACGGCTCCGCCCACGCCGTTCAGGTCGCCGCCGTCAACGCGTCCGGAGAGTCGTTGCCGTCGCTTGCGGTGTGGGTGACCCCTCAATCCACCTCTCAGACCGAGCCGCAGAACGTGGTGGCGCAAGCGGGGAGTAGCCAGATTGTGGTCACGTGGGAAGCGCCGAGCGTGTGGTATTCGTCGAGCTACCGCTACTACCGGGTGACCGTGGATGGGGGAGCAACCTCGGCGAAGACCGTGGTGCGCAACACAAGCCAGGATCGTCGTGTGGTCATCTCCGGGTTGACGAACGGGGTTGCCTACCCCGTGCTCGTGCAAGCCTGCTCGGGTGAATCCGGCTGCTCGAGCTGGAGCGACCAGGCGTGGTCGCACTCCGCTTGGAGTGCGCGTGTCTCCCAACCCCCGCTCTCGCCGCTGTTGGTCACCCCGGAGGGGTTGGCGCCGCAGGCGCCGACGAGTGCTTCGGCAACTCCCAGCAACGGGTCCGCGCGGGTGTCGTGGACGACGATGCCAACCGCCACCTCTTACCACGTGTATGTGGACGGCGTGTTCACCCAAGCCGCGACCTCTTCCCCAGCAGACGTGCCGATGTCGAACGGTTCCGCCCACGCGGTGACGGTCACCGCCGTCAACGCCTCAGGTGAGTCCCTGCCCTCACCCACCGTGTGGGTGTCTCCCCAATCCACTCTTCAGACCGAGCCGCAGAACGTGGTGGCGCAAGCGGGGAGTAGCCAGATTGTGGTCACGTGGGAAGCGCCGAGCGTGTGGTATTCGTCGAGCTACCGCTACTACCGGGTGACCGTGGATGGGGGAGCGACCTCAGCGAAGACGGTGGTGCGCAACACAAGCCAGGATCGCCGTGTGGTCATCTCCGGGTTGACGAACGGGGTTGCCTACCCCGTGGTCGTGCAAGCCTGCTCGAGTGACTCGAGCTGCTCGAACTGGAACGCCAGCCAATGGAGCAGCTCGGGCTACTCCCACTCCGTCTCCCAACCCCCGCTCGCGCCACTATTGGTCACCCCAGAGGGGTTGGCGCCGCAGGCGCCGACGAGTGCTTCGGCAACTCCCAGCAACGGGTCCGCGCGGNNGCGGTGACGGTCACCGCCGTCAACGCCTCAGGTGAGTCCCTGCCCTCACCCACCGTGTGGGTGACCCCCCAATCCACTCATCAGGCCGCGCCGCAGAACGTGGTCGCCCAAGCGGGCAACAGTCAGATTGTGGTCACCTGGGATGAGCCCAGCGTGTGGTCCTCATCGAACTACCGCTACTACCGGGTGACCGTGGATGGGGGAGCAACCTCAGCGAAGACGGTGGTGCGCAACACATCCGACCCTCGTCGTGTGGTCATCTCCGGGTTGACGAACGGGGTTGCCTACCCCGTGGTGGTGCAAGCCTGCTCGAGTGACTCCAGCTGCTCGAACTGGAACGCCAGCCAATGGAGCAGCTCGAGCTACTCCCACTACGTCTCCCAACCCCCACTCTCGCCGCTGTTGGTCACCACCACCTCCGATGTCCCGGTCGCACCCACCGGGTTGAACATCGCCTACCCCGGCGACCGCAGCGCGGGCTACACCTGGAACGCAGTGGCGAACGCCGACGCCTACAACATCTACCTCGACGGGGTGCTGGTGCACACCGCCCCCGCCCGCAGCCCGCTGTATGCGTTGGTTCACAGCCCGACCGGGTCCAGCTACCTGGGCACTGCCACCATCTCCACGGTGATCGACGGGGTGGAGGGTCTTGCCACCTCCGATCGCGCCACCTCGGTGTACAGCGACAGTCAAAACCCGCCCGCCGCGGTCACCGCCCGCGCCACCAGCGCGAGCACCGCCACCGTCTCCTGGCAGCCTCCCGCCTCCTGGTACAACGGCAATGGCACCCATCGCTACTACCGGGTGAGCCTGAACCCCGACCCGTTGACCACGCGCACCGCTGCACTGACCCAGGTCGTGTCCCACACCGCGACGAGTGCCACCTTCACCGGGTTGAGCCCCGACACCACCTACCCGGTGATGGTGCAAGCCTGCTCCAGCGACGCGTCCTGCGCCACCTGGAGCGGCGCTGCCTGGGCGTCCGGATACGTCAACTCCTCACCGTGGACCACCCCGCTGTGGATCACGACCGCCACAGAACCGGTGGATGCCCCCACCGGACTGTCGGCGACCGCCACAAGTTCTGACACCCTCGTGGTGACCTGGAACCCCGTGGCGAACGCCACCGGCTACCAGTTGTATGTCAACGGGGTACTGCACACCTCCACCCCCTCGCCCACCACCACCTTGCGTGGTCTGTCATCCAACACCCGCTACACCCTGCGGGTCTCGGCGACGGTGGACGGAGTGGAAAGCGCCCAGTCCACCCCACTGGACGCCGCCACCACCGTCTCGGCACAGAAGCCCCCGCGCGCGGTGGCAGCCATCGCCGGGAACACCCAAGCCCGCGTCACCTGGACCACCCCGGTGCGGTGGGCGAACACCACCGCCGCCAACCAGTGGTATCGGGTCCGCACCACGGATACCTCAGGAATCACCACGCTGTCTGCCCCGCTGCCCGCAACCCGCTCCAGCTACACGCTCACCGGGTTGTCCAACGGCGCGGACTATGACGTCGAGGTGCAAGCCTGCTCCACGTCCAGCACCGCTTGTGGCACGGGAAGCAACCCGGTGTGGAACGACCCCGCGTCCACCTCACCGTGGGTCGCCACCGACCGCATCACCCCCACCGCCGACGCTGCTGTTATCCCCACCGAGCTGGTCGCCCGCTCCGGTAAGGGGCAGGCGGGCGTGTCCTGGACCCCGATGTCGGAACAGGACTCCGCCTCCGTGGAGGTGTTCGCTAACGGGCAGAAGGTGTCCACTGTCGCCAGCACCCCCGCCATCGGCTACGCATTGGTGTCGGACCTTCCCAACGGCACGGTCGCGGACATCACGTTGGTGAACGTGCGCCCCGACGGCACCCGTTCGCTGCCCACGGAAGCCGGGCTCATGACCGTCACCCCCGTATGGAGTTGGCAAGGGGGACCCCGCCAGGTGGTCGCCACCCCCGGCACCAGCCAGATTCTGGTGTCGTGGGATCCGCCCAGCAACGGAGCCACCCACTACCGGATCACGTGGGGAGCCGCCTCGGGCAGCGCCAACACCGTCGTGCGCTCCGCCACCGAGGGCACCAGCTACACGATCACCGGAGTGACCAACGGGCAGCCCTACCCGGTGCAGGTGCAAGCCTGCAACCCGCAAGGCGGCACATCCTGCGATGCCTGGGACGGCGCTGGGTGGAACACGGGAGGGACATCCTCCCCATGGTCGAGTGTCCAGGTCGTCACCCCCTCGGCGAGCCTGCTGCCTCCCGCCGGACTGGCAGCAACCGCGGGCAACCAGCGCGCCACCGTGACGTGGAACGCCGCCGCCGCAGCCACCAGCTACCAGATCACCACCGATGATGGCGCCACTCACACCACCACGGCGACCACCAGTGAGACCCTCACCGGGTTGACGAACGGACGCGAGTACAGCGTCAAAGTGCGTTCCCGCAACGTCACCGGGGTCAGCGATTGGTCGGACCCGATCACCGTCACCCCGCAACTGCCCGCCCCCACCCAGGTGTCCGCGGTCGGCGGTGATGAACGCATCGTCGTGGAGTGGTCCCCGGTCACCCACGCCACCGGCTATCACGTCTCCCTGGATGGGGTGCTCGTGGAAACCGTGGGTTCCGTGGACTCCGTCACCCTGACCGGATTGGACAACGGCACCACCTATCAGGTGACGGTGACCGCCACCAGCCCGGGCGCCGAGTCCGCCCCGTCCACCCCAGTGCCCGCCACCCCCACTGCCCCCAGTGTGGTGCCCACGGCGCCGACCGAGGTGGTCGCTGCCGGGTTCGATCAGACGTTGGCGGTGTCCTGGCTGCCGGTCCCCACCGCCTCGGGCTACCAGGTGTTCCTGGATGGGAACCTGGTGGGCACGAGCACGACGCCTGCCTACACCGCCCGCAACCTGGTGAACAACACCGACTACGCGGTTCGGGTGTTGGCGGTCAACGCTGCTGGTCCCGGACCGCTGTCGCAGGAGGTGACTGGCACCCCACGCGACACCTTCCAGATCGCCAACGTGTGTTCCGACATCTGCTCCACCCTCGCCTTGGCTGCTGCCCGCGACGGGTCAGTGCTCGCGGGCGGCTGGTCCGGGGATCAGAACCACGGCACCCTCGTTCGGTTGCGTGCCGACGGCACCGTTGACCCCGCCTTCACCACCGGCACCGGGTTCAACGGTCCGGTGAAGACCCTCGTGGTGCAGCCCGACGGCAAGATCGTGGTCGGCGGTTCGTTCACCGACTACAACGGCAACCCCGCCCAACGACTGGTGCGATTGACGGCCACCGGCCAACTGGACACCGGCTTCTCAGTCGCGAACGCCGCCAACGCCAACGTGTCCAACATTGCGCTGCAGCCCGACGGCAAGCTCGTCATCGTCGGCTCGTTCACCGAGTTCGATGGGCACACTCACCGCCGCATCGTGCGACTGAATCCCGACGGATCGCGCGATACGGGCTTCGATATGGGATCCGGTTTCGATGCGGTCGTCAACACGGTCGCGGTTGATGCCAGCAACCGACTGCTGGTCGGCGGCGCCTTCTCCTCCTACGACGGCACTACCGCCCACCGTATCGTGCGGTTGAAGACCAACGGCCGCGTCGACAACACCTTCGACCCCGGCACCGGCTTCGGTGGCAACGAGGTCAACGCGATCGCCCTCGGCGGCGACGGCAAGATCATGGTGGGTGGAGATGTCACCTCCTACAACCAGAACCCGGTCAAGACCTTGGTGCGCCTGAACGCCTCGGGTGCCCGCGACACCGACTTCGACTTCACCGCCCAACCCAACTCGCATCACGTGGAACGTATCGGGGTGCAACCCAACGGCGTCATGTTCGTCACCGGCACCACCACCAACAGCACCTACGTGGTGAAGGTGACGTCCACGGGCGCCGAAGGGTCCGGCGCGACCATCTCCAACCTGTGGCAGTCCACCGCATTGCTCCCTCAACCAGACAACAGCACCCTCATCGGGCGAAACGTGGACGCCGGATACGCCAGCGTGGTGCGCGGCGACGCCACGGAGGTCCTCACGATCGCCGACACCTTCGACCGCACAAACGACTCCACCTTGTCGGTGACCGACACTGGTCTCGCCACCTGGTACACGCCGCGCGGCACGTGGGAGATCTCCGACAACCAAGCCCGCACCACCACCCTCGCTGAGGGAAGCCAGCGAGCGGTCGCATTGCTCCACACCCCCTCGGACACCTACTCCCTGTCGGTCGACCTGGATAACCAGAAGATCGCCGGGGTGACCGTGGAGTCCGATGCCGACCACAGCCAGTTCCTCACTTACCTGCTGGATGGCGACACCTTGCGTCGTAGGGCTTCAGCGGGGATGGGGTCCGACGCCGACATCTCGCTGCCCGCAGCCCCCGACCGTCCCGTGCGGCTGCAGTTCATCGCGTCCGGTTCGGTGGGAACTCTTCTCGTGGACGGGGTCGTGCGTGACACCGTCGCCCTGCCGTCCCCCCGTGGCTCGTTCGCAGGGCTGGTCGCCACCGAAACTGGCGCACTGTTCGACAACGTCAACCTGTCCGCCCGTGTCTCCCTGGATGGGGAGCGGGTGATCGCCACCGACACGTTTACCGCCGAGAACACCACGGACCACACGGACACCACCTCAGGCACCCGGTGGATCGTGGGTAGTGGGCGACTGGGGGTGCAGGGCAACCGGGGCACTGTGGAAACCATGCCCGTATCCGGGCCGGGCGGAGTGTCGATTGCCACCCCCGCGATCGCCGTCGGCTACCCCGACCAGTCGATTGCCGCCACCGCTACGGGAGCGGACCTGGGTCTGGCGGTGCGAATGATCGGGGGCAATGTGGTCTCGCAGTCCTACCTGGTGGTGTGTGCCGCCGATGGGTGTGAACTGCGCCGCGGCACCGGCACGACCGCCGCCGACACCACGCTGGTGTCCGATGACATCGGCATCCCGGTGCTGGTGGCAGGGGATCGACTGGAGCTGTCCGCGACCGGCGACACCTTGCGAATCACCCACAACGACGTGCTCGTGCACACCACGACGATGACCGGCAACAACGGCGGTCAGCAGGTGGGGCTGGTCTTCGCCACCCCCGCCACCACGGCAGGACAGGTGAGAGTCGACAACGTGATCGTCTCGGGAGGATTGAGGTGAACAAGGTAGAACACAATCGTTGCGCTTTGGGAGCATCGGGAAACGGTGGGAACCATGAGTGACACCCCCACGCCCCAACCCGGAATCCCGGAACCCACGGGGGACCGCCCCTCTCGCCCTGCTGCCTCGTCGACGGATCGACGCAGTGGCGTGGACCGCCGCGCCACCCCCCGCACCCCGGCTCCCGAGGCGACGGCGAGTGCCGCGGAACCTTCGCCAACAGCGACCCCGCTTGCCACCCCCACCTCCTCGCCCAGCGCATCCGAACCCGATTCCCCCACCGCCCCCGAGGGCGAAATCAGCCTCATGTGGGTGTTGGCTGCCGTAGCGGGTTTAGTCATCCTCATCGCAGGTATCGTGCTCATCGTGGGCCGCGGCGGCGCCAGCGGTCCCGACGCGATGGGGGAGCCGAACCCGGACGCCACCAGCGTTCACGACGTCTACGCCACCCCTGCCCCCATCGTCCCGGTGACCGCCGAACAGTTCCGCGTGGTGGAGTTGTCTCCTACGTGTGCCGAGGCGGTCGCCCCCGTGCGAGCGTTGGAGGACACCCTGCCTAAGGGAGACCGGATCACCGCCGACATGTTGACCACAGTCAACGAGACGCTGTCCACCGCCAGTTCCACAAGTGTGTGCTCGTATGAGGAGTATGTGGCGTGGACCAACGAGGAGCTACGTCCCTGGATGATCGCCCACCCGATCGCGGCTCCTGAGAAGTCCGGCGCCGGGAATCCCAACGAGGGCAAGCCCGCCGGGAAACAGGGTAAGAAGAACCGCGGTCGCTGACCCACCGCGAACGCCGCCGCGCGCTCACTCTCGGTTAGACGAGGGGAAGCCGCGGGGGAGCCTGGGAGCAGTCGCGCTTATGTCCATTCTTCTTGGAACACCCCATTTGGACGCACTCGAACGGTCGGCGGGTGATGGTGGCAAACACCCACTGGAACCCGGCGAGGACGCCGACGAGGCTGTAGAGCAGCACCCCGCCCACGAATCCCCAGAACAGAAGGTCCACCCTGCCACCCTCTCCCTCCCCAGCCGACTGTCGGGCTTCTCCCCCTGGGTATCGGCAGGACCCCCTCTCAACTTCAACTTCCCACCTTCAACCTCCCTCCCCGAGCGAGCACCTTCACCCCAGGTGGAGCCGAGCGTCCTTGGGCTGAGGGGTGTCGGCGGCTGATACTTTTCAATCTTCGCGCAGAGAGAGTCAGGCTTCGCGCAGAGAGAGTCAGACGTCGCGCAGAAAGCGGGAGAGATGCCCACGAGCAAGAAGGCCGGTAAGCCACAACCGACTACCACGAGGCTATCCACGACGATCAATCCTGACCTCTACAAGCGGGTCAAGATTGCCGCCATCACCCACGACATGACCGTCCACGGTGTCATCGAGGAAGCCCTCAGCGAATGGCTCGCCGCTCACAAGGCGTGAACGAAAACCCCGACGTGTAGCGTGCGCTCAGCGCGCGATCGCCAAGCCTTGCTTCGTGATACCGCCGGCCACCGACAATGGCATCACCACGCCCGTGGCGCTGTCCGTGGACTCGAACCGCGCCGTCACCGTCTGCACGATCCGGTCCGGCGCGGGAGTGTCGCCATCCACGGTGGTCTCGGTTCCCCCTTGGGTGACCGCGAAGCCCCCCGACTCCGCCGTGATCTGCTTACTCATGGTGCGCCACTGGGAGGTGTCGTCGGGGAGAGCGGGAACCTCGCATCCGGAGGACACCGTCTGTTCCGCGCGCTGCAGGCTCCCGTTGTGAAGCCGCCACGACACCAGCGTGGTGCCCGATTGGCTCTCACCCACCCGCGACTGCCACACCCGCAACACGGTTCCGTCGGCACGAGCCACCGCGGGTGTCACCGTGTCGCACGACCCCGCTGATCGCAGATCACTGGCGAGCGTGGCACGGGTTGCCATCGTGGACGTGTGCCCCGCGGCAACCTCCGCACCCTGCCGGGCGCTGCCCACCAACCCGATCGCCCACGCCGCCATCACCGCCAACAACAGCGATGCCAACATCGCCGCGATCGTCACCTCGATCAGGGAATGCCCGGACTCGCAGGACCCTGGGATACCGGAGTTCGCCTCCGGTGTGCCCGGCGGTGGGGACGGGCGGGAGAGCTGAGGAGAAGGGAACGCCCGGCAGGCGGTAGTGGCGGTTCTGTTCGTCATGAGGTGCCCGCCAGCTGGGAGACCGTGATGGGTTGTCCGCCCACCGTGGCGGTCCCGGTGACCAGCACCGCATCAGACGGAACCGTCTGCGGCGTGATCACCCACTCGATCGGGTAGGGACGCTGCGACACCATCACACACGACGTGGGCGTCTCACTGGGAATGCCCTCCGGGCACGGGTGCGGCACCGTGAA
>CXWK01022400.1_pt1 | contig 10644 bp, 9 predicted proteins | sample 590851 | NCBI WGS metagenome assembly CXWK01 (sample SAMEA3498364, study PRJEB10139) | wastewater metagenome | biome: wastewater treatment plant; material: activated sludge | place: Denmark | collected 2014-08-01
CGATTTTGTGTTTGGCATCGGCTTGTTCACCGCCGATGGCGCCATGGTCTACGGCACCAACACCGATATTGAAGAACTTGAGTCGGACCGTCTCGAGGGCGAGGCCACGGTCACCCTCACGGTGGATTCACTCGACCTCGTCGAGGGCACCTACAAGTTGGACGTCGCAGTTCATAAGCGCGACGGCGCCCCGTACGACTACCACCGGCTGCTCCACACGTTCCGCGTGAAGTCGCGCATCAAGGATGGTGGCATTTACCGTCCGAAACACCGCTGGGACTTCTCCACCGCGATCAAGTTCAAACCGCCCAAGTAGTGTTTTCAGCCGGCGTCCTGAAGTGTGTCCCGAAGGGTTAACACGAGGCATGAAGGACTGAAGGGGCACTTGGGGGGCATTTCGTAGCGCGGCCTGTCCGTGCGCAACTCGGCCTGTCCGAACGTAGCTCGGCCTGTTCCTCAAGGCCGAGATCTGAGTTTTCACCCGGCGTGCGTGTCGCCGTGCCTCCCTCCGGCTCAACGCCGCGCAAAAACGGCGCTCCAGGGCAATCGTCTCGCGTCCAGCGCGTGGGTCCCTATCCCACGCGGCGCCTCCCCCTTCCGCGCCGTTTTTCAGACTGCCGCTGTCGCGTCGCTCGCAGTCGGGCGGCCCGGCGACCCGCACGCCGGCTGAAGAATCTGGGCAAACCAACAGAATCCTCTGACAGGATGCGCCGAGGTCGGCTTGCGTCATCGAGCGATCGCTCGAGCGCGCGGCGGGTAGGGCCATGCCTCCCCCCGGATCTGCCACGTTGGCAGGCATCCTTTGGCCGGTTACATCGATAGACGGAGGCGCTCCGTGGCCATCAATAGGCCCGAAGCGATTCTGGTGGCAGACATTCCGTAGGCCTTGGCTTGGTAATTATTACCCATTCCCGGGACCACAGTTTCCGGTGTCCACCCGCAAAAGATGGCATAAGATGAGCCCCGCTGCCCGTCCGGTCAGGGCATGGAGGTGTCTTTCTATGGAAGTAGTGATCCCGCCGGGCCGATGCGGTGCCCCCAATCCTCCAATGACGGATAATGAGGCCCTTAAAGAAAAGCGTCGAAAGATCAAGGAGGCCCTGCTCAACAATCAGCAGATCAAAGTCACTCCCCAGGGGAATCTGACTGCGAACCCACGAGACCAGGGAATTGTTGTGCCCGAAGGAAAACTAGCGTCTCACTTCTACTGGTATGACGCAGACCCGGATCTCTACCGCGGCGAGATCCAAGCGATGCAGATGACCTTTCCGACCTTCCAGTTGGATAAGGAACCTGACGGAAGGTTGTCTTGGTNNAACACCCGGCTTGCTCGGGCGCACCCCGCGGACCTATACGCTCCAAGCCGTGTACGACCATTCTCATCCTTCTAACGATACGTACGGAGGGTCTGTCAAGGTCTATGCGGTCGAGCCAGACCTCCACGAAGTGGCAGGCGGTAAGAGAATTCCTCACACGCTCACTGACAGTGAAGGCGAACTGTACATTTGCACTGCGCGAAAGGAAGATTTCAAGGCGGGGAAAACGGCAGGTAGTACGGTTACGACGGCCGCTGTGGCGATTGGTTGGGCGGTTAAGTGGCTGTCAGTCTTCGAACTCTGGCTTAATGATGAAGTGTCCGACGCGGAGTTTCAGAGCCACGTGTACTGAGCGGTCTCATGATCGATACCCCTGCGATCATCTTTCTAAGTGACCGGTCATATTGCGACATTCTAAATGAGACGTCCCAGTATCTGGATGTCGAGACTGGCGGGGTGCTAATCGGAGAATGTTGGAAAGGCAAGTGGTTCGTCCTCGAATCGATCGATCCAGGGCCCAAGGCAATTCGCCAGCATTCCTACTTTGAGTACGATCAGGTCCACGTCAATCATCTGTCCAACAAAGTGGGACGGCGTTATGCGCGGCCTCCCAAGCTACTCGGGCTGTGGCACAGGCATCCAGGCAGCTTCGACCGATTCTCTGGTACCGACGACGGAACACATCGTCGCTATATTCAACAGTGCAACGGACCTATTATTTCTGGCCTAGTTAACATCGACCCGATGTTTCGACTTACGTTTTGCGTAGTTGACGGGGAGCCCCCGCGCCACCAACGCACCTCGTATGCTGTCGGCGACCACCATTTTCCGCCTGATCTGCTCAGAACCCTCAATGAGGAAACGCTCATGGGCCGCATGAATGGGGCTATCGGCCTTGGTTCGAGGTCGGCGCAGGAATTGCGCGTCGTCGATCGACCCGTTGATAAGACCTCGGCGTCGCCTACGGTGAGGAGGCGTCTTCTCAAGTCGCTCGGATCAATCAAGAAGCGGCTCAGTTGGAAAACCCCACCTGTCGACTGTCCTAATCCTGAGGATGCCATTGGTGGAGTTGGCGATGGCATGGTCAACGTGGCTATCGAGATGCTCGACGACGAGCTCGAGTTTCTCGATTCGCAAAGAGACTTCATTTACGAGTTGGAAAGGACGCATCAAGGCGTGTTGTTAACCATGCAAAAGCTCTCCGACTCAACCGCAACAGAGAAAGTTCGGTTTCTCTTTACTGTCGAAGCCCAGTTACGCATCGTCAAGCACGAAACCCAGTCTTACCCGTTTCACAAGGGGATCGTCGAACAGCTTATCGGGCAACGCTTCTACTAAGTCCTCCAGAGGTTGAACGGTGGCTAAAGATCCTGAACACGAGGTCCTTTTTCCGGTCGAAATCGCCGACCGATGCGCCACCGGCCCACTATTCGGGTTCCGTCATCACGAGACCGGCGTCTTCAACGTGACTTGGTGCGGTGAGCCGCCGCTTAACTCGACTAGTCGCTCGGCTGATCGACTTGGAGTCTTGACCGATGGCGCACCGGCGTCAAGTGAGGACTCTGATGGTCTGGTCGGCCACTACGTAGACGGCAAGCCCGTTTTTACGTGTGGCGGTCGACGATGTGAGGTGCACTACTACTCGCTTGTCCAGGACGTCTTCTCGCGAAATACCGGCATTCTGGAAACTAGCGCTCTTTTGGATTCCAAGGCGATTATTTCTGGATGCGGGTCCGTCGGAAGTCAAGTCGCGCTTGAGCTCGCACGATCGGGTGTCGGGAACTTCCTGCTAATTGACAACGACAAGTTGGCTTATCACAATCTGTGCCGTCATCAGTGCGGGATTACCGATGTCGGCCGGCTGAAAGTGAACGCCGTCAAGGACAGGATTCTGGACATCAATCCCCACGCTACGGTGCGAGTAATTGCCACGATCATCGAGCGCATTCCCAAGGAAGTGTGGGATGAATGGCTTGATCCAGCCGCAGTTATCGTGGGCTGCGCTGACAACCGCGAAGCAGACCTCTATGCAAACCGACTGTCACAGCTTTACCGGGCTCCTTTCGTCTCGATTGGACTATGGGAGCGGGCGTTTGCGGGGGAGCTGTTTTGGAGTTGCCCTGGAGAGACGCCGTGCTATTACTGTGCGTTCGGCTCAAGGGCAAATGACGTCTCATTCAGGTCATCGCAGAGTCGGAGAATCTACACGACCGAAGAAGACCTGAGCAATCTCACCTTCGAACCTGGTATCGCCGTAGACATAAGCTTTGTCACCAACATAGGTGTCAAGATCGCACTCGATCTGTTCGTCAGAGCGACACGACCGACACGTTTACTCTACGCCCTCAAGCAGTTCACTCTAGTCTGCAATACTCCCAAAGTTCAGGTGCGCGNNGTTCAGGTGCGCGGCGATTTACAGGAACTCTTTGACCACCCGCTGCAGGTTACGCGATCGATCGAGGTCGAACGGCTCTCGGAGTGTCCCCATTGTCGATTAGTCGGTAAGGGGCCTCCCGATTGAACACCAAGCAGAGCCGGCGCCAAAGGGAGCTGGGCGCGGTCGCCCTGCTGGGTCAGCACTATTCCGCGCTTTGTCCCGACCGAGGCAGGGTTCGATTGGAGATTCTGTGCCTCATCGACCACCGGTGGAGGCTCAATGATGATGAGCGCGAGTGGTGCGCTGCCATGTTGTCAGAACAGAGCGGAGAATCTTTCGACGCGGGCAGGCTGTTGCAACAAATGGACGGCGTCCTAACGCCTGACGATTTCGCCACATTGGCCCATTGTTTTGCGTGGTTTTGTGGTCCAAACGGTGCCGTACCAGTATTGCTGCGCGACTTACCACCGGAAGCGCAGCAGCGAGCGAACCACTGGGATTTGTTCCCTGACGAGGTGCTCGATGCCTTCGGGGTGATAGGTTGCGAGCCGACGTTGGACCCGGACGCGGTCGGCGAGGCCTACGAAGCGAAGATCAAACTACTGCACCCGGATGCTCTTGTCGGCATGGAGCCCGACGAAAGTGAGCGCACTGAAAACGAGGTCGCGCTAGGTCGGTTCTCCGTGGCACGTACCGCCATCCGCATGCATTTCAGCACCTTCGGCCGCAATCTGGACGAGGCATCGAGTCGACCGGCGCCCCCAATCGAGCCGGAAGTGAATTACGCAGTCTGGGACCTCCTTCCTCGCGCTCGAGAGCTTGCGGACCGAATCCAGCAAACAGTGGAAGCCACTCGCGAGATCATTCAGGAAGCTGAGCAGCGGATCCAGTCCGCTCGCGCCGACTGGCAGATCAACACGACAGCGATTCTCAGCAGTACGGCGCCGCTGCGTCACGATACCGAGCGCCATTTGGCGACAGCACGCGCGCATGTCGCTTCCCAAGGCGCCGAGCCGTGGCTTGCTGACTACTCTGAGAACGCCAACATTGCACCGGCGAGATCTTCACCAGCGGAACTTCAGGAAGTCCGTCAAGCGGTCGTCAGTCTCGGAGGCCTAGTTGGTGAACTCCTTCAGCTGACTCGGCCTCGGCAGATATGGCGACCCGATAGCAAAGGGGAGACGTGGCTGCTCATTGTCGTTGGAGTAGTTGGGGGAATCATAGGAGCCGGTCAATCTGGTGACATCTTTGGATTTGTTGGCGGCTTTACTGCCGCCTACGCACTAGCCATGGCTGGTTTTTGGCTGCATAACGATTTGGGCCGAAGATTTCGCTCTGTTTCAGCCGACGTCGAATCAGGCGGTCGTCTGGCCCTTGGCCTGATCTACCAATTCGAAAGGCAGAGGGCAGAAAGAGCCGACGCAGAGCTTCAATCTGCCGAGCAGAAGTTTCGAACTGAGGTCGCTCTTCTTGACCGGTCGTTGCAGCCTCAATCGGCGAAACTCCAGAACGATATTGCCTCGTTGTGGGAAGATGCCGAGTTTTCTTGTGCGGAATGGGAAACGATGGCATGGGACCTATGGCGTCCGGTCTCGATTCCTTCGCTCACGGCTCGGTTCGGAACCCTTACTGCCTACACCGACGACATAGTCCCCTACCTAAGCGCAGGATTGGACTTTACGCTTCCGGCCCTAACGCCATTCGCGGAAGAGCAATCTCTACTTCTAAAGGTGTCCGGCGCGGAGAAGGAGCAGGCCGGAAACGCGATAAAGGCCGCTTTGGCCCGTTTGATCGCTACGATTCCTCCGGCAAAGCTGCGACTGACCCTTATCGATCCAGTTGCACTTGGGTCCAATGTCGCGGGCCTTATGTCGCTGGCTGACTACGAGGAATCACTTGTCACGAGTCGCGCGTGGAGCGAGCCTCATCACATTGAGCAACGGCTATCTGATCTTACGGAGCATCTTGAAAACGTTATCCAGAAGTACCTGCGCACCGACTTCAAGACAATCCACGATTACAATGCGGCCGCGAACGAGGTCGCAGAGCCGTACCGTTTCATCGTCGTGTTCGACTTTCCAGTGAACTTCACAGACACGGCCGCCAGGCGCCTGAACAGTATTGTCAGGAATGGCGCGTGTTGTGGAGTTTACGCACTAATCGTCTGCGACACTTCGAAACCGCTTCCCTACGGGTTTTCGCTGGACGAGTTGTGTCAGTCGGCAAGTGTCATCGACGCCTCCAGCGGACGGCCAGACAGCAAACTGCGTTGGCTTGACCCTTCATTTCAGGAGTGGTTACTTCACCTTGATAGTCCCCCCCCCCCACAAATCCTCAAAAACGTCATCGACACCGTAGGTGGGCTCGCGAAGAATGCCATGCGCGTCGAAGTGCCATTCCGCAAGCTCCTGCAGTTGTCGCAACTCGAGGACAACGGATGGTGGAAGGCGACTACCACCCACTCCATTCGCGTCCCGTTGGGCCCAACAGGCGCCCGCAAACTTCAGTACCTTGTGCTCGGCGAAGGCATGGGACATCACGCGCTAGTCGTCGGCAGGCCGGGTTCAGGCAAAAGCAACTTGATGCACGTCATCATCACAACGCTCGCGCTCACGTACTCGCCGAACGAGATCCGGCTATATCTCATCGATTTCAAAAAGGGAGTTGAGTTCAAGAGCTATGCCGATTCCAAACTGCCGCACGCCGAGGTTATCGCCATCGAAAGCGAGCGCGAATTCGGTCTGAGTGTGGTTGAGCGTCTCGACGTGGAGTTGAAACGGCGCGGCGACATCTTCCGCAGCGCCGGAACGGCAAATATCGCGGAATACCGCACAAAGACTGATCGCCAAATTCCTCGCGTGCTCCTCGTGGTCGATGAGTTCCAAGAATTTTTCACACAGGACGACCACATTGCACGTCAGACTACCTTGCTCCTCGATCGTCTAGTTAGACAGGGCAGGGCATTCGGAATCCACATCATACTGGGATCGCAGACCTTGGCGGGAAACTACAATCTTTCCCGAGGAACCCTCGACCAGATGGCAGTGCGCATCGCGATGCAATGCAGTGAAGCAGATTCGCACCTGATTCTGTCCGACGACAATCCGGCCGCACGGCTGCTTTCCCGGCCAGGAGAAGCGATCTACAACTCTGCAAGCGGGCTCATCGAAGGAAACAACCTGTTTCAAGTGGCACGGTTCTCTGAAGCGGACGCGTCAGAGTGCTTGGAACTTGTCACCAAGATTGCCAGTGATTCGGGTCTTCAAATTCCAGTCCCAATTGTCTTCGAAGGCAACGAACTGGCGCACCTCGCAGATTGCCGACGGATCCAAACGCTGTTGGACTCTCCCGTCTGGTCGGATAGACGGACGGTTGAGTTGCTGTTGGGCGATCCGATCGCTATCAAGGAGCCTGTGGCGGCGCCAGTTCGTCGGCAGAGCGGGAGCCACTTGCTCGTCCTATCGCGCGACGAGGGCGAGGGTATCGGCCTGTGCATTTCTTCCATCATCAGCATCGTGCTTCAAGAAAAGCCAGCCGATGCCGAGATCTTTATCGCCAATTTCGCAATGGCAGACAGTGAGTGGGCTACGTGTGGTGACGACATCGAGAAGTGGTTCCCGCATTCGGTCAAAGTGTTGAGCCGCCAACAGGAAGTAGTTGAGACGGTCGAGGCCCTCGCCGTCGAAGTGAGTCGACGAAGCAGTGTGCCTCCGGATGGCCGCAACATTTATCTTGTGATTCATGGACTTCACCGCGTTCGAGTCTTGCGGGGCGACTACAATCCCCCCGGCGACGAAGGCGGCCGTCCGACGCCGGCAGAGAATTTTTCGTCCATCTTGCGCGATGGCTCCGAAGTCGGAGTCCACGTGATCGCATGGTGTGATACCTATTCGAACGCGGTCAGAGTGGTGGAACGACGAATGATGACGGAATTTGGCTTACGGGTGGGCGGAGCCATGAGCGCTGACGATTCGATGGGTTTCTTCGACGACGCAGCAGCGTCGCGTATCGATAAACCTCATCGCAGCCTCTTTCTTCAAGAGGACCGGCCGGGCCAACTGGAGAAGTTCCGCCCCTATTCGATTCCTCCGCGCGAATGGCTCGAGGTCGTTGGAAGAAAGCTGCATACAAGATGTGCCGGACGGGGTTGACCATCTATGTCTACATTCGACGAGAATATCTACACTGATCCAGACCGTCTCCGCGAGATTGCGGAGGAGTTGAGCATGTTCTCATCCGACATCCGATCCGAACTAGCTGTGCTCGATGCGGCGCTTCAGCGGCTTGGGCGGAGCTGGCAGGATGCCGAGTATGCGAAGTTTCGGGCGGCCATGGAGCCCGTGCGCAGGGTTCTTGACCAATTCCAGCAGGAGATCGCGCTCAAGAAGCCCGATATGCTGGCGGACGCGGAAGCGATCCGGGCCTACCAAAGACTCAGGGTCCCCTAGAGCCATGCCGCCAGCCATTCTAACTCCAGCAGATCTAGTCGCCTTCGCTCGTCATCTTTCTAAGGCTGCGGACAGCGTGGCTAGAAGGAGACGCAAAGCTACGCGACTCATCGCTGAGTCAAGAAACGTTTGGAAGGACGCTAAGTACGATCGCTTCCGCAAGACATTCGATCAAACCGCGAAAGATCTCGACAAGTTTGTCCGGCTGGCGGATGACTACTCTCAGTTTCTTGAGCGAAAAGCCGCTTTGGCGCGAAAGTTCCTTGACCGCGGGTGAGGCGGGTGGCGGACAGCGTTAAGGTGCGGAGCGAAGCGATCGCTGAGTTGGAGTTGGCATTTGGCCGCTTCGCCAGCGCGTCGCTTGAGCGCATAAAGGAGGCGGAGTCCGCGTTGCGCCGGACTACTGTGCAACTCGATGATCGGCGCAGCGAACTGCGACGCGAACTGGCTCAGTTACGAGATCAAATCGAGCACGCCGACGAGGATGACGACACGAGTTATCTGCACAGGCAGTGCGAGGAGACAGAAGAAGCATTGTCTAACGTCATCCGGTGGCAGCGCGCTGTGGAAGGGGTAGCGCTCGGGTACCGACGGGAAGCCGCCAAAATGCAGGAGGTCAGCACCGGCCTCACCTCGGATGCACAGGCTGCGCTCCGTCGGTTGCTTGAGAGCCTAAGAGCCTACTTTGCCTTCCAGCAAAATGGTCCCATCAGCGAAACGGCACGAAGTGTCGCTCCTGCAGCGGCGGCAGACAATAGCGGCGGCAATGACACGAGTCAGACACGCGCCGTGGCGATGTTGCTCGTCTCCATATCAGACCTCGGACGCCACGGATGGGACAGGTTGATCGATCCCAACGCCAGGATGCAGACGCTCCAGGAAGCCGAGAACAAAATCGCAGGCCTCGTTGGGCGACCTGCACTGCCTGTACTGCCGGCACAACTTGGCGCGGGGGAATTTGGGCGGTGCGACGGCGAGACAATCTGGGTCAATCAGGATTATCTCGAGCCCGAGTTTCGTCAGGAGATGATTCGTACGATTGTCCACGAGGGGAGACACGGCTTTCAGTACTACGTCTGCAACAACCCTTCTCTGCATGAAGATGCGGATGAGATCGAAGCATGGCGGTCGAATCTTCGCGCCGGACACTACATCAAGTGGCAGGAGAATCCAGAAGGCTACAGAGGTCAGCCTGTAGAAGCGGACGCATTCGGCTACGAAGACTCCGTAATGGAGATTTACCTCGAGGCTGACAGCGACAACAGCGACGACGGCGACAACAGCGACGACGGCGACGACGGCGACGACGGCGACGACGGCGACGACGGCGACGACAGCGACGACAGCGACGACAGCGAATGAGGTGCATAGTGGAGGGAGAGGATTCGAATGGCGCGCGTATTCACCCTGATGCGATAGCAGTGCGCCTTGCTTCGGAGTTCGGGTATTCGCCGATCGGTGCCGCGACCACTGCGCAGAACCTGTTTCGTTGTTCTCATCCAGTCCGCGATGCATTTGACTACTGGTGGCACACGGGCGAGCTAGGCTCGTTGGAAATCGAGGGGTTCTCAGCGGAGGCGCTGGTTCGGAATCACGCGCTCCTCCCTCCCGGGGCCTTTCTTATGCTCGATTGGCTTCTGAGAGAGCCAGGCGCTGCAAAGGCAGCGCTTGCGCGGGGGCACGACTCAGTCCGTCGACCTGAAGGGAGTGGAGAGTGACCACCGAAAAGCGCTGTGCCGAGCGATGAGCAGGCTAGCCGACATCCGAGCACAGGCGCGCGCAGATTGGTCGCGCTTGGAGGCACTCTGGTTCGAGGCGCGACGTCAATGGCAGGATAGCGCCGCCGATGAGTTCGAACGGCGTCGGTGGCTGGTTTGGGAGGAACGAGTACCGGCCTTTCTCGACGCGCTTGAGGAACTCGAGGAGGTCACCAGCCAGGCCCTCCGTGAAACATAGCAAGCCTCTGTGTCGCCCCTTCACCTGGTTCAGGCGGGGGTGAGCGCCAAGTGGACCGAAACGGCTTGGTCGCCGAGGGTCAGGGCAGCAACGTGTCCCGAGCTGTAGAATTGCGAGACTCGTTGGAAGGAGTCAGGTGAGCACAATCGTTCTGTGAGTGCAGGACAATCGCTCGTTTGGAGCGAGAGTTCGCGGGCCAGTCACCTTGTACTCGATGAACAGGTTCCGCGCCCTCACGAGGCGGTAAGAGCAATGGCAGTCAATGAACGAGGAGAATTTGTCAGAGACCGCCCCAGAGGTGAGGTAAACCCTCCTCCTGAAGGTCGAGGTTCGCGTGAGTCCCCGCCTTGTGTCAGGGGTGCCGCCGTTGCGGTCGCCGTTGTGGTGATCTTGCTTCTTGTCTGGATTGGCAACCGTCCTCTACCCCAGCAACCGCTGGCGCCGACAGTGACTGATTCCACGGTCGAGTTCCGTCGTGCGGAGCAAGTCCGGTTGGCAGAGCGCGAGCGTGTTGTCAGTGGCCTCATCGGAGAGTGGACAGACGGGA
>CXWK01020384.1_pt1 | contig 10642 bp, 8 predicted proteins | sample 590851 | NCBI WGS metagenome assembly CXWK01 (sample SAMEA3498364, study PRJEB10139) | wastewater metagenome | biome: wastewater treatment plant; material: activated sludge | place: Denmark | collected 2014-08-01
CTCGCCGCCCTCCTGACGGCCCTGTTAATCGTCGCCGCGCCCCCCGCCGCGGCCCAGGACGAGCCGGCCCGCGATCCCATGGCCGACCTCGTCCTCCCCGCCGCCGAGCTGGCCCCGGCCAGCGCCGAGAAGGGCACGACCCTCGACGACAACCAGCTCCTGCCCAGCGCCCCCGGGCTGGAGGCGGCCACCGGCATCCGCGCCACCTTCACCACCCAGGTCATCGAAGCCCCCATCCCGTTCAACGCCGTCGTCCCCCACTGGACGGGCGACGCCGCCGCCCAGATCGAGTTGCGCGTGCGCACCAGCCCCGACGGCCGCCGCTGGGGCGACTGGCTGGCCGTCCACGCCAACCACGACTGGATGGAGCCGGGCGAGGCTGAGGTCGTGGGCGAGATGGTGCTTGTGCCCGCCGCCGGCGTCACCCATCGCTACGTTCAGGTGCAGGTGATATTCAACGCCCCAGAAACCCCAGAAACCGAGTTTCTTCCGAGAAACTCGGTTTCTACCCCCAGCCTCAGTCAACTGCGCCTGACCTTCATCGACACCACCGCCGGCCCCACCGCCGGCGAACTGATCGACCTGCAACAACAACTCGACGAACAGCAGAGCCTGCTGCCGGAGAGCGCCGACGGCCGCCCCAAGCCGTTCGTCGTCAGCCGCGCCGCCTGGTGCACCCATGCCGACTGCAACTACAGCGACGGCCTGGAGTACCACCCCGTCAGCCACCTCATCGTCCACCACACCGTCTCCAACAACAGCAGCAGCGATTGGCCGGCCGTCGTGCGGGCCATCTGGAACTTCCACACCTACGGCCGCGGCTGGGGCGACATCGGCTACAACTACCTGATCGACCCCAACGGCGTCATCTACGAAGGGCACAACGGCGGCGACGACGTGATCGGAACCCACGCCAGCGGGGCCAACGCCGGCAGCATGGCCGCCGCCCTGCTGGGCACCTTCACCATGCCCAACCAGTCGCCGCCCGGCATCCGCCCCCCCGGCCCGATGCTCAACTCGCTGGTCGAGCTGCTCTCCTGGAAGGCCGACCAGCGCGACATCAACGTCTTCGACGCCGACAGCGCCCTGCCCAACATTGCCTGGGGGCTGCCGCGCCTGATGGGCCACCGCGACGTGTATGGCACAACCATCTGCCCCGGCGACCAGGCCCACCTGCTCATCCCCTGGCTGCGCGACCAGATCGCCGACCGCCTGAGCCTGGTTGACCCGTTCCTCTACGCCGACGAGAACACCGCCGCCTTCACCCGCAGCAGCAGCGGCAGCGAGTGGCAGGTTCCGGCCTACCTGTGCGGCTTCAACAACCACGCCTGGTACGCCTGGTCGGTCACCAGCGGCGGCAGCATCGCCGGCGAGTGGCGGCCGGCCGTGCCCGTCAGCGGGCGCTATCGCATCGACGTTCACGTCCCCTACTGCAACACCGGCCGCTCGGAGACGCGCAGCGCCACCTACACCATCAGCCACGCCGGCGGCACGTCTACCCGCACCATCAGCCAGCAGGCCAACGTCGGCCTGTGGGCCACGCTGGGCGAGTTCGACCTGAGCCAGGGCAACGGCAACGTCATCCGTCTCAGCAACCTGACCGCCGAAAGNNCCGCCGCCGCCCGCGCCCACGGCGCAAAACCTCGACCCGACGGCCGAGCGCTGGCGCAACAGCCGCGCCGTGCCCTTCACCTGGCAGGTGAACAACCCCGAAACGGTCTGGTTCACCACCCTCCAGGTGGCCACCGACGCCACCTTCCTCAACCTGCTGCTCAACCAGAGTTGGTGGGGCGTGGCCACGACCCACAGCCACGCCTTCGACCGCGACTACGAGGCGCTCTACTGGCGCGTGCTGCTCTCGCGCGAGGGCGCGCCGCTCATCTCCAGCCAGCCGACGCGCTTCGGGCTGGACGCCACCGCGCCGCGCTCGGTCGTCCTGTCGCCGCTCTTCTACTTGCCCGACCTGGCCGCCTACCGCGTCACCTGGAGCGGCGAGGACGCCACCTCCGGCGTGGCCCGCTTCCATATAGACGTGCGCCCGGCCGGCGGCAGTTGGACGCGCTGGCTGAGCGATACGCCGCTGACCGCGGCCGACTTCGCCCCGCCCAGCGACGCCGTCTACGAGTTTCGCGCCCAGGCCATCGACGCCGCCGGCAACGTCGAACCCCCCGCCGCCACCGCCGACGCCACCACGGCCAACGCCGTCACGCTCGACAACAACTTCGTCTTGCCATTTGTCGTTAGCAATTAGGGGCTAGGTTCCAGGTTCCAGGGGCCAGGGGAAGAACGCTCTTCCCCTGGCCCCTGGAACCTGGCCCCTGGAACCTGCCTTGACCTATGACCGAACAAATAGACGTCCTCATCGTCGGCTCCGGCCCCAGCGGCATCTCCACCGCCCTCCACCTGGCGCGGCTCGACCCCACCTGGGCCGGGCGCGTCGTCGTCGTGGACAAAGCCGTCCACCCCCGCGAAAAGCTGTGCGGCGGCGGCCTGACCCACATCGGCCAGAACATCCTGGCCAACCTGGGCCTGCCGCTGGAGCCGACCAACTTCCCGGTCAAGGAAGTGCGCCTGCTCTACCACGACAAGAGCTACTCCTTCTATGGCAACCCCGTCTTCCGCATCGTCCGGCGTGACGAGTTCGACCACTGGCTAGTGAAGACGGCCGCGCAACTGGGCGTCACCGTGCGCCAGGGGGAGAGCGTCACCGCCATCACCCCCCACGACGACTATGTGGAAGTCGTCACCGACCGGACGACCTTCCACGCCAAAGTCCTCGTCGCCGCCGACGGCTCGCGCAGCTTCGTGCGCCGCAAGCTGAAGTGGGATGACGAGTCGCGCGTGGCCCGCCTGGTGGAAGTGCTGACGCCCGAAGACCCGGCCAAGCTGCCGGAGTTCCGCGACGCCGTGGCCGTCTTCGACTTCACGCCGATGGACGACCACTTGCAAGGGTACTACTGGGACTTCCCCAGCTACGTGGGCGGGCAGCCGATGATGAACCGCGGCGTCTTCGACAGCCGCGCCGTGCCCGACAAGCCCAAGGCCGACCTCAAGGAAGTGCTGGCCGAGTCGATGGCTGAGCGGGGGCGCGACCTGGACGACTACGAGTTGAAGGGGCATCCCATCCGCTGGTGGAGCAGCGACGGGGTGTTCAGCCGGCCGCGCGTCCTGCTGGTGGGCGACGCCGCCGGGGCCGACCCGCTGATGGGCGAGGGCATCTCCTTCGCTCTGGGCTACGGCGAGCCGGCGGCGGCGGCCATCGCCGACGCCTTCGCCCGCGACGACTTCTCTTTTGCCGGCTACCGCGAACGGCTGCTGGCCCACCCCCTGTTCAAGCAGTTGAGCATCCGCACCCGGCTGGCCCGCTACGCCTACCTGCTCAACTACCCCCTCGTCGTCCGTCTCGGCTGGTCGCTGATGCGGCTGTTCTTGCGCTTCACACCCTGGAAAGACCGCAACTACGTGCCGGCGCGGCTGCCGGAGTTTCGGTTGACGGACCTAAAGTCCCAAAGTTAGCCTCAGTGCGTCCTCGATTGCACTCATTGGCAATGCGCCAATCTTGCGGTCAATCGCCAAAAGGGCAACGGTAGCCAGGTTATCAGTCATCACGACAGAATCGCTCAGTAGTCCGGAGCTTGCCCCCTCGGTGCTGTCAACCGTGATCAGAACGCGACTTTGATGGTTGGCACGGAACAAGCGACTGCTAATCATCGCGACGATAATCTGGGTTAACCCTGTGTTTAGATCGTTTGCCTGAATGACTAACGCTGGCCGTCTCTTTGCGGTTCGCAAGTCCGAGTTTGGATAGAGAACCAGAACAACGTCACCGCGGCTAGGAAGTGGACTCATCTGCGTTGTAGTGGTCATAAGCGTCCATTTCAGGGCTATCCCAATCTTCCGCAAACGTAGCCAGGCGCTCACGCAACTCTAGCGCCTGCTTGCGGCTAATACCCCGGCTTTCCAGATCGACGTTATACCGGGTGAGGAATGTCACAATGACCGGCGTCTCGTCCCCGACGTTCATCGGCTTTTCGGACAACACAACCTTGCCGTCCCGATAGATGCCCTGAATAGATGTGAGCATAAGTTCCTCTACCAGCAGTATATCATGTAGCGGCGTGGTTCAGACGCCGGATGTAACGTGTTTCCTCAGACATCACCCCCCCGTCCTAAAGCTATACCCCACCCCCCGCTCGGCAATGATGTAATCCGGGCTGTTGGGGTCGCGCTCGATCTTGCCGCGCAGGCGGTGGACGTGGACGTGCAGCCGGTCTTCGCGCGCCTCTTGCAGCGGCCAGATGCGGTTCAGCAGGAAGTCGGTCGTCACGATTCGCCCGGCGTTGCGCACCAGGATGTAGAGCAGCTTCGTCTCCGTGGGCGTCAGCGACACCGGCTGGCCGTCCACCAGCGCCTCGCGCAGGGGGAAGTTGATCAGCAGCCGCTCGTCAATGCGCGTCGTCGAGTCGAGGGTGTAGGTGTAGTCCTCCATGCGCGCCAGCACCCGCCGCACGCGGGCTACCAGCTCCGGCGGGTTGAACGGCTTGACGATGTAATCCTCGGCGTGCTTCTCCAACCCTTCGACGATGGCCTCCTCGGTGTTGACCGCCGTCAGCATGATCACCGGCACGTCGCTGAAGTCGTGGATGGCGCGACAGAACTCGAAGCCGCTCATCTCCGGCATGTGCATGTCCACAATAGCCAGATGGGGCAGGCCGTAGCGCGTGATCAGCTTCAGCCCCTCCGGGCCGGAGATGGCCGTGCTGACCGTGTAGCCGGCCCCCTCCAGCGTGTGCTGAACGATGCGCAGGGTGTAGGCGTTGTCGTCAACGACCAAGACACGTTGGGTTTCGGGTGTCGTCTCGAGCATGATCTATATGTAGCGCGATTTGGCAAATCGCGCCACACCTCTGCATGTGGCACAGGATTCTTATCCTGTGATTCTGGCGCACAGGATAAGAATCCTGTGCCACAGGGAGCCCTACATGAGCCGCACATTAGCTTGCGCTATTCCCTCCCTGTGCTATAAAAGAGACGAATTTCACAATTGCCCTTTTGCAACCGAGTCCTCTGCCGGAGGCTCGGTTTCTAAAGTTGAGGAAGAGGAACCACCGTGCTGGCTGAATGGCAATACATCGGCATCTTTGTGGCGCTATCGCCTATATTCCCTCTGGCTCCGGTCGTGCTCAACCGCCTCCTGGGGCCACACCGGCCGAACCCGATCAAGCAGCAGACGTATGAATGCGGCATCGAGACGGTCGGCGATACCTGGATTCAGTTCAAGGTCCAATACTACATCTACGCCCTCGTCTTCGTCGTCTTCGACATCGAGGCCGTCTTCCTCTTTCCCATCGCCGCCGCCTACGGCCAGTTGGACCTCTTCGCCATCGGCGCTACCGCCCTGTTCATCTTCCTGCTGGCCGATGGCCTGATCTACGCCTGGAGCCGCGGCGTACTGGAGTGGGTCTAGCCGGAAACCGAGTTGCCTCCCGCTAACCTCGGTTTCTGAACATCAAAAGCTATGGACATTCTCGACCTTCTGAAGAGCCTTCTCTCGCTCAGCCTGGGCGACTTCATCCGCCGTACCTTCGGCACCGGGCCGGGCACGGAACTGCTGATCGACATCGGCGGCGTGGTCATGCTGTCCACGTTCTGCCTGCTCATCGTCATCTTCCTCATCTGGCTGACGCGCAAGATCATCGCCCGGATGCAGGATCGCATCGGCCCCAACCGCGTCGGCGGGCGCTTCGGCCTGCTGCAAACGGTGGCCGACGTCATGAAGCTGCTGACCAAGGAAGTCATCCACCCCTCCGGGGCCGACTGGGTGGCCTTCAACGCCGCCCCCTTCCTGATCGTCATCGCCGCCCTGCTGGTGTGGGCCGTCATGCCCTTCGCTCCCGGCGTCATCGGCGTCGACCTCAACATCGGCATCTTCTACGTCATGGCCATCAGTTCGGCCTCGGTCATCGTCATCCTGTTGGCCGGCTGGGGNNTGTCGCTGCTGGTGCCCATCATCCTGGCCGGCACGATGTCGACCAAGGGCATCATCGACGCCCAGACCATCCCCTTCATCTTCCTGGCCCCCATCTCCGCCCTCATCTTCTACATCTCCACTCTGGCCGAGACGGGCCGCACCCCGTTCGACCTGCTGGAAGCGGAGTCGGAGATCGTCGCCGGCTACCACATCGAATACGGCGGCATGAAGTTCGGCATGTTCTTCCTGGCCGAGTTCATCAACACCCTCTTCTGGGCCGGCCTGTTCGTCACCATCTACCTGGGCGGCTACCGCTTCTTCGGCCTGGAGAACTGGGTCAGCGCCGACGGCTACCCCTACGGCCGCCTCATCGGCCTGATCGTCTTCTTCGCCAAAGTCTTCTTCATGTACTTCGTCTTCGACTGGGTACGCAGCACCCTGCCGCGCGTCCGCGTCGATCAGATTCTCAACCTCAACTGGAAGTTCCTGGTGCCGGTGTCGCTGGTGCTGCTCTTCGCCGTCGCCATCGTCGATAAGCTCATCCCGACCGGAACCAACGCCATCGTGCGCATGGTCATCCATCTGGTGCTCAACGTCGTCATCGCCGCGGCCACGCTGGAGATTCTGCGGCGGCGCGGCCGGCAGAACCGGCTGGCGACCCCCGGCGGCGGGTCGGGCGGCGCTGTCGCCGTTCCCCACGACGGCCACGACGGCGGCCACGGCCACGGCGCGCCGCAGCCTATCGAAGACGTGCCCGATGTGCTCGACGCCCCGCTGGGCGCGCGCGAACCGGTCGTTGTGCCCGTCCACTAGACCACTAGCCAAGCAAACCGAGGCCCAAGCATGAGCCAGCAGATCATCTTCTTCCTCCTCGCCGCCATCACGCTGACGTCGGCCATCGTTGTCGTCACCATGCGCAACCTGTTCCACGCGGCGTTGGCCCTGATGGTGTCCTTCCTGGGCGTGGCCGGCGTCTACATCCTGCTCGAAGCGCCCTTCCTGGGCATGGCCCAGTTGCTCGTCTACATCGGCGCCATCTCCGTGCTGATCATCTTCGCCATCATGATGACCCGCCGCCTGATGCAGACGAACGAGACGCCCTTCAACTCACAGGTCATCGGCTCGCTCATCGGCTCGCTGCTGGTCCTGGCCATCCTCGTCCTGGTCATCGGCCGCCTCTACCCGCTGGCCCCGGCCGACGCCGTCTTGCAGACCGCGCCCCAGGTCGACCCGGCCGTCCTCCAGAGCAGCGTCGCCCGCATGGGCCGCTCCTTCGTCAGCGCCGAGGCCTACGTCTTGCCCTTCGAGTTGGCCTCCGTGCTGCTGTTGGCCGCCCTCGTCGGCTCCATCATCATCGCCTGGCCGCGCCGCGGCGAGGAGGATAACCAGTGATTCCCCTGTCGTGGTTCCTGCTGCTCAGCGCGGCGCTGTTCTGCATCGGCCTCTACGGCGTCCTGGCCCGGCGCAACGCCATCGCCATCCTGATGGGCGTCGAACTGATGCTCAACGCCGTCAACATCAACCTGATCGCCTTCTGGCGCTACTTCACGCCCGATCGCTCCGTCGGCCTGGTGTGGGCCACGTTCGTCCTGACCGTCGCCGCGGCCGAGGCCGCCGTCGGTCTGGCCCTGGTTATCTCGGTCTATCGCAGCCGCGACTCGGTCATTGCCGAGGAACTGGATACGCTTAAGAATTAGTTGTCAGTTGTCAGTTGCCAGTTGTCAGCAAGGACACTGGCAACTAACAACTGACAACTGACAACTGACAACTGCCTATGAACGCGCAGCTCCTAACCACCCTGACCTGGCTGATACCGGCCATGCCGATTGCGGCCTTCTTCATCATCGCCCTGTTCGCCTGGCGCAGCCGGACGCTGAGTTGGATCATCGCCTGGGTCGCCATCATCAGCTCGCTCGTCATGAGCTGGACGGTGGCCATCAGCGTCCTCGGCCGCGGCCTCCACGTCCTGGAGGAGCACCCGGAGCAGATCGCCGGCGCCGTCCAATGGCTGCCCCTGGGCGACTTCTATCAGGGGCAGTGGCTCAAGATGGGCGTGGCCGTTGACCCGCTGGGGGCGATCATGCTGCTCATGGTCTCCTTCGCCACGACGATGATCTTCGTCTACAGCGTCGGCTACCACAACTGGGGCCACGGCCTGGGCAAGCACAAGGGCGAACCGCAGCACGACATGACCGAAGAGCCGCTGCTGGCCCGCTTCTTCGGCTACATGTGCCTCTTCGGCGGCTCCATGTTGCTGCTGGTCGTGGCCGATAACCTGCTGCTGCTTTTCGTCGGCTGGGAGTTGATGGGCTTCTGCTCCTACTCGCTCATCGGCTTCTGGTACGCCCGCAACTACCCGCAGCACCAGGAGATCACCCGCATTCCGCCGCGCGAGGCGGCCAAGAAGGCGTTCATGACCACCCGCATCGCCGACGTGGTCATGCTGTTGGGCATCGTCTTCTTCTGGTGGGCCTTCGGCACGCTGGACTTTAGCGAGGCGTTCACGGCCGAGAGCTTCGAACACGTCATCAACCTCGTCGGCTTCGGCGGGCTGGGCATCATGACCCTGCTGCTGTTCACCGGCACAGTCGGCAAGTCGGCCCAGTGGCCGCTGCACGTCTGGTTGCCCGACGCCATGGAAGGCCCGACGCCCGTCAGCGCCATCATCCATGCCGCGGCGATGGTCTCGGCCGGCATCTTCATGCTGCTGCGCATCTTCCCGCTCATCGCCGTCGGCATCGAAGGCACGCCCTACGTTGGGCTGGTCATCGCCGGCATCGGCGCGTTCACGGCCCTGATGGCGGCCACCATCGCCCTGGCCCAATACGACGTGAAGGGCGTGCTGGCCTACTCGACCATCTCGCAGTTGGGCTTCATGGTCGCCGCCGTCGGCCTGGGGGCCTACGTGCCGGCCGCCTTCCACCTGATCACCCACGCCTTCTTCAAGGCGCTGCTCTTCCTGGCCTCCGGCTCGGTCATCCACGGCATGGAGCACGGCGCGGTACACGTCCACGACCACCACCACGACCCGCAGGACATGCGCAACATGGGCGGGCTGCGCCACAAAATGCCCGTCACCTTCTGGACGTTCCTTATCGGCGGTCTGGCCCTGGCCGGCTTCCCGTTCATCACCGCCGGCTTCTGGTCGAAGGACGAAATCTTCGCCGAGGCGTGGTACCAGTGGTCCCACGACGCCAAGCTGCTGGCCCTGGTCGTCTTCATCACCCTGGCCGTGGCCGCCCTGCTGACCGCTTTCTACACTGCGCGCCAGATCAGCATGACCTTCCTGGGCAAGCCGCGCACCGAACTGGCCGAGCACGCCCACGAGAGCAGCCCATTTATGACCGTGCCGCTGGTGCTGCTGGCCGTGTTCGCCGTGGCCGCCGGCTGGAGCGGCATCCCCGACCGCTTCCTGGGCACCGATGGCATCTTCTACAACTTCTTCCACCACTTCGCCGGCGCGCAGTACTTCCACCTGATGGAAGAGCTGCACGAACTGGGGCTGGTGGCGCACACCTTCGAGACGCTACCCTGGTCGTGGATTCCCCTCATCGTCTCGCTGGTCGTGGCGTTGGGCGGCCTGGCTCTGGGCTGGTGGGTCTACGGCCGCCGGCCGCTGGAATCGGGCCAGCCCGACCCGATGATCCGCACCCTCGGCCCGGCCCACGGCTTCCTGAATAACAAGTGGGGCTGGGACGGCCTCTACCAGCGGCTATTCATCGGCCCGACGGTCTACTTCTCGGAGCGAATCGCCTACGAACTGATCGACCGGAATATCATCGACAGCATCCTCCACGGCATCGCCCGCGCCTTCTACCGCACTGGCGCGGGCTTCAAGCGCTTCGAGGAAGTGGTCATCAGTGGCGGGGTGGACAAGATCAAGGACGGCTTCCTGTCCTTTGCCAAGGAGTTCCGCTATTTGCAGACGGGCAAGGTGCAGGAGTACGCCCTGATCTCCGTCTTCATCGCCACGGCGCTGGCGGTGGTTGTCCTGCTGATCAACAGCGGCTTGCTCGCGAACATTTTCAATTAGGAAGTTCTATCCGCAGATTTGGCAGATTCGGCAGATTTCAGATTCTCTTTCTGATAAATCTGCCGAATCTGCCGAATCTGCGGATGAGAACAATCGGTTGGCGACACGACTATGGACGTCATTCTCGACAATCTACTCATCTTGACCATCTTCTTCCCGCTGGCGGCATCGCTGGTCATCTTCGCCTTGCCCGACGACGCCAAGGACACCGCCCGCCGGCTGGCGCTGCTGTTCAGTCTGGTGCCGCTGGTGCTGGTGCTGGTCATGTGGTTCAACTACGACCGCGTAGACGCCGGCATCCAGTTCGAGACGCTGCTGCCCTGGTTCCCGTCCATCGGCTCCAGCTTCCACATCGGCATCGACGGCATCAGCCTGGCCATGATGCTGCTGACGACGCTGCTGACGCCGCTGGCTATCCTGGCCTCCTTCGAAATCGAAGAGAACGTGCGCACCTACATGTTCCTCTTCCTGCTCATGGAAACGGCCATGCTGGGCCTGTTCGCCTCGCTCGACCTGATCATCTTCTTCATCTTCTGGGAGTTCGGCCTGGTGCCGATGTACTTCCTGATCAAGATTTGGGGCGGCAAGGATCGCGAGTACGCCTCGTTCAAGTTCATCATCTACACCATGGCCGGCAG
>CXWK01037757.1_pt1 | contig 10639 bp, 11 predicted proteins | sample 590851 | NCBI WGS metagenome assembly CXWK01 (sample SAMEA3498364, study PRJEB10139) | wastewater metagenome | biome: wastewater treatment plant; material: activated sludge | place: Denmark | collected 2014-08-01
CAATCCATTGAAAGCGTCACAATGAGCGTTGCCGGTGGCGGACTGATGGCGCTGGTTATCGTGCACCCCCTGCTGACCGCACACGTACAACAGGAATGCCGGAGGACCACGACGGGGAACCTCGAAAGCTACGGGGCGGCTTCGGAGTTCAGTTCGCTGATCCACCATCAACCTCCCCAGATCATTGATGGTGCTGTCCTCGGGATACTCGGATGCGGGTTCTCAGGATCTCTGGCGAGTTCAACCCTGGTAGGGATACTAGAAACAATCTGGAACTGAGAGGCGCAACATGGGATTTACGTCACACGACGATTTGCTTACCAAAATCACCGTCGATGGGCAGTCGGACTATATCTTCGCAAACAAGGCGCTCTCTGCTGCCCAGGTTGCCGGGACGTGGACGCTAATGGCCGGTCATGCCGGTTCACCGCCCGCTGCCACCTTCGCGACCGCAGACCTGACGTATGTGGCGACAGACGACACATGGTCGGAGGGGGCGCTCTACCACGGCGGGGACGTATCCACGGCGACCAAGCACATGCTCAACATGGGCGGGATGATGGTAGCGGCGGCGGGCGCGCCGTGGCTGATCATGCCGATCGACCTCGTGGGGTACGTCCCGTTGTCTGGTGCGAACGTCACCAGCACGGGGACAAAGACTGTTACCATGACGGCCATCGGCGCCGGAGCGGGCACGGGCGACCGCTACCCAAACGGTGCGGGCCTGCGGCTCTTTGTGGCGTGCGATACCGTGATGGGTGCCAACGCCCCGACATGCATCATCAACTACCTGGATACGGGTGGCTTCGCTGGCGCGACTACCACCTTCACATCCACGGCTTCGCTCCCGGTCGGAGCACTGCTGAACACTGGCGCGGCGGCGAACAAGTACAACCCCTTCCTGCCGTTGGCGGCGGGAGACACCGGCGTATCGGACATCGTGAACCTGGTGTGGGCTGGCACGGCCCACGCTTCGGGGACGGTCATCATCGGGCTATGCGCGCCGCTCGGGCCCGCGATTCCGGTCCCCGCGACAGGCCTTTACAACAAGTACGACTTCGCATCGGCCGCGCCGTCGTACCCGAGGATTCGGGATGGCGCGAACATTCAGTTCCTCGTGTTTCAGACGGGCGCGACAACATCCGGCGGCACGTTCATGGCCGATATTAACTACGCCTACGGAGGCTAATAGTGGGACTGGTTGCCAATGGTTTCCGGGACAACGGTGGTCTCTACCTGACGTTCGGTGCGACGGTGAGCAACAACGCTTACCCTAGCACCCTGGTTGGAAACCGCTGCCTGTCCGGGTCGAAGCGCAACCTTACGTTCGGGGAAGGGATTACCACCGCCCTCGCTGGCGTGCCCGATGGATACACACACCCCGGCTCCTACCTGTTGCCGATGAAGGCCGGGGCGCTGTCTTCACACAACAACGTGACAGGAAGCGGGGGTATTACGGACGCAGACGGGTGGGCCGTCCGGCTGGCCGTAGCCGCACTCACCGGGACGGGTGGGATCACCGCTGATGGTGGTCTCATCGTCCAGCTCGCGGCTGCCCTCGTCGGCACGGGCACCGTCACTGCGGCCAACCTGCAAGCGTTCCTCGCAGCGGTGGCGGACATCGGCGGTAGCGGCACTATCTCCTCTGCCGACCTTGAAGGCTTCGGAGCAATCCTAGCCGCGCTCACAGGCTCTGGTACGGCCACGGGCAGCATTCTCACGGGTGTCGGGGAACTCACTGCCGACATTCTCTCTTACGGCGACCTGACCGTTGAGGGTATGCGCGATGCGGTCTGGAATGCCGTCGCTGCCAGTTACAACGACGTGGGCACGATGGGCGAGAAGATGAACGACGCGGGCAGCGGCAGCAACCCGTGGACCGAAGTCATCGAGGATTCCTACACCGCCGCCGAACTGTTGCGGATCATCACGGCGGCGCTTGCTGGCGAGCTGAGTGGCGCGGCTACCACCACGATTACGATTAAGGGAGTCGACGGCACGACCGACCGCATTATCGCCACGGTGGACGCAGATGGGAACCGCAGTTCGCTCACCCTGGACGGTGCGTAGTGTTCGGCAACCGCTATTTCGCCCAACGGTACTTCGCTGACAGGTACTTCCCTCCGGGTGAGTCTAGCGGTATAACTTTCACTGGTTCTGGCGCTCTTGTCCTATCACCATTAGTGATGTCTGGGAGAGGTTGGGCCGTGCGTAGATCCAGCAGAGTGTACCCGCAGAAGATCCGGCGACAGATGATGCGTTAGACTGTACATATGGCCCTGATTACTGGTTCGTGGACGACGGCCACCGTCGAGGCATATACAAGAGCGACACTTCTTAAGCGCATCCTGAGAGAAGGTTTCGGGGAATACGGAACCGCAACGGGTGGCTCTACTTCGACTATTGTCGATACTGGGATGCTCCAGTCCTCGGGCTATCCCGATGACAAGTACAAGGGAATGTGGGCACGGATTGAATATGATGTGGGCGGAGCGGCAGCAGCACCCGAACTGGAAATACGCCCCTGCACTTCCTCCACGGCCTCCAGTGGCACGGTAACCGTCAACCCGGTATACAGCGCCGCCACCGCTTCTGGAGACCGCTACCAATTGTGGGCGTTCATGCACCCGCAGAAGGTGTTGGATACTCTCGACCAGGTGATGACGCAGGACTGCTTCCTGCCGGAATGGACGCTCCTGACGGAGATGCCGGATGGCGACATGGAACAGAACAACACCACCGATTGGGGCAGCAGCAACGCCACCCTTTCCAAGGTCACTGCTGAGCCATCTCTCTGGGGTAAACGCTGGCTGCGCGTCACTACTACAGATGCGGGCGGATATGCAGAGAACGCCGCCGCCCTCGCGGTCGTCCCTGGTGCGACGTACCACATCTCCGCAATAGCCCGCCCAACCGCCGCTACCACAACTGCCACTGTCCGTGCTTACGACAACACGAACGCTGCGACCATCGACCTCAAGACATACACCGGCAGTGCTCCGGGACGGGTCTATATGGAAGTCACCGCCCCGGCTGGGTGCCACGACCTCCGGGTACGGCTGGGTGCCACGGCGAATGGTGTCGCCGTTGACTTCGATGAGGTGGCCGTCTATTCGACAGGGGCCAACAGCCTCCCCCTCCCGTGGTGGGTATCGAACAAGGCGCAGGTGAAAGGCATCTTCCGTACGACATGGACTGGACTAACTTCGGACGTATGGGACCCGATGCCATCCATGACCCTCGACAATGAGCGCTGGGACTTCCGTGACTCCGCCTTCGGACGTGGACAACTTCGCATCGTTGCCTCACAAGGGGTCATCCCCACCCCAATGTATCTCTTCGGCCTCCGCCCTGAAACGGCATGGGCGAATGAGAACACTGAAGTAAAGCACGTTGACCAGGATTGGGTGATTGCCCGGACGATGCAGGTCCTTTTCCGCCAGATGCAAGGGCCGCTCTCGATTGGCCTCCAGCATTCGGAATGGGTGCAGGAGCGCCAGAAATACTGGGACGAGGAATACCGCAGGGAGCGCAAGAAGCAGGAGGAGCGCATCCAGGATGTCCTCCAGGCGGAAGTCCCCGACGTGTATGTGTACTCCGATTCTTATTCGGAGGCGCGACTGACCGTCAACTAAATGGCAACAAACACCTTCGTCAGCGGGATCCGCGTCACCGACGCCTCTTCCAACATCTTTGACTTCCCACTAATGCCGACCGACAAGGGCGGCGTTGGTTTAGTTATTGAGCCTCGCCCGTGGGAACCGGGTGACCCCCTTCGCCGCTGGCGCATTCCCATCCATCCGTTCAGCGGTGGCCTGAACATTGACCGCTTGAGTGGAGACCCTGCGACGTACGCGAAGGCGAACGCCGATGCCACCTATCACGGGCTCCTCCTGTTCCCCCCGAAAGTTTACTCGCTCACCGCCGCGAATGCCGACCATATCAAGCTCATCCCGTTCGATTCCAAGATTTTCATTATCGGCGGGCGATACGTTTACTACTTTGACCCGGCAACGAATACCGTCACGGAGGACGAGGACCTTGGGGCTGGCGTCAGTGCTGTCGATGCAACCGTCTTTAACAGTGAACTCATCATCGCCTGCGGTGAGAGCACCAAGATATTCAAGAGGACGACGGCGGGCACGTACACGCAGGCCAGTGACAATACCTACGCCATCGCCCTGGGCGTGGTTGGTTCTTACCTTTGGCGTGCCGAATCGACAAACAAGGTCTCAAACTGTTCAAGTACCCCACTTACTCTTACAAACTGGGCTCCCGCCTCTCCCAATCAGTACGCAGTGGGTGATACCACATACGCTGTCAAGAGCATCACCGACTACGGTGGTATCCCGTGGGTGGGGAAAGGCGACGGGATCTACGCGCCAGACCCGCAGTCAAGATTCAAAAACCAGGCACCGCAGCTCTTCAAAACAGCCCACGTCGATAACACTCGTTGCGCCTTCGTGGCGCAAGGGAGCCTTTGGGTTCCTAGTTCAAGCGGGCTCTTCCAGATCCGAACCGGGCGCTCGAAGAAGCGTGGGCCAGAGATAACCTTCCGCCCCGACTTCCGCTTCTGGGTGCGCTGTGGCGTGGAGTACGGCGACTTCATCTATATGGTGGTGACGGACGAAGCCAGCAACGGCACAACCTTCATTTGCAAGATGGGTGTTGACACGCACTCGGAGACAGTCGGTCATGACTACGTTTACCAGGAGTGGGCACGCCTCGATGGCTCATCCAAGGCGTATTGTCTCGCCGTCATAACCTCCGGCACGAACCCAGAACTGGTGACCGGCTACGGCGCTACCGGCGTGCGCTACCTCAAACTGGGACGTGGCGGCGGCAGGGACACCGATGACCCCGGCTATCACTTCGGGACAAGCATGACGCTGGAGACCGGCGTGATGATGCCCGGTTCGGACCTCTCGGAACTCTCGACGCTCGTGGGCGTGGATACCCTCTGCGATTTCTCCCGCACAAACGAATCCCTGACGGTCTCCTATCGCTGGGACTCCAAGACGGGGGCTGAGTCGTATACCAACCTCCTTGATGAGGCCGAGACGGGGGGTGGCACAGCCCCGATTACGGGTGTCGGATGGAGCAAGGTCTCCCGCTATGCCGCAGCGAACAACACGGGGCGATTCCTCGAAGTGAAGCTCGACGGTAGCGCGGCGATGGGCGGCAGTGCGAATGCAGCAGTGACCACGAACGACACCACTCTCACGGATACGCGACTCTCCCTCACCACAAACTGCCTCATCGGTGCGACCATCACCTGCGACTCGAAGACAATGACCATCACCTCGAACACCGCGACCGTCCTGACTGGTTCCGGGTGGTCTGGGGGCGGCAACCCCGGTAACGGCGACGCATGGTCTCTCGACATCGGAGGCGCTGGCACCATCCGGCCCGCCATCCGCGAGGCATGGGCGCATGGATACTCCCACCCTGAGCACACTGATGTCATCTCCCTCGGCATCTGGGCGATTGATGGGGCAGAAGTGAATGGACGGATGACGGGCATCAGCGCGAGCGAGTGCGCCCGCAGGTGGCGCGACTGGCAGAACGAGGGGACGGAACTCCTCCTTGAGATGGAGGGCTATGAGCGAGGACGCAATACCCGTGTCCTCGTCAAGAAAGTGGAAGTGACCAACGTCCTCGCCACCCCCGGAAAGCACCCCGCCCAGACGGCTATTGGCGACATGGTCAAGGTCAGCCTGGTGAGAGTAGACAGGCAGGGGGCTTACGCCGATGCCTGAAATTAGCGAACAGGACTTCGCTGCACTGGCGGCACAGGTGGCATCGCTCTCCTCCGCATTGGCAGTTGCCCGCCGCCGTATCGACGACCTTGAAGAAGGGAAGACAGACCACATTGGCCTCGACTGGGGCGAATCGCTGGTAGACGTGAACAGTCCACACCCGAACATCTCTGCGAACACGATTGAAAGCGGCGGCGGGATCATCCGGCAGGATGAGAACGGGATGCAGGTTCAAACAGATACCGGGTCAGTCGTCGTCCCAGCGATATATTTTGTGCATCGACTGGACGCCACCCCCGCCGAGCTTGCCTCCAAGGCATACGTCAGCGGCCTGTCCAACGAGCCGTACTACGGGCTAGCGGTTGGCGCGATTAATTCCTCCGGGGAGGCCGAGGTCAATGTTGGGGCTAATAACAATGTGCCCACCCAGACCGTAGGCATATCGGGATTGGTCGGGCTACGAACCGAGCAAGAGGCTTTAACTACAGGCACTTACGGGGATTGGGTAGCGTCCAATAGATTTACCCACTCCCTACTCACTATCGCAGCATCGGTGGGTGCAGCCACCATTACCGGCATGGTGAACGGTCCTGTTCCGACATCGACCGGTGCGGCTTTGAGTGATTATCGCATTCTTATTAATAATGGCGCATACACCATTACCCTCAAGAATGAGGACACAGGGAGTTTAGCAAGTAGCAGGTTCGCTATCGGCGCTGACATAGTGCTTGCACCTGGTGCTGGCGTTTCGCTGTTTTACGACGCTGGATACTCGAACAGGTGGATCTGCGCGGGGTATTGGGGCGGAAGTGTCGCTGCCACCACCGCAGCGTGGGCGCTCACTGCGGACATTTCCCCATCGCAAATTACGAGTACGCAGAACGACTACGCCCCAACGGGGTTTTCCGCATGCAGCGTGATGCGGTTGTCCACCGATGCATCCCGCGACATCACCGGCCTCGCCGGTGGTGCCGATGGACGCGTCATTCTCATCTTCAATGTCGGCTCATTCGACATCGTCCTGAAAGACGAGGACGCCGGGAGCACCGCCGCCAATCGGTTTGCCCTCAACGGAGACATCACGTTGCAGCCGGACAATAGCACCGGACTGTGGTATGATAGTACGTCATCTAGGTGGAGGGCATTTTAGCATGAGCCATCCGCAACCTTTGCTCCGCCTTCCGAATAGCATCACATGGCCTACAGCGCCTCGTCCGGTATTTCCCGTTAGGGACCATCCGAGTGTTCGCGGCGGTAAACTCGTGTCCGCGCAAGCAATGCGTAGCGGTGGCCACCATGCCGCGCTTGACGTTCTCACCGCTGGTGACTACTTCCAAGTGGTCCGGGTTTACGCAATTCCTAACACGGCACAGATGGTCAATGACGAGTCCTTCAGGGATTCCCCCCAGGTACGCCTCATAAAACCAGCGGTGGGCAAGATGGCGCTTAGCGCTGCGCTGGAACCACCCATAGCCACCCTTGTTAAGCGCTCCGCGCCAGAGCCAACAGGTAGCGGTACGCTCGACAAACATTTCGGGATCTGGGCAGCGAGGAGTGCTTCTAGGCCAGACTACAAGCATGGCCTTGCGCCATCTCTGCCAATGCAGAAAGCACATCCCCCTGGCTTTGTGAGGGCGTTCGCAACCATCAACCGTACACAGTCGTTTCATGGCCTCAGTATACAACTAAACTGCGGCTGGTATGACGCCACATCTTCCCGCTGGAGGGCAGTGTAATGGCCTATATTACCCCTCTCGCTGCAACACATGAGGCCGATACCTCGGACGCCCACGACGCCAGTGCGGTTAGCATCCTCGACACCGCTGGCGATTTCACTGCGACCGATGTTGAGGGCGCACTGGCGGAACTCCAGTCCGATGCAGAAGCACACCTCACTGACTCTTCGGACGCCCACGATGCGTCAGCAATCTCAATTACCGACTCCGGTGGGTACTTCACCGGGACAGATGTAGAGGCCGCGCTCCAGGAACTGGGTGCCGCTTCAGGGGGTGGTGGCATGTCGTTGATTGTGAAGGATGCGGACGAGACCGTTAACTCCAACACTACCGTACAGGATGATGACGACCTTCTATTCTCGGTTGCCGCAAACGAGAAATGGCAGTTTGAGGGAGTCTTGTTTGTCACGAGTGCTGCCAGACCGGACTTCAAGATGACATTCTCCGGGCCGTCTGGGGCAGTTGGGGCTTACGGGCTACTATTGAACGACGGTGCTTCAGCCGCAGCAGAAGACACCGCTTCTCTCGCCACTGATTCCACTGTAACTATTGCTGGCACCAGCCCCGTAATAATCAGATTCTGGGGAGCAATCGCAAACGGGGCAAACACTGGCTCATTGAAATTGCAGTGGGCGCAGGATACATCCGATGCCGCGAATACAACCGTCCTCGCTGGCTCCTACATCAAGTATCAGGAGCAGGTCTAGATGGCTAACCTGACTATCCGTGTCCCAAATGCTGATGTACCAGATGTCCTCGCCGCGCTCGAACAGCAGTGGAGCAAGGAGGCAAGCCGCATCAACCCGCTCTACTCCGACCTGACCCCGGCAGAACGCGCATCCGCCTGCATCGGGGCGTACCTCCGCCAATCCACAAGGAACTATCGGCGGAGGAAGGAAGTCGTGCGCCGGAGACAACTCAATACCCCAATCGTCGCAGAGGAGCCAGTCATTACGTGATGTTCCGGCTCCGTATCCCAGGGCTCGCCCGAGACCATGCCGACCCGAACCCGGCAGACACGCTGTTCGCCCTGACGAACTGGCAGCGGTCCTCCGTGTTTCTCCTACCCTACCGCCGCAGCGCTACTCTCGATACTGCCGCCCAGATGCGGACTGACGATATGGCCGCACGCAACTACTTCGGCCACCTGACCCCGGATGGGGTAACAGGCTACACCGCCACCCTCGCCTCTCTGGGGGTCTCCTACGCATGGGCGGGGGAGAACCTGGCGCTGAACAACTGGCCCAAAGAATTGAGCGCACAGGAAGCAATACGTGGTTTGATGGCTTCTCCGCTCCACCGGAGCAATATACTCGAAGCACAGGACTTCGATTCTATAGGCATTGGGTATTCGGAGGGAAATGGCTTCCGATACTTCGCGCAAATATTTCTCGGCGGTGGCAACACTTGAGCGACGCACCACTTAATTCATTCAGCGATCGAGACATCCTTGTCCGTTTACTTACGATGTTCGAGAACATGGAACGCGAGTTCCGTGAGTTTCGAGGCGAAGTGAACACTGAACTCAAAGACCTCAAGGATCGCGTGACAGAATTGGAACGTATTTCAGACCGCCAGAGGGGGTTCCTCTCCGGAGTGGACTGGTTGCGTGGCGCTCTCATCTCGATGCCCCCTGCGGTAGTTGCATTTTTTCTGGGCAGGGAAGCGTAAATTACGTAGACTGTTGCAGGGCAAGTCAAGTAAACTAGTTTGACCAGATGGCAGTACGAACAGATCCGGACGGTGTTTGCCCGTTGTGCAAGGCACCGTATGACGACCACGGCGACTGGAAGAACTGGCCGAAACTCAAGTGTAAGGAGAACAAGTGAAGACAGAAAGTACCACGCAACTCACGCTCGCCGTGGTTCACTTCTACGCCGGAGTGCTCGCGGTATGCGCCGTAGTGGTCCACGCCCTTGCTGTCAGGTATCACATTCTCCGCTGGAGGGACACGCCATAGCTGCCACCCGAATGAAAGTGACCTCTGGCCCGTACGTCCCAGAGAGGTTCCTCTGTCACTGCCAGGTTCCCGTGTGGGTGGGCGTTGACAACTTTTGGAAGGGTTGGGGGGAGTGCGTTTGCCTCAGATGCAAGAAACACGGGTTCTGGGGTATGATATGGGCGCGGCTCTATCCCAATACCCCGCGATCAAAGATTCTCAAACGAGAAGGAGTAACTGAATGAAAGAAACCCTCAAGCACATGTTCCTCGGCTGCGATTACCAGGCAGTCGAGCGCACCGGCCATCAGATCGTGGCGTGTACCATTTGCGGCGTGCAGTATAGGCACGAACACCCGTACTGGGGCAACTAACTGGCTGACCTCGTTTTCACCCGTCTCCCCGTCGTTGGGCAAATCACTGGCCGCTGGCTTCAGACCGAAGGCTACCAGTCGCCCCATCTCGGGGTGGACATTGGGGCACCTACCGGGACTGAGGTAGTTTGCCCAGGGGTGGGGAAGGTCGTTGCCATCCATAAGCCGGGAGATGGCTGGGGAGATGGGAGTTTCGGAATCTGTGTCGTCCTCGACCATGTCGGGACACCCTGGTACTCGAACTATGCTCATCTCCTGAGCGTTGACCCCGCCGTATCGATCGGGATGACATTGCTGCCCGGCACCAGGATAGGGTACGTCGGGATGACCGGCACCACCACCGGGCCTCACCTCCACTGGCAACTCTCGAAGAACGAAAATTTCCCGAAGGATGCCAACCTGTCCGACGATCCCCTTGCCTACCTGAACCCCGCCGTGGGAGGAGTAGACCCCAATGTCCGTCTTGCGAACCTTGAGGCGAAAGTTCTCCGCCTCGAAAAACTCATCGGCGGGAATGGTATCCTTGGCCCAACCAGTACCACTGACAAGCCCGACCTCTTCGGAGAGCAGGCTCTCCAGCACGCGGACCAGCGGGGATTCTCCGCCCTCCTCAGTGGCCAACTCGCCTACAAGCGATCCGCCGAACTGACAATCCTCGTGAGCCAGATTGCGGCAGGGGGGAGTGACCCATCACTGAAACAGGAACTCATCGACGGGCTTGGCGAACTGCTGGCCCGACTGGAGAAGAAGTAAATGAATAAACTGTGGATAGACGGCCAACCCGTCTCCATTGGCGCGTACACCAGTACATCCACTCAGCCCACCTACTACA
>CXWK01003445.1_pt2 | contig 10634 bp, 10 predicted proteins | sample 590851 | NCBI WGS metagenome assembly CXWK01 (sample SAMEA3498364, study PRJEB10139) | wastewater metagenome | biome: wastewater treatment plant; material: activated sludge | place: Denmark | collected 2014-08-01
CTTCCTTGATGGCCGACCGGCCGCTGTTGGTCGGACCGCTGTCCGCATGCACCAGCACGTTTTGCCCGCGATCGGTCACAAGGTAACAGTTTCTCGGCATCTCCAAATCGCAGGGATCTTCGCCGTAAAACGGGACGGAGACCACGGCGCCGCCGTCGAAGTTCCAAGTCTCCCCGTGCGCCAGTTCGACGATGTGAGTAAATCCCAGCTCCCGAAGCAGCGGCAGGTAGTCGTAGAAAAACTTCTTCCTATTGCGCCGGCTGGGAATCACGATCGGCACGTCTTTCGGCACATGCAGCAGGGTCCGGGGATCCACGTGGTCATCGTGGTCATGGGTCAAAAAGATCGCGGCCGGTTTCGGCAACATCGAGCCCCAGAGGCTCGGCACATTCGACTCCGCGAACCAGGGCAACAGCCAGGGGTCAAACAACAGGAACCGGTCCTGCTGTCGATACATCAACGCGGCATGGCCCAGATGAATCATGTCCCGATCTTGGGTATTGGCCAACCACTGGTCTCGAATCGAGGCGTGCTTCGTCGGCGTGAGGCATTCGTATTGAACCAACAGCTCCACCAACTTGGTCAACAGCCGTTCACCGTCCCGTCCGGCCGTCGCCACGATCGTCTGAATCGCCCCGGCCTGCTGCGTGCCATCCAACATCCCCAGCAGTTTTCCGACCACCGGTCCCATAGGACGCTCAAACGGCACAGGAATCGCCTGACGTTTCACGGCATTGAAGATTCGCAGGCCGCTGTTGACCACGGTCGCGGATTTCGTCGCATCGAAGGGATGCGACCAGTGAAACTGCCCATCCGGCTGACGCCGGGCCGTAATGTGCTGACTCAGCTGTTGTCGGGAATTGACCAGCTCGGCATAGGCGTCTTCCAGCCGTACCCTGGTCTGTGGGTCGCCGAGTGTCGCGCGACGGGAGAACACATCGCTGATGGCGGTTTCCACACAGGCAAGAAAGAGGCTGTGGGCTTCGTGCAAACTCGCCACCACCTCCGGGGCCACACCGCCGATGAAGGGGAATGGCCCCGGCGGCTGATTACTCTCAAGCTGCACCCACACCCAGGGGGCCAACCCGACATACTGATCGCGCGGCAATGTATCCCAAATACCCATGGTGGTCAGGCGGGAGGCAAGAATTCCATCCTGCTGATCGTCGGTTCGTATAACGCCTGAATGACATTCCCGTCCGGATCAGTAAAGTAGAAGGAGTAGCTGCCGTCGCGATGTTGCTTGGGTGGCTTGGCGATGGTGGCCCCGTAGCGTGCCCCATCCTGTTGGACGTCCCGGAACAGGTCATCTACATGCGCCGGGCTGTCCATGATCACACCGACATGATCGAGCAACTGTCCACGCAACGGCTGGTACTGAGCCAGCTCGGCAGGCGCGATCTGATGCAGGGCCAGGTTGTCGGACCCCGAGCTGAAATACACATTGTCCGGATCGGGTTCCCACACCACTTTCATGGCCAGGAACCGCTCATAGAAGGCGCGCGACCGGGCAAGATCGGTCACACGAAGGGCCAGATGTCGCAAGCCTCGATGGGTCGGCACGTCGGAATCTCCTTGGCCGTATAGTAGGTGGGGGCCTGTCACCTCGTCAATCCTCATTCTCCTGCATCGGCCCACCCCGAGTGCGCACATTCTCTGCCCAAGCCGTGTCTGAATTCTTCGCCGCTGTGGTACGATCTGCCATCGTCTTTTTCGAACCAAAGGAGTGTTGAGCTATGGTGGCACGATCCGTCCTCGCAATAGTGGTGGCGCTCATCGGACTGAATGTGAGTTCGCACGCATTCGCAGCGCAACAGGCGGCGCTCCCCAAAGAGATCACAGGAAAGGATGGCGCGCCGTTGGTCCTGATTCCGGCAGGCTCGTACCCGATGGGCGTGCCGACCGGAGACCGCGACGGCGGACGCGATGAATACCCCCGCCACGTCATCGAGATCACCGATTTCTATATCGACAAATATGAAGTGACGAACGGACGCTACCTGGAATTCGTGAAGGCCACGAACCACCGTGTTCCGCAGAATCCCAAGAACCCGACCCGTAACCTCTGGGAAGGGATCGGCATTCCCGCATCCCTGGCCGACCGTCCGGTGATCAACGTCGATTGGGCCGATGCCGATGCCTACTGCAAGTGGGCCGGCAGGCGATTGCCGCGGGAGGCCGAATGGGAGAAGGCCGCCAAGGGCAACAACGACTGGCGCTTCCCCTGGGGCAATGTGGAACCGACCGACAAACACCTCAACTTCAACCAGAAGTGGATCGGCGAAAAAACGCTTATGCCGGTGGGCAGCTACGAGAGCGGAAAGAGTCCTTACGGTGTCTATGACATGGCCGGCAATGTCTGGGAATGGGTCAACGACTGGTACGATGCGAAGTACTACGAAAAGAGCCCCGACAAGAATCCCCCGGGACCGGCCAGCGGCGAGAAGCGGGTCATTCGAGGCGCCGGGTGGCAGAATGAGACTCCCACGGTTCGTATCTTTACCCGTGTGGACAGCGATCCGACCATTCGAAACGAATCAACCGGGTTTCGATGTGCGATGGACGCCAGGTAACTCAGTCGGCATGGTAACCGGTGGTTGAATCACGGAGTACGATGGCCGGTGCAGGGTTTAACGGGTTGACCGTCGCCGCATTTGAATCGCGCATGGCGGCGGAAATGACGCGGCTGATCGAGCGCCACGGCGGCAAGCCGCTGGTGGCGCCGGCCTTGCGGGAAATTCCGTTGGAAGACAACTCTGCCGCGCTGCAATTCGGCGAGCTGCTGCTGACTGAAGGCCTCGACGTGCTGGTCCTGCTGACCGGGGCCGGCACGACCACCCTCTTCGAAATCCTGCACAGCCGTCACGCCAAAGGCACGATCAAGAATGCTTTAAAAGAGACGGTGCTCATTGCGCGCGGCCCCAAACCGGTGGCCGCACTCAAAGCTCTGGGATTCCAACCGACGTTGACGGTCCCGGAGCCCGACACCTGGATGGATGTCGTCTCCACATTGGACGCCCACCGGCCGGTCAAAGGGTTACGCGTGGCGGTGCAAGAATACGGGGTACCGAACCGCGACTTGGTGGAAGCGTTGAAGCAGCGCGGGGCCAATGTGGTTTCAGTCCCCGTCTACCGCTGGGCGCTCCCGGAAGACACGGCTCCACTCAAACAGGTCATCAAGCAGATTCTGGCCGGGCAGGTGCAGGTGATGCTGGTGACCAACGCCGCACAGATCGATCACGTGATGCTGGTCGTCGAGCAGGAGAGGAACGACCACGCAGTTCAAAACAATCTGCCGGCAACCGGTCATCGCATCAATCGGCCCCACAGCCAGCGAACGCATACGCAGCCACGGCCTAACCGTAGACTTCGAGCCCTCACACGGAAAGATGGGGATTCTGGTGAAAGAATGCAGCGAGACGGCCCACTCGCTTATGGCGAGGAAAGCGGGCTCGTGACGGGAGGAAGCTTGACGGCTACTCCATGCTCAATCGTGAATGATATGTGCCCTCGGTGTGCGCCTCGGTTGGCATAGGCTTCGTAGACTCTGCCTTCCTCCAACGCGACGAGGTGATTGCCTGAGGAGCCCTGGATGAAAAACCCGCGCGGCACCTCGCCGAACCGAATCGCTCCCGCTGCGAGAGCCTTGATCTCGGGCAACTCATCCAGCGGTTTGAGCAGCTTCTTGCCGTCTTGCATCCTGTACAGCGATGACTCTTCGTAGGTCGAAACCTCCCATCTCGCGCCGGAGTAGTGAGAGACGACTCCGAACCGGCTTAGAGGTGCGGGATCCGGTGCATCGTTTTCGTGAACGATGAATAGAACTGATCCGTCCTCATTCACAATCTCGATGTTGAGATCCTCAATCTGACAGGCTGCCAGCAGCAGAACAAGGCTCATCAGGCCTGAGACGAGCTGATTGGTCCTTCGCTGTGTGGGAATTGCCAGGTGAGGCACCTCCGACTACTTCGCTTCGGTCGGCTGCCCTGAGGTCGCTTCGTTCACGTCCCTTGCACAGCGGAACCCCATCCAATTCATTTTGGTATTGGGATCCGTGCCATTGCGCTGCGCGACACGCACACTGGGGGTGCTATCGATCCAGCCACCACCGCGAAAGCTCCGTTGGCTGCCGGTCTCCGGACCTTTTGGATTCTTATCCGGTCCGGTGGTGTAGTATTTCGGGTCGTACCAGTCTGCGACCCACTCGGCCACATTTCCCGCCATCTGAAACACGCCATAGGGGCTGGCGGCATTGTCGTACTTGTCGACAGAAATGATCGGCGGATAGAGCAACAGCCGCTCGGGGCGGTCTCGCACCGGTCCTGACAGGCCCGTACGGCCAAAATTCGCCCTAGAGAGTCCGGCCATCTGATTGCCCCAGGGATAAATGCGCCCATCTTCACCGCGCGCGGCCTTTTCCCATTCCGCCTCGGTCGGCAACCGTTTCCCCGCCCACTTGCAGTACGCCTCTGCGTCGAACCAGGACACGTGCATGACCGGGTGACTGACCATCGTCTCCTGAAAATTCCCGCCGTCGTACTGCCAATCGATGAGGGGGTCGCGGTTCGACGCCAGGACAAACTTCAAGAACTGCACCGTGGTGACTTCATACTTGTCGATCTCATAGGCATCGAGATAGATCTTCCGCTGAGGAAATTCGGCCAGGTAAGAATTCTTGTCGACTTTTCTATCGCTCCCCATGAGGAACTCGCCCGCCGGGATACGGATCATCTCGTCATGCGCCGGCAACTTGGCGCGCTCCATCGCCAGCTTCTTGCCTTCCGGCGTCCATTCACGAACGACATCGGCAACATCCAGCGCATAAAGGGAACCAGTCATTCCTAATACCGCGACACCCAGAGCCCATACAGTCATTCCAGCCTTACGCACAATGCTGCTCCTTTATTTACCGATCATCGCTTACATCGGCTGCTGACTGGAGTCTGCGGCAGCCGGCTGGTGATCGAACTCTTCCAATGGCTCGAAATTGAGCGGCAACTGAAACAGATAATCGATCAGAGGCCTGAATTTGACGTGCTGGTACTCGACAATCCAGCTCCCGTCTTTCTTGGCCAGTTTCATCGGAAAGTGGATATCGGTCGCGAGCCATTGATAGTAGACCTCCGTCCGCTCGCCTTCCTTCACCGTCACTTCATAGAGCGTGGTCGGATGCCCCTCGCGCGTTTCCGTCCCGATCTCTTCGCGCGACACCTCCCCCTCCAGCCGCTCCGACACTTTCAGATCCTGCTCCGCCTGGTACGGCACCGTTTTAAAATGCTTCATGCGCGATAACAGCAGCCACACCACCTTCTTATCTTTGCGCACGATGCTGATGTTGACGGGCCCCATCGTGTGATGTTCGATCCGCCACATGTTGTCACGATAGAAGATGTTGGACTTCTGGGTTCGACCATTGATCTTGGTGATCTGATCGGCCGTAAACTCCAGCGCCCCGACCTCCGCGGCGGCCAGGCTCCAGAGCATCGCCAGCAATGTCACCAGCCTGCCCACCCACATCCCGCGTATCCTACCGATGCCAGGTCCGATTTTTCCAGCCCGCTTGCGACACATGACGATGCTCCTACTCTCGGCCTCCGAATTACCCTTAGTACCCTTGCTGATCCATCACCCACACCACCCATCGGCATACAGCCCCGAGCCGCCACTGAGGCAGGCACAGGACCAGCCCAACAAGAGAACCAGATGCCCGTGGACATCCTCCCTGCGCCTCAACCAGCTGCTGTGTCGGTAACAACCGGTATCACGGAAGGGCGGCCCGCAGCGCTGATTCAGAGAGACCTCGCTGCATGCGCCGCGGCTGGATCGGCCTGCCCGGCATGGTGACCGGGCAGGCGTGCGGCCTCTGAGAGAGGGGGTGTTCGACTTACGACTTGGCCTTAATACACTCGATGTCCAGCTTGATAAAGACCTCGTCTCCAACTACCAGCCCTCCGCTATCGAGGGCTTTGTTCCACACCATGCCGAAGTCTTTCCGGTTCACTTTGCCTTCGGCCGTAAATCCGGCCCGGGTATTCCCCCACGGATCCTTGGTCACCCCGTTGAAATTGCCCGTGAGCGTGACCTCTTTGGTCACGCCATGCAGAGTCAGATCACCGACGGCGGTATAGCCGTCGCCCGTCTTTTTGTGGCTCTTCATTTTGTACGTGATCGTCGGATACTTCTCGACATCGAAGAAATCGGGATTGCGCAGATGCGCGTCGCGCTTTTCATGGTTGGTCGTCACCGAGGCCGACTTGATCGTCGCTTCGAGCGCCTTGACCGTCCCGGCATCGGGGTCCATTTCGATAAATCCCGTGTAGTCTTTGAAATGCCCGGTGGTTTTTGAAATCACCATATGGGCGACCTTGAACTCCACGATCGAATGATCCAGATCCACATCGTATCGCGCCGTCTCGGCATGCCCGAGCGTCGCGCCGAACAGTACCGTTGCACCAATACTCCACATGGCCATCGCACGACCGATCCGATTCGTCATAACTACTCCTTTGCAGGACCGCTTGCGGCGGTGCCTTCCTTCGGTGATGGGGGCACGACAGGCTTGGACGGTTTTTTCTCGACCGTCATCTGCACGTCGCGGGTCGCGACTTTCGCCCCCGTTCGCATGCGCACATGCACATCGACGACATCGCTGTTGATATCCGGCGGTATCGGAGGGAACGGATGGGCGTGGATGATCGTTTGCAACCCGGCGTCGTTGACATCCCGCGCTCCCGAGCCTTTCTCCAACTGAATCAACTGCGCCACACCGCTTGCATACATCTTGAAATGCACACGCACCGTCTCGCTGCTGGGAGCCCGGCGTATCGAGCGTATCTGCCGGCTCCAGTTCCGGCTGATTAAATCGCTCACTTGTTTCCAATAGGCTTTGGATTCTCCTGGAGGCGGTAGGGGCAAGAGATCTTCCTCGGCGATGGTCGCGTTCACCGCCATCACCTGTTCCGTCGCCTTTTGTACGGCCTCGGCATCGGCTTCAGGGCTCTCGGCAGGCGGCCCGGGAACCACTTCGGCTTCGGCTTCTTCGACCGGCCGGTCGCCGAGCGTGACATAGACATCACGCTTGAGAAACTCTTCGAGCCCCGTGATTTTTGCGCGAGCGAACGACACCCGAATCCGCACGGCCTTCGGATGCACGGTGGTCCGGCTCTTCAATATGGAATTGGGCTCCAGAATCGCTGTGCCCTGAAAGACCGCGGGAGCGGCGTCTTCGCTCAACGATACCGTCTGACTCTGAAAGCCGGGAGACTCGATGATCGCCATGACGGACTCGGTTCCTGCGGGCACCCCGCCAAGGGTGATGCCGAGCACGACGTCCTTGCCGACCTGGACCGATCCATCCGGCTCCGTGCTGACCAGTTCGAATTGCGCCCACCGCTTCGCGGGCGTCGGCGTCGAGGCAGGAGAGGCACCGGCTGCGGCCTGGGCAGCCATGATCAGAAGGCCTAGTACGAGCCAAAATCCGCCGAGAGCCGGGCCCGGAACCCTGCCGAACGTGTATCGCATCATCGCATCCTACCCAGGAGCCCTACCCAGTTCAACCCGTATTTTGCCCCCGCCATTCGGACGAACGGCATGCTCACATTCAGGCAGGAAACCGCCTAAACTAACCTGGCCGGGCAAGTTCTCGCTTCGGCTAGGCATTTCCCACCGTCTTGTTATAATGAGCCCATGCGCGCACTCGTGAAGACCGACGCTCAACCGGGGCTGACCTATACTAATCGCCCAGATCCCACACCCGGCCCATCTGAGGCCGTCATCCGGGTCAAAGCCACGTCGCTGTGTGGAACCGATGCCCACATCTATAACTGGGATGCCTGGGCTCACAGCCGCATTCATCCTCCCAGGACAATCGGACATGAAATGTGCGGCGAGGTAGTGGCCGTCGGGACGGATGTCACGCTCGTGCGCGTCGGCGACTATGTCGCAGCCGAATCGCACCTGACCTGCGGCGCCTGCTTTCAATGCCGCACGGGCCAGGCCCACGTGTGCAAGAACTACCGGATTCTCGGCGTCGATCTGGATGGCTCGTTTGCCGACTACGTCGTGCTCCCTGAAACCGTGCTTTGGAAGACGTCTCCGGACATTCCGCCGGAGCTGGCTTGCCTACAAGAACCTTTGGGCAATGCCGTCGATGCGGCCCTCGTGGAAGACTTGACCGGCCACACCGTTCTGATCACCGGCTGCGGCCCGACCGGCCTGTTCGCGGCGGCCGTCGCCCGCACCGCAGGAGCCGCTACCATTATCGCCACCGACGTCAGTGATTACCGCCTGAGCCTGGCCAAACAAGTGGGCGTCGATCACGTATTCAACGCCAAGAGCGACGGCCCGGAGACCATTGCCGCAGCGATTCTCGACATCACCAAGGGAGAAGGCGTCGATGCCTCGTTGGAAATGTCCGGACACCCCACGGCCTTGCACCACGCCTTCCGCTCGGTGAAAAACGGCGGTCGCGTCACGCTGTTCGGCATTCCAACCGGCCCCGTCACCTGCGACCTCGCCAACGAGGTCATCTTCAAAGGCATCCGTGTCCATGGGATTACCGGTCGTCGCCTATTCAGCACCTGGTATCGCCTGGCCGGTCTATTCAAGGCCGGCCTCAATATCCGTCCGGTCCTCACCCATACCTTCCCCCTCAAAGAATTTGCCCAAGGATTTGAATTGATCAAATCCGGCCAATGCGGCAAAGTAGTCCTGTTTCCATAAGCGACAGGGGCTAGAGTTCCGCGAAACGGATCGGATATCTGAGCTTCCCTCAACCGTTTCACGTTTCACCTTTCACGAGGAAGATGGCCTACACCTCGCTCAAAACAGCGGCCGAACAACAACTGGCAGAGATCCGTGCCGCCGGTCTCTACAAGACCGAACGGCAGATCCTGAGCCCGCAGAGCACCGAGATTCAGGTGGCACAGGGGGACGTCGTCAATCTCTGCGCGAACAATTACCTCGGGTTGGCGAATCATCCGGATGTGAGGCAGGCGGCCGCCGACGGACTCAGAGAATTCGGGTATGGTATGGCGTCCGTGCGATTCATCTGCGGAACGCAACGACTGCACAAAACCCTCGAAGCGGCGATCAGCACCTTCTTCGGCACTGAAGACACCATCCTCTATAGCTCCTGCTTCGACGCCAACGGCGGACTGTTCGAAACCCTGCTGGACGAGCGGGATACCATTATCAGCGATGCCTTGAACCACGCGAGCCTGATCGACGGCATTCGCCTCTGCAAAGCCGCCCGGCTGCGCTATGCCCATGCCGACATGGCCGAGTTGGAAACACGACTGGTGGAATCGGCCTCAAGCCGCGTGCGCATGATCGTGACCGACGGGGTGTTTTCAATGGACGGCGATCTGGCGAAGCTGGACCGCATTGTGGAGCTGGCCGATGGATACGATGCCGCCGTGGTCGTCGACGACAGTCATGCCACCGGCGTGTTGGGGAAAGGCGGACGCGGCACCCCTGACCATTTCGGAGTCGCCGGGCGGATTGACCTCGTCACGAGCACCCTTGGCAAGGCGCTGGGCGGCGCAACCGGCGGGTTTACCACCGGCAGGAAAGAGCTGATCGAACTGTTACGACAACGTTCCCGGCCCTATCTCTTCTCAAATAGTCTACCGCCGGTCATCGCCGCAGCGGCACTGAAGGCCATCGAGTTGGTGGAACGAGGCGACGACCTGCGCCATACCTTGATGGAGCAGGCCCGCTGGCTCCGGGGGCAGCTGACCGCTCTCGGCTTCACCCTCATGCCCGGCACCCATCCCATTATTCCGGTCATGCTGGGGGAAGCAACGATAGCGACACAGATGGCCGACCGCCTGCTACAGGAAGGGATCTACGTGGTGGGATTCAGCTATCCGGTCGTACCGAAAGGACAGGCTCGCATTCGCCTGCAGCTGTCTGCAGCCCACACCCGCCTGCAACTTGAGCGGGCCGTGGCGGCCTTCGCGAAGGTAGGCCGCGAACTCAACGTGATCGGGTAACCGGTTATTCCCTGATCGCGTTTCGCCGTTTCTGAATGTAGGCGTTCTTCACTGCCGTATACAGATCAAGGGTCGCTTCCTCTACCCCCTGAAACTTCTCCAGATTCAACGAGCGATCGTTCAGAATTTCTTCGACGCGGCCGCCGATCTGCGCGATGGACGAGGTTGTCCGATTGTGATGGGCGACCAATGAAGGGATGCCGTTGACCTCGATAATGGGGAACACCATCCAATTGATCGGATTCAGGGCGATATCTCCAATATACCCGACGAGATCCCGAAGGGTAAACGGAGGCAGAAACGGCAACACCACGTAGGGCCCCGGCTTCATGCCGTAATAACCCAATGTCTGCCCCGTATCCTCTTCCGGCGTCGTGATGTTCATATACTTCGCGACATCGACCAGCCCGCCCAATCCGAAGGTGCTGTTCAGGAGGAACCGGCCGACCTCGGTGCCGGCTCCGGAGAATTTACCCTGGGCGAGGTTGTTGATCAGCCGGGAAGGAAAGCGGGTGTTATAAAACAGGTTGCTGATGCCGATCTGCACCGGGTTGGGCACCACCGCGTTATACCCCTGCGCAGCGGGTTTAAGGACCCAGCGGTCCACCTGGCGATTAAACTCGAAGACCTTCGTGTTGA
>CXWK01040018.1_pt1 | contig 10632 bp, 8 predicted proteins | sample 590851 | NCBI WGS metagenome assembly CXWK01 (sample SAMEA3498364, study PRJEB10139) | wastewater metagenome | biome: wastewater treatment plant; material: activated sludge | place: Denmark | collected 2014-08-01
GCGCCGCGACCTGCTGGCAGGGCTGTTGGACGTCATCGGAGACGTGGACCCGGCCGGTGCGATCCTGCTCAACACGGCCTCCCGCCCCATGGCGCAGGACCTGTACGAACTGCTGGCGACGTTGGGTGTCTCGGCGGCGATGTCCGTGGGGCCGGTGCGTGGTCGGCGGCGACAGGCCACCGTGCGCATCACGTTCACCAGTGACGAGCCGGTGTTCCGGCTGCACCACAAGGATGTCCGCCACAAGGAGATGTGGGGCAGGTACGCGATCGGACCCGCCCAGCAGCGCTTCATGACCGGCATCACGCCGATCCCCTCGGTGCCGGTGCGCTGCATCGAGGTCGATAACGAGTCCCACGTCTACCTAGCGGGTCGGGGAATGGTGCCGACCCACAACTCCACGCTCGGCCTGGACATCGCGCGGTCGGCGTCGATCAAGCACGGCCTGACCAGTGTGATTTTCAGTCTGGAGATGAGCCGCAACGAGATCGTCATGCGCCTGCTCAGCGCCGAGGCGCAGGTGCCGCTGCAGAACATGCGCTCCGGAAAGATGCACGACCCGGAGTGGCGCAAGATCGCGTCGCGGCAGGGCGTGCTGCACGAGGCACCGCTGTTCGTCGACGACTCCCCGAACATGACGATGACCGAGATCCGCGCCAAGTGCCGCCGCCTCAAGCAGCGCCACGACCTTCGCCTGGTCATCGTCGACTACATGCAGCTCATGACGTCAGGCAAGAAGGTCGAGTCCCGCCAGCAAGAGGTCAGCGAGTTCTCCCGATCACTGAAGTTGCTCGCCAAGGAGCTGCACGTTCCGGTGATCGCGATCAGCCAGCTGAACCGCGGTCCCGAGACCCGCAACGACAAGAAGCCGATGCTGTCGGATCTGCGCGAGTCAGGATGCCTCACCGCCGCCACGCGGGTGATGCGCGCGGACACCGGCGCCGAGGTGACTCTCGGGGAGTTGTTCGCGGCGGGCGAGAAGGACATCCCGGTCTGGTCGCTGGACGACTCGCTGCGGTATCGCGCCCGCACCATGACCCACGTCTTCGCGACCGGACACCGCGAGGTCTTCCGGATCCACACGGACTCGGGACGCACCCTCGAGGTGACCGGAAACCACCCGCTCCTCACCCACGATGGCTGGCGTGCCGCTCACGAGTTGGACCCGGGCTCCCGGATCGGAACCGTGCGCCACGTTCCCGCCCCGATGGATCCGCACGCCATGGACGACGACGAGGTGGTGTTGATCGCGCACCTGCTCGGATCGGGTGCGATCCCGTCGGATGCCGACATCGAGTACCGCAGCGCCAGTGCGAGCAACCTGTCGTGTGTCGAAGCGGCCGTGATGCGCCGTTTCTCCGTCATCCCAGGTCGCACCGACCACCATCGGGTGACGACGCTGCACCTGTCCCCTCCCAGCGGCGGCGGGGATGACCCGGTGCGGCGGTGGCGCGACCAGGTCCTGCCGGCGGGCGCCGGACTCCGGGTACCGACCGACCTGTTCCGTGCCCCCAAGACCCAGATCGGAACCTTCCTGCGGCACTTGTGGGCGACGGGCGGCACGATCAGCAACCACCCGTCCGGTCAGGGCGGGACCATCCACTTCGTGACGTCGTCGCGGCGCCTGGCCGACGACATCGCACGCCTGCTCCTCCGGTTCGGGTTGGCGGCGCGACTCACCACGATCCGCACTGCGGACAGTCACATGTTCCGCGTCGCGCTCGTCGACCCCGCCGACCAGAAGGTGTTCCTGCGCCGGATCGGTGGCTACGGCTTGCTCGCCCGCCCCGCGACCGAACTGCAGGAGGCGTTGGAGCAGCGCACCTCTGGCGGCGGAACCGAGGACCCCGGGATGCGCGACCTGTGGCACGAGGTGCGGGAGGTCCTCGCGCACGCGGACCTGAACGAGCAGGAGCACCGGGCGCAGGCCGCTGCGATCGCGATCGACGAACGAATCGATCACCCGGAGATGCTCGACGACGAGGTCGTGCGACTGCCCGACTCCCAGACCCTGTCGTTGAACCGGGTGGCGCGAGTGCTCGACTCCGGCGACATGGAACTCGTGGCCACGAACGACGTGTTGTGGGACGAGATCGTCGACGTCGAGTACATCGGCACCCAGGACGTGTACGACGCCACCGTGTTGGGCAGCCACAACTTCATCGCCGACGGGGTAGCGGTACACAACAGCCTGGAGCAGGACGCCGACATGGTGGTGCTGATCCACCGCGAGGACGCCTACGACAAGGACAGCAGCCGCCTAGGCGAAGCGGACCTGATCGTCGCCAAGCACCGCAACGGCCCAACCGACACGATCACCGTGGCCTTCCAAGGCCACTACAGCCGCTTCGTGGACATGGCCCGCGAGTAGCGCGGCGGCGAGCAACTGTCTGCCACTGGCGAACTGTCAGCCTTCCGGTCGGTTCCCAGGCGTCTCAGGCCCGGGAAACGACGGCAAACCTGACGCACCGCCTGCTGCCACGCTCCCAGGATCTTGCCCAGCACGTACTTCGCCTCGCCGACTGGTCCGCCGTCGGCGTGATACACACCGATCAATTCCGTCACGGTGGCGGCAGAGGCGGTCATCGGGCGTCCTTCGCCTGATACCCGCCGGTGGCGCCCGACCGTTCGCCGCTGTCGGCAGGATCACGCAACGCCGCTGGGCCCGGCACGTGAGACGCAACGGCACCAGAACTGAGCCAGCGGGACAGTGCCATAGGCCACGGTATCCCCGTGGTGGAACATCGGCCTCCCCAACGCACTCGCAGTGACCCGTCCGGTCGGTTCCCGCCCACATCAGGTCGGGAAGCGACGCGAAGGGTCACCGGGAGCCACCGAGGCGCGACTCACATGTCGATCTCGCCCTGCCGCGAAGGGGTACCGCGCGAGCGCCTCTGTGCCTGGGACGGGGATCCCGATGGGGTACTGCCAGAACCTGCCAACTGAAGGGGTTCCGCCCGCCTCGCTGGATTGCTACATCACCGCCCTCACGCTGGGCAGCACTACGACGTGATGGCCAAGGCGGTGAACTCGCAGAACGTCTGGGGACCGTCCGCGGCAGCGGTCGAGAATCCGATCGACGCGCAGTCGTTCGAACGTCCGACCTCCCCTGAGCCCCTCGAGGGCGGCCCCGAATCGACCGACGAGCCGCTGGCTCCCGGGGGCACGATTCCAGCCCCTTCGCCGGAGCGCCTCACGGCACCACGCGCACCGTTGGCAAAGAGCACCGTCACGAACCTGCGGGTACGGGCAGTGAAGCAGGGCAGCGTCCGGGGCAAGCACACCGTGGTCGTCCGGGCGAAGGTCCGTCCGGCGGCGGGGCGGGTCGTGCACCTGCAGCGCAAGGTGTGCACCACGAAGAGCGATCNNATGTGTGTGTGGAAGACCGTCGGTCAGCGCCGGGCCAAGGCTGGCAACGGTGGTCACGTGGTTTTCCGGTCGAAGCGGACAATGCCGCAGCCAGCTGCCTGGCGGGTGTTCCTCCCGGCGACTGGCACGGCGCTACCCGCCGTCAGCCGCACCGTCCGCCGCTGAGCGGCCCTCCACTGCACCCTTGCTGTCGGTTCCCACTCCTTTCCAGGGCGGAAGCGACGGGAACGGTCAGTCGGAGCCGCCGAGCAGCCGTCCGGGTCCCGACATCCCCCCAGACGGGTGATGTGCTGGATCCTGAACGCGACCAGACTCTGACGGGGTGGGCGGACGGTAACCAAGGGAGTGTCATGGCGGCTGCGGAGTTCACGGGAGAGGTCGCCCTGGACATCAGGGACTCCGTGCCGGACTGGGCGCCCTACCTGTCGCCACAGGCAACCGCTGGTGCCCCGAACGTCCTGGTGATCGCCTGGGACGACGTCGGCTACGGCACGATGGAATGCTTCGGGGGACCGGTCGAGACGCCGACCATGAGCCGCATCGCCGACATGGGCGTCAAGTACGCCAACTTCCACACCACTGCCCTGTGTTCGCCGACCAGGGCATCCTTGTTGACGGGCCGCAATGCCACGTCGAACGGCATGGCCACGATCGCGGAGTTCAGCTCCGGGTTCCCCGGGATCTCGACGCGGATTCCGTTCGAGAACGGTTTCGTCTCCGAGGTGCTCCTCGAGCATGGCTACAACACCTACTGCGTCGGCAAGTGGCACCTCACTCCCGGCGAGGAGACCAGCATGGCCGCGTCGAAGGCGCGGTGGCCGCTGGGCCGCGGGTTTGAGCGGTTCTACGGATTCCTGGGTGGTGAGTCGAGCTGCTGGTACCCGGACCTGGTCCATGACAACCACCAGATCGAAGCGCCCGCGACCCCCGAGGAGGGGTACCACATCGCCAAGGACCTGTCGGACCGAGCGATTCAGTTCATCAGTGATGCCAAGGTCGTGGAACCCGACAAGCCGTTCTTCATGTACCTGTCGCTCGACGCCGCCCACGCCCCACACCACGTCTACAAGGAGTGGGCCGACAAGTACAAAGGTCGCTTCGACGAGGGGTACGAGGAAATCCGCGTCGGGATTCTGGCGCGGCAGAAGGAAACTCGGGCTCCTGCCGGACGACACCGAGTTGTCCCCGATCAACCCACACGGTGAACCCAGCGTGACCGGACCCGACGGCCAGCCCTGGCCACTGTTGGACACGGTGCGGCCGTGGGACTCCCTCAGCGACGATGAGAAGCGGCTGTTCGCGCGCATGGCGGAGGTGTTCGCCGGATACGTCTCGTACAGCGACGATCAACTCGGTCGTGTCATCGACTTCTTGGCGGAGTCCGGTCAGTTGGACAACACGATCATCGTGGCGGTCTCGGACAATGGCGCCAGTGGCGAAGGGGGCCCCAACGGGACCTTCAATGAGTGGCGCTTCTTCAACGGTGTCCCCACCCCCACGGAGTTGTCCCTGCAACACATCGACGAGCTGGGCAGCCCGACCTCGTACAACCACTACAACACCGGGTGGGCGTGGGCGTTCGACACCCCGTTCCCCTACTGGAAGCGCTGGGCCGGGTACGAGGGTGGAATCGCCGACATGTGCTTGGTCGCCTGGCCGGCCAAGATTCCCGCCAGTCAGGTCCCACGACAGCAGTATGTGCACGCTGTTGACGTGGTCCCGACGATCTACGACCTCCTAGGCATCACGCCACCCGACACCCTGAAGGGGTTCGAGCAGAGTCCCATCGAAGGCGAGAGTTTCGCCGTGTCACTCACCGATGCCGAGGCGGCCTCGAAGACCACACAGTTCTACACGATGCTCGGGCAGCGCTCGATCTATCACGAGGGCTGGTTGGCCTGCACCGTTCACCCACCGCTGAGTGGGTGGGGCAAGTTCGAGCAGGACGTGTGGGAACTGTATGACGTCGAGCACGACCGTTTCTGCGTGTCCGTGGGGTTGCCAACCACGCTTGCCGACATCGGCCTGGGGGAACTGGACGCTGACGCTCTGGCGCGCATCGCCGAACTCACCGTGGCCGAGGGCGAGACCGCCCACCACGAGCCATTCCCCGTGACCGCTGGCCTGATCGCCGACGGAATCAGAGCGGCGGAGGCCCGCTCGCGTGCCGCACTGGGGTTGTCGTGAACCGCATCGTCTGGCCCATGCAGGTCTCCCTCGATGGCTACATGGAGGGGCCCGATCACGACATCTCGTGGCACCGAGTGGACGCGGAACTGCACCAGCACTTCAACGACTGGATGGGGTCCGCGGGCGCGTTCCTGTCCGGGCGCACCACGTACGACCTCATGGCGAGCTACTGGCCGACCGCCGACCAGAACCCCGACGCCGACCCGACCGAGGTGGAGTTCGCCGGCATCTGGCGCGACACCCCCAAGGTGGTCTACTCGCGCACTCTGGACCATGCGGAGTGGAACACGACGATCGTGCAGGACATCCTTTCCGATCAGGTCCGCGATCTGCAGCAGCAGGCCGACGGCGACCTGGTGGTGGGGGGTGCCCGGGTGGGTTCGCAGTTCCTACGGCTGGGCCTGGTGGACGAGATCCGCATGTATGTCCACCCGGTCGTCATCGGCCGGGGCACGCCGATGTTCCACCCGCAGGACGTCCATATCCCGCTGGAACTGGTGGCCACGCGAGCGTTCGGCAACGGCGTGGTGCTGCTGCAGCACCGCCCCGGGGCTGCGGACCCGGGCTGACCGTCACTGACCGGCGGTACTCACCTTCACCTGGTCCTTCGGCACGTACACGAGCCGGTGGTTGTAGTCGAGGGCGAACCACTTCTGTCCCGCCAGCGTGAACTGGTACTGCGAGACGTACGACTGTCCTGCGCGGCTGTAGCCGAGGCCCTGGTCACTGCACGTCGAGAAGTCCGGTGACTCCTGCGGGCTGCTGTACACGTCGGTCGAGCCGTTCTTCTTGAACGTGACCACCGCACCGCTGCCGGCGACGGTCAGATTCCGCGGGATCCAGCCGCGGGTGCCGTTGAACCAGATCCGGTCGTAGGTCACGCCTCGGGTGCGCTTCGTCCGGTCCGACACGAACGTCGATCCCCAGTCAGCCTTGGCGCGCAGATCCGACGCCGTGATGGGGTAGTTCGAACTCGTCCCGTTGGGCCCTGCGTCCGGTTCGAAGATCACGGCGGGGTAGTTGTCGCACACGAAGTCACGGACGTTCGCGGTGGGGGTTCCCGCGGACGTCTCCGGCGGCACGAATGTCCGCGGATCAGAGGCACCCAGTACGAGTGTGTTCAGGTCGGGTCGGCCGCCGTCGTTGGCGTACACGGGAGCGAAACTCGTGTGCAGGGTGTTGGACCAGTTGCCCACGTCCTGCTTTCCGTCGTACTGGTGCCCGGGGGCCAACTGGCGCAGGGTGGAGCTGGTCGCCCGGAACTTCTTGGGCAGTTCCGGCTGGACGGTCGTTCCCTTCAGCGCCTTGTCATAGGCGGACTCGACCAATGGCCAGTAGTAGTTCCAGTCCCAGTACGGTCCGGGATCCCAATGCTGGTTGTGGACGTTATCTGGAGTGATCGCCTGACCGGCCTCCAGCGGTCCGCCGGGAACATCGGAGTGGGTCAAGATATGCGAGCGATCCAACGGGATCCGGTACTCGGCGGCCAGCCAGCCGATGAGCTTCGCGGAACGGCGGTACAACTTCGGGGTGTAGTAGCCGTTCGGGAACGCCGCGAACCCGACGTGTTCCACACCGATCGAGTGCTCGTTCATCCACAGGTTCCCGGACTGGTGAACGATGTTGGTGTCCTTCACGAACTGCGTCACACCTGGGTCCGCGCTGCCGACCGCACCGGAGACCAGGTAGTGGGCTGAGCAACAGTGCCCGGGAGTGGTGAACAGGCCGACGGTCCCCGCGTAGGACACATCGGTGTCGTGGATGATCAGGTAGCGGATGTCCGAGGCGTCCCGTTCGGCCGGGATGTACGTGGACGGCGCGGCGGGGATGAACGTCGAGATATCCGGGTAGTCGGCCCTGGCGGGACTGATCGCTGCCAGTAAGCCAGCCAGGAGTCCCAACGCCAGCGTGATGACAGCGACTGCGCCGCGTCGTTGCGCTCGGCTCGAGCTCATGGACGGGTCTGGGTGGGTCCGTGTCTTCATGGTGCGCCCCCATCGGCCGGCCGCTGGTCAGTTCGTGACCTGACCGTAAGCCCTGTGGTGCCGTCGTTGCGCCCCGACGGTGGACGCTCGTGTCAGAGGTACACGATCCAGAAGCCGCTGGTGTTGTCGGCGATGTAGACCCGGTCGCCCTTGTCGCCACCCTTGTCGAGCAGTCCGATCCCGGTCAGCCAGGGCGTCGTGCCGATGGCCGCGATCTCGGTGGCCTTCGGGGTGACGGCCGTGGGGGCCTCGGGCGTTCCCCAGGTCGGCGAGTCCACCTGCAGCAGGGTGTTCGTGTTCGCTTGGTTGTACTGAGCCATCGAGGTCCCGTTGGCGTAGATCGTGCTGCCGTCCTCGTTGACCGCCAGCCCGATCGACCGCGCCCAGCCCTGGAGTTGGATCGCCTGGATCTTGTCGCTGGTCTGCCCGGCACCCCCGGGCGTGATCTTCAAGATGATGGTGTTGTTGTCCGTCGACCCCTGGTAGATCGCGTAGACGTTGCCGCGCTTGTCGTTGTCGAGGCTGTAAATGCTCTGGTTCTGATTGTTCGCGCCCCACGACGGGATGCAGTAGATCGCCCACGTCTGCGAAGTCTTCGGGTTCTGCTTGTAGACGCATCCGGACTGCAGCGACCCGAAGTACAGGTAGCCGTTGCCGGCCTCGGTCACCCCGCCGCCATTGCCGATGGCCACCTTGGTCGGGGTCGTGGAACCATCCGGCTTCGGGAAGTGCCCGGGAGCGTAGGTGTAGTCGATGGCCGCTTGGGCGTTGTTGCCCGGCCAGGCCTGGCTGCCGTCGCCGCCGGGCTCGGGTAGGCCCGCAAGATTGGTGCCGCTGCCCTTGGTCTGGTTGGAATTCCAGTCGTACTCCCACACTGAGTTCGCGCCGCCCTGGCCCGACTTGATCGCCTTCTTGCTGATGTAGATCGACGAGTTGTTCGGTGTGAACGCGATCTGTTCCATCTTGGCGTTACTGGACATGTCCGGAGTGAACGAGTCGGTCGGTGCCACGACGACGGGACTCGTGGACCCGGACTTCGGAAGGTCGCTGAGCTGCCAACTCATGATGACGGCCACCGGACTTGGACTGCGCCACGAAGATGCGACCGGACTGTAGTGCGGGACTGATGAACGCGCCGGCGTTGTCCTTCGTCACGATGTGCGCCACCGTGCTGGATTCGGTCGAGGGGAAGCTCGCCGAAGGGGGTGCGGACACGCTGTTCGTCGTGGCGGCGCAGCCGCTGATCAGGAGCGCCCCCGCTGCGCTCGCCGCCCCGACGGTCCCGACTATCCGTCGTCGCGAGGCGGGACCCGCTGCAGTCGGAGGGACGGGGTGCAACGTGGGTGTGGGCATGGTGCCAGACCCTACTGTTCGGATCTGCCGGGTTGCCCGTCGTCGGGACCGTGCGGGAAACCGGCCACGGTCGCTCGTCCCTTGATCCACTCATGGCGCGCCAGCCACAATCCGACCAGTGCGCAGAGTCCGAGCAGAACGGCCTGCAGGATACCCGTCACCACGAGCGTGCGGGCGGCTGCGCCGGGGCCGGCGTCGAGGTCCCCGAGGGTCGGGCCGGTGATGCGCTGCGCGAGTGCCGTCGCTACATCGCGCGCTTCGTCCCAGACGAAGTGCAGCCCGACCACCACGAACCACCACCCCAGGACCCCCCAGGTCACGCGCAGGCGGGAGTTGCGAGCGGCAGCGAACAGCGCACCCGCCAGCAGTGCGGTCCACAGCCCGTGACCGACGGGGGCCAGGAGCGCCCGGGTCGCCTGCGTTCCGATGACGGTCACCAGGGAGTCGGCGGAGGCGTCGGGCGCCTGGATGAGTGCGGTGAAGGCGTAGCCGGAAGTTTCGAACGCGGCGAACCCGAGACCGACACACGCGCCGAGCACCATTCCATCCCGGCGGTGGTACGAAGTGAAACCGCGCGCCAACCACCACACGATCGCGATCTTGACGGTCTCTTCGATGACCGCAACGCCCAGGTAGAACACGGCCGTCGAGGGGGTGGAGATCAGGCTCTCCACGATTGACGAGACCGCGACCCCGAGCACCCCTGCGCCGATGAAGCCAGCCACCAGCAGCAGCGGCGTCAACTCTGATGGGTCACCGCCTGGCGCAGCACCGGTGTACTGCTGCCGTTCAACTAGCCACACAGTCGCAGCGATCGGAGTCAGAAAACTTCCGAGGAAGATCACGGAGGGCACCAAGGTGGTGTTGTCCGTGATCGCCAAGGCGGCGACCGAGATCAGCCACAGCGCGAGGCCGTATCCGAGGACATGCCACCACAGCCGGGGTCGGTGGGGCGTGGCTGACTGCACTCGCGTCCGGCTGTCCTGGTTGGCCACGCGGCCCATGGTTGCCGAGGCGAGGGGTTGCTCGCGCACCGAAGCCCCAACCCAACAGCCACCGGCTAACCTCCGGTCATGCCGATGACCGCCGCGACTGTCCCGATGGCTGCGTTCCTCACAGCCGAGACGCGGCGGTTGCGGGATCGGGGCTTTGACCCGGAGCAGGCACTGGCCGTCACGGCTACCTGTCGCGACGAGATCCTCGCGCCCCTGCGCGCGGGGGTGCGCGCTCACTGGCATCGCGCGTTCGACTTCAGCAGTCTGTCGGGGCTCCCACTGGCGGGGGTCACCGGGACGAGGGCGGTGCTGGACCACGTTCCGCACATCGGAGCACGGGGCGCAGTGGTGATCTTCGCGCTGCCCCACATCGGCGTGCTTGCCGATGGAACCGTCGGACGAGCGATGCGACGGGGCCAGAGCGTGCCGTCGTCGGCCTGCGGGTCGCTGGTGGCCGCGATGCAGTGGGCGGGCAGCGCCGACGCCGGGAGTCCCGCGGCGATCGATCCGGTTGATCCCGAACAGTCCCTGGTTCGGCAACGCCTGATCTCCGAGATACCTGATCTCGCTCACGCGGACCTGCTGCAGGTCACCAGGCGGGTCCGGGAACTGATGGTTCACGACGTCCGGACCCTCGTCGACCTCGTGTCCGAGCCCGGCTCGGTCGATGTCGCGATCGTCTCAGGGGTCCTGATCCACGACCCCGAGGGCGACGACGCCGTCGAGTCGTTCGGCGCATG
>CXWK01036096.1_pt1 | contig 10631 bp, 13 predicted proteins | sample 590851 | NCBI WGS metagenome assembly CXWK01 (sample SAMEA3498364, study PRJEB10139) | wastewater metagenome | biome: wastewater treatment plant; material: activated sludge | place: Denmark | collected 2014-08-01
TACACAAACGACTCGAGCGTCTGGCTAAGAAAAAGGGAAAGCCTGTGACAGATCTCGTGAACCAGTTGCTCAAGAGAGACCTAGAATTGCTGGAAAGCTTGTCGTAACTCCAGGCAATCAGGCTTCGCACAGGAAGACAGGTGGTTGGCATGGTTTGCTAAGAGCAAACCGGCTAGCGATTGACGGCAACAGCAAGCCGAAAGCCCAATGCATGAAGGAGGGCATCAAGGCTTCGAAATTCGGGGTTGCCGCGCGCCGAGAGCATGCGATACAGACTTTCTCGATTCAGCTTTGTTTTCTCGGCGAGCGACGCGACCCCTCCCTGGGCCTCCGCAACATTTCGCAATGCCCGCAAAAACAATTCCGGATCATCCTCTTCGAGCGCAGCATTCAAATACTCTTCAGCTTCTCGAGTATTTCGCAGGCTTTCAATAAGATCTGTTTGGTAGGCTGTACTCTTTCTCATAGACGCCTCCTATAGTCAGTCCAATATCGCTGGGCTATTTCAATATCGTCCGGCTGCGTGTCTTTATCCCCACCGCAGAGGAGCACCACCACGGCTGTTCCTTCTTGTCCAAAGTACACGCGATACCCTGGCCCATAATTGATCCGAAGCTCCTGGACGCCACCTCCTACGCCGTGGCAATCGCCGAAGTTTCCCAAGCTGACTCGATCTAATCTCACGCGAATTTTGGCACGGGCCTTGTGATCGTCTAGCGAATTCAGCCACTCCCTGAACGGCTCTCGTCCGTCTTCCGTGACGTAGAACCGCAACTCTTTTGGCGTGGCTTCCACAAGCCTAAGTGTAGCGTATAAGCTACTCCCTGACAAGGATCGCGCATGCACTGGAAAAATGAATCATGGAGGGAGTCAGAGTCTTTAACAGACTCCTTCTCCTGACTGACATGCACAAACGACTCGAGCGCCTGGCCTTGAGAAAGGGAAAGCCGGTGACGGATTTGGTGAATCAATTGTTCAAAAGGGATCCGGATTGGGTGGAAGGCTGGTTGTAGTGCTTTACGCTGAAGAAATTATGGCCCTTCGGCCATCCATTCCTTAGTCATCCGCTGAGCCTCGGCGACCTGAGCAGGGGTCATCCGTTTCACGAGTTCATCGCGAAGCTGCTCCCCCGTCTTCTCGTTCCGTCTGGCTCCCAGGTCGTACCATTTGTAGGCCTGGACATAGTCTTGCGTTACTGCGCGCCCATCCTCATACATGGAGCCGAGTTTCACAAGAGCTAAGCCGTGCCCTTGTTTCGCAGCTAAGAGAAACCAAAAGACGGCGTCCTTATCATCCTTTCGACATCCTAAACCGTTGGAATACAGGGTCCCGAGATTCACCTGTGCATCCGCACTCCCTTGAAGCGCAGCTTTCTCGTACCACAGACAGGCTTGAGCATAGTCCTGCTTTCCACCCTGCCCACTATAGTACAGCCGCGCAAGGTTATATTGCGCTTCCACGTTTCCTTGTACCGCCGCCTTCTCAAAGGACTGCCTGGCCGCCACAGAATCCTGTGTGACTCCACGCCCATTCAGATACAGCCAGCCAAGGCTGACTTGTGCCTGCGCATGACCCCCTTCAGCTAGTGCCCGCCATTCCTGCGCTGCAACCGCATAGTTTCCACGTTTGTACGCATCCAACCCCGAGGAATAATCGGCCAAGACGGGAGTTGCGAGGCTCAAAGCCGCCACTGTAAGAACGTTGAAACGAGTCTTGGCCATGGTGACCCCGATTGTTGAACAACTGTGCACCCTTACATCGACCCCTATGCTGCCTGAACCACCATCTTATCGGAGATGTCCGCGTACAGAGAGCACAATGAGACTATCGTACTACCTTCCAATGGCTCTGAAATACCTCCATGGCATAGATAGACCGGAGAACTGACTGAGCATGACTGAAGATCGAGCGTGGGCAGGAATGGACGTCGGGATCGTCGGCAACCCTTGTTACCGACAATCCAGGTTGAGTCTATCGATAGCCTGTAAAATGAGAGACGATCAGGGTAGTCGTACCGTCGACAAAGATCGCTGCAAGGTATTCGAAACCACCCGCACACACACGTCCTCTCTGTGCCAAGAGAAGAGAGTTAAACATCTCCCCTTAGCACTGCAGTGAATAAATTCAATACACGTAGTAGTGCCCGTAATATTGATGATAATGGAGGCAATTTCGGTATTGATAGAACGAATACATCAGGTTATTGCACGTCCACCCTGGTTGCCAACCGGCAGGTGGTTGCGTTTGAGGCGGCTGCGTGTTGTTCTTCACCGCCTGTTGGAGGTACGCATCGAGCGCAGCCGCATCACCAGCGTTGAAGGGTTTGTCCAACACGCCCTTGTTTAACTGCTTCTGCAGAGCCTCCATGTCCTCCTTTTCTCCAGCCCAGAGCACTCCAGCCATACCAATCATGAATGACAGTGCACACCCGACAATCCCTAGCGCCGCGCGCCCCATACGCTCCTCCATTCAAGCAGTCGACCGAGCGAGACATTTGTTACAGTACTTGAGGCCTGCCTCAGTCCTCGTTAAAACAGACCAGCCAGAGACCTCGTCAGACCCTGTGTTAACGCAGCTGCAGCTTCTTCGTAGTCGAGATTCGCCTTGTTGGCCGTGCTGACCACTCTGGTGCGATATTTCTTATTCTTTGTCACTTCGGAGGAGGTCTGCTGCTCTGTACCGCCGATACCTTGTTTCAGATTTTGCTGGTTGTCTTGCCTGACAATCACGCCCTCTGGGGCCTTCTCAACAACCTGCACATCCGTCACCACCATGAAGGTCACATCTTTGACTAGCGCACCCGTTACCAGTTCAGCCCCGCCAAGGACCAAGGCCCCCGCACCAGCCCCCATACCGGCCGCAGCATAAGTCCCTCCGGCCATCCCCCCGATCGCCGCTCCTGCCGCAGCACCACCGAGCGCGGACATCAGCGGTCCACCATACCCACCCGCTAAGGCCTGCTGTGCTGCAGTCGGATCGGTCTTGGCGACACTCAGCACATTCGCCTGAAGCCGAAAATGCGCCTCCTCGGGATTCTGCGTAATGCGATACCCTCGCTTGGCAATGGCATCCTTAATCGGCGCAGCAATATCAAAATTGTCTTTATCGGACGTATTCCGGACATCGACAAAAATCACTTTCTTGTCCGGCCCGACCGGATCCAGGAAAATCGTCTCGCTCATCTTGGTTTGGACATCGAGATTCCGCTTGCTGATCATCGTTTGCGATGCCGCACAGCCAGACAAAAACATCAACGTCATTCCGGCGAGAGCCACACGCACCACTGCTGATCCCATACCATCAATCTTGTTCATCACATCCTCCTTGAAGTGAGAGTCCTATTGCCCCGAACGCCCATTGTGAATGCTCGACCGCTTCATCCGGGAGACGCCCATTCGATCGAGTGGGCGTCTCCCAGGTCTTTTGAGTCTGAGTAGAGGTTGTTGATCTCTACTCAGACCCTACACGTCTAATTGACCGTACAGAATGCCGGCGTGCTGGCGGGTGATGAAGCCGGAGCCTGGTCTAGCCACGCATTCACCGGCGTCACCGTCACGTTGCATTGTGCGTCCACGACAATATTGAAGACATGCCACCAGACCCTTACCCCCTCGTTAGCAGGTGGGGCAAAGACGCTGGTATTTCCATTTCGTGTGAGTTCTACTCGTCCAGGCGACTCTGTAATGGTAGGAATATTGGGATCATTACGCCGACTGTAGTTGTGCACGGCATACACATAGGTCCCCTGCATCAATTTGCTGATCGTTACGACCTCGGGACCAAAACTGACCAGATCATCGACATCGAGCTTCGCAAAAGGAAACGCGGTCAGAGATCCCAGCGCGTTATTCCAGAAAACATGCCCTTGGTTGGGCGTGAAGAGGTGTGAATCAAGATCGTCGGGAATCTCACCCCAGGTCAGCTTGATATTGAAACCGTCCGTACTGGTCGTCGTGACAAGGCACGGATCCAACGTGATATTCGTGGCTGAAGGACCAGCAGTCACGGTGTTCGTTAATTGGCTACCGACAAAGGCTGTGATCGTCGCCTTGCCGCTCTTGCGAATGGGAATCTGGAACGAGCCGTCTGTCGACGTAAAGGCTTGCGAAGAACCTGAATAGTCTATGCCATCGCTTTCGACAAGCGCATTCGCCACAGGCTGACCAGCTGCGTTTCTGACGCATCCGGTGACGAGAACCGTCTCCGTCACAAGATCCGCATTCCAATAACTGAGACGGGATATGGGGCCTTCATAGTAGCGATTGGAACCAGTCCCGGCGAGTGTCGCCTGGCCGTCTTGTATCCAGCGCCCTGTCGAGTCGTCAAAATAGAAGAACGGAATCGACGCAGGCACATTACCAGCCCGCGTGCTGACCGGGATGCGGATAGTGGAGGTACTTCCGGGTGCCAAACTATACCGGACGTTATTGCTATCTCTGACATCGATCAGCATTGCGCCGAAACTCTCAATAGCTGTGCTAGTTCCACCGGTAGAGGCGGTAAAGTCTCCCGGCATGTCGCTCGTCCTGCTCGCCACACTAATTGGAGTAACTGAAACCGCAACGTTCGCCGCTGGGGATGTGCCTGTTCGTGGGACGAGTCCGTTGGCCGGCAGGATGACCTGAGCCGACGAGTTCGTATCAGCGATCGTCCCTCCGGATGCAATGGGCATGTTCTGGGTGAAGCCGACCCGCACAAGTTGGATGGTAAGTGGTGTACTCTGACCGGCCCCCACTCGGGCGATGCGAAAACCCTCCGCAAACCCATCGGCATCCGCACGCACCACTGTTCGATCAGCCACCGGGACAGACAGCGTATAGCTGCCATCTGCTCCTGATGTCGTCCGCACCGTTCCGACCTCAATGGTCGCATTCGGAATGGCTCCGGTCCCGTCCGACGCAATCACACGTCCTGTCAGGGTGCCGGTTGAGGCCGGTGGGGAAGGCGGTACAGGAGTCCCCTCGCTGCCGCTGCACGCTGATAGGGTGATGAGACACACGATCGCAAGAAGTGATCGCCACCTTGAGAATCCATCCATAGTCCGAGACTGTCCACAGGGATACCCGCATACCGTTCTGCTCATGTCATGCTCCTGTTCGTATGATGTGAGACTGTCGCCAACATTTCTTCACGCGCTTGGCCTGGCGCAGTGCAGAGACCATGCCACCCGACGAATGGGCCGAGAACGCGAACGGAGGGTGAGTCAGCCGGGCAGTCCAAATGCTGTCGATTGCCAGTAAATACGCTCATTCATTTAGTGCTTGGCCGTTGAGCGGATTGTAGCGGAGCAGTCGAACATGATCGTCTCAGACCCTAGGGAGGTATCTGAATAGATACGTATCAGTATCAGAATGGATACGGCAGATGCGCAGAGGTCCACGAGTTTCGATGGAGCTAGCCACAGCTCCTCTCGCTAACGTGGATGTACGTGCTTAATGGCGATATGGAGGAAGTCGTTCGTCTTACGAGACGAACAACGCGGAAGAGCTGTGACAGAACCCTTGCGACAGAACCTGACTCTGAGCCGTCATGAGTCCTACACCGAGCGAGACGCTAAAATAGTACTTGCAATTTTCATTGGTACATACGTATACAGGCCTAACTAAGGAGGATGTCACAATGTCAGGTTTTTCACCGAAGATTTTAGGGCTGCCCTCTTGCCGGAAGGTCGGGGGCAGGGCACGATGGATGATTCACATATTCAGCCTCGTCTGCCTGATGCTCGCGACAACCTCATGCGGATGGGTAAGGCCACGCGCTGATGCCTACAAGGACTCTAAAGAGTATTCTGAAACAGAGTTCCGCAAGGCAGAATCTACATACTACAAAAACTCAAGTACTCCGCAATTTTGCATCGCCTTGTCCGGGGGTGGAATTAGATCCGCAGCCTACAGCATCGGCGTGGTGAAGGGGCTGCATGTTATTAAAAGACAAGTGCCTAACAGGCTGCCTAACATTGACATTATTTCGGCAGTCTCTGGCGGATCCTATGCGGCAACCTGGTTATACGATCAGTACGCCCGGCAGGTCAGCTCGGGAGCAAGTGGATTGAATAGACTGGATAGACTGGACAGGGTACTTTCCGGTCCCTCAATCGAGGCGGTGGCTGGGAATGTAACATTTTTTAACCTATTCCAAGGGTTTCAATCAACGCACAACTTTCTTGAGGGCAACGATGTGAAATTCATACAAGCAGTAGGGACCGGGGATTTGATGCATGGGTTACTTCTATACGGTTGGGGACTGGGTGGGTCGATGGTTGCCCCAATATGGAAGGATCAACATCAGAGTCAGTCAGGATCCGATTACGAAAACAATATTGGGAGAGCATTTCAGGCCGAGCCTGACTCTGAGAAACGGCTCTCCCTTCAAACAGCCTCCAATGATCTCCCCTACCTGATTGTGAACGCGACCATCCAAGATGTCCGTGATCTAGATCTTCCCATAAGTGTTGAGAATCCCCATCCTGGACTACTTGCCAATGAAATATTTGAGTTCACCTCCCTCGGAATGGGATCACCTAGCGTCGGCTACAGAAGTTGGACCGAGTTAAAGCCTGAAGACCGGGCCAAGACATATACCTTTTCGAGGGTTGCATCGATTTCTGGTGCAGCCGTACACAAAGCTACATTTACATTTGCGCATGTCAAACTTTTGCAGTGGTTTGGACGTGACTTTGGGTTAGGGTACGCAATACTTACCCCCACTTACACCAATTACACCAAGGATTGGATGAAAAGATTCGTGCTGTTGACAGATGGTGGGGATTCAGAAAATCTCGGCGCCTATGGACTCACTAAGAGAGATTGCAAAGAAATCCTCGTAGTGGATGCTGAGTACGACGGGGAAATCGGCAGCGGAAGCTCGTTCATATATGGGAACCCGCCTGAAGGTTATCAGGATGGCTATCAGTTTAAGGCCTACCGATGCCTCAAACAAAAACTAGACAAGGAAGGCATGCAACTAAGTATTAATGAGCTTGACCGAGCAACCAACGGTTTGAACTGCGAAGGAGGAAAAACCCCGCAATCCGAAGCCGCGCCAGAAACATCATCTGATAAATTGAACTGCTGGAATAAGTCGGTCAACACTAAGCGCGCATGGTTTGGCTGTTCTGAGCCAATCAGTGAAGGGCAGCTTCGTGGACAAAAAACTTTGGGGGTGACTTATGTAAAGCTGTCTGCTAACAGGAAGTTGCTCGACCAATCCACTACAGAAGACCAGAATACTGCTCTAGAGGTTTACGGGAAACGCATTACAGACTCCTATAAAACTCTTATAACGTCAGATAATGATTTCCCCCACTATTCAACATTTAAAAAGAAATGGGCCAAGGAAGAATTTCTCGCGATAGCTGAACTTGGGTGCAGAGCAGTGGTGCGACACTACACTCCGGGCTTGTTGAGTCCACGCGGGGAGGCGTGCATTGACATTGATAAGGTGACAACGCCAGGGACACCGGGGAAAAAGTAGGCTGACTGTGGACAGACCACAGGTATGCATCTGCCCGATCCGTTCTCGTGATAGTTGCGAGAGCCTTATGGAGGCTCAGGTCAATCTATCTCCGTTGCATAGAATCGAAGCAATATTTTCCTCTGACGTGTAAAAGATCCACTGCTCCGTTTGCGTTGCTTCTCTCTTGCAGTGCTACGGCTTCACCCCTATCACCCTGAGCATCGTCTTAAAGATCGGTGAGGTCTTCGGCTCGACAAAGAATGACTGGAACGTCCGATGCACCATCTCCGTGTGCTGTTGATGGTCGGCCTGGAAGGACTTGACGGCGTTCTTCCGATCCTCGATCCCATACCCCATCCGAATCGCACACCGCTCCAGTTCACCTGCTTCAGCGGGAAGGGAATAAGTCTGGAGGTCATGCACCATCTGCAGTTTGTGTTCGACATCACGCAGAAATAAATAGGCGGCAGTCAACGAATTGGCCGCTTGGTTGATTATTGCACTTTGCGGTAAGTTTCAGTAAAGTCGGCGCGTGCTTGAACGTCTGCGAACGCTTATCACAGCCGGTCGGTATCGGGTCACGTTGCATGCGGAACAAGAGCGTGATGCTGACCAGGTGACCATCGACGAAATTGAACAGGCGTATTCCAGTGTTTCAAGCGAGATCATTGAAGATTATCCGGACGATCCTCGCGGACACTCGGCTCTTGTGCTAGCCTTTACGGAGTTACAGGAGCCGTTGCATGCCGTATGGTCAATTCACGAGAACAGAGCCATTCTGATCACAATCTATCGGCCTAATCCGAAGCTCTGGACGAACTGGCGAAAGAGGAAACGGAGGCGGTCATGAAATCCTGCCCGTTTTGCAAAGCCCCGGTGAAACGAAAAACGATCGAACATGTCCATCGGTGGGGGAAACGTTTGTTTCTCTTTAAGAACGTGCAGGCTGAGGTATGCAGTCAATGTGGGGAGACGTTTTTAAAGCCTGCGGTCCTTCGGCTCATGGATCGATGTACTGCCACGGGAAAGGTCGGGCGAGCACGGGTGAGTATTCCCGTGATTAGTTTGCCGGACAAAGTCAGCGCGTGATGGCTGATCTCTTGAATCGATTGACTCTTTTTCTGGCGCTCATGGCATGCTTGGTGTGACTTAGCCGTACGCCCGCGAGTTCCTCCACGGGCGTTTCGATTTCTTCCGTAACAACAGGCTCACCGACATACTTCGAGCTGTTCGAGATGCGTGAGGGTCTCTTGCAACGTCCGACGGAGCGCCAGCTCACCCTCCAAATCCAACAAGGCCTGCTCATCCTCCGAACAGACTCATCTACTTCGACGCACCGATCAGACGAAGCGTCGACTTGAGGACCGAGGAGGTCTTCGGCTCGACAAAGAATGACTGGAACGTCCGATGCACCATCTCCGTGTGCCGTTGATGGTCGGCCTGGAAGGACGCAACAGCCTTCTTCCGATCCTCGATCCCATACCCCATCCGAATCGCGCACCGTTCTAGCTCGTCTTCTTCAGCGGGAAGGGAATGCGTCTGGAGGTCATGCACCATCTGCAGTTTGTGTTCGACGTCACGGAGAGACAGATAGGCAGCCGTCAACGAACTGGCCGCTTCATCGCCGCAGTCGTTTTACAAGAGCCGCGGCTTCGCGCAATGCTTCTGAGAGCGTGGGGCCAGGGGATGTTTCGAGGCCGGTGTGACCGTGCCTGTGGTGTGGATAGGTAGGCAGGTCTCGCGCAGCAGGGTCACGCGCGTTGTCATATCGAAAAATAAGGCTGCTGCTCGCCGTCACATACTGGTAGGCATATTTGAGTCTGATGCTGGTGGGGTGTAGTTGCAGATATTCCTTAAAGTGGAGCACCGTTCCATCGGCAAACGTCGCTGATCCTTTTATGATCCCTGCTACAGGCGGGCGATCCTCATACCCGAGAGAGTGAGAGACGATGTGGGGCGTTTCAAGAATGGCCGAGCGAATTTGTGATGCGTAGTCGGCTATCGACATACTTCGAGCTGCTCGAGATGCGTGAGTGTCTCTTGCAACGTCCGACGGAGCTCCAGCTCACCTTCCAAATCCAACAAGTCTTGCTCGTTCTCTTCTCCTCTTGCAACGACACCCCCCAGTACTTGATCAACCGTAACCCCGAGCGCTCTGACCAGAGACGAGATTCGCCCCTCTGAGATTGCAAGACTGTCGCGTGTGAGTTTTTTTTCCATCTCCAGCGCCTCTTTTACCAAAGGAAGGCTTTGCTCAGGAGACGGGGTCTTGATCTGAATCGTATTCATACCCCTCACTGCAAAGAGAAGACTACTATTCCAGCACTCACACACAGACGCTAGCAGAGGCAACCAGGGCTGTCAATCTTGTCCAGTAGTATGGCGCGGCAGACAATCTGCACATAGCATAGGGCATACGATCACCTGCGCTATCACGTCCCTACCTTTCCGCCCTCGCACCGACTCCTCTACTTCAACGCACCGATCAGACGAAGCGTCGACTTGAGGATCGAGGAAGTCTTCGGCTCGACAAAGAATGACTGGAAGGTTCGATGCACCATCTCCGTGTGCCGCTGATGGTCGGCCTGGAAGGACGCAACAGCCTTCTTCCGATCCTCGATCCCATACCCCATCCGAATGGCGCATCGCTCCAATTCATCAGCTTCAGCGGGAAGAGAATGCGTCTGGAGGTCATGCACCATTTGAAGTTTGTGCTCGACATCTCTGAGGAACAGATAGGCTGCCGTCAACGCATCACGTTCTTTAGTCGACAGCAATTTCTTTCGAGCCAGCCGGTCCAATGACCCAAGCGTGCTCCGGTCCAGCAGGACCGGCACCTTGCGTCCGGCCAAGACCTGAATGGTCTGCACGAAAAATTCGATCTCCCGAATACCCCCGGTTCCCAACTTGACATTCCGTTGTCCGTGACCACGGTCGGTCATTTTGGCATCGATCATATCTTTCACGGCGCGCACATCTTGTACGATCGCCAAGGCCTGATCGTGGTCCAGCTTTCCTCTCACCCCCAGGACAAACGGCTTGACCATCTTGAGGAAGGCCTGCCCGACTGCCTGCGATCCGGCAACCGGCGCAGCCTTCAGCAGAGCCAACCGTTCCCAGACCTGTCCACGGACGGCATAATACCGCTGATATTCATCGAGTGATCGAGCAAGCTG
>CXWK01004772.1_pt1 | contig 10626 bp, 9 predicted proteins | sample 590851 | NCBI WGS metagenome assembly CXWK01 (sample SAMEA3498364, study PRJEB10139) | wastewater metagenome | biome: wastewater treatment plant; material: activated sludge | place: Denmark | collected 2014-08-01
CCTGCCACTGCACCAGGATCTGCGGACTGCCGTTACTCAGGCGCCGCCAGCCCAGCTGCATCCCGTTGCTGTCGTCCTGACGCAGCCACAGCAGCCGCTGCAACTCACTCCCCGCCGTGATGATCTGGTCGTTCTGGCGCACCAAAATACGACCGGCCACCCCGGTCACCTGGCTGATACTCGGGTCTTTCCCGGATACCACATAATCACCCGTCACGCACGCTGACGTGGCCGTCGGGGTGGCCGTTGGCGCCGCAGTCGGCGTGCGGGTTGCCGTCGCCGTTGCCGTTGGTGTACTGGTTGGCGCAGGTGTCGGCGTGCGGGTTGGCGTGGGCGTTGCGGTTGGTGTGCGCGTGCGCGTCGGTGTGGATGTCCAGGTGCGAGTAACCGTTGGCGTGGCCGTAGGCGCCATTGTCGGCGTGTTCGTTGGCGTCGGCGCGCAGCCGGTCCGGATGTTGAAGCGGTTGAATGTGTTCCAGAGCTGGGAGCACGTCTTGCCCCGATTGCGCAGGTTCTGCCAGAATTCCTCGTAGATATTGTCGGCGTGCGTTCCCTGGTTGTAGGCGCCCGTCGCAATCAGGTCGCTGTATCCATTCCTGATCTCATTGACCGTCAGTTCGGTATCGTCATTCTCAGCGTTATTTACCGGGTCGAACAGATCCCACAGCAACCCCGCTACCGCCCCTTCGACATTGGCGCCGCGGTTTGCCCAGTTTTGCGGCTCTGTCTCTATGTTAATGGTAAAGATACCATTGACAGTGCTATCCTGGTAATTACCTTCATTCTGCACCATGGCTTGGTAGAAATCCGGCCAGCCCTCGGACCAGGCAAACCGCACATCCGTGACATCGCCCCATGCATGTACTCGGTAGCATGGGGGAAGGCCGGGGATTGGGATACCGCACGGCCAATAGCCAAAGTCGCCCCACATCTTGGTGTGGGCATATTCGTGCAGAATCACATCTGGGTCATGCTGATCTTGCTCATCGCCTCCACGCAGCCACATGGAGCAGCCGTAGGCATAGGGTTGGTTTATCAGACTGGGCCAGTAGACTGTCACACCCGTACAGCCAGGATCCCAGTGCGTCTCTAGCGTACGCATGATCATCCATGAACCCGTGTCGTCTTCGGGCGTGTTGAGATCATCTTCGATCTTCAGGTGAACCGTCTGTTGAGGGTTTGCAGTAACCCCCTGCGTACGTCCGTCTTTCGAGTAGACCGATCCAAAGGGATCCGTGCCGATGGTCAGATGGTCATTGCTGGCTTTGCCGTGTACATAAACATTGCCGCCAGGCTGGAGGGACACGGCAGGAAAGACGTAATGACCGTTGGGGTCGGCCCACCCCGTCCGCAGGATGCCGTTGTTAGCCGCATCCTTCAGGAAGACTTCGACATAGGGCACCGGGTAGGATACGCCGCCATCCACATAGGTGACATCTCCTGAAAACGTGATCGTCACCGGCGTCGGCGTGGGCGTTCTGCTCGGTGTGGGGGTGTTGGTGGGGACGGGCGTGCGCGTGGGGGTGCGCGTGAACGTGGGCGTCCGGGTCGCAGTAGGTGGGATCGGGGTGCGCGTGGGGGTGGAAGTCGCTGTCGGTTCGGGCATCACGCGCCAGATGTGAACCTCATCCACCCAGGGACCGTCATAAACGACACTTGAATCGCTGTGGAAGCGCCAGGCCAGCCAGACCGTGCTATCTCCCACGTAATGGCTGAAGTAGATGTCCTGATAACCAAAGCCCGGATACCCGGGGTTAGTCCCGGTCCAGCGCTGCAGCTCGGTCCATGCCCCCCAGCCGTCTGGAGATACTTCCAGGGTCAGGTAATCCCAGCCGTTCTCGATCTGATATGACAGCTGGAAGTCCACATCGCCTTGGGTAGCGCCCAACAAGGAAAACGGGCCATAGATCATGCGTGTGTCCTGATTGTACAAATAATCGTCTTTGCCAAAGATTGGATCATAACCATTCGTTCCCTCATTCGTGGGCCAGGCCGCCCAGGAGCCAGCGTAGGAACGGTAATCGTCATCGTCCCAGCACGCATTGCCACAACCGGTGACGCTCCAGCCGGGACCAGGCCAGACGTACTCGAAGGTTTCGTACTCGATCAGGACTAAAGAGTCCGGCTTGGCCGGGGCGAGGCTTGCTGCAAGCGTGGGCGCCGCTTCGCCTGAGAGGGGAAGCGGCGCCGTGGGTTTGGGTGACTTGGTCTCCGCTGGCCTCGGCCCTGCCACCGAACTCGAGACCGCGCGTGTTGCCAAATCACTCGGCCCTGTGAATGGGTGGGTTGACGCGCTGGCGGTTTGCATGACCCCAGTCATTAGCGCGATCACACCAAGGGTGTAAGACAGTATGGTCGTGCAGAATCTCTGATACGAACAACGAGGGCGCATCATTTCCTCCTGTTGCACTGGTCTTGCGTTGGCGTTCAGCGCGCCAACGACGGCGAATATCACGAACACAGGCATCATACTTAGTCTAACCCTTTGCCGTTGTGATTTCAAGCGGAAAAGTCTCATCTTAGTCTCATCTTAGTCTCACGCTTACGTCTTGAAAACGGCTGATCCGCCTCCCCAGGGCGGCGCCCACATAGCTGTTGCTCGCTCCGTTTACCTGTCATTGCACCAAAATCTGCGGACTGCCGTTACGCAGGCGCCGCCGCCCCGGTGCATCCAGCCGCTGGCGTCCTGGCGCAGCGACGGGCTGGTTATCATCATCGAACAACAGCAGCCAGTCGTCAGCCAACGATGGCCCAAAGAAGGCATGAACGCAGAGTCTACATCAGGGCAGCGGGCGCACACTTGCTTTGTTCTTGGAGAGTCTCTTTTGACATTCTCCATCCTTCCTTGTACCATTAGCGCACGGCGCTGAAGCACGGCAGCGCGACGCCCAAACCGACAATTCCCATTCTTGAGGTGATCATGACAATGACGTCTACTTCACGCCTGCCGACCGCGATTGTGGCCGTAGGCGGCAACTCGCTGATTGCGGACACCAAGCACCAAAAGGTTGACGACCAGTGGGATGCGGTGCGCACGACCACGACGCACATCGCCGGCATGATCGAGCGCGGCTGGAACCTGATCGTAACGCACGGCAACGGCCCGCAGGTCGGCTTCATCCTGCGTCGCAACGAGCTGGCCAGCCACGAGGTTCACACCACCCCGCTTGATCTGATCGGCGCGGATACCCAAGGCTCCATCGGTTACATGCTGGCGCAGGCGCTGGACAACGAGTTTCACCGCCGCCAGATGCAACGCCAGTGCGTGGCCGTCGTCACCCAGGTCGTGGTAGACGCCAACGATCCGGGCTTCAAGAATCCCAGCAAAGGCATTGGCGGCTTCGCCGACGAAGCCAGCGCGCGCCAGTTCGAATCGGATGGCTGGGTTGTGCAAGAGGATGCCGGGCGCGGTTGGCGCCGCGTGATAGCCTCTCCCATCCCCCGGCGCATCGTGGAGTTGGATGCGATCCGCAGCCTGGTGGACATGGGCTACGTCGTGGTCAGCGTAGGCGGCGGCGGCATTCCGGTGTTCGAGAATCAAAAAGGTGAGCTGCGCGGCTGCGTGGGCGCGATGGGCGGTGATTGACAAGGACCGGGCCAGCGGCCTGCTGGCGGCTGAGCTGGGCGTTGACCTCTTCCTGATCTCGACCGGCGTGGAGAAGGTCGCGATCAACTTCAACAAGCCGAATCAGCAGTGGCTAGACCGCTTAACCCTGGCCGAGGCCAAGCGCTACTACGCGGAGGGGCATTTCCTCAAGGGCAGCATGGGCCCAAAGATCGAAGCGGCCATTGAGTACCTGGAAAAAACGCCGCACGGCCAGACCCTCATCACCAACCCGGAGAACATCGAACGGGCGCTGAATGGCGAAACCGGGACATGGATTGTAAACGAATAAGAAGAGAAGACTTCCGAATGCGTATCATCGTCGTGGGTGCGGCCTCCTGGCCGGACAACACCGTCACGCCGGAGTCGTGAACTACCAGCACGCACTCATTGTCGTGGGTGCGGCATCCGGGCCGGACAATGCCGTCACGTTGGCAAGGTCTTTGACCTGCAATGGTTCTGATGTTACAATGGCGTCCTCTCAGTCTGCAGAAGAATGAAAGGACGCCATTTCATGCCGCCAAACCAGTCTTTTGGTCGTTACCTTGTTACTCGTCGCCTGGGTCGCGGGGGAATGGCAGAGGTCTATGCAGCCAATGACCCACTGCTCAATCGCCAGGTCGCGATCAAAGTGATCTATGCGCACCTGGCGAGCCAGGAGGGCTTCGATCAGCGGTTCCGCCGCGAAGCACAGCTCGTCGCCTCGCTGCGCCATCCCCATATCGTGCAGCTCTACGACTTTGGCATCGAAAACGAGCAGCCGTTCATGGTCATGGAATACCTGAACGGCGGCACGCTGCAGGATCGCCTGGCGCAGTGGCGCAGCCGGGGGGCTGTCATGCCGCTGGCCGAAGCGTCGGGCCTGCTGACGAAGCTGGCCTCAGCCCTGGACTATGCGCACGAGCGTGACGCCATCCATCGCGACATCAAGTCGTCCAACATCATGTTTACGGCCGAGGGTGAGCCGGTTTTGACCGATTTCGGCATCGCCAAGATTCTGAGCGATGCGGCGCAGTTGAGCGCCACCGGCAGCGTGATGGGTTCGCCCGCGTACATGGCACCAGAGCAAGCCGCCGGTCAGCCAGTGGACGCACGCAGCGACCTGTACGCGCTGGGGATTGTGTTGTACGAGATGGTCTGCGGCCGCGTCCCATTTCAAGGAGATTCACCAACGGCGGTGATGATGCAGCATCTCACCCAGCCGCCGCCGCCGCCAAGCCAGTTCAACCCGCAGCTGCCGGCGGCCGCCGAAGCGGTCATTCAAAAGGCGCTGGCCAAAGACCCCGCGGCCCGCTTCAGCCGCGTCAGCGAGATGGCGGCCGCGTTCCAGGCGGCCGTGACCAGTTCGGAGACTACACTGGTGAACTCGATGGCCGCGTTCGATCCAGCGGCGACCCTGGTATCAGGCGAGCCAACGGCGCGGCCGGCCGCGGTCGCATCCACGGCGAGCAGAACAACCCCGGCGAGTCAAACGCCCGCCCCGGTTCCTGCCAGAGCTGCGCCCAGTTGGCTGGCGCCCGCGCTGGCGGCCGTGGCGTTGATCATCATCGTCGGCGCCTTTTTGGCGCTGCGCGGCCGTCAAGGGGGTGGGATGGCGATGCCAACGGACGACCTGTCCCTCGTACGCTTCAGCGACGGCGCATCGTTGTCCGATCAGGCCGAGGCGACGTTGACCGGCCTTCCCACGCCAGCGGCTGGGACACAGGTTGAGGTCTGGCTGTTGCGCGGCGATGAGCGCCGCCAGAGCATGGGCGTTGTCACGTTCAACAACGGCCAGGGCACTGTCAAATTCGCCGAGCCAAACAGCGGCATCCTGGTGGCTGATTTCGACGCCGCCGCGGTCACCCTGGAACCCGCGCCAGACAACAACCCGCTGCCGTCGGCGACGGTTCTGCTGCAAGGAGCGCTGCCGCCCCAAGCCTTGATGCACATCGGCCATCTGCTGGTGGCGCGAGAAGACACCCCGGATAATATCGGCTACGTGGTGGGCCTCCGCGGCCAGACCGAGCGCTTGCAGGAAACCGCGGCCGCGCAACTCGCCGCGCTGCAGGCGCAGGACCTGGGGCAGGTCAAACAGGCGGCTGAGGGGATCATCAACCTGATCGAGGGCAATGGCGGTGAGCATGCGGGCGATCTCGACGGCGACGGCGTGGTGTACAACCCTGGCGATGGCTTCGGCCTGTTTCCCAACGGTGTCCATGTTGGCTACATCCAGGGCACGCTGGAACATGCCGCTTTGGCTGCCGGCGCCCCGGATGCCACCCCTAACATCAAGCTCCATGCGGCGCATGTTCAAATCGCGGCCCGCAACGTGAGCGAGTGGGTCACCAGTTTGCGTGACTTATCGCTGAAGATTGCCCAGGCGTCGAACCTGAACGACGTGAACGCGCAGATACGCGAGGCCGCTTCGCTGGCGAAACGCGTTTTAGACGGTCAAGATGTCAATGGCAATGAGCAAATCGAGCCGATTCCAAACGAAGGCGCTGCGCAGATAGCCTATCTGCACGCCCAGTTCATGGCCGACATCATCCTGACCAAGCCATAGGCGGTCGGTGGACCAATCCTGGCTAAGGGCCAGTGAATGAAAGCACTTGATCGGCCAATCGCACAACGGCCAAAGCGACTTCGACGGGAGCAATCCATGATAGCACGACCTCTGTCTGACACCCATCGGACATAGAGCGCTTGCACTTGGCGTTAATGCGCAACGCACCATCGTGGCGCAAGGCGGAGATGGTGGGCCAAATGTTCGAGCCCATGAAACAGTTGGCTCTGAGCGGCTTGCGTCAACGCCATCCCCAGGCGGACGAGACCGAGTTGCGCCGTCGCCTGGCAGACCTGTTATTGGGATCGGAGCTAGCGTGCAAAGTCTATGGGCCACTGTCCGAGTTGGAGACAGAACAAGATTGAACCGATTACTTGGCTGGCGCTGCAGCGTGTGCGGCGCAACCTACGCGCCAGACGAAATCGAGTATGTCTGCCCGCGCCACGGTGATGCGGGCATCGTGGATGCCGTTTACGACTACGCCGGCATGGCGGCCGCCACACCGCGGGCCGCGCTGGCTGCCAGTGGCAACCTGTCCATGTGGCGCTACCGGCCGCTGCTGCCGATTGCCGCAGACGCGGCCGCGCCGCCGCTGCATGTCGGCGGCACGCCGCTCTACCAGGCGCAGGCGTTGGGCGCATGGCTCGGCCTGCCCAATCTGTTCGTCAAGGACGATGGTCGCAATCCCACGGCCTCGTTCAAGGATCGCGCCAGCGCGCTGGTCTTGATGAAAGCGCAAGAGCAAGGCGCGTCCATTGTGACCACAGCCAGCACCGGCAACGCCGGCGCCGCGCTGGCTGGTCTGGCGGCCAGCATCGGGCAGCCGACGGTGATTTTTGCGCCCAAAACCGCGCCCTCAGCCAAGGTGGCGCAGCTGTTGACCTACGGCGCGACCGTGCTCCTGGTGGATGGCAATTACGACGCCGCGTTCGAGCTCTGCCTGGCCGCGTCGAAGGAGTTCGGCTGGTACTGTCGCAACACCGGCTACAACCCTTATACCGTAGAAGGCAAGAAAACGGCTGCGTTCGAGATCTGCGAACAGCTGCAGTGGCGGGCGCCAGACGCTATTTTCGTCTCCGTGGGCGACGGCAATATCATCACCGGGCTGCACCGCGGCTTGCAGGACTTGCTGGCGCTGGGCTGGATTGACAGGCTGCCGAAGCTGATGGCCGTACAGGCCAGCGGCTCGTCGGCGATTTACAACGCGTGGGCCAGCGGCGCGGACGACATCACCCCGGTGCAGGCGACCACCGTAGCCGACAGCATTGCGGCGGACCTGCCGCGCGACGGCTTGCGCGCGCTGCGCGCCATCCGGCAGACGGGCGGCAAGGCCATCCAGGTAACGGACGCCGAAATCCTGGCCGCCATCCCGCTCTTGGCGCGGCTGACAGGCGTCTTTGCCGAGCCGGCCGGCGCCGCGGCATTGGCGGGGCTGCAGGCGGCGATGCGAGATCAGGGATCGGCCATCGCGCCGGAGGCGACCGTGGTGCTGATGATTACGGGCAATGGGTTGAAGGATATCGGCAGCGCGATGAAAGCCAGCGGGCAAGCAACCATCATCGAGCCGACGCTGGCCGCGGTGAAAAAAGCGCTCAAGACAATCCAGGTCAGGTGAGGGATGAACGAACCAGAGGAAATTGATCTTCTCCAAGGGCCAAGCGCTGAGCCAACGCCCACGCAGCGGGTGGCCGAACCTGCTCCGCACACGATTTACCGACTGGATGAACTGGAGCGCGAGATGGAGACCGTCACGGATCAGCTCGATGGCCTGATCAAGCGCTACGATCCGGCAGGTGGTTTGGTTGGCAACAAGGAGATGGTGCGCGCCTGGCAGCGGATGTATTCCCTGTGGAACCAGGCCGAATTGATGGACCAGTCGCTCAACGCCGGCAGCCGGTCATACTTGGAGACGTGGCAGCAGTACGTTGCTCTGTGGGAGTTCTGCATGCGCACCGCACCACCAGACGAATACGATCGGACACAAAAGATAAGAGAGTGGGAAACCTATCATGCGAATGTCCAAAAAGTAAACGCCCGAAGACGCGCACAGGGGGTCGGAAATGGAAGCACACCTTATTGCCCCACTGCGTAAAGCCGTTCAGTTCCTGGAAGGAGCGGGCCACCGTTACGCCATCATTGGCGNNCATTGGCGGGATTGCGCTGGCCCAATGGGGCTTTGTGCGCGCCACGCGTGACGTTGACATTCGCGTCCTGGTGCCCGATACAGATTATGCAAGGACGCGTGCGGCCATCCGCGCCGCATTTCCTGAACCCGCCAGAGCGCATCTTAAGGCGCATCCGTTTGTCGTTGCGGTGGAGATTGATCAGGTTATTGTTGATTTCTTGTTGGCCGGACCCGGCTACGAGGAACAGATCGTTGAAAGAGCTGTGCGCAAGGACATGGGCGGATGGTCGGCGTGGGTCTACTCAGCCGACGACCTGTTGATTCAGAAAGTCTACAGCCAACGAGAGAAGGATTGGCTCGACATCGAGGCCTTGCTCATCGAACAAGGGAGTCAACTGGATCAGGACTACATTCGCTTTTGGATCGAGCAATTTGCCGAAGCCCTGGAAGTCCCTGAAATTCTGGAACGTTATCAGAAACTGGTGGCGAAAGTCGGACGACTGCCACGCACGACCAAATAAGACCCAAAGAAAGACCAGGCAAACCTCTTCATGACGAACAAATCAATGATCACCGGCCCCACCTTCGACGAAATGCTGCACCCTGACACCATTGCGCCGGCGACGCGCGCGCGCGCGCTGCGCATGAAGACCGAGGACCCGCTCGATCCAATCAATTTGTTCAACATCACCTGGAAGGATGCGGCCAATACGCCCTACTACCAGGTGCTGCCCAAGGCCCTGACCGGCGTGGACGCGAACATCGTGGTCCTGTATGGCAAGGAGTTCCCCACCGGCGCGCACAAAGTGGGCGCGGCCTACTCAGTGCTGGTGGAGAAGGAGTTGTTCGGCGAGGTGGACCCCAGCCAGCACACGCTGGTCTGGCCCAGCACGGGCAATTACGGCATTGGCGGCGCGTGGGTGGGCTGCCGCATGGGCTTCGATGGCATCGTGGTGCTGCCAGCCGAGATGAGCCAGGAGCGCTTCGACCGCATCAAGAGCTACGGCGCGCGCGTCATCGCCACGCCCGGCTCGGAATCGAATGTCAAGGAAATCTACGACAAGACCTGGGAGCTGCGCCGCGATCCCAAGGTGCGCGTGCTCAACCAGTTCGAGGTGATGGGCAACTACCGTTTCCACTATTATGTCACTGGCAATACGATTGTGGAGTTGGCCGCGCTCCTGCACAGCCAGGGCATCGGCAACGGGAAGGTGGCCGCGTACTGTTCGGCCATGGGCTCGGCCGGCACGATTGCCGCGGGCGATCGGCTCAAGCAGGTGTGGCCCGATCATCGCATCATCGGCCTGGAACCGGTGCAGTGCCCCACGATGTACGACAACGGTTACGGCAGCCACGACATTCAGGGCATCGGCGACAAGCACGTCACCTGGATTCACAACGTCCTCAACATGGACGCGATCATGTGCATAGATGACATCGAGTGCAAAAAGGGATTGCAGCTGCTGACCGAGCCGGCCGGCTGGGAAACCCTTAGCGGGCGCTACGGCATCCCGGCAGAAACCGTGCAGAATCTCTCGACGATCTTTGGCATCAGCGGCGTATGCAACGTGCTGGGTGCGATCAAAACGGCCAAGTTCTACGGTCTGGGCAGTCAGGAGACGGTGGTGACCATCTGCACCGACGCGATTGACCGCTATTACTCCGTCATGTCTTCGATGACCGAATGTTACGGGCGCATGGATGAAACCGAGGCGGCCGTGCGCGTCGAGTCCATCTTCCACGGTCAAAAGACCGATTGGATCCGCGAGGGCACGCAGCACGCCCGCGCCTGCTGGCACAACCTGAAGTATTACACCTGGGTGGAACAGCAGGGCAAGACCGTGCAAGAACTGGATGCGCAGAGGGACCCGGCCTGGTGGCTTGCGCATCAGGCGATGGTCGCCGACATTGATGCCAGGATTCGCGCCGCGCGGGGATGATATCAGATCAAGACCTCTGAATCGTACCGATGGAATTTTCAGGCTGAAGATTAGGAGGACACTCCTTGATGAAAAGCGCACTCATGAACCTCACCTACGAGGTCGAGCTGGAACCGGGCGAGCAACTGACTTTGCCAGAGTGGCTGATTGACAGCGTTGGATCCGGACGTTGGGTATTGATCATCAAGCCACTCGACGCCCCTCTGGAATCGCCGCCGATTCGTGATCACGCTGCGTTTCTGAACGCCTACGCGCCAGAAGACGAGGGGCTTTATGATGACTATGCGCCCCGGTGAATTCTGGATCGCCGACATTCCCTTTACCAACGCCAGGGCATCCAAGAGGCGTCCCACTCTGATCTTGTGGCTCGATGCCGAGGACGCCATTGTGGCCCTGGTCACATCGGCAAGCC
>CXWK01010855.1_pt3 | contig 10623 bp, 5 predicted proteins | sample 590851 | NCBI WGS metagenome assembly CXWK01 (sample SAMEA3498364, study PRJEB10139) | wastewater metagenome | biome: wastewater treatment plant; material: activated sludge | place: Denmark | collected 2014-08-01
TGGCGCTGTTCCTGCTTGGTGGACGGCTGCTCGATGAGCTGCGGCTGCTGAGTAACTATCTGGTCATCCTCTACGACTATACTTATCAACGGTGGGACAACAGCGACAGCGGCGTGGCCCAGGCCATTATCCAGCGCCTGCCGCCGCCGGACCAGTTGCCGGAGGTGATGGCCGGGCCATCGGGGCTATCCATCTTGCGCGTTGTCTCCGGTGTAGGGCAGAGCGTGGCCGCGCTGGTGGCCGCGCTGGTCATCATCATCGTCCTGAGCCTCTACTGGAGCACCGACCGGGCCCACTTCGAGCGGCTGTGGCTGTCGCTGTTGCCGACCGGCAAGCGTGTCCAGGCGCGCAGTATCTGGCAGACGACGGAATCCAGCGTCGGCGACTATCTGCGCAGCGAATTGGTGCAGGCGGTGCTGGCGATTGTCTTGTTGGGCGTCAGCTACCGGCTGATCGGCTTGGACTACCCCATTTTGGCGGCCCTGCTGGCCGGGTTGGCCTGGCTCATCCCGATGGCCGGGTTCGTCTTCGCCGCGGCGATTGCCTTTCTGGCCGGTCTGGCCTCAACGCCGGACATTCAGATCGCCATCGCTGCCCTGGTCATCACGGCCGCCGTGTTGGCCTTTCTGGAGTTTGTCGTCGAGCCGCGCTTCTTTCGCCGCGACAAGTTCAGCGGTCTGCTGATCGTGCTGCTGGTGTTGTTGATGGTCGAGGCCTATGGGCTGATCGGGTTTGTCATTGCCCCGCCGCTGGCCGTGGCCTTGCAAATCCTCGGCAGCCATGTCATCCAGTTCCTGCAACGACCGCCCAGCGCCGTGCCGCAGATAGATGCTCTGGAGCAGAGGCTCGATGTGGTCTATGCCGCCTACAACGGCCAGCAAGAGCAGGGCGATACCCCCGCGCCGGAGATCGGCAGCCTGCTCGACCGGCTGGAGCATCTGGTGGAACAGACGCGGCAGTTGTAGGGCGGGTTGGCAACCCGCCTCTGCCGGCTTTATAGATAGAAGAGGCGAGTTGCCAACCCGCCTTACAAGCCGGTCGTATTGCGCACCGCTGTCACCCCCCGCGTCCACAGCCCCCGCACGCGGCCGACGGCTGCCTGTCGCTCGCTGACGGCGCTCTCCTCACCGGTGCCCGTCGTCCGCAACAGGACGGCGATCCAGCGCGTGCCCTCGAACAACTCCAGCACGCTCAGGATGAGCAACGTCAGCGGCGTAGAGAGGATGGCCCCGACGACGCCCAGCAACCAGCCCCAGATGAACAGCGAGATGACGACGACGACGGGCGAGATCTTCAGCCCGCGCCCCATCCGCCGCGGCTTGATGATGTTCTCGACTGTGCCGTTGATGAGCGTGTAACCGATGAAAACAACGAGCGCGCCGGAGAAGCCGTGCTCGACGAAGGCCAGGGCCAGCGGCGGCAACATGGCCACCCAGAAGCCGACGGCCGGAATGTAGCCCATGAACCACGACAGCAAGCCCCACAGCACCGCCGGGCCGACGCCCAGGGCCAGCAGCAGGATGGTGTTGCCGATGCCGGCCAACAGGTTCAGGCTGGTCGTCAGCGTGATATAGCGGCGCACGTCTTCGGTCAGCGCCGCGGCCTGTTTGATAATCGGGTGGTCGGTTTGCAAGCCTAGCCGAGCGCTACTGGGCAACGTCAGGGCGGCGCTGAGCATGAAGGCGAAGATGAGCATGACCAGGAAGGCCTGCGAGACAGTGCTAAAGAGTATGGACAGGGAGCGTGTGACCAGGCCGGTCAGTTGTTCGCTGGTCAGGAAGGCCGTGGCTACGTCGCGAACCTCCTCCAGGCGGTAACCGAAGATGGTGCGGGGCACGTAGTCCAGCAACTCCTCTTCGGCGGCCACGCCGGCCTGTAGCGACGGCAGCACCTCAGCCAGTTGCGCCAGCCCGAAGAAGACCAGCAGCAGCACCAGGCCGATGAAGCTCAGGACGAGGACGAACGTCAGCACCAGCGACAGCCAGCCGGGCACACCGCGCCGGGCAAACCAGCCGGGCACAGGGATGAGGGCAATCGTGATGACGACCGACAGCAGAATGGGGTTGAGGATGAAGGCCAGGTCCTGGATGCCGGCGATGATAATAAAGATGCTGGCCAGACCGATAAGCAGAAAGATGAAGGGCTTCGATTGTTCGACCATGTTAGTATTCCGTTTCTATGGTGCTATAGAAACCGAGTTTCTCAGAAGAAACTCGGTTTCTAGGATTCTACCGGCAAGTGGACAAATGACACAGCATGTGGCGGGCGGTGGGCTTTGCCCTCTGCCCGGCCACAACCTACCCGCGCGGCGCGCCGATTGATGGTTACTTCGTCGCCCGCGTGCTGGTCTAGTTCAGGGCTTTTCAGTAGTCAGTTCAGCGGTCGGAGTTGTAGGGCGGGATGGTATCCCGCCTCTGCAAACGGCAGGGGCGGGATACCATCCCGCCCTACAAGGGTCGTTTTGGCCGATTACTGAAAAGCCCTGTGGTCTAGTTGCCGCGCGGTGAATAAACCCCATAATTCCATACGCGACAGCAGACGAGCAGAAGGGGTGGGGCCGGAGCAAGCAGTATGGCGACGGCGAACACGGATGGAGCAGCGTCGGGCAGTATGGGCCAGCGGGCGCGAGCAGAGTTGCAGCCGAGCCGGCTGGTTCCGGCCCTGGTCAGCGGTGTCCTGAACGGGGCGCTGGAGGTGGCGCTGGCCGTCTCGTTTGCCGCACTGGTTTTCAGCGGTGAGCTGTCGCCTTACCTGTCGCGGGGTATCGGCCTGGCGCTCTTCTCGGCCACGGTTGGGATCGCCATCGTCACCCTTCTCAGTTCCTTCCACGCCTCCCTCAGCGCCAATCAGGACGTGCCCGCGGCGATTGTCGCCCTGGCCGCCGCGGCCGTCGCCGCCGCCGTGGTCACGCCGGAGGCGCAATTCAGCACGGTGGCCGTGGTCGTCGCCCTGACGACCCTGGCCGCCGGGCTGCTCTTCCTGTTTCTGGGCCTCTTCCGGCTGACGGGGCTGGTGCGCTTCCTGCCCTACCCGGTCATTGGCGGCTTCCTGGCCGGCACGGGCTGGCTGCTGCTCATCGGCGGCATCGGCATGATGGCCGGCCGGTCGCCCTCCCAGGCCGGTCTGGGCGATCTGCTGGCCACGCCAACCCTGTTACGTTGGCTGCCCGGTGTCCTGGCCGGGGCGCTCATTCTGTTTCTGGCGGGGCGCGTTCGCCACACCCTGTTTCTGCCGGCGGCCATTCTGGGTGTCTTGCTTCTCTTCTATGCGGTCGCCTTTCTGCGCGGCGCGTCGCTGGCCGAGCTGGGGGCCGGGGGCTGGCTACTGGGGCCGTTCCCGTCCGGCGGCTTCTGGCAGCCCATCGGCCGGGCCGACTGGTCACAAGCCGACTGGCCGGCCGTCTGGCCCCAGCTTCCCAACCTGCTGGCCGCCGTGGGCATCAGCGCCATCGCCCTACTGCTCAACGCCACAGGGCTGGAACTGTCGCTCCGCCGCGACCTCGATCTGAACCGCGAAATGCGCGCCGCCGGCTGGGCCAACCTGGTTGCCGGGCTGGGCGGCGGCTTCGTCAGCTACCACGCGCTGAGCCTGACGATGCTCAACGCCCGCCTGGGCGTTACCAGCCGGTTGGGTGGCCTGCTCGTGGCCGTCGTCGTTGGTGTCGCCCTGCTCTTCGGCGGCGCGGCGTTGGGCCTCCTGCCCAAGCTGATCTTCGGCGCGCTGCTGGCCTATCTGGGGCTGTTGCTCCTGTGGGAGTGGGTGGTGGCCGCTGCCCGACGGCTGCCGCGCATTGACTACGCCATCGTGGTGGGCATTCTGGTTATCATCGCTGCCGTGGGCTTTCTGCCGGGGGTAATCGTCGGCGTCATCGCCGCGGTGGTGATGTTCGTCATCAGCTACAGCCGGTCGAGCGTGGTCAAGCACGAACTGGACGGCCGCAGCTTCGCCAGTCGGGTGATGCGCCACGCCCAGGCCCGCGCTCTGCTGGCCGATGTCGGCCAGCAGGCCTACTACCTGCAACTTCAGGGCTTCATTTTCTTCGGCACGGCCTATGGCTTGCTGGAGGCGGTGCGCAGCCGTGTGCGCCAGACGGAGACGCGCCACGTGGTGCTCGACTTCCGGCAGGTCATCGGCCTCGATTCGACCGCCCTGCTGAGCTTCGATAAGATGCGCCAACTGGCCTACGACAACGGCTTCAGCCTGACCTTCGCCGGTCTAAGGCCGGCGCTGCGCGAGCAGTTCGCCCAGGGCGGCCTGCGCGAGGCGTCGGGGGCGCTGCGCTTCACCGCCGACCTCGACCATGCCGCGGAGTGGGTCGAAGATCAGTTGTGCCTGATGGTCGAGGGCCTTGACGAACGGCCGTTGAACGACTACTTGCAGGCCATCCTGCCCGGCGAGGCCACAGCCCGCCTGGCCGGCCACTTGGAGCGGCGCGACGCGCCGGCCGGCGCGACCCTGATTCGCCAGGGGGACGAGCCGGACGTGATCTACTTCATCGAGTCGGGGCAGGTGACGGCGCGCCTGGAGCAGCCGGGCCGCGCGCCGCTGCGGCTGGAGACGATACGCGGCGGCCGGATGGTGGGGGAGCTGGGCTTCTACCTGGGCACGCGGCGCAGCGCGGCAGTCGTGGTTGACCGGCCGGCGGTGGTCTATGTGCTGACACAGGCCGAGTTGGCCCGGATCGAGCGCGAAGACCCGGCCGCCGCCTACGCCTTCCATCGCATTGTCATCCACCTGTTGGGCGAGCGGGTGCTGCATCTGATGCAGGCAGTAGAGGCGCTCCAGGCCTAAGGCACCCACGCCCGCGCCACGTCGGTCAGCCGGGCCGCGGTCGTGCTGGTGGCTGGGTCGAGCGTGGTCAGCATCGCCCGCCACGTCGGCCCGGACTGGTCAATGGTCGTCAGGAAGGTGTAGGGCGTGTCACAGTCAAACGTCGCCGTCGCGCCGCCGACGATGACCGGCTCTGGCCCGGTGCGGATGGCGCAGGTCGGGCCGTCGCGTAACTCGACGAAGAACGCGGCCACCTGCTCCGGCGGCGCCGGCTGAGCCGGCGGCAGCGGAACGGCGGGGCTGACGAGCGTGCGCGCGCTGCCGGCGACGGGATTGGGGCCGCACACCAGGCGCGCGCCGCCCAGGGCGAAGCACGGCTCGTCCGCGCCGCCGCCGTCCAGCTCGCAGCGGTAGGCGCCGGGCACGAGCGTCGAAGCGGCGCACCTGCCGCCCACCGCCGGGCTGTTACCGGCAGGAAAGGTCGCCGGATCGAACGGCAGCAGCTCCGTCGCGCCGACGATCTGTTGCGGGCCAACGACTGCCGCGGGTGGGTCGTCTGTCGCGCCGCCGCAGGCTACCAGGGCGAACGCCAGTATGGCGAGTATTCCAGTTGTTGCGCATTTCACACAGGCGGGCATCGTTACTCCGTTCAGATCAATTTGAGCGCCTGCGCTTCGGCGATGGCCTGCACGCGGCTTTTGGCGTTGAGCTTGGCGTAGATGTTGGTCAGGTGCGTCTTCACGGTGCCGGGCGCGACGCACAGCGCGGCGGCAATGTCGCTGTTGGACAGCCCCTCGCTCAGCAGCTTGAGCACCTCTTGCTCGCGTGTCGTAATGGAGGCGGCCGTGGCCAGCGATTGCAGCATCTCCTCGGGTAGCAGGCGCGAACTGTCGGTGACGTGCCCCAACTCCGCGATGATCTCGCCCATGAACCGGGCCGTCGCCGTGGTCGGGTTCTGATTGTGCATCAGCGCCAGCAGGGGCAGCAACGGCCGGCCGTGGTCGAGGAATGGCCGGACGTACCCCTCCGGCGCGGCCAGTTGAACCGCATCGGCCAGCGCCCGCCGCGCCTGGTTCGTCTTGTGCTGGGCGAATAGCGCCTGGGCCCACATGACCCGCGCGTCGAGGCTAGATTCCATCGGGCAGCCGTCGGGATATTGGGCCACAAACTGGGCCAGAAACGGCTCGGCGGCCTCCATCTCTTGCCGCTCCAGCATGATCTCAGCCTGCACCAGTTCCGCCAGCGCGTGCGTCTCGTCCATTTCTGACTCTTTCAGCAGTTGACGGGCGTCCAGGCAGCGCCCCCGGCGCACGCAGAAGCGCGCCTCATAGGCCGCCAGATCCCGGTCGCGCCACGCGCCGGAGGGGCGCAGCGCCTGGAGCGTGCGCGCGGCCTGGATGGTAGCCTGGGCCTCGGCGTGGTTGCCTTCAGCCGACTGGATTCGGGCGCGAATGATGGCGATGGTCACCGGCATGTTGGAGCTGGTGGGGTTGGGGTCGACGGTCAGGGCGCGGTCGAGCAACTGGTGCGCCGGCGCCAGTTCGTTGCGGGCCAGGCAGACCTGGCTGAGGATGGACAGGGCAATGCTGGCCGGTTCGGGCAGGTGGCCGCGCTGGATGAGCGCCTGTTGCAGCACCTGATAGGCCAGCTTCTCGCTGTGGCGCAGATGGCCGCGCAACAAGGCCCGGTTGGACAGATCGGTGCCGGCGAAGATGATGGCGAAGAGATTGCTTTCGGCCCGCGCGCGCTCATAAATGTCGCGCACCCGCGTCTCGACCTCGGCCGTTTTCGGCTCGTTAAACGCCTCCGTGACCATTAGGGCGTCGAGCAACTGCCAGCGCGAATCGGGTATTTTGTGCGCCGGCAGGTGGGGCACACCGCGCCCTTTGATCAACCGCTGCCCAATCTGGCGCACCTCGTCCAGCACGTCGCGCTCGCTCGGCGTTAGTTCGCCTGGGTCTTTGGCCGACAGGCTTTGTTCAATGCGTTGCAGGAAGCGATTCACCTCGTCGCGTGGCAGGGCCAGGTTGGCCAGGCGCAGGTAGACGAACAGCAGCGTCGTGTGGTGCTGCATCACGCTCTCCGGCAGCTGCTGCACCCAACGCAGCAGACGCGAGTCTTCGCCCGATTCGGCCAGTTCGCGCAGCCCAACGTCCTCGATGACCTCGGCCGCCGTCTCCCAATCCTTGATGAACAACAGATGATGCACCGCGTCGGCCGGCATATTATGGGCCACGTACCAGGCCGCCGCCTGCCGGTGCAGATCGGCGATGCGGTTGGCGTCTTCCCGCTGGAGCTGGTTGCGCAGCATCTCGGCAAAGAGATCGTGATAGCGGTACCAGGCCTGGTCTTCGGTGCGGCTGATGAATAGATTCTCACGCCACAGACGGGCCAGCATCTCCGCGCCGTCCGTCTGGCCGGTCACGGCGTCGCATAGGCCGCCGGTCAACTGCTTCAGGATGGAGGTCTTGAGCAGGAAGGTTTGCACGGCCTCGGAGCGGTGACGCAAGGCCGTCTCCATGAAGTATTCGCGCAGGAAGATGTGGGCGCCACTGAAGGTGTCAACGACGTGGCGGCGGTCGGGCTGTTTGCTGAGCGCCAGCACGGCCAGCTTCAGACCCACCACCCAGCCGCCGGTGCGCTTGACCAGAGCTTCCATGTCGCCATAGGCCAGCGGCTCGTCGGCGATGTGCTGCTGTAAGAAGGCGATCCCTTCCGGCAAGGTGAAGCGCAGGTCTTCCAACTCCAACTCGGTCACCTGGCCCGCGGCGCGCAGGCGACCCAGAGCCAGGGGCGGTCGCGTGCGACCAGAGATGACCAGTTGCAAGACCGGCGGCGGCTGCTCCAACCAGACCTGTACCGAGGTGTGGATGTCGGCCTGTTTAATGTGGTGAAAATCGTCCAGCACCAGGCCGAGGCGCGGCCGGCTGCTCTCGATAGCCGCCAACTCATCCGCCAGACGGTTGGCGATTTCGGCCGGGGTGATGGCCGAGGAGCGCTGCAGGAAGGGCATGAGCTTTTGCCCCAGCCCCGGCTGCACCGTTTGCAGGGCCATGATGACGGTAGACCAGAAACGCAGCAGGTGGTCGTCGTCGCTATCGAGCGCCGCCCAGGCCACCGGCATGTCGCACTCCTGCCGCCAGGCGTTGAGCATGGTGCTCTTGCCGAAGCCGCCGGGGGCGGAGATGAACGTCACCGGGGTGCTGATCTGGCGTGTCAGGCGCGGCCGGGTGACTAGCGTGAGCGGCAGGGTGGGGGGGCGGAGCTTGGCGCGGGTAGAGAACGAGGTGGTGGCGCTCCAACTCTCGTCTACCCCCATCCCCGAAGCCTCGGTCGTCAGGGAGAGCTGGCTCAGAACGGTGCGCCCGTCCAGATTGCCGGCGACCTCTTCCAGCCGGCCGAGGGTCAGATCGGTGGCCTTGCCCAGATACGCTTTGTGCAAGACACCATCGCGCCGCCGGTAGGCATACCAGTAGTCACACCCGTTGCGGCTCTCGCGGCGGGCCGAGAAGTGCCCGGCCGCGCCGTTGAATTGGAATTGGCGATGGCTGGTGAGCCACTCGTTCCACTGGGGCGTGTTGGGCAGGATGGGTGGCGAGAGGGCTAGCTCCTGCTCCTCTGTCCAAAGAGCACCATCTTTGACAACTGGTTTCATCGCTTCTCCCTCTAGGGTCTCCCGTCCGCGGCCAACTTCTACACCTCTGTCGGATGAGAGAGATCGAAAGCAGAGTTACCCAAGTATACCCTATCCGCCTCCTTTTTGGGTAACTATTGGCCAATTCTGTCTGTCTATATGTGAAATGCCTATCACGTGTTCCCTGTCGCTTTTATCGAAATCATCCTAAAACAATATGTACAAAGGCCATGTTTTTCAGTACTTTTGACCAATAGGAAGAGATGATCGACTGCTGCCGATCAATCACCTCCATCCACCACGTTTGCGGTGGACCGGTTCGAGAGCGAAGTCTTTCATCGCGAGCTGCCGCAAGTAATATTCCCAAGTGAGGAGAGGTATACAATGAAGCATAAGTTTGGTCTGCTGTCTATCCTTCTCGCCCTGATGCTCGTCTTTAGCCTGGGCCTTGTGGCCTGTGGCGGCACGACGCAGGTCGAGGTAGAAGCCACAGCGGAGACCGCGCCGGTCGAAGAAGAGGCCGCGCCGGTCGAAGAGGAGGCTGCGCCAGTTGAGGAGGCCGCGCCGACTGAGGAGCCTGCGCCGGTCGAGGAAGAGGCTGCGCCGACCGAGGAAGCGGCCGCGCCGGCTGAAGAAGTGGCCGACCCCAACACCCTGCCCCGCAATGAGACGTTGTACTCCAACGGCCAGCAGTGGGGCGCGGTTGTCGGTTGGAACCCCTATTCCAACAGCAACAACAACGCCATGGCCATTGCCCAGCAGGACAACGCCCGCGTCATCATGTTTGAAACGCCCTACCTGTATAACATGCTTGACGGTCAGGTGTACCCGTTGCTGGCCGACGGCCCGTTCGAGTGGAACGAAGAGCGCACCGAGATCACCTTCAAGATCAAGCCCGCCGCCCATTGGAGCGATGGCACGCCGGTAACGGCCGAAGACGTCGCCTTCACCTGGGCCACGCACGTCGAGTACAACACCCCCACCGGCGCGGCCAACATTGACTACATCGAGAGCATCGAGGCCGTGGACGCGCAGACCGTGGTCGTCAAGGCCAAGCTGAACGAAGATGGCGCGGCCGTCAACCCGCTGCTGGTCGCCGCCTACCTGAGCAGCAACTACGTCATCCAGAAGGCGTGGACCGAGACCCTGCTCGAGCGCGTCGGCGGCGATCCCGTCGCCCTGCTGGCCGACCCGGCCGAAGACGTCGTCTACAGCGGCCCCTATGGCAAGTACTTCGCCGATGACAGCAAGGTTGTCTACGTGCGCGATGACAACTACTGGGGCCAGGACGCCTCCATGTGGGGCAAGCTGCCCGTGCCCAAGTATCTGGCCCATGTGATCTTCAAGGACAACGCCGCCGGCACGACCGCGCTGCAGGCCGGCGAGGTGGACGTTAGCCAGCAGTTCAACTCCAACGTCCAGGCTTTCTGGCTCGAAGACGACCTGCCCATCTCCACCTATCTGCCCGAAGCTCCCTACGGTATCGGCGCCAGCCTGCCGACCGCCTTCTACAACCTGGAATCCCCCGGTCTGGATCAGGTTGCCGTCCGCAAGGCCATTGCCATGGCCGTTGACTATCCGACCATCATTGCCAACGCGATGACCAACCAGTCGGCTACGTTTGATCAGGTTCCGCGGTCGCTGATGAACCCGACCGAGGGCGAGCAGGCCACGTTTGACCACGAGGCCGTAGCCGACCTGCAATGGGCCGGCAACGACATCGAAGGCGCCAACGCCCTACTCGATGAAGCCGGCATCGTCGACACCGATGGCGACGGCATTCGCGAGTATGAAGGCGAGAACCTCAGCTACGTCGCCACCTGCCCCAACGGCTGGTCCGACTGGCAGGCGGCCATCGAAGTGGTTGCTGCCGCCGGTAAGGAAATCGGCATTGACATCACGACCAACTTCCCGGAGTGGTCGGTCTACCAGACCGTCGTCACCAAGTCGGATGCTCCGCTGCCCGAAGATTATGACATCTTCATGATGTGGAGCGACGGCGCCGGCCCGACGCAACCGTGGGGCCGCATCCGCAAGCTGATGAGCTCCGAGTTCATTGGCATGGCCAGCAACTGGAACGGCAACTGGGGTCAGTACGCCAATGAGGAAGCTGATGCCCTGATTCAGGCGCTCCCCGGCATGACCGATGCGGACGAGATGAACGAAGCGTATACCGAGTTGGTGCGCATCTATCTGACCGACGTGCCCTCCTTCACGCT
>CXWK01010678.1_pt3 | contig 10621 bp, 10 predicted proteins | sample 590851 | NCBI WGS metagenome assembly CXWK01 (sample SAMEA3498364, study PRJEB10139) | wastewater metagenome | biome: wastewater treatment plant; material: activated sludge | place: Denmark | collected 2014-08-01
CGCCGACCGCAGTCTTACCAAAGACGTTCAAGAAACCGAGGTGAGCGTCATGGCCGCGCCGGTCAGCGAAACCCTGGACTGGCAGGCCGACATGCCGGTGTTGACCAAGGAGCAGGAAGAAAGCCTGGCTGCCTGGGCGGAAAAAACGCACCTGCCAGGCCCGCTTATCGAGGGCAAAGAGGAAGGCCTTGATGCGGCCGCGCCCGTCGCGGGCAGCGAGACCAACCCAATCATGGAAGACAAGCAGAACGCACCTGGCCCTCTGGCCCCGGGCGATGCGCAAATCTACCGTAACGTGACGTTCGGCAGCGGCTTTCCCAGCGGTACACGCTCGAACGTGATGGAGAGCAGCGTCGCGGAGAATGGCAAGAACGTTTTCTACACCGGCAACTGGTTTGCCGCGCGCTCCACCAACGGCGGACAAGGCTGGACCTACATCAATCCTGCCGCCAGTATGAGCGACTTCTGCTGCGACCAGGTGACGCTGCATGATGAAAGCCGCAACATGCTGCTTTGGTATCGGCAAGGCAGCCCGAACAGCAGCGGGGTCAATCGCTTCCGCCTGGGCGTCTCTACAGATGGAGGCGCGAACTTCTGCGCCTACGATGTCTACCCCACCGGCGTCAACAGCGAGTGGACAAATCAATGGTGGGACTATCCGCACCTGCAGTTGGGCGCCGACTATTTGTACATTGCCACCAATATGTTCAACGCGTCTTCGCAATGGATGCGCACCGCGCTGCTGCGTTTTCCGCTCGACAACCTGCGCGCCTGCAGCAGTTTCAACTTCAACTATCTGACGACCACGGGCTGGTTCACCTGGGTTCCGGTGCAGGGGGCAGATCATGCGATGTACTTTGCTTCCAATTGGCCGATCTCCGCNNAGGGCAATGGGTTCAGTCAGCCCTACATTGATGGCTTTGCGATCTACGAAAACAACCTGTCGGTGCTAAGCGGCGCGCAGGGGCGGCCCTATCTGTGGAATCCCAGCGCCTGCTTCCTTTACCCAAGCGCCGCCGCCAACAAACGAGGAGACCTGGCCCTGGTCTTCAATACCAGTACTGGCTCGGCCATGAACCCGAGCGTGGCTTATGCCATCGCCGATGATTTCACGGCCGTGCCACCCGGATTCACCTACAGCATCGCACAGACCAGCAATGCCCGACCCTCTGACGNNGGGCGGGCGTTTTTGCCTACGCAGGACACCTGGGTGGGCGCCGGGCATACGATCCAGAACGGCAGCAATTGCACGTACTGCGCGCTGCCTGTGCTGTTCAACTTCGGTCGCGCGCGTGACTTTCCGAGTTGGAACGGCTGGCAAGACGCCGCGCCGCCGCCGGGGTGGACAACGATCGTCGAAGCCAACTTCGAAGGCGGCTTCCCCGGCGCCTGGAACGTATTCGACGGCTACAGCGGCTATGGCGAGTACTTCTGGGCCAAGCGCGGCTGTCGAGCCTACGCGGGAAGCTACAGCGGCTGGGCGAGCGGCGGCGGCGCCAATGGCTCAGCCCTGTATTGCGGCAGCTACTATGCCAACAATACCAGGTCGTGGATGACGTATGGCCCGTTTAGCCTGGTCGGCGCCACAGCGGCCGACATGAGTTTCAAGCTCTGGCTCTACGCAGAATCCGGTTTTGACTACGTCTGCCGGCTGGCTTCGATAGATGGAAGTAACTACTACGGCAATTGTACGTCCGGCGCCTCTAACGGATGGATCAACCAGGCGCTGGACCTCACAAACGTCTACAGTATCGGCGATTTGCGCGGCCGGCCGCAAGTTTGGGTGGCCCTGGTCTTTTACACCGATTCCTCGATAACGTACGCCGAGGGAGCGTATGTGGACAATGTGCTGGTGCGCAAGTGCACGACAGGCACGTGCACCACTCAGGGGGTGGAGGAGATCAGTCCTGCCAGCCAACTGATTGACGTGCCGTTCGTCACGACACGGGATAATCCGGACAAGGCGCCCACCTACGAAGGACGGCCGTCTAAGCCCACGAACAATTGAGATCGCATCATACAACACACGACCTCACAGGTCTTGAAGGCCTGTGAGGTCCACGCGCCTTCAACCGACGCCGTACAGCGTCTTGACCGTGGCGTAGACCCAGCCCATCTCCTTGCGCGGGTAGTGCGGCGCCAGGTGGCGCATGAGGGCCGGCAGGTCGTGCGGGTCCAGGCCAGAGCTGTCCACCAGGCTGCGCAGCCACGCCTGGCGCTGCAGCTCCACCACGAAGTCGAGGTAAGTGCGCCCGATCAGGTCGGCCTCGGCCGCGACCTGCTGGGGGTCGAAATCGGCCTCCAGAGCGGCCTGCAGATCGTCCACGCGGCCCGCGCTGAAATCGTAGCCGTTCTCCAGCAGTTTGAGCAGCGCCTGGCGCACGATCTCCCGGCTGATGTGCTGATCGGCCTGCCAGTGAATCTCCTCGATCGAGGGCGGCTTACATTTCCAGTACGTGGCGGTTTCGACCGTGGAAAGCGCCAGAATCGCGCCTTCCTGCACGAACACATCCTGGCCCGCAGCCTGATTCTCGGCCTCCAGCCGCGCCTGCCAGCGCCGATACGCCGCCGCCAGACCGTCGGCGTCCGGCGCGGCCACCTCCAACGTCGGCGCCAGGGCCAGCCCGTAGCGCTGCGCGATATCAGCCAGGCGCTGATGGCTCATGAGCTTGCGGTGGCGGATGGCGGTGTGCAGCGTCAGCGCCAGCGGCTGGTCGTAACGCACGAGATGCGGATTGCGATAACCCCACAGCTCGAAGGCCAACACCACGTGCTGCTCGCGCACCGCAGCCTCCACCGGGCTTCGGTCCGGCAGGGCCTCGGCCAGCAGCCCATGCCAATCGCCCCAGCGGCTGGGCGCCAGCACCGGCAGCAGGCGCGTGCGGGCGACGACTTCCAGCGTCTGACCCTGGACATCGGTCAGCGCGTAGAAAATAATGGCGGTGCCATCCAGCTTGACCGTGAAGCGCGCATCCACGATGTTAATCGGCACCGGGATGCTGACCTGCAAGCGCCCCTCGCGATCTTGCACGTAGGGATAGTGGATCTTGGGCATGGCCGGGATGAATTCGAGCCGCGGCTGGCCGTCCAGCGTGGTGACGGCCAACAGGCCCAGTTTGTCGCTCTCCTGGCGGCAGAGGTAGCCGGCGAAGCGGATGCCGCCCGGTGAAGTCGCGTCGAAGGGCTGCCAGTGCTTGGCGCTGACGTCGGTAATCGCAATAATTTCGTCCAACAGGGCTTGAGTCACGACGACGCCCCCTCAACGCAGAATAGATGTATGGCGCCGTTATCACCATCATGTTGCATGGTTCGCCGGCTGTTGTGCGGATGAACTCGACTTGGCTGGCGACTCCGCCGGAAGTTCCGGTTTGTTGTGCGCCAGCCAATCAACCGTGATCAGGTCTTCAACCTTGCGGAACTCTGGATCGCCCGTGAGCAGCGTAGCCTGCCTGGATTGGGCCAAAGCAACGGCAAACGCATCGGCATAAGAGATGGCATGGTGCGCCTTGACATGAGCAGCCGCCAGGGTCAGCTTGCGATCAGCCTCGACGAGCGACACAGCCCACTGATCAATCGCGGCAATCACATGCTGGGCGGCCGATAGGCCTTGCTCACGTTCCGTGATATAGACGACTTCGCCATAGTTCACGACCGACAGGTAGATCGTGGCCCGATTTTGCGCTCCCTGTTCCAGGACCTCCCTTACCCTGGCGGCTCCGGCCTCATTTCCGAAATGAGCCAGGATGGCATAGCTATCCAGCACGAAATGTCCAGGTCTAGCCTTCATGCGCTGTCTCCTCAGCGCGCTCATCCAGCAGTGCGCGCACAAGCGAAGGCCCACCCTTGAGCATACCCGCCGATTCGGCCACCGGGTCGGACATCGGTGGAACCAGGGCCAGCACACCGCCGTAGTCAACGATCAGAACCCGCGATCCGGCGTTCAGGCCATATTTCTTGCGAAAATCCGCCGGGATGACGACCCAGCCCTTCGACGATACCGTCGCGACGGTCATATAGAACCTCCTGCATGTTATACTTATGACAGCGCAAGTATAACAGATGAGAGATTCAATGGCAAGAAAAAAACCCTGGCAGGATTTGCTAGCTTGTCAGGTCTATCGTTGCGCCACACGTTCGAGCGGACGCCTAGCTCACCCTATCCAACGCGACTTTGGCCAGGGTCGGCAAGGTTTTTCTATCCGCCCGTTACCTCCGACGCCCGCCTGAGAGCCAATATGCTGACCGTCGCGGGTTCGTGGTCAATTGTGAGCCAGATGGCTAGACGGCTACCACGGCCGGTGCTTCAATAGATACCTCTTGACCACCACTGCATTGTGGAGGTGTACTGCCATGTCGCGCTTAGTGGTTCGTCTTTTCGGTAAACTATCGGTCGAGCGGGACAACGCGGCCGTTCCAGGGCTTGAGGCCCGCAAGGTGCAGGAGCTTCTCGGTTATCTTCTCCTGCACCGGACCCGCCCACAGCCGCGGGAAACGCTGGCCGGCTTGCTGTGGCCCGACTATGCGACCGCGCCGGCCAAATCTTACCTACGCAAAGCTCTCTGGCAGCTTCAGGCCGCGCTCGACGAACCGGCCGGGCAGACGCCGGTGCTCCTCGTGGATGCGGAGTGGATTCGGCTGAACCCGGCGGCCGATCTGTGGTTGGACGTCGCCGTGCTGGAGGATGCGCTGGGCCAGGCGCGCGGCGTGGCCGGCGCGGCGCTCCTCCCCACCGCGGTTGAGCGGTTGCAGGAAGCAGCCGCCTGCTACACCGGCGATCTCCTCGAAGGCTGGTACCTGGATTGGTGCCTCTATGAACGCGAACGCCTACAGTTGTTGGCTCTCACGCTGCTCGACAAGCTGATGGATTTCTGCGAGGCTCAGCAGCGCTATGATGCGGGCATTGGCTATGGCGCCCACATCCTCCGCGTCGACCCTGCGTCCGAACGCACCCATCGCCGGCTCATGCGGCTCTACTATTTGGCCGGCGACCGCACGGCCGCCCTGCGCCAGTTCGAGCGCTGCGCCGCGATCCTGGCGCGTGAACTCGATACGGAGCCGGACCAGACGACGCGCGCCCTCTACCATGACATCCGCTCCAACCACGGGCTGCGCGCCGCCGCGGCCAACGCCAGTGCGCCAGAAGGCGGTGTGTCCCTCCTCGACATTCTCGGCCGCCTCAAGCAGTTCCACACCTTGCTGTCGGAAACCCAACGCCAGGTTCTTCAGGATATCCAGGCCGTTGAGCAGATGATCAGCCGCTGGCGCTGACCTGCCAGACTTCCAACGTCTTCGCAACCACGTTGACATGACGCGTTTCAGACTTCGGAAGTCTGCCCGGAACGCGTCAAGATACGCTGCCGCTACGCCTGGCGCTATCCATACCCGCTATACTCCCTTCACCATGACCGTAGACCCACTCATACTTCAGGACCAAGAGGCGCTGGACCTGCCTGAACCGACCCGGCAGTCATTCATTCTGCGCGTGTGGGTTGAGCGCACCACCGAGGAGGCTGGCCAGGCGACCTGGCGCGGACGCATCGTTCACGTTCCCAGCGGGGTGCAGGCTTTGGTGGATGACCTGGATCAGGTCGGCCTGTTTGTGGCTGGCTACCTGGGACGGATGGGCGTTCGGTTGACGCCCTATTGGCGATTCAAGCGCTGGATCGAGCGACGCAAATGATGGATGACAACGCCTTCCTGATCGCCGCCGAAACGCTGGACGGCCTGCTGCCGGAGTTGGAACAACTCGATCACCGGCTTGCATTGGCCACGACCGCGGCCGCGGCGCGCTACGGCCCGCACGCAGCCCGCGATGCCTTCCGCGGCCTGCACCTCGATGCGGCCGACGCTGCGCGCCTGCTCGCCCAGCCGCCATCCGCGCCTTTCCTGACCGATGACGCCGACGCATCGCCTCCCCTGGCTCCACGCCTGGCCTGGCTGGCCCAGACCTTCGATCTCACGCGCTTCGATCTGGACCTGTTGATCCTCGCGCTGGCGCCAGAAGTGGACCTGCGCTATGAGCAGCTCTACGCCTACCTGCAGGATGACGTCACCCGTCGCCGGCCCAGCGTTGACCTTGCCCTCAATCTCCTCTGCTCATCCGCGGCCGCTAAGTTGGCCTGCCGCAGCCGCCTGGCCCCGGAGTCGCCTCTGCTGCGCCACCACCTACTCGTGCTGCGACCGCCATCCGGCCAGGAGGCGTCGTCGTTTCTCAACGTCACCTTGCAGGTTGATCCGCAGATCGTGGATGTGCTACTGGGACAAGGCGGCCTCGACCGGCGGTTGGCCGCGTTCTGCACCTTGGAGCAGCCGGCCCTGACCTGGGATCAGGCGCCGGTTCCGGCTGACCTGCCTGTTGCGCTGCCGACGATCGCACGGCAGGCGCGCGCCGCGGGCCAGTCCGTCCGCTTCTATTTTCACGGNNAGGGCCGGCGGGCGGCGGTCAGCGGCAAGCGGCCGCAGCCCTGGCCTCTGACCTCGGCCGTCCCCTCCTCTACGCTGACCTGGCGCGCCTGGACATCAACGCCGATCCGGCCCACGTGATGATCCACGCGAACGTGGGCGTGCTGCGCGTGTTGTGGCGCGAGGCCCAATTCCAGGACGCCGTGCTTTACCTGGATAACCTCGATACACTCCGGCAGTCAGCGCCCAGCCTCTATGCCGCGCTGGCCGCGGGGTTGGCAACAACCAATGGACCGGTCATTTTGACCGGAACGCAGCCCTGGGCGCCTGACCCGCGCTATCTCACCGCCGTCACGGTGGTGCCGTTTGCCGCGCCTGACGCGGCTACGCGACGGGCCTACTGGCAGACCAGACTGGCAGCCGCGGGGGTCAGCCTGACCGATGGTGCGCTGAGTGCCCTGGCGTCGCGTTTCCGCCTGACACCCGGCCAGATTGATGAAGCCGCGGCCGGCGCGTTCAACCGGGCGGCCTGGCGCGCAGCCGCGGGCGACCCGATGACCGAAATCGTCGTGGACGACCTGTTTGCCGCGGCCCGCGCGCAATCCGGGCGCGAGCTTGCCACGCTGGCGCGCAAGATCGAGCCGATGACCACCTGGCACAGGCTGGTGCTGCCAGACGATGTCACAGCCCAACTGCATGAGCTGGTGCAGCGCGCCGCCGCGCAGGTGCGGGTCATGGATACCTGGGGTTTTGCACAGACCCTGTCGCGCGGCAAGGGCACCACGGCCTTGTTTGCCGGCCCTTCGGGCACCGGCAAGACAATGGCGGCCGAGATTATTGCCCGCGACCTGGGCGTAGACCTCTACCAGATTGATCTGTCGAGTGTGGTCAGCAAGTACATCGGCGAGACCGAGAAGAACCTGGACCGCATATTTCGCGCGGCCGAGGATGCTAATGCCGTGCTCTTCTTCGATGAGGCGGATGCGCTCTTTGGCAAGCGCTCCGAAGTGCGGGATTCCCACGACCGTTACGCCAACCTGGAGATTAGCTATCTCCTGCAGCGCATGGAAGCCTACGACGGGCTGGCCATCCTGGCGACCAACCTGCGCGAGCACCTGGATGACGCGTTCACGCGGCGCCTGAGCATGATCGTGCATTTCCCTGCGCCCGACGAGCCCAGCCGGCGCCGCATCTGGCAGCGCATCTGGCCGCCGGAGACGCCGCTGGCTGCGGACGTGAACTTCGACTTCCTTGCGCAGTAGTTCAAACTGGCCGGCGGCAACATCCAGAACATTGCGCTGAATGCCGCTTACCTGGCGGCTGCTGATGGCGGCGTCGTGACGATGGGCCATCTGCGCCACGCCACGCGGCGCGAGTATCAAAAGATGGGCAAGGCGCTGAGCGACCTGGAATTGGGGAGTGAGGGGTAGCGAAACGCATGGCTGGACAGGCGGCGGCGAAGTCGTTCGATAAGGGCGCAGCAAAGGTGGACGATCGTGCATCGGAGCTGGCGCATCCCCATCGCGCCGTGGGGCCTTACGCGGAGGTAATGGCATTGCAGCGCATGGCCGGCAACGGGGCGGTCACCGCGCTGCTGCAGGGCGGCGAGCAATCGGCGGCTGAGCCAGCGGATGCCGGCCGGCCGCTGGACGCCGCGACACGAGCTGAGATGGAGCAGCGCTTCGGCCACGATTTCAGTCAGGTGCGCGTGCACACGGACACGGCAGCCGCCACTGCGGCCGCGGGGGTCAGCGCCAAGGCCTACACCATCGGCCGCGATCTGGTCTTTGGCGAAGGCCGCTATGCGCCGGAGACGCACGAGGGGCAGCGCCTGCTGGCGCACGAACTGGCGCACGTCGTGCAGCAAAGTCGGGGCGGCGCCGCGCCTTCCCTGGATCCGGGGAGTTCCCTGGAACAAGCGGCTGCGACCGCTGCCAGCCAGGCGACGGCGGCGAGCGGCCCGGTAGCCGTGGCCGGCGCCAGTGGGGTGGGAGTAGCGCGCGCGCCTGACGATGAATTGCCCTTCTATCAACGCCTCAATCGGGTCTACCAACGAGCCTTGGATCTTGCCCCAAAGCCAGTCAAGGAAAAGATCGAGCAAGCCAATGCGGCCGCGCAGCAGTTTGTCGCGACCCATGGTATCAGTGAGCGCGAGATTGACAAGGCGGTGCAGGTCGCCGAGCCTGTGTTACAGCAGGCCGAAGCGACGTTGGGTATCCAACCTGACAAACCAAAGGCGGATGCCCAACAACCTCCTCTACCGACGGTTTGGCTTGGGCAGCCACCCCTGGACGTTCGTCTACAGCAAAGAAAACAAGCCCAGCAGGACAAGGACACATCAGCCAAAGAAGACCCATCCCTGCTACCTCCGCCTCCGCCACGAGCTGGAGCCAACACGGCAAGCAATGCCATTGATCTGAGTACCTACAAACCGGACCCACCCCCGACCGACTTTGAGAAGAAACTTCAATCAAAACAGAAATTCGCGCATCAAGTGACAATCCCGTCGAAAACGATTGCACCCATAAACTGGGTTGGGCGCCCCCCTTCGCCGGCGACAGTACAGAACCTGGCCCTTTATCAAGATGATGAGCCAATGCCCAACACCTACATCTCCAAAGACAATTACCTGAAGACAAGGGCGGCCACAGTGAATGTGGGTTTGATTAGCGACAGTGATGTGATGCCAGTTCGGGACAACAAAACCGGCGAGCTGAAAGGTTATCGTCTTCGGCAAGGTGAAACGATTTGGGAGCTGGATCGTGATGGCAATATCGTTACCACGCGTGGCCTTGAGGCGCCGCTCGAATCTCCACTGGTAGATCCGATAGACGTGGCGTTCATCGTCGCTGATGTCGGCCCGCTGGTGGCGAAAGGCGTCATGGCTGGCGGCAAAGCTCTCATCCGCAGCGGCACGAAAGGCCTCCTGCGGGAGACAACAGAAGTGGGATCAGAGAGCATTGCCAAATCCGCCACGAAGATGCAAAGCAAGGTCGGGCAAGAAGCGATTGATCTCGCTCTTGAAAGCTCCAAACCATCGTCAAGCGTGTTTGGCGAGAACCTACCTCCGGTCAAGGGGTCAGGGGGTCGAGCCGCAAATGACGTCTTACCAGACAACGTCTTACCGTTCAAGCGGCCACAGCCGGTCATCAACCCAAGTGAAGCATACGAGCCTATGGCCCAAGCAGAAGGTTTTTCTCAAGGAGGCGCCGTCTCATCGAACAAGCCACCCGCTGGCATGCGCCCCCAGGCCATCCGGGGCGGACAAGGCGGAAGTGGAGGCGGTGATGTCGTGCCGCCCCGTCGGGGCGCATCGGGGAGCAGCGGCAATGTGACCAGTTTGCCGCCAGGACGAGGGCAGTCAACCGGGCCGTCTGTGCGGACCTCTACTAACCCTGCACCAACCGCGATTGATCCAAAGATCCAAGCCCAAGCGCTCAAAGACGTAGTCAAGAAAGCCAGCGCGTCTAAGAAGGTGGTGCCGATTCATGGCTCGGCTGAAGATTATGCGGAATCCTTGACGCGACGTGGCGGAATTCCGCAGATGGGCAAGTTTGAAAGGGTGATTCCTGGTCAATTACCTCCTGGCTCAGGCATGCCGCCACGGGCAGGTAAGGATTTATGGGGCTTTCGTGACGGGAATCCGGTTGGGATTGAGATCAAGAATTACGGCAAGGACCTGACGTCGGTCAAGGGGCGACCGATGCTCGAGGGAACCAAACAAATCTCGCCCACCGGCGACAAGATGGATTGGCTAACCTGGGTAAAGTCGAATCCTGCCCAGGCCCAACGCCTGGTGGACCAAGGCGTGCTCGATCCGAAATGGCTCGACATAGGTGAGGGCGGTTACGTCCGGCGCAACGCCGCAAACCATTTCTTGCGGCCGGGCAACCGTTATGCCATCGTCATCAGCCCCGGGGGACAGGCCGGCATAGCCCCCTCGGTGCTGGAGGCCATCAAGTTACCAACCGACGCCGTGATACGCCTGGCTCTGCCAGAATGAGTTGAACCATGCTTGATCTCCTGTGTTTGTTACTGCGCCGTCTGGTCCTGACCCGAGTGCCAGGCATCACAACCGAAGACCAGGTGCGCTTCCAGCCGCCGGATCAGACAAGGCGCACGTATGTGAACGGGCTGGGCGCGCGCAACGCGCTGAACATCTACCTGTTCGACCTGCGCGAGAACCGCAAGCTGCGCTCCAACGAGCGCGTGCGCAGCC
>CXWK01000353.1_pt1 | contig 10619 bp, 10 predicted proteins | sample 590851 | NCBI WGS metagenome assembly CXWK01 (sample SAMEA3498364, study PRJEB10139) | wastewater metagenome | biome: wastewater treatment plant; material: activated sludge | place: Denmark | collected 2014-08-01
CTGGGCCCGAGGCATGCCCATAGACGAAGTCCTGACCGATAACGGCTCGAACTTCCGCAGCCGGGTATTTGCTGATCTGCTCGGTGAGCGGGCGATCAAACACCGCCGAACCCGGCCGTACCGTCCACAAACCAACGGGAAAGTCGAACGGTTCAACCGGACCATGGTCGAAGAGTTCCTCTACGCCTACAAGTTCCGCTCAGAAAAGCAACGACGTCAACGCCTCGACCGCTAGGTCCATCAATACGCAATCTCCACCGCAGCCACACCGCCGTTGGCGGACCACCCGCATCACGCGTACACAACGTCTATGGCTCCTACAGCTAGGCCGGTCAGGAGAACCTCGCCGAGAAGTGATGCAGGTGTCTACTCCGACACTGATCGCCGGGCCGATGCTCGTGCTAGGCCGCGGTTGGGGCGCAAACCCTATGTTTGTGCAGGCCCAACCTTTGACTCCCAGCCCAATGTTTTGTGCTGGCCGAATCTCTCACGGGCGGCCCGATGTTTGTCCGTGCTGGCGGCGCCGGCCCCATAGCGGAGAGGAACGCGGCGCCTGGAGGAACGCGACGGCTGGAGGAGCTCGGCGCCGGGCCGACCTCGGTCACTTTGCCTAGTTCGGCGACCAAGACCGGTGTTGGTTCCGCAGATTGCCTGCGGTCAGACCCCGGTCGGCGCCAGGCGGGAGGACGTGCCGGTCGTCATGCCCAAACGATTCAGCAGGGCCATATCGTGATCTTCGCCAGGGTTGTCGGTGGTAAGCAGACGGTCTCCCCAAAAGATCGACGATGCTCCGGCGTGGAAACACAGTGCTTGCAGTTCGTCGCTCATCTCCGACCGCCCGGCGGACAGTCGAACGACTGACTTCGGCATCATGATCCGAGCAACAGCAATAGTCCGCACGATATCGAGGCCGTCGAGGTTCTCGACCCCATGCAGCGGGGTCCCGGCCACCTGGACGAGCAGGTTGATGGGCACGCTTTCGGGGTGCGGATTCTGGCGTGCAAGCTGGACCAGCAGGCCGGCGCGGTCATCCTCAGACTCCCCCATGCCGACGATCCCGCCGCAACACACCTGAATCCCGGCGTTCCGCACAGCGTCGAGAGTGTCGAGCCGGTCTTGATACGTGCGGGTCGTAATGATCGATGGGTAGAACTCTGGCGACGTGTCCAAATTGTGGTTGTAGAAGTCCAGCCCGGCCTGGGCCAGGCGGTCAGCCTGCGCCGGGGTGAGCATCCCCAACGTTGCGCAGGTTTCCATTCCAAGGGCACCTACCGCTTCGATGCGTTCAGCGACCGCGTCGACCTGTCTGTCGCTTGGCTCGCGCCAGGCCGCCCCCATACAAAACCGGGTTGATCCCGCCGCCTTAGCCTCCTGCGCCGCGGCGAGGATGTCCTCGACCGACATGAGCGGCTCGGGTCGCAGGTCCGTGTCTGCACCAGCCGCCTGTGGACAGTACGCGCAGTCCTCTGGACAGGCCCCTGTCTTGATGGACAACAACGCCGCGCTCTCCACGACGTGCGGGTCGAAGGCCTGTCGATGGACCTGTTGAGCGGCGAACAAAAGGTCATGGAACGGCCGCCGGAGGAGGCCAAGCGCCTCGGCAACGGTCCAGTCATATCGAGTTTCCAAGGTGAGGTCTGACACGGGCCGAGAGCCTATCGACGGAGGCCTGAGCCGCTCTCACACAACGAAGTCAGGCGGCCACATTCCCTGAGATCTCGGAATCATTATCGGGCGTCACCGGCGCCTCACCGCACCACGTCCGCCTGCCCACCTGCCAGGTAGATTGTCTCGATGGCCTATGAGATTGAACTTGCGGAGCGTCTACGCGAGCACCTGATCGGCATCGGCGACGTCATCGAGAGAAAGATGTTCGGTGGTTTGGCCTTCTTGCTCGGGGGCCACATGTGCGTCGTCGCGATGGGTGCCGGCGGGTTGATGGTCCGGGTCGATCCTGCGACGGCCGGTCAACTCATCGACACGTCGCCCGCTGAGCCCATGGTCATGCGAAACAGAGAAATGCGCGGCTGGCTGCGGATTCAAACCGCTGATGTTCCGACCGACGAGGACCTAGGGATGTGGGTTGCGCGCGCTGTCGATTACACCTTGAGCCTGCCGCCAAAGCAGCCAAAGCTGCCGAAGCGCTGACAACGTCAACCGCTTGGTCAGCTCCAGCGTCACGCGCTTTTGACTTTGGTCGCCTGCGATACGTGAAAAACTCAGGTGATGGCGAAAGAACGCAAGGCGTCCTCATCAAGTGATATCCCGTTCGCAGACAACCTGGTCTGGAGCGTGCAGCAACTTAACGAGATGCGGGCCTTGCTGCTTGCCGAAGCCGCTGAGCTGCCCGATACGTTGATGCAGCTCAGGGATTTGCCCGGCGATCTGCGCACCATGGCGGTGCAGCTTGAACGCGCCACCAAGGGACTCGAAGCGTTCATCCAGCTTGCATCTGCGATGACCGATGCGGCCCAGTTGATGTTGGATGCCCGGTCGAACCTGTTCGGCATCATCGAAACGCAAACGAACCGGCTGAGCCGCGGGGAAGAACTCTCAAGAGAGATGCTCGCCGATCTCCGAACGGCGGCGCAGCGCATTCCTGACCCCACCCGGCTGATCCCTTGGATGAATAAGTCCGAAGAAGCCGAGTAGCGCCATCCCCCCAGACTTTGCGCCAGGGCTGGCCGATCCAGTGTTCGCCCTATCCTCAACGAGCCATCGATCGACGGCCGATGCTCATTTCGTCAACAGTGCCCAGCCTTCCTTGACGCTTCGCGCCCGCGGTGTGAGCCTCAAAAGAGGTCGAACCACCGAGAGAATGAGGACGATCCTATGTTGAACGCACTACTTTGGATTGCAGCCGTAGTACTCGCCATCTTTGGGATTATGAACCTGTTCGATGGTGCAATTTTGTGGGGTGTCGTGTTACTCCTCTTTGCGGCATTGATCGGTCCAGGAGGCTCCGTTTACGTTCGAAGATAACCGTTCCATCGGGCCCGAACTCCCGCACCGGGATGGGCGATTCGAGTGCCCGAGACGCAGGCGCGCCTGCGCCTGCGCTCTGGCGTTAGCATCGCGACGTGCATCGAATCTTTACGACAAGCGTGGCCTCCGTGTACCCGCTCTACCTGGCCAAGGTGGAGCGGAAGGGGCGAACGAAAGCCGAGTTGGACCAGGTCATCGGGTGGCTTACCGGCTTTGATGGGCGCGTGCTGCAAGGCTTGCTGGACGCAGGTGTCGATTTCCAGACGTTCTTCTCGGAAGCGACCTTGAACGCGCGAGCGAAGAACATCACGGGAGTGGTGTGCGGTATCCGGGTAGAGGAAGTCGAAGACCCCCTCATGCAGAAGATCCGATATCTCGACAAGCTGGTCGATGAGCTCGCCAAAGGCAGGCCGATCGATAAGGTGTTGGACCGCTAGATGTACTGCCCATTGAGGTTGTGCGCGTGGGGTGATGTCGACGCAAAGGCGCAAGAGACCAACGGGCCACCGCGGCTGGCGCCCAGCAATCAATAGTCGTCCCCACTACTTCATCTGATAGCTTTTTGTTTGCTTTCATCCCGGCAGCCTACCGAGGAGCAACGATGAAGCAGATGAGCGAACCGCGGCGGTCGAATGAACGGGTGGTGTTTCTTCCCCAGTTGTTGGTGAAGCAAAAGCTGACCCTGATGGTCAACCGCTTCGAGGTCATCGAACCTGGGGAGAATCGTCTGGTCGCCTTTGCCGAACAGAAGCGACTGAAGCTCAAAGAAGAAGTCACCTTTTCGCGGGACGCTAAAAAGTCACGCGTATTGTTTTCGATGAAGTCTCGTGGCGTCCTTGACTCGACGTCTCGGACCGACATTCTGGACGCGTCCGGTAATGCAATGGCGTCCATTCAGATGAAGTTGACCGCCAGCATCGTCCGATCGACGTGGCATTTGCAGTATGGAGGCCGGACTGCAATTGGCCAGGAACGGAGCCTGATCCGCGGCCTTCTGCGCAGGTTTTTCGACGTGGCACTGGCCTACCATTTCGATTTTACCGACACCGAGACGGGCGAAACGGTGCTTTCCGTCGACCGTAAACGTTCGCTAGCGGACCTGTACGCGGTTGAGGTATACGACCCTCAGCTCGACTACCGAGTCGCCGCATCGGTGGCCGTAGCACTCGACATCTTCGAGAACCGCTAGCGAACCGCCCCGCCACAAGCACCTCGGGTCGACCCCTGGAAACCTTGGCCGGTTGCGTTAACGAAAATTCCTGGATTTGAGGGCCTCTTGGTATCGAGATTTGTCTTTGATCTGGGCGGGATGCCAGGAACGGAATCGATAGGCCATTAGGTTGACCACACGGTCTTGGCGTTCAACCATCCCTTGGACGATCAACATCGTCGAATCGCGAGCGACCTTGCGATATCTCTTCCAGACTGCCTCTACGCAAATAACGTTTGAAAGGCCAGTCTCATCTTCCAGAGAAAGGAAGACGACGCCGCCGGCGGTCGAAGGTCGCTGGCGATGGGTCACCACACCGGCTATTTGAATGATCGACTTATCTCGCTGCGCTTTCAGCGCCGAACTGGCGATGATCCCCGCTTCATCCAACTCTGCACGGACCAGTCCCACAGGGTGCGCCCCTAACGCCATACCGATCGACCATAGGTCTGCAGTGATCTCTTCGAACTCGTCCATACCGGGGAGCTGCGGAGCACCCAAACCCTGGACGAGCCCAGGGAACTTGTCAGGGCTGGCATCTCTCAGAGCGCCGCTAGCCCACAAACCTTCCCTACGAGACAGGCCAAAACTGGCCAATGCGCCCGCCGTCGACAGCGCCTCGAGCTCGGGTACGCGCAGACGACAGCGGCGCGCTAAGTCTTCTACGTCCTTGAATGGCTCGATACGGCGTTGCTCAACGATTCGCTCCGCGCCTCTACGGGAAAGGTTGCGCACCTCGCCCAACCCCACCCGGACCGCATGGGTCGATGGGTCTGCCAGCCAGCCGTTTTCCGGGTGTCCAACGGGATCTGCTGTTGGCCTTGGTTCAAGCGTCGAATCGATCTCTGAGGTGAATACGTCAGGTGGATGGACCATCACCCCATGACGTTTGCCGTCATGCACAATCGAGTTGGGACTATAAAAACCCATCGGCTGGGAATTTAACAATGCACAGACAAACGCTGCCGGATAATGCAGCTTTACCCAACTAGATGAGTACACCAGATACGCAAAGCTGACCGAATGACTTTCAGGAAAACCAAAGTCAGAAAATGCTTCCATCTTCTGGGCGATCTGGTCGGCTACGTCACCGATGATCCCGCGTTCTGCCATCCCGGTCAGAAGGCGCTCGCGCATCACCGCCATACGTTCACGTGAGCGCTTAGATCCCATCGCCTGACGCAGCTGATCGGCCTCAGCCCCGCTGAAACCAGCAACATCGATTGCCATCTGCATGAGTTGCTCTTGAAAGATCGGTACTCCCAAGGTTTTGCGCAGCGACGGCTCGAGTAGCGGGTGGAGGAAGGTCACTTCTTCTTTCCCGTTACGCCGCCGCAGATAAGGATGCACTGATTGGCCTTGGATCGGCCCCGGTCTGATCAGTGCAACCTCGACGACCAGATCGTAAAAACATCGCGGCGCCAGGCGCGGCAGCGTCTGCATCTGAGCTCGCGACTCGACCTGAAACACACCGACGGTGTCTGCCCTGCACAGCAGTTCGTACACCTCGTCTTCTTGTGGGATGACCGCCAGATCGACCGTTATCCCATTGTGTTCTTGGATCAGATCGACCGCGCGGTGAAGCATCGTCAACATGCCAAGGCCGAGCAGGTCGAACTTGACCAGGCCCGCCGCGGCGCAGTCATCCTTGTCCCATTGGAGAACTGACCGATTTTCCATACGCGCCCACTCGACCGGCACATACTCGACGATCGGGCGATCGGCCATCACCATTCCCCCCGAATGAATCCCCAGATGCCGAGGAAACCCTTCCACCTGTTCGGCCAGAGACCTGACGAGTTCGGGAATGTTTGGGCCGGTGTCGTCCTCAGAACCGGCTTGGGACCGGGTTTCAGGCCGAGATACGGATCCTGTCCCTACCCTGGCCTCTGTCCCTGTCCTGGCCTCTGCACCTGCCCCGCTCTCTGCCCCCGTAGGAATCTTCGGAGTTACGAGATCAAGACGACGCTGCTTCTGCGCTTCCTTGACAGGCTCGACAGCAGGCACGACGGATGCATCTGAAGCTGTCTTCTTCCGTCGCCCTCTTGGCCCCCAGTGATGATCGACCTGTTTACTCAACGCGTCGGCTTGCCCCGGCGTGAAGCCATAGGCCTTAGCCATCTCGCGCATCGAGGACTTTGGGCGATAGGTAATGACGTTGGCGACTTGGGCGGCATGTCGACGATCAAACCGCTCATAGAGGTACTGGATCACCTCTTCTCGACGTTGGTGCTCGATATCAATGTCGATATCGGGTGGCCCGTCTCGTTCGGGCGATAGGAATCGTTCGAACAGCAGCCCAAGCCCGACGGCATCCGCTTTGGTGATTCCGAGGGCGTAGCAAACCGCCGAGTTGGCAGCGCTCCCCCTCCCCTGGCAGTAGATGTTGTGATCGATGCAGAACTTGACGATGTCGTGCACCAACAAGAAGTACCCAGGAAACCCCAGCAGCTCGATGACGTTGAGCTCATGGGCGATCTGATCACGCGCCTTTAGGTGGTGCGGATGTTCCGGCGGATAACGATGTGCGGACCCGCGATCGACCAGTACTCGCAGCCAACTCATCTCATCATGGCCCGGGGGGACCGGATAGTCCGGCAAGTTCGGAGCTGCATTGCGCAGCGGAAAGGCCAGTTGGTCAGCAATCTCGGCGGTGATCTCGACCGCTCCGGGATACTCGGCGAATCGTCGCGCTTGCTCTGCAGGGCTCCGCAGGTGAGCAAGCGGGCTGGCCGGCAGCCACCCTTGGAGCGCGTCGAGCGACCGTCGAGCTCGAACGGCCGCAAGCGCCTGAGCTAACGGCTGCTGGTCGATCGTGGCGTAGTGCACGTTGTTGGTGGCTACCACCGCCACGTTGGCGCTGCTTGCAAGTTCGGCGAGGCCAAGGTTGCGCTGCTGGTCGTCGGGGTGGCCGTGGTCCCACAATTCAACGAGAACCCGCTCTCGGCCAAAGGCGTCGACGAGCAGATCGAGTTCACGGCGGGCGGCCGTTTGTCCTTCGGTCATGAGGGCGAGCGGAACGGGACCTTTCCGACATCCGGTCAGGACAAACCATGAGTCGTTCAACACGGTTGCTCCAGCACCGTGAATCGGCGCCCTGGCAGCCTCAGCCAACCCTTCGATGGTGAAGACCGGCCGTTGTTTGTGCCCCGCAAGCTGGCCATCGCTGATGGCTCGAGCCAGCCGGGCATAGCCGTGCGCGCCTTCGGCCAGGAGGACGATATGCCTGCCCAGCGGGTCCGGCAGAGACGCATCCAGGTTGGGTTTGAAGCGAGCGCGGGAGTCGAGCGGCGGTGGACGCAACGTCAGTTCGGCCCCGAACACGGTGGGCAGGTTGACATCTTTCGCTGCGGACGCAAAGCGCACTGCTCCATACAGACCGTCGTGATCGGTGATCGCCAGGGAGGAGAGCCCAAGTTCCGCTGCTTGAACGACCAGATCTTCAGGATGAGACGCGCCATCTAAGAATGAGAAGTTGGAGTGGCAGTGGAGCTCGGCGTAACGGTCGCTGAGTCCTGACCTCCTCGAGTTGGAACCTCGCGTCATACCCAGGAACGCTATCGAACAACTGTTCGCCCTGTCGGCTCGTTCAGTGCTCCGCGCTGGAGTGTCCAGGACTTGGCCGATCACAGCGGGTCAAGTTCAGCGCCGTTTCGGGCCTGATACAACGCAAATGACCCCGCAGGTCAACCGCCGTGCACATCGCCGTGAACGCGTTGACTCGACGTCGGCCTACACCTACGTTCGTCTTGTGGACTAGTCACGACTCCAATGGCCGCCTTGTCCCGTGTTCTTTGCGACCATCCTTCAACGACGCAGGAGAACATCATGACCGACCGTCAACTCAGGGAAGGCGCCCCGCGCAGCCAAGCCCCTCCCAGCAGTACCCGGGCCAGACCTTCTGTCAGCAAGCAGCCCGCGACCGGTCAAAGGGCCCCTTCGTCGGGCGCGACCAGACAGGACCGGCCGAGGGTCAACGCGGCCGCGAGTCGTTCGTCCGGGGCGGTCCGCCAGCCAGACACCAACCAGCCAGACAGCAACCAGCCAGATCCCAGCCAGTTAGGTCCAAACCAGCCGAGTACCAGGTCGGCAAATGCCGACCTGGCCGATGCGCCGGTCGATCGGCAGGCCGTGGCGTCACTTGTCCTTGCGATCATTTGGGCGTTCGGCGTCGGTTCGGTCGCAGCGATCTACATCGGGTGGTCTGCACGCCGAGAAATCGCCGCATCAGGCGGCAAAGAAGGTGGCGACACGCTCGCTGTAGCCGGGATCGCCTTGGGGTGGATCGGCGTAGGCGTTGCCGTTCTTCTACTGATCGAGAGCATCGCCGGTTAGATCGTCCGAGGTCGGGGTGCGCCCGCCGGGAGCGATCAGAGGATTTGCGAGAGGAACTGCCGAGTTCGCTCTTCTTGCGGATCGGTGAAGAAGTGTTCAGGAGTACCGACTTCGACGATACAGCCGTCGGCCATGAACACCACCCTGTCGGCAACCTCGCGGGCGAAACCCATCTCGTGGGTAACCACGACCATTGTCATCCCGGTTTCGGCAAGCGCTTTCATGGTGTCTAACACCTCGTTGATCATCTCGGGGTCGAGGGCCGAGGTCGGTTCGTCGAACAGCATCACCTTGGGTTCCATCGCTAGCGCACGGGCGATGGCTACGCGCTGCTGTTGGCCGCCGGAGAGCTGCGACGGGTATTTACCGGCCTGTTCGGGGATGCGAACCTTCTCAAGCAGCAACATTGCATTGGCTTCGGCATCGACGCGGTCGATGTGACGAACCTGTTTGGGCGCCAGGGTGATGTTGTCGAGGACGGTCAGTTCCGGGAAGAGATTGAAACTCTGAAAGACCATGCCGGTCTCCCGCCTGATCGCAGCAATGTTCTCAACGTTGTGGGTCAGTTCTGTGCCGTCAACGATGATGCGGCCGCTGTCATGTTCCTCAAGGCGATTGACGCAGCGGATCAAAGTCGACTTACCGCTCCCTGAGGGGCCGATGATGACCAGGACTTCGCCGCGGGCCACCCGCAGATTGATGTCGCGTAACACCTGGAACGAGCCGAAGGATTTATTGACGTTTTCGATGATGACGATCGGCTCGCCGGGCACCTTGGTCGCGTCCGAGAACGCTGTCGACGACCCAGCGAAGCCGCCATCGGCAACTTGAGGATCGGCGTCATCTGCTTTGCGCATCGAGTCACCGTTCATGTCGCTCCAATGGGCCGGAAGAGCTGGGCTGTTGCACAGTCCCCATTCTGCCGCCTTCGTCGGTGCCGACGACGGGAGAACGCAAACGCGAAGCAGTGTCGGTCGGACGGAGACCCGCCGGCACGCATCTGCAACTGAGTCGAGCCGGGTCCGGCGCCGTGAGCGCGATGACTATCGAATCGTTAAGCCTTCACCGGGCCAAGCCGTCAACCGGTCTCCAACTTATAGCGCTTAAGACACTTCCGGCCTGTCGCCTGTGGTCGTATCAGTGACACACGTTGTCCAGATCGTTTGCTCCCACATACAACAGCCACACGTTCTCGAAAGAGATCGAGTATTGACCCCGCCTTTTCTTTGTTCACACTTCTTCAACTCCCCCACAAGAGTGCGCTTCCCGTCCCCGCACGAATATTCGCTTGTGTGATATTTGCAACTTCAACCCTTCGGTTGGAGGCACGAACCGTCCCCTTTAAGCATCACTACATGACGTTAGAGCACTTTTGCAACAATTGGCAGGGGAAGAATCCCACCCGCCCCAAAAGTTTGCAGATCTGCCGAACCGTCTACCCAACGCAACATCGAGCGCAGCTCTTTTCGCTAAACACCGAAATGTCGTTCGTCCTCATTGGGCGTATGTCGCCGATCTGAAAGCACGCATCATGTACAAGCTCAAGGGATCTCTCCTTCGTCCTTATCTGGTCCTTCTCGGCGGATTCTTGGTAACCCTGGTGGCGCTCGCAGTCGTCGCCTCTTCTGCAATGGCCGCAAAACCTTCGCCGCCACCTCCGCCTCCTGGCCAGCCACAGTCGATCGCTGCGGCAAACCCGGACGATTCCTCTAGCGGTCCCGTCACCACCACGACGACACGGCCACCTGCAACCACGACGACCCAAGCAGGCGGCACGACCACGACCAAACCGCGTGGCACGACCACAACCACCCGACCCGGAACAACCACAACCACCCGACCGGGCGCGACCACGACGACACGGCCACCTACAACCACGACGACCCAAGCAGGCGGCACGACCACGACCAAACCGCGTGGCACGACCACAACCACCCGACCCGAAACAACCACAACCACCCGACCCGGCGCGACCACGACGACACGGCCACCTACAACCACGACAACCCGGCCGGGCGCGACCACAACCACCCGGCCGTGCGCAACCACCACAACCCGACCCGGACACGGCACCACAACCACCCAACCC
>CXWK01034278.1_pt1 | contig 10618 bp, 10 predicted proteins | sample 590851 | NCBI WGS metagenome assembly CXWK01 (sample SAMEA3498364, study PRJEB10139) | wastewater metagenome | biome: wastewater treatment plant; material: activated sludge | place: Denmark | collected 2014-08-01
GCCAACCTGGCGCTGAACTTGACCCTTGTGCCCCGTTGGGGGATGATCGGCGCGGCGATTGCTACGGCGACGACGGTTGGCGGCTTGTTTACCATCAGTCTCTTGATCGTAAAACACAGCCTGGACCTGTGGCCTTATGACCGGCGTTACCTGAAAGGCATCGCGGCCGGGCTGGCTACGGCCGTCCTGTTGCTGGGCGTGCGGTTGCTGGGCCTGTCGTCACTGGCCAACTTGTTGCTGACCGCGACCGTGGCCGTGGCCGGGTTCTTTGGATTGCTCATTCTTCTCGGTCTCGATCCAGAAGACCGGGACTTTATCGCTCTTCTGATGCGGCGCGTGAGGGCCAGGTGATCGACGTTCTCTACATCGCCGGGGCCGGGCGCAGCGGCAGCACGCTGCTGGAACGCCTTTTGGGGCAACTGCCGCAATGCGTGGCCGTCGGCGAAGCGCGCCATCTGTGGCGCGAAGACCCGACCACGGCCCGTTGCGGCTGCGGCCGGGTGCTGACCGAGTGCGACAACTGGCGCGCCGTGATCGAACGCGCCGGCTTCGCGTTCGACGCCGGCGGGTTTGAGGCCGTGATGAGTTTGCGGCAACAAGCGGACCGCATTCGTTACGTGCCCCAGATGCTCGTTCCGGCTTTGGCCGGCAAGACGTACGCCCACCACCAGGCCGCCTACACCGCCGCCTTGCGCCGCCTATATGAAGCGTTTCACGACGTGGGCCACGCCGGCATCGTTGTGGACTCGTCCAAGGACGTTTCGACGCTTTACCTCCTGACACAGATGGCGGACGTGCGCCTGCGCCTGCTGCATTTGGTGCGCGACAGCCGGGCCGTGGCCTACTCCTGGATGAAGCGCATTGTCCGGCCCGACATCGTCGGCCGCGAAGAGTATATGCCCACCTTTTCGCCGGGCAAGGCCGCCGCCGACTGGATGGTGCGCAACACGCTGACCGAGGCCGCCTGCGGTCGCGCCGACGGCTACCTGCGCCTACGCTACGAAGATCTCATTGCCGATCCGCTGGCTACGCTGCGACGGGCGACCGACTTCATGGGGCTGCCCCAGGCCGATCTGAGCTTCATCGGGCCGGATGGCGAAGTCTACCTGCGGCGCGAAACCCACACCGTAGGCGGCAACCCGATGAAGTTCAAGGCGGGGGGCATGCGGCTTAGACTGGATGACGCCTGGCAACGGGCGCTGCGCCCAGCCGACCGCCGCCTCGTCACCGCCGCGACCTGGCCGCTGTTGCGGCGCTATGGCTACCGGCGCGACGGCCACCGCCAGCCCGACGAACACACTCCGGTGGAGGTTAGCCCAACAGGGTAAGCTGATGAAAGGAACGGTTGTTTTCATCTCGATGGTGCATTGGCACTTCACCTGGCAACTGGAGCACAGCTTTGCCCGGGGCCTGGCCGAGCGCGGCTATGACGTGCGCTTCGTCGAGCCGCTGCCCAAGCGCTGGCCGGCGCTGTCGGAGTTGGGCCGCGTCTGGGGGCGGCTGGTCGGCCATAGCGAGACGGCCGGCAACTGCTACCAGCCGCTCGCGCCGGGGGTCGAACTGATCTCGCCGCGGCTGCTGCCCGACACCAGCCCACTGCTGCAAAGCCTGAACCGCCGCCTCTTCGTGCCGCGCATCGTCGACACCCTGCGCCGCGACGCCACCCAACCGTTGATCGTCATCAACTATCTGCCCCTGCCCGCTTCGCTGGCCCTGATGGCGCAACTGCGACCGGACGCCACGTTCTACCACTGCGTCAACGACTGGGATCACGATCCCTACACCAGCACCGGCCACTTCCGCGAAGCGGAGTTGGCCGGCGCGGTGGACATGGTCTGGACGGATTCGCCGGTCAACTACGCCCGCAACGCGGTCTGGGCCGACAACGTGATCCTCATGGCCCACGTGGTCGACGTGGAGTTGTTCGCCCGCGCCCGCCACACACCGGCCGAGCCGCCGGCGCGTCCCCTGTGCGCCTACTTCGGCACGATCGGCATCAGCGCCGACATCGATCTACTGCGCGCCGTCAGCCACCGCTACCGGCTGCGTCTCATCGGCCCGGTGCGCACACNNCTGCCGGAGCTGTTGCGCGACGTTGACGTGTTGCTCTTGCCCTACGTGCGCTCCGTCCACAATGAGGGCGTGATGCCGGCTAAGATATTTGAGTGTATGGCCACGGGCAAGCCGATGGTCGTCAGTGGCCTGACCGCGCTGGAACAGTACGCCGATTTGTTATATCTATGCGAAGGAGAGTCGGAGTTTCTGGCCCAAATCGCCGCAGCAGTTCATGAGCCGCCCGCTCGGCGCGCGGCACGCATCGCCTGCGCCGAAGCCAACAGCAACGAGCGGCGCATTGACGACATCGAAGAGTACTTCCGTCAGGTGCTGGACGCACGCCAGCCCGCGCCCGTCACCGCGCCTTAGCCGCCAATGACATCGGCCGCCGTTCATCCCGACCCCGTGTTGCCATGACCGCGTCTTCACCCGCCACCACGCCCACCACGCCCGCGCCGCGCCGGCTGGTGCTGCCGTTTCTGGAGACGGACCCGCTGTTCGACGTGCGCTGGGCGGTGATCCTGCTGCCGGTGTGGTGGTGGCTGGGCGTGGAGCAGTTCATCTGGCCGGCGATCTTCGGCCTGGCCGCGCTGAAGATGCTCCACCTCCAGCGGTGGCAACTGCGGCTGAATGGGCCACTGCGCTGGTTTGCCCTCTTCCTGGTGATTATCGCCATCTCCGGGCTGTTCATCGTCGAGGCCGAGCGCTGGCTGACCTTCTGGCGCAACTTCGGCGCGTTTGCCGGCGGCTTCCTCCTGTTGCTCATCGTTTCTAATCGCGCCCGCACCTGGCCGGCCATCGAGCGCCTGCTCGACGCGGCGCTACTGGCGGTGCTGATCGCCGGCACGGTGGGGCTGCTGGGCGTGTTGGGCGTGTGGCGACCCACCTTCCTCTCGCTGGCCGGGCGCGTGATGCCCGAAGCAGTGCTGGCCACCAGCTACGGCCGGGCCATCGCCTTTCGCGCGCTGGGCGAGTTCGGGTGGTTCACCGGCCTGGAGCTGTTCTATCGGCTGAACTCCTTCTTCCTGTTCAGTAATCACTACTCCAGTGCGCTGGTCTATGCCATCCCCTTTCTGTTCTATAAGCTGACGCGCTGCCACGGCTGGCGGCGAGTGCTGGTGGTTCTGGGCATCGTCTTGCTACTGATCAATCTGGTCTACACCACTGGGCGCGTGGCCCTGCTCAGTCTGCTGGGCGGCGCATTACTCTTTGTGGTGTTCTACTCCCTGCGTCAGCGGGCTATCAAGGTTCTGGGCGCGCTGGCTCTGGCGGCGGCCATCTGGCTGCTGGCCTTGGCCGCCACGGTGGAGCTTGCCGCCCCCGGCCCGGGTAGCGGCCTCATCGGTGGGGCTATTGAGGCTGTGGACGCGTTCGTCTTCGCCCGCGGCGAAGGCAGCTATACCAGCCGCTTCGGCGTCTACGAGGCGACGATTGCCGGCTTTCTGGAGCGCCCGCTGTTCGGCTGGGGCACCGAGCGCGACGTGGAGGGGTTGGATTTGCCCGCCGGGTCGCACAGCGAATACTTTGCTGCCCTCTACCGCCAGGGATTATTGGGGCTGCTATCCCTGCTGGGCCTCTACTGGTCGGTCTGGCGCACGACACAGCCCATCGGCCCACCGGCCCAGCCCGCGGGGGCGCTATTGCGTTATGGCCGCTGGTTCTTCGTCACCGCTGTGGTCAACAGCCTGCTCAACGACCCCAACGTAGACACAACAACCTTTGTCCTGCTGTGGCTTTTCATCGCCCTGCTGGTGGCCGCAGCCCAGTTTATGCATGATCAACCGTATGACGACCTTGCCACCAGCCATTGACATCCTGGGCGTGCCCGTCCACCCCCTGACTGTTGACGAGCTTCACGAACAGTTGGCCGACGTGATCGCCCGTGGCGAGCAGGCGCGGGTGCTACACGTCAACGCCCACGGCCTGAACCTGGCCGTCGAACACCGCTGGCTGCGCGACTATCTGAATCAGGTCGAGATCGTCTTTTGCGATGGCGTCGGCGTCATCGTCGGCGCGCGCTTGCTGGGCCACCACATCCCGGAACGCATCACCTACGCCGATTGGATGTGGCAACTGGCCGACTTCGCCGCGCGGAGCGACATCTCGCTCTACTTCCTGGGCGCGCGGCCCGGCGTGGCCCAGGCGGCGGCCGACCGTCTGACGGCCCATTACCCCGGCCTGAAGATCGCCGGCGTGCAGCACGGCTACTTCGACCGGACACTCGACCACCCCGAGAACCGGGCAGTCATCGAGCGTATCAACGCCGCGCGGCCCAACATCCTCCTGGTGGGCATGGGCATGCCGCTCCAAGAGCGCTGGCTGTGCGAAAATTGGGACTGCCTCAACGTCAACATCGCCCTGACCGGCGGCGCGGTGTTCGACTACATGTCGGGCGAACTCCAGCGCGCGCCGCGCTGGATGACCGACAACGGTCTGGAGTGGTTGGGCCGGCTACTCATCGAGCCGCAACGCCTGTGGCGGCGCTACTTGGTCGGCAATCCCCTCTTCCTGGGGCGGGTGGTGCGCACGCGACTGAGCCGGCGGCGTCATCGCCCCCATCCTACTCTCTAAATTAGCCAGGCCGGGCGTGCTTGCATGGCGGTACCTTTGCCGATAATGAGAAGAATTGCCTATTTGTCACCGCCGCGACTTGGCCCTCTCTAGTGCACTCGTTATAATTGCGTGAATTGCACCCATTTTCACAACTGCCTGGTGGAAACAACATAGATCGACATCACAATGCCAGGTTAAGCGCGCTATGGTGCAGAGACCTGTTGAGCGGACGCCAGCCCAGTGGACGCGCGCCCGACACGTGTGGGCCAGAGGAGTGAAGGAAGGGGACGATTATGTTGAGGCGCTTTGGCGTAAACTACGCTATTTTTTCAATTGTGCTGGATATCTTGCTAACGCTGGTGGCGCTAGTGTTGGCCACCTATCTGGTACGCTACATTCCCACTTCACTCACCAACCTCCGTGGCCCGGCCACCATCGCGCCTTACACCTATTTAGCGGTGCCCATCATCTGGGGCATCACGTTTCTGGTGTTGTCGGTCTATGATCCCAAACGGATCTATAAGGCCATTGACGAGCTACAGATCGTCGCTGTGGCCACGCTTTCCTCGGCGCTGCTCTTCGCCGGGCTGCTCTACCTGGCCCAACGTGACTTCTCGCGCTGGGTCTTCCTGCTCTTCCTGGGGCATGATCTGCTGTTCCTGGTGAGTTGGCGCATCCTGGCCCGGGTGCTGTTCCGCATCGGCCGCATGCCCGCCGGCGAGCGGCGCGTCCTCATCGTCGGCGCGGGCGAAGTCGGCCAGCGGGTCGGCCAAATGATCCAGGAGTACCGTTCGATGGGCCTGAATCTCTCCGGCTATCTGGACGAGGCGCCCGATAACACTGACGAAGACGGGGCCTTCGTCATGCACGTCCTTGGCCCGCTCGAAGACGTGCGCGAGGTCGTTCAGACCGGCCGCATCGACGACGTCGTCATCGCCCTGCCCCAGCGTGACTATCCGCAGATCAATGAACTGGTGCTGGCCCTCCATGATTTGCCCGTTCACGTGCGCGTCGTCCCCGACTACTTTAGTCTGGCCCTCTATCGCGCCTCGGTTGACGACTTTGGTGGCCTGCCCATGATTAATCTACGCGACCCCGCGCTCAACGACGTGCAGCGCCTCGTCAAGCGCATGTTCGATCTGGTGTTGTCGAGCATCCTGCTGTCCATCGCTCTGCTGCCGATGGCGATCATCGTCCTCCTCATCCGCCTGGACTCCAAGGGGCCGATCATCTTCCGCCAGCAGCGCGTGGGCGAAAACGGCCGTCTCTTCTCCATGTACAAATTCCGCTCGATGGTCGTCGGCGCGGAGAAGATGCAAGATACGGTTAACGAAGTGAACGAAGAAGGCCAAGTGCTGTTCAAGAAAGCCGACGACCCGCGTGTGACGCGCGTCGGCCGCTTCCTGCGCCACACCAGCCTCGACGAACTGCCGCAACTGCTCAACGTCTGGAAGGGCGACATGAGCCTCGTTGGCCCGCGGCCGGAATTGCCCTGGCTGGTCGGCCAGTATGAACCGTGGCAGCACAAGCGGCTGGCCGTGCCCCAGGGCATGACCGGCTGGTGGCAGATCAACGGCCGGGCCGACAAGCCGTTGCACCTGCACACCGAGGAAGACCTTTACTACGTCCAGAACTACTCGTTGTGGATGGACATCTACATCCTGCTGAAGACGCCGTGGGTTGTCGTGCGCGGCAAGGGCGCCTACTAACCCCCGGCGCGCCGGCTGTCTGACAGGACGAGTCCATGTGACTACGCTGGCCGAGCGGCCACACCAAGAGCAAGGAGCGCGGCGCGCTACCCGCCCGCTGGTGATCCTGGAGGGAATCGCCCTGCTGTTTGCCGCGCCCTGGCTGCTGTTCCCCGATCTGTTCCCCGTGGCAACGGCCGTCGCCCTGGCAGCGCTGGCCGCTGTCTGGCTTCTAGGCCTGGCCATTGACCGCACGCTGCTGCCGCGCACGCCGTTTAACCTGACCCTGCTGCTGTTCTGTCTGGCGCTGGCTGTTGGCGTCCTGGCCTCGGCCGACCCAGCCGACACCTTGTCTAAGGCGACCGGGGTGGTGCTGGGATTGGCCGTGTGGCGCTTTGTGGTCATCGCCGCCGGCCGCCGCGGTCACATCGGCGTCGCCGTCGTGTTGCTACTGCTCATCTGTTTGGGCTTCAGCCTGACCGGCATCGCCAACCTGCGCGAACTGCCCAAGATTCCCTTTCTCGTCGCGGCCAATCCGTTTCGCAACCTGCCTCTGTCCGGCCTTGACCGGCTGGCCACCCATCCCAACCAGTTGGCGGCGCTCATTGGCCTGTTCTTGCCGTTGCTAGTTTCGCTGCTGGCCGCGCCACCGCGGCGGCTGGCCGCGCCCCTGTGGCGGCTGGCGCCGGCGCTGGTCGCCCTGCTGGTCGTCGCCATCCTGATCCTCACCCAGTCGCGCGGTGGCTGGATCGCCGCCATCGCCGGGCTATACGTGTTGCTGCTCCTCTGGGCGGCCGTTCTGCCGCCGTCGCGGGCGCGGCGCGTCTTGCGGTGGATCGCCCTGGCTGGCGCGCTGGTCGTCGTGGCCGGCGTATTATGGATTGGGCCGGGCACGCTGTGGGAGTTGTGGTTGAATCCGCCGGAGGAGACGGCGCTAGGCACGCTGGCCACGCTCGACCTGCGACGGAAGATGTGGCCCTGGGCGGTGACGGCCATTGGTGACTTCCCATTCACCGGCGTGGGCCTGGGGGCGTTCCGGCAGGTGGCCTTTCGCCTCTACCCGCTGCCCATCTGGCCCGACTATGACATGGGCCACGCCCACAACATCTTTCTGCAAACGGCGCTGGACGTGGGCTTGCCCGGCCTGGTGGCCTACGTGGCCGTACTGTTTGTCGCCGCAGCCGTTGGCTGGCGCATCGCCCGCCGCGACCCCGGCTTTCGTCCCGTCAGCCTGGGGCTGCTGGCCGGGCTGGTCGCGCTCCACGTCTTTGGGCTGGCCGACGCGCTGGTGCTGGGCGCGAAGCCGGCGCTCGTCTTTTGGTTTGCTCTTGGCCTTTTGGCCGCCATGAACAAGGAGGGTTTAGAATCATGAGTCGTCATCTGCGTCTACTAACCGTGTTGTTGCTGCTGGTCGTTGGGCTGGTCGCCTGTCGCGGCGACGAGGAAGGGGGCGAAATCGCCACGGCCACGCCGGCCACACTGCCGACGGCCGCACCGATAGTGGTCGTCACCAACACGTCCGCCCCGCCGCCGACCAGCACACTGCTGCCCACGGCGACGGTCGCGCCGCTGCCGACCGAGACCATCGCCGCGACGCCCACCACCGCCACCANNCGCCACCACCGCCGCTGACCAGAGCGGGCAGGGGCAACAAGATCCTGGCGCGGCTACGGCCGCCGCCGCCGGTCAGGCCGCGGGCGCAATGGGGGTGTGGCAGAGCGTGATCGGCGTGGCCGTACTCAACCAGACCATCTGCGCCACCCTGCAAGGACTGGCCCAGGCCGGCCAGCAGGGCGGGCTGGGGGCGCTGGCGGTGCCGGCCGGGTTGATTGGCATAGGTAGCGTGCTGCAATCGGCGCAGCAGCAGTTGGGCGGGCTGCTCAACACGCCCGGCCTGGGCCTGCTACTGGGCAGCTTGCAGACCGATCAGGCGTCGCTGAGCGCCTTGCTGGCCCAGTGGTCGGGCGGCCAGATGGACGCCGCCGCCGCCGGCGCCGCGCTGCAAGGCATCTGTGGCGCGACCGACGCCACGCTGGCCCAGACGCAACAGGGCGCGCAGGAGTCTGGATTGGGTCAGGACCAGGTCGACACAATGATCACCGAGTCAAAGCGCGACGCGGCCGGGTCGCTGGGCGGCCTGGTGCCCTAGTCCGGCTCCACGCCCCACTGGGCCTGGAACGTCGCGGCATCGCCCGGCCGCTCCAGGCCCATCGCGCGGCGCAACCGCAATAGCTTGGCCACTTCGGCCGCGGGCAGCGGTCGCTCGGCCGCCAGTTGGGCCAGCATGAAGTGGATGCGGGCGTTCTGCTCGACCGTCTCCAGGCGCATNNTCGTGCTCGGCGATGAGGTCGCGGATGGCCGCCGCCCCCTCGTCGCTCGACGACATGGCGTAGGCGGTCGTTGGGATGAGGCCCAGCAGGACGATGACCTCCGGCAGCAGCGGCGTATCCATCGGCACGCCGGCGATGGACAGGGCGACGGTGATGGGCGGATGGGCGTGGACGACGGCGGCCACGTCCGGCCGGCGGCGATAGGCCTCCAGGTGCATCGGCAGTTCGCTCGTCGGCCGCAACGGGCGCGCCCCGTCCGTGGCCGCGGCCAGCACGCGCCCGTCCAGATCAACCACCAGCAACTGCTCCTCACGCATCAGCCCCTTGTGCAGCCCCGACGGCGTAATGAGCAGCCGCTCGCCGTCCAGCCTGGCCGACAAATTGCCCTCGAAGCCGCACAGCAAGCCGCGCGCGTACATCAATTGACCGACGCGGATGATCTCCTGGCGCAACTGTCGCTCGCGTGTCTCGTTTTCGCTCACGTTATCCTCTCTGCTCAGTACGCACCACTTCGGCCAGCAGCCGCTCCGGGCGGCCGTCGAACTCGGCCCGCGCCGCCTCGTCGCCCGTCAACCGCAGCAGCACGTCGTTGAGTGTGGCGTTGACCGGCGCGGCCACGCCGCAGGCGCGTCCGGCGGCGGCGACAGCCCCATTGTGGAACACCACCTCGCTGCGCCCCTTGCCGCCGGCCAGGTCGATGTGGAACGACGGCATCTTGTGGCCGCGGCCGTGGACGATGACCTGGGTGAAGACCAGCCGCCGCAGGAAGCGCGGCGCATAGGCCAGCGTGGCCGCCAGCGGGCGCACCGAGGCGGTCGGCAAGTTGACGACGTGCAGCCCCAGCCGCTTCATGACGGCCAGGATTTCGCGCAACATGCGCATCTCCAGGTCGAAGATGTCGTCGCGCCGGTACAGCTCGGCCGGCGGCCGGTTGAGGATGGCCGAAGTGGCGTTACCCATGACGTTGAGGAACACCTTCGACCACTTCATCGCCCGATAGTCGGGCAGGCTGCCGGCGCGAATGCCGGCGGCGGCGAAGAGCGCCACCCACCCGGTCGCCGATTGGCCGGGCAGCATCGGGGCCAGAGCCAGCCCGCGCCCGGCCCGCTCCACGGCCACGCCGGTCGGGCTGAGGCGGCGGATGGGAATGGTGATCGACCCGGCCAGGACGCGCTCCGCGCCGAAGGGCGCGGCGACGATCTCCTCGATGCCGATGCCGTTCTGGGTCGTCAGCACCATCGCCGGGCGCGGGCAGACGGCGGCCAGTTCGGCCACCGCCGCGGCCAGGTCATAGGCCTTCATGCCCAGCACAACCAGCCCCGGCGGTGGGCCGTCGAACGCCTCGGCCAGCCGGCCGACGGCGCGCAGCGGCGCGACCTGCGTCTGGCCGTCCTGGGTGATGCTCAGGCCGCCGGCGTTGAGCGCCTCGGCCGCCGCCGGGCGCGTCACCAGCGTCACGGCGTGGCCGGCCAGCGCCAGCCGCCCGCCCAGATAGCCGCCAATCGCCCCCGCCCCATAGACCACAATATCCATCGCGCCCGCTCCGCCCGGCCCTGGGCTTACTCCTGACCCGCGCCTAGAACGCTGCCGGCGAACTCCGGCCGGCCGCGGGCGAACTCTTCGGCCGGCATGGCCCGCTTACCGGCCAACTGTACCTCGTCGAGGCGCAGCCCGCCGCGGCCGGCGCGAACGACGATCCCCTCGGCCGTCCGCGCCACCAGGCCGGGCGGGCCGTCGGGCAGCGCGGCGACGGCCGGCCGGGCGCGCAGCACCTTGAGCGTCTCGTCGCCCCACGCCGTAAACGCGCCCGGCCAGGGGGTCATGGCCCGCGCCAGCCGGTCTAGTTCGGCGGCGTCGCGTGTCCAGTCGAGCCGGCCGGCGTCCTTGGCGATAAGCGGGGCGTAGGTGACACCCACTTCCGGCTGGGGCGTGGGCGCGATGCGTCCGGCCAGAATGTCGTCCAGATGGCGGCGCAGCATGTCGCCCCCCAGC
>CXWK01025557.1_pt3 | contig 10611 bp, 10 predicted proteins | sample 590851 | NCBI WGS metagenome assembly CXWK01 (sample SAMEA3498364, study PRJEB10139) | wastewater metagenome | biome: wastewater treatment plant; material: activated sludge | place: Denmark | collected 2014-08-01
CTGTTCATCGGCGGGGCGCTATCGGGCTGGCTCTTCGGTCGCACCAAGCTCGAGACACAGGGCGGCCCCCACACCCCGGCGCGCGTGCGCTGGCTGTTCGCCTTTCTGGGCGGCAGCATCATGGGCTACGGCGCGCGGATGGCCCGCGGCTGCACCAGCGGCCAGGCGCTCTCCGGCGGCGCGGTGATGTCCGTCGGCAGTTGGGCGTTCATGTTCGCCGTCTTTGGCGGGGGCTATGCCGTGGCCTATTTCGTCCGCAGACTCTGGAACTGATGATGCAACACCTAACACAAGTCGGGCGCGTTCGCAGCGCGACGCCGGCTACCCGCAACTGGACGGAGGATTAAGATGGCGCCGTTTCCGCTCGCGCTCGCCGACATCATGGGCCATTGGGGCCAATACGTCATCTACCTGCTCATCGGCATCGCCTTTGGCTTTGCGCTGGAGATGTCGGGCTTCGCCAACGCGCCGATACTCGCCGCGCAGTTCTACTTCAAGGACATGACCGTGCTCAAGGTCATGTTCGGGGCGATTGTCACCGCCATGGTGCTGATCTTCCTGACCACCGGGCTGGGGCTGCTGGACTTCTCACTGGTCTACGTGAACCCGACCTACCTCTGGCCGGGCATCGTTGGCGGCCTGATCATGGGCGTCGGATTTATCCTCGGCGGCTTCTGCCCCGGCACGTCGCTAGTGTCGGCCGCCGTAGGCAAGATCGATGGGGCCATTTTTGTCCTGGGCGTCCTGTTCGGCATCTTCGCTTTTGGCGAGACGGTTGGCTTCTATGAGTCCTTCTGGCACTCCTCCTACCTGGGCCGGCTGACCATCCCGGAGTGGCTAGGGCTGCCCTATGGCGTGGTCGTGGTCGGCATCGTGCTGATGGCCCTGTTCATGTTCTGGGGGGCGGAGCAACTGGAGCGCATCGTCGGCAAGCGCGATCTGAGCGGCGAGCCGAAGTGGCGACTCTATGCCGGCGGCGGGCTGCTGGGCATGGCCCTGCTGGTGGCCTTTATCGGCCAGCCGACGGCCGCCGACCGCTGGGCCAAGATGGAGACGACAGAGAATGCCCGTCTGGCCAATCGCGAGGTGCAGATCCACCCCGCCGAACTGGCCCAGACTATGACCGATGACAATCTCCAGACCATCATTCTGGACGTGCGTTCCGAGGCGGATTTCAACCTGTTCCACCTCCAGGATGCACGCCACGCGCCGCTGGCGGTCCTGCCGGAGATGCTCGACGAGCTGCACGAGGCCCCGGCCAACACGGTCGTGGTCGTCGTCGGCAACGACGAGGCCGCGGCCACGGAGGCGTGGAAGGTCCTGCGCAGCGAGAGCGTCCGCAGCGCCTACATTCTGGAAGGCGGCATCAATAACTGGTTGCGCGTCTTCGGCGATGAGGCGTTTGTCGCCGAGCAAGCCATCGCCGGCGCGGCCGACGACACGCTAGCCTTTCGCTTCCCGGCGGCCATCGGCTCGGCCCACCCCTTCGCCGCGCCCAACGCCACCCTGGCCCAGGGCATGAGCTTCACACCCAGGATCGTGCTCGAAGTGAAGCGCGGGCCGGGCGGCGGCGGCTGTGGCTAGAACGTCATGAATTCAACACGGATGGGACGGCTTCACACGGAGGGTCGCTGCCCAGCGTCGCTCCTGATCCGTAGTGTCCGTGTTGAATTTATTCCTGCTTTGCAGAACTAGAACCTATGTGCTAATCTTGGTGCATGAAAGCGCGCCGCCCGCCTTTCGGCTCCAACGCCCGCCGAGCTAAGGCTCCCTACACCGCGGCCGCGCCTGCCCCGCGCATCAATTGGAACAACGTACTGCTGGAGCAAATCCGCCTCAACGGCTTGCCCGAACCCATCCGCGAATACGTCTTTCACGCCAACCGCAACTGGCGTTTCGACTTCTGCTGGCGCGAGGACGGCCTGCTAGTGGCCTGCGAGATCGAGGGCGGCATCTGGATGCAGACCGACACCGGCCGAAGCAAAGGCCACGCCCACCCCGAACGCTTCGAGCAGGATTGTGAGAAGTACAACGAGGCCGCGCTCTACGGCTGGACCCTCATCCGCGTCACCCCCGGCATGATCCGTGACGGCCGCGCCATCGACTGGCTCGACCGCGCCCTGCGGCTATAAAATAGGAATCAAAAAGAGCGCTTCTGATTCCAAATGTGTAATTCCTAATTCCTGATTGCTTCCACGTCGGCCAGGAAGAGCGCGCCGCTTGGCGTCTGGTCGAACAGCAGCGTCACCTCGCGCACGTCGGTGAGGTCGATCCCCGCGAAGTCGCTCAACGGCAGACGCAACGTCGTCAGCGCAGCCTTGCCGGTGAAGAGTCCCTCAGCGATGAAGTCGCTGGCCTGGGTCTCGCCTTCCGGGAAGCGCAACGCCGGCTCGTCGGGCCGGGTTGGCACGGTGGCCGTATTGCCCGCGCCGTCGGTCAACTGCACGCTGAACGCCTGATACGCCCCGGCCGCGTTGAATTCCGACATCGGGTCGACGGCCGCGCGCAAGCTCAACGCCGTGAAGCCGCTCAGATCAACCCCGTCCAGCAGCGCCAGCCGCAGCGCCGCGTCCGGCCCCGTCCAATTGGCGACAGCCAACGCCGGATAGGCCGGCAGCAGCAGGCTGCGACGCCGGCACGGCTCCTGGCCGGGGATGATCTCAAAGTTAAAGCCGGGCGGGCAGAAGGTCAGCATCAAGCCCTCGGCCGTTGTCGCGCCGCCGAGCACATGGGTGGTCAGCTCCGTCTCATCGGCCGGGGCGAAGAGGGTCAGCCGGTCGTCGGCCGCGGCCAGAGCCGACACGCGCGCCGGCAGGCCGAACACCTCGGCCGGGGCCGGCATCTGCGCGTCCATCGCCAGCGCGGTCATCGCCACTGCTTGAGCCATCTCGTCGGGGGCAAAGAGCGCCGTCAGGAAGGCATCGGCATAGTCCACCAGGAAGGCGCGCTGCGCCTCCGGCTCCAGCAGCGTGGCGCAGCCCGGCCGGGTGGGGTCGGCGAAAGGGTCGGGCGGCAATGTCATGTTAAAGGCGTTGTGATTGGCCTGCTCCAGGACGACCGTCGTCGCCCACGGGTGCGCCTCTCCGGCAAAACGCATGGCCTCGTAGTAGTGCTGCCCGTCCAACTGCGACACGTCGCCATCACAGGCGGGCAGGATGACGGCCAGAGGCACGGAGGTCACCAGCGCGTCGTTGCTAAGCAGCGGCGGAGCCACCATCAGCACGCCGGCGACCGGCCCAAAGCCGCGCTCGGCGGCGCTCAGCGGATCGCCCAGGTCACCGGCGCTGGTCAACCAACCGCTGTTCTGGCCGCCGCTGGAGTGGCCGATGAACGCCAGGCGATGCACGTCGGCTAGGCCGGCCAACGCCAGACCGAAGGCGTTCTCCCCGCCGGCAGCCGCCTCGGCCAGCGCCGAAAGATGGCGGTCAACAATTTGCGACAACCGCTCGCCCATCACCGGCTCGCCAAAGCCAAATGTGTTCTCGGCATTGACGTTGATCGCCAGGGCCACGTAGCCGCGGCCGGCCAGTTCGCGCACCAGATACTCGAACCCGGCGTAGTTGGCCTGCTCTTCGTCACCACAGGGCCAGACGTCGACCTCACCCACCAGCGGGCAGCCGGGGTGCGTGCCGTGCATGATGACGACAACCGGGAATGGCCCAGCCGCCTCACCGGTGGCTGGCACAGCCATCACGCCATTCAGGCGTACGGGCATGTTGCGGAAGCGGCTATCCTCGCTGAAATGGCTCTGGACAATGGTCGTTTCGCCCATGTCAAAGGAGACGGCCGGCGGCAGACCGTCCGCCGGCGCGGATGGCTCCGCGGCTATGGTGGCTTCGACCGTTGGTTCGGCTGTTGGCTCAGCTCTCGGCGCGACCGTGGCCGTCGGCTCGGTGACAGCGGGCGGCGGCGTGCGCGTCGGTGCGCTGGTGGGCGGCTGGGCGGGCGCGTCGGCTGGGGCAGTAGCGGCCGACGGGGCCAGGGTGGGGATGGTCGTCGCGCCGGGTGTGCGGCAGGCAGCCAGGGAGACAATGAACAGGGCAACCAGCCCCCACAGTGGGCGCAGGTGTTTCATGGCGGACTCCTGGCGGGGCGGCAGACTCGATGACGGCATGGCGCTCGCCCCACCGCGGGGAATTATAGCCACCCGACCGTCTTTTTCAACCGTACCTCAATTCGTGCCCAATGGTAGCGCGGGTTGGTTACCCGCGTTATGAAGGATGAAGGAAGCTGCAGCGCATACAGAGTTCAGCCCTTATCCCCCATCTGAAAAGCGCGGGTAACCAACCCGCGCTACAATCAGAACCATGGATCACCCTTGCGACGCCGTCGTCCTCATCTCCGCCCACGCCGAGTGGCGGCCGGTACGCGCCCACTTCGCTGATGCGCCGGCGCAGACAACTCCCTACGGCGAGGTCATCGCTGTCGAGGTCGGCGTGGCCGGCCGTCCGCGCCCGGTCATCCTCTACCACGGCGGCTGGGGCAAGATCGACGCCGCAGCCTCCACTCAGTACGCCATCGACCGCTGGCGGCCGTCGCTGTTGCTCAACCTGGGCACATGCGGCGGTTTCGCCGGCGACGTGGCCGCGGGCACGCTGCTGCTGGCTAATTTCACGCTAGTCTACGACATTCTGGAGCAGATGGGCGATCCCGGCGAGGCGCTGGCCCATTACGCCACCGACCTGGATCTGTCCTGGTTGCGCAGCCCTCTGCCTCTGCCGGTGCAGCGCGACCTGCTGGTATCGGCCGACCGCGACATCGTGCGCGAGGAAGTAGCCGGCCTGCGCGCCCGCTTCGGGGCCATTGCCGCCGACTGGGAGAGCGGGGCTATCGCTCACGTGGCCAAGCGCAACGGCGTGCGCTGCCTCATCGTGCGTGGGGTTAGTGACCTTGTCAGCGCCGACGAGGGGGAGGCCTATGGGCGGCCCGACCTCTTCGAGGTGCGAACGGAAACCATCATGGCCCGCCTGTTGGACACGCTACCCGGCTGGCTGGCCGCAGGCTTGCCCTAGCGGCACTGTGCGGGAGGAGTGATGACACTGGAGACACAACTGCTGATGGTCGTCCGGCTGGTCGTCGCCGCTCTGCTGGGGGCGCTGATCGGCTCAGAGCGCGAATCGCGCGGCCGCGACGCCGGCATCCGCACCTTTGGCGCGGTGGCGCTAGGGGCTTGCGCTTTCACCATCCTGAGTTACGTGGTCGTGCCGCCCGGCAACGACACGACGCGCATCGCCGCCCAGGTCGTCACCGGCGCGGGCTTCCTCGGCGCAGGAGTCATCCTTCGCGCCCGCGGCCACATCAGCGGCCTGACGACCTCGGCCACGCTGTGGGCGATGGCCGCGGTCGGTATGGCCATCGGTTACGGCCTCTACGTGCTGGGCATCGCCACGGCCGCATTGCTGCTCGGCCTGCTGCTCCTGCGGCGCTTGCCGCCCTTTGACCACCACACCCACGAAACGCACGACGATTTGCCAGTCGAGTGACCGGCGATCAATTGGCGGTCCCGGCCACACCCTGTAACAGTTCCACCGCCCGCCGCACCTGGCTATCGTCGCTGGCGGCCACGTCTTCGGCCGTTAGGTCGTCGGCGATTTCCGGCACCAGCAGCGTCACCGGCCCGGTCAGTTCCACCGTCTCGTCGGGCACGATACCCTGACGCCAGATAACTCGGCCGTCAGGTGTCAGCCACAGTTCGGTCGCCAGCAGGATGGCCGAGCCGTCGGACAGGCCGAACTCGTTCAGCACCGTGCCCGTGCCAAAGGTCGTCTCGCCCACCAATGTGGCCCGCTCGTGGTCTTGCAGCGCGCCGGAAACGATCTCGCTGGCGCTGGCGCTGCCCTGATTGATGAGGACGACCAGCGGTAGCGTCGTCGGCTCGGCATCGTCATCAACCCGCTCTTCGTTCACGTCGCCATCGGCGTTCTGGCGCAGGACAACGACGCTCTCGTCGGGTAGGAACTGGCTAGCGACGGTCACGGCCTCGTGCAGCAGGCCGCCGGGATTGTTGCGCAGGTCGAGGATGAGACCCGTCGCCCCTTGCGCCTCGGCCGCGTCAATAGCCGCCGCCAGCTCTTCGCCCACGTTCTGGCTGAAACCAGCGATGCGCAGGTGGCCGACGGTCGTGCCCGGCAGCATGGCCCAGGTCACGTTCTGTAGCTCGATGCGTGCCCGCACCAGCGTGAAGGTCAATTCCTCCCCTGTTTCCAGGCGGAAGAAGGTGATCGTCACCTCTGTGCCCGCCGGGCCGAGGATCTTCTCCACCACTTCCTGCAACGTCTGGCCGGCTACGTCCTCGCCGTCGACGTGGGTGACGACGTCGCCGGGCATGACGCCGGCAGCCTGCGCCGGGGAATTGTCGATGGGCGAGACGACGGTCACGAAACCGTCGCGCATCTCCACGTAGGCCCCGATGCCCTCGAACTCGCCGGCGGTGTAGTTGCGCTGTTCCTCAACCATCGCCGGGGTCATGAAGCGGCTGTGGCCGATATCGCCGAGGATATCGACCATGCCCGCCAGCGCGCCGTTTTGCAGCCGCTCGTCGCTGGCCGCTTCGCGATCGACAAAGTGCCGCTGGATGATGCCGCGCGCCTCCTCCAACAGGGCCGCGTCCAGGCCCTCATCGGGATCGGCGGTGTTGTCACGCAGCACAAAGCGCTCGAAGACGATGCCGCCGGCGAACAGCGCCACGCATAACAGGAACAGCGTCGCGCAGCCCATCCAGGAAACGCGGCGCGGACGGACGATGGGGGTCGGTTCGTTCATCAAGAATAGTCCTCAGAAACAACAAGACGCGGGTCAATAACCCGCGCTACATGAAAGATAACGACCTCGTCCGGGGCGGCGCTGGAACGATGAACAAGGGGTGTAGGTCTACAGGCAAACAGGAGGTTGGCGAGCAACCCACCCCGGACGAAGGACCGATACGGTTGAAGCATACACGCAGGTCTAGCACTTCGTCCTTAAGGGCCGGTTAGGTGAGTCTTACGGAAACCTTAAGGCCCTGTCGTAGCGCGGCGTCCTACTCCTCCAGCCCCAGGGAGAACATGCTCTCCAGGTCGTGGCGCGAGAAGGCGCGGAAGGCCAGCAACGTTTCGCTCTCGGCAATGCCGTCGACCTTGAGCATGTGCTCGGTCACCAGGTCGGCCATCGCCTCATTGTCGCGCACACGCAGAATAGCCACCAGGTCATAGCGGCCGCCGACTGAATAGACCTCGCTGATGCCGTCCAAGTCGGCCAACTGCCGGGCCACTTCGTTGATAAGTCCCCGGTGCGTCTTCAGCAACACCACTGCACTGACCATCGGCTCATACTCCTTGTTCGGTTTCCGGGGTGGATTGTACCACGTCTGCGTAGTTCGTCGTCCAGCGCTTCAGCGCGCTCTTCTCTTCGCGCCGCTTAAGAACGCGCTGAAGCGCAGAACTAAAAACCTGAGCGCTATTCTTCATACGCAATCCGGTAGATGAACCCGCCCCGGTCGTCGCTGACGTACAGCGCCCCGTCCGGCCCCACGGCCAGACCCACCGGCCGGCCGCTCACCCGCCCTGTGTCTGTCAGCCAGCCGTCGGCGAAGACCTCCGCCGGGCCGGCCGGCGTGCTACCGTCCAGTGGCACGCGCATAATGTTGAAGCCCACCGGCGCCGACCGGTTCCACGAGCCGTGGGTGGCGATAAACAGATCGCCGCGATACGCGGCCGGGAACACCTCGCCGGTGTANNGGTCACCGGCGTGGCAGAAAGGCCAGCCATAGTCGCCGCCCTCGTGCAGGACGTAGACCGTCTCCGGCGGCAGGTCGTCGCCCATCAGGTCGCGGCCATTGTTCGTAGCCCACAGGGCACCGGTATCAGGATGCAGCGCCAGCCCGACGGCATTGCGCAGCCCCGTGGCGAACAACTGCTCGTTACCGCCGCCAGCGTCGTAGACCACGACAGCCGCCCGGCGCGGGTCTTCCTCGACACAAACGTTGCAACTGGAGCCAACCGACACCACCATACGCCCGTCTGGCAGGAAAAGGACGGTGCGCGTCGAGTGCGAGCCGGAGGTGGGCAAATCGTCCACAAGCGTCGCGCGCGCCTCGGCCGCGCCGTCGCCGTCCTTGTCGACCAGGCGCACCACGCCCCACGGAACGCCGACATACCACGCGCCCTCGTGATAGACCAGGCTGTGCGGCCGGTCGAGGTCAACGGCAAAGGCGCGAACGGCGTCGGCGCGGCCGTCCTCGTCCTCGTCGGGCAACGCCACAACACGCCCTGCGCCGCGCTCGGCGGCATAGAGGATGCCGTCCGGCCCGAAGGCGATGAAGCGCGGCCCACTCAATCCGCCGGCGAACACGTCCACAGTGAAGCCCTCCGGCGCGTCAATGGCCGCCTCGCCGCCCGCGCCGACGGAGCCGGCCAAATTGACCCCGCCGAGCAGCGTCCGAAAGAGGACGAAGCCGATGACCGCCAGGGCCAAAACCATGGCCGCAGCGATCCACAACTGCTTATGGTAGGCGGTCATGGTTCCAGACCTGACAGGCACAGCGCAACGCGCCTGTCAGGTCGATCAGGACTAATAGCGATTGGGCACAAACGTCTGTTCATCAATGGGCGGCCGGATGTAGCCGCGGTCGGGCTTGCGGGCCTGAAGCTCAATGGGCGGCGGCAGGATGTCCTCATAGGGGATGGAACTCAGGATGTGGCTGATGCAATTGAGCCGCGCGCGTCTCTTGTCGTCGGCGTTGACCACGAACCAGGGCGAATGCTTCAGGTCGGTGAAGTCGAACATGCGGTCCTTGGCCTGTGAATACTCCACCCACATGTCGCGCGATTTGATATCCATCGGGCTGAGCTTCCAACGCCGTTTGGGGTCGGCCGCGCGCTGCTGGAAGCGCCGCTCCTGCTCCTCGTCGCTGACCGAGAACCAATACTTCAGGAGGATAATGCCCGACCGGATGAGCATCCGCTCGAACTGCGGGCACGACGACAGGAACTCGCGATACTGCGCCTCGGTGCAGAAGCCGTGGACGTATTCGGTGATGGCCCGCGTGTACCAACTGCGGTCGAACAGAACAATCTCGCCCGCCGACGGCAAGTTGGCTACCCAGCGCTGGAAGTACCACTGCGTCTTCTCCACGTCACTGGGGATGCCCAGGGCCACAACGCGCAAAATGCGGGGGTTGGTGCGCTCGACAATGCGCTTGATGACGCCGCCCTTGCCGGCCGCGTCGCGCCCCTCGAAGATGATCACCACCCGCAGCCCCTTCTCCTTGACCCAGTACTGGAGCTTGACCAGCTCTTCCTGGAGCTTCAGCATCTCCGCTTCGTAATAATCTTCCTTGAGCTTGCCTTTGGCCGACAGATGTTTGTCGGCCACGAACGTGCCGCCGTCGGCCCCCGAAATCAGCGCGGCCATTGCCTGAGTCGGCTCCGCCGCCTCACCTGTTGTCGCGCCCTCAATCGCGTCCGCCACCTGCTCCTTCGCCTTGTCGTTCTTCTTGCCTTTCTTTGCCATGTTGCGCCTCCCGTAACTAACGATGTTCTACCCCAAACAGCGGCGAGAGGCGAGTTACGAGTGACGATTTCAGAGCGCTCTGAACCCGTCACTCGCATCACGTCACTCATAACTCAATATTGACACTGCCTTGCCATTTCGCTATAGTATCGTTTGACTGGTGTGAGTAGTTGCTGGGACGGAACCCTCGGCCGCCTGGACTAACAACCGGGCGGCCTTTTTGTATGCGCCGTCCCGAGGGCCTTCTCGGGCTTTTCAGGAATCCACACTGGCTTAGGAGAGACTGTTTGACGAACGTTTCAGAAACGCACGATGGCCTGACCGTAGCGGACGGAACGGTGGTCAGTCTGGCCTACACCCTCCGTCTGGATGATGGGGAGGAGATCGACTCGGCCGGCAGCGGCGATCCCCTCGTGTACCTGCACGGCGCGAAAAACATCATCACCGGCTTGGAGCAAGCGCTGGCGGGCTTGAAGATTGGCGACGCGCGCAGCGTCAAGGTGAGTCCGGGCGACGCCTATGGCGACATGGACCCGGATGCGTTTGAGTTGGTGCCCTACGACGCCTTCCCGCCTGATTTGGACCTGGAAGAGGGCCTGGGGCTACGTATGGTGGAGAGCGGAACCGGCCGCGAGATCGAGGCCTACATCTCGGAGTTGCGCGATGACGGCGCGCTCCTCGACCTCAATCATCCATTGGCCGGTGAGACGCTTCATTTCGATGTCGAGGTTGTTGATTTGCGTCGCGCGACCACGGAAGAAATCGCCCACGGTCACGCCCACAGTGGTAGTCACACACACTAGTTTATGTCTGGGGTTTGAAAAGGAAGATGAAAAAGCTGTACGTTGGTAATTTGCCGTTTGACACCGATGAGGAACAGGTTCGTGAGTTGTTCTCCAGCTACGGAGAGGTGCCATCAGTCGATATGATCAACGACCGGGACACCGGCCGCTTCCGCGGCTTCTGCTTCGTGGCCATGGACGATGGCCCGGCCGACGCAGCCATCCAGGCCCTGAATGGCTACTCTTTTGGCGGCCGGCCGCTGAAGGTCAACGAAGCCAAGCCGCGCGAAGAGCGCCCGGCCGGCGGCGCAGGCGGTGGCCGTGGCGGCTATGGCGGCGG
>CXWK01000398.1_pt3 | contig 10610 bp, 12 predicted proteins | sample 590851 | NCBI WGS metagenome assembly CXWK01 (sample SAMEA3498364, study PRJEB10139) | wastewater metagenome | biome: wastewater treatment plant; material: activated sludge | place: Denmark | collected 2014-08-01
AAACTTAAAGATTATCAATCTTCAATATTGGAATTAAAAAATCCATCGCTTACAAATCTTTCGGATGATATGTATTCTGAAAGTCTTTATTTACTTGCTACTTCGTATTATCGTGTTGGAGAGTATGATGATGCAGCCAAAAGTTACTTAGAGGTTCTTCAAAAATTTCCTCAAGCAATTTACGCACGCAATGCAAAGTATGGTTTAGCCTGGACGTATTTCCAACAAAAAAAATATAATGATTCTTACACTCAATTTGATGAACTATCAACAGATACCGATTCACTCGCAATCAAATCATTTTTCTGGAAAGGAGAATGTAAAAGATATTTAGGCAAGTATGATGAAGCCAATACTATTTATAAAAACTTTTTAGAAAAATATCCTGATGATAAATTAGCTCAGGAAGTTCAGTATCAACTTGGTGTTGTAAATTTTAATTCTAACAATACAGATATTGCTACAAAGTATTTACTTGCTTCAAATGCTTCTGATGATAGTGTTTTAAAAGCTAAATCATTTGCTATGCTTGGAGAGATAGAGCTAAACAAAGGCAATTATAAAGCTGCAAAAAACTATTTTGAAATTGTGCTAAATAATAAAGGTGCTGAAAAATCTGTTAGAAATCGTGCGTTACTTGGTCTTGGGATTGCACACTATCGTTCTGATGATAATAAAACATCTTTACAATATTTAAATGAACTTGATAATACAGAATCAGGTTTTGAGACGCAGAAATTAAATTATTTTTTAGCCGAAAATTATTTTGCCACAAATGATTTTAAAGAAGCTATAAATCGATATAATAATGTTAATGGTAAAGATGTTGATTTAAACTTACATGCACTTTATGGAAAAGCTTATAGTTATTTTAATTCAGGCGATTATGAAAATGCAGCATACCAGTTTTTGGATTTCACAAAAAAATATCCCAAAGATAAAAGATTTACAGATGCACGATTAAGATTAGCTGATAGCTATTTTGGAAGCAAAAATTATTCTGCTGCAAGTAAAGTTTACCAGGAGTTGTTCACATCTGATTCGAGATTGAGTATTGATCCAAATATCAGGTATCAATATGCGCAAACACTTTACAAGTCAGGCAAAACTGATGAAGCAATAACTGAATTTAAAAATATTCAGGAAAAATTTCCNNAAAAGACAATACACACAATCTATTGCGCAGTACAATTCTGTAATCAAGAAATATCCAAAGACAAAACTTGAACCAATAATTTACTATTCAATTGGTGACGCTCAGTTTAATATGGAAAAGTATGATTCAGCAATTGTTAATTATGAAAAAGTTATCTCGCAATTTCCATCATCACAATATGTTTTTGATGCTGTAAATGGAATACAATACAGTTATGTTGCTAAAGGAACGCCGGAAAAAGCAATTTCATTCCTTAATGAATTTGTATCTAAAAATCCAAGTTTAAGTTATGCAGACCAATTGTTTTTTAAGAAGGGCGAAATTTATTATAGCTTGCGAAATTATGATAAAGCAAAAACTGAGTACAAAAATTTTACATCAGCATATCAAAACAGCAAACTTGTACCTGATGCTTATTACTGGATAGGGAAGAGTGCTCAAAATCTTGGGCAAACTGATGAAGCAATTTTTAATTTTGATAAAGTGTTTAATACCTATAAAACATCAGAACTTGCTTCTGCATCAGTTTTAGAAATGGGTACTATTTATCGAGCCCAACAAAAATATGATAACGCGATTAATATTTATAACTCAGGAATTAGTGATCTAAAAAAATCAAATAAAATTCCTGAACTTAAGTACAATAAAGGAATGACATTTTTAGAAATGAATAAATTTCAAGAAGCTTACGCTTCATTTCAGGAAGTTGTCGCTTATCATCCTCAATCTGTTTTTTCAGATAAATCAAAATTTGAATTAGCAGTTATTGATATTGTTGCAAAAAGATTTTCTAATGCAGATGAATTCCTAACTAAACTTTCTGAAAACAGAACAGATGAATTAGGTGCAAAATCACAATACTATCTTGGCCAATCTTTATTTGAGCAAGGAAAATATAATGAAGCAATTACGGCGCTGTTAAGAGTTAGAACAGTATTTGCAAGTTATGAGGAATGGTTAATGCGTTCTTACTTACTTGCGGGTGATTGTTATGTAAAATTGAAAGACAAACCTAATGCTGCGTTGATGTATAAAGCAGTATTAACAAAATATAGCGGTTCTTCGATTGGTGATGAAGCGCTTCAGAAATTGAGGAAAGTACAATGAAATTAAAAATATTAATAATTCTGGCATTTTCAATTAGTGCTTTTTATGCTCAGGATGATAAAACTAAAAACCCAAATGTGGAATTACCTGATTTTGTTATAACAGGAAAAAGTCCGCTTAACATAAAAAAAGTTGATAAGATAAAACCTGATTTTGTTTCATCAATAAATGAAGATTTTATCAAACCAACATTTTCGCCAGAAGAATTTGAAGTTGGAAGTTTTTCAAATCCACTTAAAAGTGATATGAGTTTTTTAAATGATGTTCATTTTTATAAAGGAAATATTTCTGCAGGTGTTGGCTTATACACAATCCCAACTGTTTCCGGAAATTATGCGCATCCATTTACAAATGGAATTATTGAAGGTATGTTTAATGGTGATTTTACTAGAGCATACGAAGATTTTAGCGATAGTTATAGAACACGATTTGGATTTAATTTAACTTATTGGTCTGATATTAATAATGAAACTTTACCTGGAACTCAGTTTAATCTTAACGGTAATTATGGAACGAGCAGTTTTAAATTTTTTGCTTCTGCAAATCCAAAAGAAAAAAGAACTTTAAATTATGGCAAGATTGAAGCTGATATTAAAAATGATTTTGGTAAAAATTTTCTTTTTGGACTAACTCTTACAGATTATGTTGCAAATATTTCAGAAGAAGAATTTTTAGAAAATAATTTTAGATTAAAGGGTGAAGCGTTAATAAAACTTAATGTTGTTAATGTTGGTGCAACTATAGATTACCAGAATCATTCAATAAAAAATCTTTTAGGTAGTGATTCAGGAAAAGATTTTCTTTTACTTCGTCCTACTGCTGGTTTGCATTTTACTAAACTGGTTAAAGGAACGTTCGGTTGGACTTTTTCACGAGCCGCAGGAAACACTTACAATGCAATTTATGCTTCTGTTGCTCTTAAGTTAGATAAAAATCTTACAGTCTTTGGTGAGTTTGCTCCAACTTCTGAATTTATGACACCGGGAAGTTTTGCAATACAAAATCATTATCTTAATGTTGATAGCATAGGCAGTATTTACTGGGAGCGAAGTGGTGCACTAACAGCTTCAATTAAGTATGAGTATGATAAATATTTTCAGATTGATGGCGGTTTAAAATATTTTACTTCGGATAAGTTTCCTTATTTTGGACCATCAAGTGATTCTGGGAAATTTGATTTGCATTATATTGATATGAAAAGTATAAGTCCTTTTGCTAATTTCTTATTTTATCTTGGACCTTACGGTGAGTTTTACAGTTCGCTTGAAGTTTCTGATGTAAGAGATGTTGACGGAAATCAAGTTCCTTATCTACCACTGTTTAAGTTTAATGCTGAGTATAGTTATAAATTTAAAAATGGATTAACTTCAATCGTAAAAATGGATTATCAATCCAAACGTTTTGCAGATGTTGCAAATAAAATATCAATCGGAGATTATTTTGATTTAGGTTTATCATTTATATATTCATTTCAGCCAAACCTGGATTTAACATTGGATATAAATAATCTTGTAAATCAGAAAAATTATTTTTGGTATGGATATCGTGAAGTTCCTATAAATATAATTGTTGGTGTAAATTTTCGTTTATAAAATTATAATTAGTTGAAATGACAAAAGCAGAATTAATTAGAAAAATTGCAAAGTATGTTGGCGTACCAGATACAGACGCTAAAATATTCTTTGAATTATTTTTAAAGAAAACATCTGCAGTTGTTGAAGTTGGACAATCAATCTTTGTAAAAGATTTTGGTTACTTCCATCTAATTAAAGGCAGCATTAAAAAACCTGTATTTAGTTTTAAGGATAATGAAGTTTCTGAAGAAGAAGTTGAGCTTGTACTTTTTTCTGAAGATAAAGATTTAAGGAAATCTGATACAAAAGGATTGGTTTTTAACATCCCATTTTTTGATGAAGAAGATTATCATCCAATTGATTCAAGTTTTAGTTTAAGTATTGGCAAACCACTAATTCCTTTGCGCGGAGTTCCGTTTGATGAAATTTACATTCCAACTTCTGGATATGAATATAGAAGATTAATTGAATCTAAAGTTGAAAAATTAATTGCTGGTTCAGGGATAATTGAAACTGAAGAAAAATTTCCTACTCTTGTAATTGATGCACGTGCTTACAACTCTAACCAGGTTCATCTACAGTGGAATGAAGATATCGATTCAGGTTCGACTGACGATTCTATTTCAAATGATTTTGTTACTGAAAAACCTGAGTTAAGTGAATATGAAAAGCAAGCTAAAGAATTAAAGAATATTGCATGGGATTTTGGTGAAGATTTATCAAAGCAAATTGAAGCTGAATCAATTTTAGATATTACAGATGAAAGATTGAAACAGGATAAATCTGTACAAGAAAAAATTAGTAAGGTTCCGGAAAGTGATTTTATAGAAAATGTTGAAACCAAAATTGAATTATCAAATGAGATTAAAATTATTCCTGAACCTTTGAGTGAAGTTGTAAACCAATTTATTGAGGAAATTGTAGAAGATGATTCATCAAAAAAACTTAATGAACTATTAGAAAATGAATCAACTACAGCTGAGTTTGAAGCAGAAAATTTAATTGATGATTCAGCTGACAATCTAAATGAGATTTTAGAAAATGAAAGTGAAACAGTAAAGTTTGATCTGGAAAAAGAAATTGTGATTGAAAATGTTAAAGTTGATTACATTATCAATTTAGATGATATAGATTTGCTTAAAGATGATCTGAAAGAAAATATTTCTGAAGTTAATGCTGATGAAGAAATCGAAATAAAGGATGAAGTACCTGATAATGAATCTTGGGAAAGCACTTCAAAATATTTTGAAACTTATAAACCAGTTGCTGAAATTCCAATTGATGATGAAACGGAATCTGAAACTGAGTTGATGGAAGATATCATTTTGGAAAATGATCAAGTTGCTGAAGAGATAAAGGAAAATAATGAGATTGAAGAACCGAATATGAATTCTGAAATTCCAAAAGAAGCTGATGAAGTTATGGATGATAAAAATAAATTGGAATCCGAAGAAGTTATTGAGCAAAAAGCAGAATACTTTCAACCTGCTAAAAAGAAAAATCTTGTTGCGTTTATAGTATTTCCTTTACTTGTAATTTTAGTTTCTGCCGTACTTTATTGGTATTTAGAGTTTTATAAAAAAAATGAAGTTCCAATACAAACAAAAGAAATTGCATTAAAAACCGAAAATGCTAAAATTATTCCCAGAAGTTTTGATATTCCAGTAACTTTTCCATATCAACCCAGAGAAAAAGAAACAATAATTTCTGAAACGGTTCCAGAAAAAATTGAGCAACCTCAAGATTTATCAATAGAAAAAATTGTTTATAAAAAACCTGAGCAGAAAAAACCAGAAGAGAAGAAGATTGAAAAGGTAGAACCTAAAAAAGAAAATATTGAATCAAGCAAACCAAATAATAACATTATACCCACTGGTAAATCATTAAATGTTGGTAACAATATTTATAAGTACGGAAATTATTTTGTTGTTCAGGTTGCAGCATTCAGATCAAAAGTAATTTCGGATAATGAAGCGGGGAAATATAGGAACAAAGGTTACACAGCAATTGTTGAAGCAGCAGAAATACCGGAACGTGGAACATGGTATAGAGTACGAGTTGGAAATTTTTCAACTAAAGAAGAAGCACAAAATTTTGTAAATAAAAATATCAGATAATAAAATTACTAAAGGATGAATATGAATCTCTTGGATATGTTCTTTAAAGGTGGATTTGTAATGTGGCTAATACTACTTGCATCCATTTTGGGATTAGCTGTTATAATTGATCGGTTTATTGTTTTAAGGAAAGCAAGAATAAATGTTCCAGCTTTTATGGTTAGGATAAGAGGATTTATAAAGAAGCGAGATATTTCCGGTGCAATCAGTTATTGTATGGAAGAAAAATCTCCGATTTCAAATATCGTGAGAAAAGGTTTGATGAAGTATCGATTTGGTCATGATAGAGTAAAAGACGCAATTGAAAACGCTGGCAGCCAGGAAATTATTAAGCTTGAAAAAGGTTTAAATGTTCTAGCTACAGTTGCTGGTGTTGCTCCGCTGTTAGGATTTTTAGGAACTGTAACTGGGATGATTTCTGCTTTTATGACTGTGCAAGAGTTACAAGGTGCAGTTGGTCCAAGCGATTTAGCCGGAGGAATTTGGGAAGCATTAATTACAACTGCTTATGGTTTAATAGTGGGAATTCCTGCTTTAGCGATTTACAATTACTTTTTAGGAAATGTAAAAAAACTTGTTGGTGAAATGGAAACTGTTGCCAACGATGTTGTTGATGTTATTCAGGATGGTAAAGAAAGCGAAAAAGAAGATGAAGAAATAGAATTTGAGGCATAGGTAATAAAATGAAATTTAAAACAACCGCTGAACCTTTAAGTATTTTTAGTTATTCTTCACTAACTGACATTGTAATGTTGTTGCTTATTTTCTTTTTGCTTTCATCACAATTTATAAATCAATCCGGAGTGAAAGTAAAATTACCTGGTTCAAAAATGAGTCCGGAATCAGTTCAATCTCAATTAGTAGTTACAATAACTGAAACTGGTGCAGTTTATGCCGGCACTAAAGAAGTTGGGTTAGGACAGCTGGCTACAGAATTAACTAAACTAAAAGACGCAACTCCAGATGATAATCTTATAATAATGTCTGATAAAACAGTAACGATTGAAGTTTTGATTAAAGTTATTGATGCTGCAAAAGCTGCCGGAATTGAAAAGTTTACTATTCAAACTGAAAAAGAAAAACAGGATAAGTAATGAATCTTTCGTATAACAACATAAGAAATCTATCTTATTCCAGTTCAATAATATTTCATTTGATTTTATTATTGATTGCATTTCTTATAAACTTTGCTTTAGAACCACGTGCAAAAGAATTTATAGAATTATCTTTTGGTGAAGGTGGTTTTGGAACTTCGGGCGGTTCTCAAGGTATCGCAATGGAAGAATCCGGCGGCAATACGGCGACTGAAGAAAAAGTTGAACAGAAAACTGAAAACAAAGTTCCTGAAGTTAAAGATGTTTCACTTCCTAAATCCAAAACTACTTCTAAAGACAATATTATTAATCCTGTTGATAAAACTAAAGAAATAAAAAAAGAAAAGACTGAAGAAAAAACTGAACAAGGTAATTCAAATACTAAAGGAACCGGACAGGGAAGCATGGGGCAAGGTGAAGGTGGTGCAGGTTTTGATATTCAATGGGGCGGAAATGGAACTAGAAAAATTTATAGTTACCAAATTCCTGATTATCCTGATGGAGTGAATAAAGAAATCGATATTAGATTAAAGTTTACAATCAAGCCTGATGGCACAGTTGGTTCTATCTTTTTGTTAACAAAAGCAGATACAAGATTAGAAAATGCTGCTATAAATTCTTTATGGCAATGGCGGTTTGAACCTTTGACCTTAAATCAATCTCAAACTGATCAGACAGCAATCATTATTTTCCCTTATCGTTTGCAGTAGGTTTTTCATCGTAATAAAATTTGTAAAAGAAATACTCAGCTATCGTTAAAAGAGTTAAAGCAAAAGTATCTCTATCAAACTGCATCCCTAAACCTTTAGGTTCCATAAAAACTTTTGCAATCATTCCGGTAATTGTCCAGCCAACAGCAAACAAAATCCAGATTAAAGTAATGTTTTGAAATGCTGTAGCAAGGTTTTCATCCTGCCATTTTTTTGTAAAAATGAAAAGACTAAAAATCAAATGGATGAAAAAAATAAATGCTGTAATCATAAATCAGTGTTTTCCTCTCGCGCTTTACGATTCGCTAAGTTCATTCCTAAAGCTCCGCCAATCATTCCAAAAATGGAATTGATGATAAAATTGCTTGATAAAATCATCAGTAAATAGATAAATGAAAAACCACTTTTTTCAATTTCCTTTGCAACTGATTTTATTAGTTTTAACGAATCATCAACCACTGATCCTAAATCCCATTGACGCATAACCATTTCAGATTGAGGTATTGACTGAATAAAATCGTTTGATTTTGTGACGTAGGTTAGAAGCATTTCAAAAGTTGTGATAAAGATGGTTGCAAAAAATCCCGTTAAAAATCCAAAACCAATTGCTTTCCCAATATTTATTTTATCATTAGTGCGATTTATTTTTTTATCTAATAAGATTGAAAACACTGCTGCGCCTGGAACTAACAAACAACAACTAAAATTTTTTATTCCTGGAACTGTTGACAATACTGCTGCACCAAATCCACAAACAAGAGTTGGAAGATATTTTTTGAAAGTCATAAATTATTTTTCTTGGTAAAAAGTAAATTTTCAATCCCACTCAAAATATAAATAAATACAACCGAACCGAAAAGGAAACCTGTAAAAGCAGAAATCATTTTATTGCAATTGTAAAATCTTAAACTTAATAAAATAACATCTATCAACATTGGTAAAGAAAACATAATAAGATACTTTGTTTTAACATTAAGTTTGATATTTGATATCAGGACTAAAATAGAAATCAAAAATGCACCTAGATAAATACCAGAACATCTTGCACACACCAAAAGTGGAATATTATTACAAGTAAATGATTTATAAGTATTCTGATGACACACGTTTGAGTATAGTAATTTTTGATATGGATAAGATGATTGAAGTAAACTATTTGAAATACAAGGTGAAATAATTCCAACTATCCAGAATAATAAAACAAGTGAGAAAATAAACCTGATTAAGATTTTTTTATAGTTGTCTGCTTTAGTTAAAATCAACTTTTAAATCTTATTAAATATCAGAATTGTATCCTTAGTAAGCACATACAATTTATTATTAAACATTATTGCCGAAACTATTTCAGTGCAATCAAATCCGCTTAATACAATTCTAGAAAGTTTGGGATCAAGAACTTTTAAGTTTGCATAATAAATATCTTTATCGGTGCAAGCAGTTAATTGATCAAACAAAATTCTGATACTTTTTAGTTTAGTTTCGGTATCGATTATTGAAATACCATTACCATAATGATCAAAAACTTTAATCTCAGTTTCATCAATTACAAAAATATTATTTAATGAATTTATAGCTAATTGAATTGGATCAGAAAGTTGATATTTGCCTGCATCAAATCCACCAAAACTGCTTATGAAGTTTCCAAAAATATCGAACTTCATTATTCGCTTATTTTCAGAATCGATAAAATATAAATCACCCTGGTTTGAAGTTGCACAACTAACAGGATAACCAAATTGTGCCTCAGAATTATCGCTTTCTCTTTTGTAAAGTGCTGAAAGATAATTTAGAGTTTTGTCAAATCGTTTTATTGAATGATTATTTTTATCAGAAACATAAATTGTTAATGGATCAGCAAAAATATCTGAAGGATCATCAAATGAATTTTCATCCCAGCCATATCCACCAAAAGATTTTAAATTATTTCCTAGCGTATCAATCATAATAATTTCGTCTTTGCCAAAATCAGAAATATAAATCAATCCGTTAGCAGTAATATAAAACGAAGAAGCATTGCTGAACTTTCCAATTGATTCAAGATATTCAAAAGTTTGAGCAGAAATGCTAATAATTGAAAGAAGTAAAAGAGATAAAATTTTAATCATGTTTGTAATCCAAATTGATATCTAAAAAATACATTAAGATGTACATCAATCTCAAGTAACTTTACAATGCTAATTCTGATTGCATTTACAATCGATTTGAGATATATTTGACCTCGAAAATAAGTCATTAATTGTTCTTATCCATTAAATATTGTCCTATGGTGTAATTGGCAACACACAGCACTCTGGATGCTGGATTTTAGGTTCGAGTCCTAATAGGACAACAATAAAATGTACAATGAACAATTTACAATGTACAATTAAAAGCATTTGTAATTTTAATTGTACTTTTTTTAGCTCAAAATTTTACACTGGCGCGTTCGTCTAGTGGCTTAGGACACCGCCCTCTCAAGGCGGGGATCACGGGTTCTCCCAAAGGGATTCCTTCGGAAGAATCCCGTACGCGAAATAAAAAAGTTTAAATAATGTTTATTGCATATATTTTAAAAAGTGAAAAAGATAATACTTACTACTATGGTTCTACAAATGATATTTCCAGTAGACTTAAATATCATAATTCAGGAAAAGTAAGATATACAAAAGGACATTTGCCTTATAAACTTCACTATTCTGAAAGTTTTGAAACAAGAAGTGAAGCAATGGCAAGAGAAAGATTCTTTAAATCAATTGATGGTTATAATTGGTTAAAGAAAGAGAAGATTATCTAATGATTTTTTTTAAGATTACACTGGCGCGTTCGTCTAGTGGCTTAGGACACCGCCCTCTCAAGGCGGGGATCACGGGTTC